>Ga0307507_10000064_pt1 | contig 161226 bp, 123 predicted proteins | sample 7_EM_MG_FD_207223 | JGI IMG/M metagenome (GOLD analysis project Ga0307507, IMG submission 207223) | Populus trichocarpa ectomycorrhiza microbial communities from riparian zone in the Pacific Northwest, United States - 7_EM | ecosystem: Host-associated > Plants > Roots > Unclassified | place... | reverse complement strand
CTGTCCAAGCTGATGAAATCGTCATTGGTGGTTACCTTGTTCTTCGCTTTACTTATAAGCGGCTCAGGACAAGTACACGCATATACCGGCAAACAAAACAGCAATAAAGCAAGTGTTAAATTTTTAGACACGAAACCTGTTAAGTCGGCTATAATTTAATCGAATTTCACGAATTTTAAAATTGTTCGGCACTTTCCAATTAAGGACACGAAATCGAAAAATTCGTGAAATTCGATTAAATCTAACCTTTCCGCATTTAAATTCGTGTCAACTCAAATCACAGTTTATGAGAAACGAAAGTTAAATATTTAAACGCAATTCCCTGCTGGTAACGGCGCCCCTCATCCTGTCAAAAAACATTATCTTTGCCCATGCTGTTCAGGTTGATGAAATCTTTATTGGCAGTTACCTTTGGATCGCAGGAAACCGTGACCGTAAACGACCTGAATAATGCCAGCCGCTGTTACGTTTTAAAAAGCATGAATGGCACCGCATTAAAATCAATAATTTTGCAAATTGCCGACCAGGCAAACAGGCAGCTTTGCAGTATACCATTTTACCAGCAATTTATTGATAATGAGTTAAAGCTGAAACAACTGGAAACCCAGGCAAAATACTGGGAGCAGTTGCTGAACAGCCAATTTCAAAAATAATTTATCAATTGAAAAATCAAGCCCCGACAGATCATGTCGTTGCGCAACATAATTGCAAATGGCTGAATAAACATTTGCTTTTGTTGTTAATTTTCAAATGCGTTTTTATGTCCTTGATACACAAAACAAGGAATTGGAAACCAGATATTTATGCAAAAAGCACAATTGAATAATATTCAATTGTGCTTTTTAAAACTTGCATTTAGTTACGCAATGGCCACCAATTGACCAGGGCTTTTCTATATCTATAAAACTACAGCTAATTACTCAGCCGCCGCTTCTTCAGTATCAGCTTTTTTTGCTTTTGGTGCTGCTGCTTTCTTTGCTTTTGGTGCTTCTTCTGCCGCAACGGGTGCTGCTTCAGCCACTGGAACTGCTGCTACTGCAACTTCTTCTGCAAAAGGAACAACTGAAACGTATGAACGGTTATCAGCTTTCTTACGGAAAACTACAATACCTTCAGACAAAGCGAATAAAGTATGATCTCTGCCGATACCTACGTTAACGCCTGGGTTGTGTTTAGTACCACGCTGACGAACGATGATGTTACCTGCAATTGCTGGCTGACCACCGAAAATTTTGATACCTAAACGTTTGCTATGCGACTCGCGGCCGTTTCTGGAACTACCGGCCCCTTTTTTGTGTGCCATTGTTTATATCTTTTATGAGCTGATAAATCGGCCCGGTTTAAATTTTTATTATAATGTGATACCAGTGATCTCGATCTTGGTAAATTGCTGACGGTGACCGTTTTTCTTTTTGTAACCTTTTCTACGTTTCTTTTTGAAAACGATTACTTTATCACCTTTTAAATGAGACAAGATCTTAGCCGATACTTTAGCACCTTTCAAATCAGAACCTAATTTGAATGAACCTTCGTTTTCTGCTAACAATACACTGTCAAATTCAATACTAGCGCCCTCGTCACCTTGTAACCTGTGTACAAAGATCTGCTGGTCTTTTGCAACCTTAAATTGCTGTCCTGCTATACTTACTATTGCGTACATGTTTGTTAATTATTGTTTTAAAATTCGAGGTGCAAATATAGGGATTGGTTATTTAATAAACAACACCGCCGCCTTTTATTTTTTAAGCCTTTTCTCGGCAGTTTCCAAACTTTGATCAATTTCTTTGATCAATTGCTTATTGGCATCAATCAATTTAGGGTCGCCTGCAAAGTTCGAATCAAAAACAACCCGTTTGGTTTTGGTTTTATATTTAAACTCGATGATATAACGCACGGGCTTTTCTTTAATGGTATCTCCCCTCTCGTTCGACGGAAAATCCCAGAAACCCAGGCCGGCGGCCTTGTGATGCAGGTATAGCAGGTCATTCTCGGTAAGCTTAACGTTTAACTTCACCAGCGAATCGCGCTTATTAAGATACTGATACTCGCCTGTGCTTGAATTAAATTTGTTAACCAACGAATCCTTCTCGCCATACCGGATCGATATCGACTGAAAATCAGCAAACCTGTAAGGCGCGTTTTTTATCATCATACCGTAGTAGTAAAAACAGTATAACAGGAACGGAACAACGATAGTAAAAATGAGGAATATTTTTTTTGTAGTACTGGACATTTAGTTAGTGAATTGTATTTATGTATAATTTGTAATTTGTTTCTAAGTTGCAAATGCGCGATATAAAGTGATAGCGCTTTTCCTTTCTGTCATCCTTGAGTTGTAAAATTTCGCGAAATTCTGAAGGGGAAATGACAACAATTTAGTCCCCAATGTCATGCCGAACTTGTTTCGGCACCCCACATGCTAAGTGTACTTCATGCCGGTCACCTGTCCTGTGGGATCCCGAAACAAGTTCGGGATGACTTCCGTTTTTCAACTTGTCATGGGTAGGAACGAGGGATCTATTTTGCCGCCCTTCACCGCCGCCCTGTAAAGTTCGCAAATAGATGCTTCGTACCTCAGCATGACAGTTTTTTATTGTTTTGTCATTCCTTCCTCAGAGTCCGCGGATTCTACCATTCAGTATGACAGCTTTATATGCCGGCATCTCGTTCCATTTGCTTACCATCCAACTCCCCCTCCCACTTACTTACAACAGCTGTTGCCATCGCGTTACCCAGCACATTAGTTGCCGATCTACCCATATCTAACAAAGGATCAATTCCTATCAACAAAAACAATCCCGCTTCGGGAATATTAAACATCGATAGTGTACCTGCTATCACCACTAATGACGCCCGTGGTACGCCCGCTACACCTTTGCTTGTCAACATCAGCACCAACAGCATTGATAATTGATGGCCAAACGATAAATGAATATCATACGATTGCGCCAAAAACAATGATGCAAATGTCATATACATCATGCTGCCATCCAAATTAAATGAGTACCCCAACGGTAATACGAAACTCACAATTTTGTTACTACAGCCAAAACGTTCCAACTCCAACAATACTTTGGGATAAGCTGCCTCGCTGGTTGAGGTGCTGAAGGCAATAAGCATAGCATCCTTTATACTATTTATCAACCTGAACACCGGCTTGCGCAAAACAATAAACCCTGCCAATATAATGATGAGCCAAAGCAACACTAACGAGAAGTAGAATTCGCCAATAAATATACCGTAGGTTGATAATACACCTAAACCCTGCTTGGCAATTACCGCTGTTATTGCGCCAAACACGGCAACGGGGGCCAATTTCATTACATAGCCTGTTATCTTTAATATCACATGGGCAATGGCATCCATAGCTTTGATAACTATTTTACCCTGCTCGCCTATCGCCGCCGTGGCTATACCAAAAAACAAGGAGAACACCACAATCTGCAATATCTCGTTATCAGCCATCGATTTTATAAAGCTTGACGGGAATACGTGACCTATAAATTCGGTTAATGACAATGCCGATTTTTTGATACCTGTACTTAAATGGCTATCCGGCAATGGCAGATGCATGGTTTTACCTGGTTCAAATAAATTAACCAGCAGCATTCCTAATAATAAAGACACTAAGGTGGCACTAACGAACCAAAGCATCGTTTTGCCGCCTATCCGGCCTACTGCTTTAATATCGCCTACTTTTGCCACGCCAACCACCAGCGTTGTAAACACCAGCGGCGCCACAATCATCTTTATCAAGTTCAGGAAAATCTTACTTAAAATATTAAAGCCTTCAAGCTTATCTTCCCTTAAGGTGCTGTTATCCTGTTGCAATTTAACTTCGGCCTTGCGCTGCAGCTTTAGCGTTTGAAAACCAGCGGTTGTGGTATCTGTTGATGCCAGCAAGTTTTTATCAATGGCTTTAATGTGCGCATCGGCTGTACTTATATTGGCATTAATTTTATTGATTACGTTGGTGTTGTAAATATAACCAACTATTACACCGGCGATAAGGGCTATAAAAATGTATAGCGTCAGCTTGCTTTTTTTTTGCATGGATTTTGATCAGTCGACAAAAATAGCAATTAGAATCAAGAGACAAGAATCAAGAGTTACTTTTAAGCCCCATGGAAGTTGAGGTTTAAAAAGCTAAAAACTAAGCTTTTTAAACCCAACATTTATCCAAACAAGCTCCCCAGAATCCTGATTGTTAGCTCATACTTACTCGCTTCTTAAACATTTAACCGGGTTGCTAAGCGCCGCGCGGATAGCCTGAAAACTGATAGTGCCAAGTGCTATAACAGAGGCCAGTATGCCCGCTATAGCAAAAATCCACCAGCTGATATCAATGCGATAGGCAAAATCCTTGAGCCAGCTGTGCATAAACCAATAGGCCAATGGCGACGCGATGAAGAATGATATAATAACCAGTACAATAAAATCCCTGGATAACATATTAACAATGCTGGGTACTGTTGCACCCAATACCTTACGGATACCAATTTCGCGGGTACGCTGAAGTGTGCTGTACGATGCCAGGCCCAACAAACCAAGGCATGATATAAATATGGCCAGCACCGCAAAATTGAGGAACAATTTGCCAAAGCGTTGCTCGGCCCGGTACTGGCGGTCAAAAAATTCATCTAAAAAATAATAGCTGAAAGGCCTGTTTGGAATTAATATTTTCCATTTATTTTCAATGGCGGCCAGTGTTGAAGCTGTATTTTGGGTCGACATTTTTACCGAAATCAAAGAAATGTTCTTCATTTCGATACGCATGCTTAACGGTTTAATAACTTCCTGTAACGACCGGAAATGGAAATCCTTCATCACCCCTACTATTTTACCCTCGCGACCCCATTGTTTAAAGCGCCTGCCAATAGCCTGTTGCGGCGAGCTATAGCCAAATAATTTAACCGCAGCCTCGTTTAATAACATTGCCTGGGCGGTGTCTGTACCAAACTCACGGGAGAATGACCTGCCTGCAACCATCTTAATTTTAAACTGGTTCACATAATCCCAATCGACAAAATACAGGTCGAGATTAGCTATTTGCAAATCGCCTTTTTTGTTCTCAATCTCGGAATAAGCACCTGGATTGCCGCCGCCCGGTACACTTGATGACATTGCTGTTGATTTAACACCCGGAATTGATGTAAGTGCTTCCTTAAGCGCGTTCCCGGCAGGATCGCCATTGGTATCCAGAACAAGCATTTGATCTTTACTGAAACCAAGATCCCGGTTTTGCATAAAGTTCATTTGGGTATAAACAATGATGGTACCTATAATCAGGAATATCGAAATGGTAAATTGCGCTATTACCAGCGTTTTACGCAATACATTCCCTTTGCTGCTGCTGGCAAACCGGCCTTTTAATACCGAAACAGGCATAAATGACGACAAAACCAATGCGGGATAAATGCCGGCGATAAAACCGATGGCAACCGATGTACCCAATAAAATCAGCACGTAATACCAATTGGAAAAAATTCCCGGGCTGATAGTTTTGCCTGCAAGCTGGTTAAACAACGGCAGAAATAATACCGACAGAATGATAGTCAAAATAAAAGCGATAAGGCAAAGCACCACCGACTCGCCTATAAACTGGCTGGCTAATTGTCCCTTTTCGGCACCAACAACTTTGCGGATGCCAACCTCTTTGGCCCGTTCAACAGAACGCGCTGTGGTTAAATTCACAAAATTGATACAGGCTATTAGCAGTATAAAAACGGCTACAATGGTAAATATGTAAACATTGGTGACGCTGCCCAACTCCTGGCCACCGCGTTTAGAGTATAAATAAACCGATTTCATGGGTTCCAGGAAAAACTTGTAGCTCATGTGCATTTTCCGTTCTTCGTCGCCATTGCGGCGTTCTAAAAATGCCGGAAATTTGGCTTCCAACCTTTTAGGGTCGGTGCCCGGCTTTAATAACAGGTAGCTCGATGCTCCAAAATTTGCCCATTGGTTATCCAATCCTTTATTAAACTTTTGGGTGAGCGAAATCATCGATATCAGCATATCTGCCTTGATTTGCGAATTTTCGGGAATATCCTTCATAACACCGGTAACTTTAGCAGGTATAGCATCGCCGGTAACCAATACGGTTTGCCCTACAGGATCGGTATTACCGAAGTATTTTTTTGCAGCCGACTCTGAAAACACGATAGTAGCCACCTCTGACAATACCGTTTTAGGATCACCTTTCAGTAGTTTAAAATCAAAAACCTTGAAAAATGTCGAATCGGCGAAAATGGAGTGTTCTTCCTGAAATTTAACATTGCCTTTTTTAACCAAAAAACTTCCGCCGCTCACCCGCACAAATGACTCCACTTCGGGAAAATCAGCTTTAATATTCGGCGCGAATGGCCAGGCCGTAACACCTGTGTTAATAGTTTCGGTTGGCGTTTTAATATCCGTAACCAGCCGGTAAATCCTACCTGCCTTGGTATGCATATTATCGTAGCTTAGCTCGAAGCCTACATACATAAATATGAAAAAACAGGCCGTTATCCCTATGGATAGGCCTGTTATATTGATAATAGAAAATGCTTTGTGCTTCCACAAGTTTCGCAAAGCAATTTTGAAATAGTTTTTTATCATGGTTAGTTCATTAGTTCAATTGTTCATTGGTTCATTGGTTCATTGGTTCATTGGTTCATTGGTTCATTGGTTCATTGGTTCATTGGTTCATTGGTTCATTGGTTCATTGGTTCATTGGTTCATTGGTTCATTGAAACGCGGGCATAGCTGGCAAATGGCTTTAAACTCCGGCTACCTGAATGCCCCCTGACTGGTATACCACCAGAAAAGACTAATGAACTAATGAACAACCTATTCGCTCCTCAAACTTTTCACCGGGTTAGCCAATGCAGCACGCATCGCTTTATAACCTACTGTTAACCAGGCAATAACTACTGATATAGCAATGGCCAACAAAAACACCCAGGCGCTTAGCGAAATACGGTAAGCAAAATTCTGCAGCCAGCCAGTCATCACATACCAGGCCAGGGGCATAGCAATTACAAATGAGATGACGATAAGTACAATAAACTCCTTTGAAAACAGGTAAACAATACTGCTTACAGATGCACCTAATACTTTGCGGATGCCTACCTCTTTGGTACGCTGTACGGCCATAAATGATACCAGGCCGTATAAGCCAAGGCACGAAATAAAAATGGCTATACCTGCAAATATTTTATAAACCATGGCCATCTGGTTTTCCGCCTGGTAAAATTTAGCAATATTTTCATCCAGAAAATATCCGTTGTAGGCATATTCGGGGTAAGTATTCTCCCACATTTTTTGCAATTCGGCAACCGTTTTACTTAAGTTTTTGGTTTGGATTTTAATAGCAACATTGCCTTCAAATTTTTTGGCCGGGCTGATAGCAATTGGCTTTACGGTTTCGCGCAGCGAGTTGGTTTTAAAATCCTTCACAACACCGGCTATAGGCATCCACTTGCCATTGCCGCCAAACCGTACGGTTTTACCAATAGCACTCTCGGCATTTTGTATCCCTAATTTATGAATGAAGGTTTCATTGACCACCACCTGCCTGGCAGTATCGCTTACATCGTAACCTTTACCAGCGGTAAATTGGAGCCCGAAGGTTTTAAAATAGCCGGCATCGCCAAACTTCAAATAGGTGTTAAAGCCCGGATCTTTTGTATTGCTATTAAAATTAAAATTGGTACCCCAGTTGTTTTCTGACGATGGCGCATCCGAACTAAAACTAACCGATTTTACCGCTGCATTTTGCATTAGTTGTTGCCTGTAAGCTACCATTTTACCCAAACTGATGCTATCGGTATAGCCGGGAATAACGAGTACAGCCTCTTTATTAAAGCCAAGATCGGCTTTGTTTACAAAATCCATTTGGTTCATTGCCACTATAGTGCCAATCATTAACAATTGAGATATCGCAAATTGGGTAATAACAAGGGCCCTGCGTAACGGAATGCCACCAATTGAAGCGGCCGTGATCTTATTTTTCAATGCTAAAACGGGTTTGAAACCCGATACTACCATTGCAGGGTAAATGCCCGACAACACGATGACAACTACCATTACAACAACTAAAAACAGCAGGTTTTCGGCAGTGAATAAGCCGATGCTTTCGGGTACATTAGCAATGCTTTTAAGTTGTGGCATAGCCACCTTTGCAATACCTAAGGCCAGCACTACCGAGAAGAAGACCACCAAGGTAGTTTCGCCAATAACCTGGGCTATCAATTGCTTACGGGTGCTACCTAATACTTTACGGATGCCAACTTCTTTTGAGCGGCCAACAGATTGTGCCGTAGATAGGTTTATAAAATTGATAGACGCCATTACAATGATTAATAACGCGATGAGCGATATGGTACGTAAAGTGGCGTAACTCATGGTATGATCTGCCAGTGGGTTACCAAAACGGGTATCAAAATGAAATAATGATAATGGCTGGGCAAGGATATGGGTTTCAGAAACACCTTTTTTAAAGTGCTTACGCGAAAAGGCTTCCATCTGTTTACCTACATTGTTGGCATTGATATTTGGGGGCATCAGCATAAAAACCTGGTGATTGCTGCTTGTCGCCCCCCATTCGCCGCTGTAGTTGTAATCTTTACCATGCGCCTTCCATGAAACAAATGATACCATTATTTTAAACGGCAAATCGCTGTTTACCGGCGCGTCCTCAATAACCCCGGCTATTTTCAGTGTCATTACATTATCCATCTTCAGAATTTTGCCAGCCGCGTTATTCCAATTGCCAAAATATTTAATAGCAGTACTTTTGTCAATCACCACCATATTGGGATCTTTTAAAACAGAAGCATTGCCGGCAAGCCATTTAGAACTGAAGATATCGAAGAACTGAGGCTCGATGAACAATACGCCAAGGTTTTCTGTGAATTTTTTATCACCCGCAGCACTTCCCGAACCTTCCGGAACGGTAATCTGACTGCCATAGTTGGCATTTACTGCCGCTACTTTTGCCTGTGGAAAATCTAAGCGAAGGGCCTCAGTAGCCGGCACTGCAATACCCGGATTATAGGTAAGGTCGGCTTCGTGTTTTTCCTGGGTTACAACATGGTATATATTTTTGTAATTGGGCTGAAATTTATCAAAGCTCAACTCAAAGTTAATGATTACAAAAATGAGCAAACAAGCGGCTATACCAACGGTTAGGCCTGCTATATTTATACTTGAATAGGCTTTGTGCCTTACTATATTACGCCACGCAATTTTGATGTAATTTTTGATCATGTGATATGCAGATTTTACCAACTGGTTTAAAACGCATACCAAAATACCAAATACCTGATAATCAACGAAATGAATTATTTAAAAATTACGAATATGTTCGTAACCGTAACAGTGAGTGTACGGTAATGATACAGTACAAAAAAAGAGTCAGAAGATCCAAAAATCAAGTATGTAACCTGTTTTATCTTGATTCTATCTGCTTTTTTACCCAACTTTACAACGCATGACGGTTACTACCTACGGATTACAGCATATCAAAAAAGAAATCCAGCATTTGCAGCACGAACAGATGTCTGAATTGTTGCTGCGCCTCGCCCGCTATAAAAAGGAAAACAAAGAGTTGCTGGCTTATTTACTATTCGAAGCCTATGATGAGGCCGCTTTTATCGAAAAAGTTAAAGCCGAGGCGGGTTTCATGTTTAGCCAGTTGCCTGCCCTGAGCTATCATGCAGCTAAAGGCATGCGTAAAATATTACGTTTACTAAGCAAATACACTAAGTTTACAGGATCAAAAACAGCCGAGATTGATTTTTTGCTGAATTTTTGCTGCAATTACCTGGAGTATGCCGACAGACGCACATCATACAAACCAATCCGGTTGATATTAACACGGCAGGTTGAAAAGGTGAAAACGCTGATAACTAAACTACACGAAGACCTGCAATATGATTTTGCCGATAGCTACAACGCGTTAATTACGGATGCCGAAAAAAAATTAAGCTGGTTTAAAAAGAGTGATTACCTGTTGTAACATATGTACACTAAGATAATCTAAACTATATAAATTCTATTAACAGTGGCCAACAAAGAAGCAGCATTCAAGGAAATTTATGCAGCTAATTCTAAAAAGATTTTCCATTTGTGCTATGGTTATACCGGCGACGATGACGCCGCGAACGACCTGCTACAGGAAACTTTTTTAAAAGTATGGCAAAATCTGGATAAATTCCGCAACCAGGCCATGATATCTACCTGGATATATCGCATTGCCGTAAACACATGCCTAACCTACCTGCGATCTGAGAAGCGACAGGCAAAAGACGAACTTACCGAACAAATAGCCGAAACTAAACGAGAGGAATTTTCTGAAAAGAATGAGCAGGTTGCTTTACTATACAAATGCATATCAAAACTGGAGGAATCGGAAAGAATTATAATAACATTGGTACTTGATGAAGTACCATATCCCGAAATAGCAGAAGTTTCGGGAATATCGGAGGGAAATTTGAGGGTGAAAATTTATCGTATTAAACAGAAGTTAACAGAATTATATAACCAGTATGAAAGACTTTGATCATTTGATGTCGGTTTGGCAGGGACAGCCAAAGCAAGATCAGCTTTCAGTGGATGATGTGCTGAAGCAGGTAAAGAAGGGAATTCGCGGCATAACCAACAAGTTGTATTGGACAATTGTGGCCATGGTAGCCGTTACCGTATTTGCGGCCATTGTTACATTTTTCCTGGCGTTTAAGTCGGCGGTTACAACGGTGGGTATTTTAATAGTATTACTTACCATGCTGATGTATTTGGCGCTCACCGTAAGGCACTATCTCATTTTAAGCAAGCGCGATGCAACCATCAACCCTGCCGAGTATTTGGATAGCCTAAAAGAGTATCAAAAAACACGGTCGAAAATTACAGGTTGGTTTTATTATATCTACATACTGTTAATCAGCGCGGGGCTGGCGTTGTACTTTATTGAAGTATTGGAAAACTCTTCGCTGGCATTTAAAATTGGCACTTATAGTTCCATCACCATCTGGTTTTTGTTTACCACCTTTTACTTAAAACCAAGGATGTTTAAAAACGAGGAAGAAAAACTTAACCTGATGATAGATAGGCTGGTTCGTTTGAAAGAACAATTCAATTAATTATTATTACATCGAAATTTAATTACAATTACATTAGGCTTCGGGAAATCCCAAAGCTGAAATAACGCTCAAAATAAGGTGATTGTTATGTGAGTTGTAAAACCTGGCGAAGCTCTGAAGGGAAGTGACTTTGTAAAAATGGCTGCCTGGTGAGCCTGTTGAACAATAGCGAACAAAGGTATCTCTGCGCGAGTCTTCGACAAACTCACATCTCGCACGGCGCACCCATTTGAAAAATCAGATACGCAAATCCTAAATGCCCTGGGGGGAAAGCAACGATGCGTCTCAACAAAAAACTGTAAATCGATCTTAATCGTTTAATTGCTTAATGTAGTCCAAAAACATATATAACGCTTTCTTTTTCTCTTCGGTTAAATCAAAATCAATTTTTACCATCAGGTAATCAATAATATCAAAGTCATCGCGCATGGGCAGTTCTTTGAACAACTCCTGCCGATGGCCGAGGCCGTATTTCAGAGCGGCGTTAAATTCCTGCATAAAATCATGCGGGATAGGTTTGTTGGCTATCCAGCCTGCAAACATGAACGGCAGGCCGGTAAACTTTTGCCATTCTTCGGCTAAATCATATGCATATTTATACTGGTTTTTTTTGCCAAAGGTGCGGTCGCCTATTTGAACAAAAGCCGTATCTGGCTCGGTAGACAGACTGTAGTTTGGCGCCCCCTCAATTAACTCCGGGCTGATTTTCCAGTAGTTTTTGAGCAGCACACGTGCCAGGTTATTAGATGAGCGCGATTCGGGATCAAGCTGCAGGTATTTAATATCCTGTACCGGGCAGTTGCTGAATATAAATACCGAATTTACCGCACCAACGGCACCAATGCAGTAATCGGATACTATTTCCCAGTTTGGCAAGCTTAATGTAGCCGCCACAGGGATAAGGCCGATATCTACCACGTCATCAATGAGTTTTTGGGCACAATCCGTCGGGGTGTCCAGGCTTAGTTCTATTTTATCAACAAAACCGGTATGCTGAAGACCGTATATAAAGGGTTTGGTATTGGTGTAGCTTACTGCTGATATTCTGATCTTTTTCACAAGAAACGTTCTCTTTCAGGATTGTTTTAAATGTTCGGCATTGTTAAAATCTACAATAGCAAATTGTTGGTTATCATAAACAACTTTGTATAAAACCAAATTTTGATGCGGAAAGTTATCCATTTCGCTCAACGGCTTGCCGGTTAAAATACAAAGCAATAAACGCATGGCGCGGCCATGCATACAAACCAGTACAGTTTTTTCCTCGGGGTAACTCATGATTACCGCCAAAGCCTCGCGCTGGCGAATCTCAACTTCGTTGGGGCTTTCGCCGCCTTCAAATTTGCTATCCAGGTTTCCATCCAGCCAATCGCGCATAATTTGCAAAAAAGCTGCTTTATTTTCCGGCGTAGGCAATTGCCCTTCATGAATACCCCAGGCCAGCTCATCAAGGCCGGAAAGCCTTTCAAAAGGCAATCCGCCATCCAAAAAAAGCTGAATGCTTTGCTTTGTACGTTTTAGCGCAGATATATATGCTTTATCAAAAGGAACATCTTTATAAGCCGCATAAAACTGTTGTGCCTGTTTGCGGCCCTCATCGTTCAGGTCGGTATCAACACCCCTGCCCTGGATAATTCCGAGTTTATTGTACTCGGTTTGCCCGTGACGTACTATATATAAGGTTTTTTGCATTTTTTTATTGAAGCCGAAAGCTGAAAGCGTGAGGCTTAAAGCTTTGTTTTTTTAGCAAAAAGCTGAAAGCATAAGGCTTAAAGCATTTTATTGTTGTTATATTATTTATGCGGACAACTCCAAGCTGTCCTTTCCTTTTTGCTTTCAGCTTTAAGCCTTCTGCTTTCAGCTTTTTTATTTTTGCTTTCAGCTTTTAGCCTTATGCTTTAAGCTTTCGTCAAGCTAATTGATTACCGGTAGCTTGTAATATTGCGGCTTGGGCTGGGTTTCAGGAAATTCAAAATCATCGTAATCGGTAACTACATTATAAAGCGTATCGCGCTCTATGGGGTACCGGCCTACATGTTTAATCAGTTCTACCAGTTGTTTGGTGCTCATGCCGGGGTGCTGCTCTTCGGCGCCTGCCATGGAGTAAATTTTGGTGGTATCGTCAAGCGTACCATCAATATCATCTACTCCAAAGTTAAGCGAAAGCTGAGCCGTGGTGCGGCTGATCATGGCCCAATACGCCTTAATATGATCAAAATTATCCAAATAGATTCTTGCGACAGCGTAATTACGCAAATCTTCAACAACAGTTGATTCGGGTACGTGCGACATCTGGTTATCCTGGTTGCGGAATTTCAGCGGGATAAATGTTTGAAAACCGCCCGTTTTATCCTGCAGCTGGCGTAAGCGTTCCATATGGTCAACCCGGTGATGGAATTTTTCGATATGGCCGTAAAGCATGGTGGCGTTTGAGCGGCCACCCAACTTGTGCCATTCCTCGTGAATAGCCAGCCATTGGTCGCCGGTACATTTATCTTTTGAAATAAGATCACGAACCTCCGGGTGGAAAATCTCGGCCCCGCCGCCCGGTATCGAACCTAAACCGGCCTCCATCATCAATTTCATGCCAGTGGCATAATCAATTTTGGCTTTTTTAAATATGTAGTGGTATTCAACCGGTGTTAATGCCTTGATGTGCAACTCGGGGCGATGCGCCCTGATACGGCTGAAAAGCTCCTGGTAAAAAGGCACATCATATTGGGGCAGTACGCCCCCAACAATGTGTACTTCGGTTACCGGTTCGCCATCGTATTTGGTTACCATGTTAAACATTTCGTCCATGGTATACTCCCAGCCTTCGGCCTTTTGTTTAAGCAAGCGCGAGTACGAGCAAAATTTGCAATCATAAACACAAAGATTGGTAGGCTCGATATGGAAATTACGGTTGAAATAAGTTTTATCGCCATGGCGTTTTTCGCGGATGTAGTTGGCTAAAACACCAAGATAACCGAGGTCGCCCTGCTCATATAAGGTAACGCCTTCATCAAACGTAATCCTTTCGCTGCGCTGTACCTTTTCGGCAATCTGCTTTAAATCAGCAGGCAGGTCCGGATTTTGTAATAATAACTGTAAATTATGCTCAGCTTCCATTCAAAAAACTTTGAACAAATGTAGTAAAAAAGCGGAAAGCTTAAAGCCAAAGGCCTAAAGCAAGGGGCATCTTTACAATAAGATTATGAGCGGGAAAAGCTGAAAGCCGAAGGCTGAAAGCAAAACGCTAATTGGGAAAGCCGAAAGCTAATTGGGAAAGCCGAAAGCTAAAGGCTTAAAGCAAAAAGCTAAAAGTATTTTCCTAATTAGCTTTCGGCTTTAAGCTTTTTGCCTTCGGCTTATAAAGCGGTTATGGCTGTAATGCTTACCCCTCTAAAGCAATCGTCGGCGCAATTACGTGGTATATACCCGCAGTCTGAAATAAGGCCGTTGTTTTTTGCTTCAAATATGATATCATTGTTTGCGGCATCAACCTTAAGCCATGCGGTGCGGGCCTTTAAGTAAATTCCATCCATCGTAAGTGCATCGGCGGCATCATTTGGGTGTGTATTTATGGTGGCAGCATCTTCATGCCATTGTTTAATAGTGTCTTTGAGATTGGTTCCATCCAGGTGATATTTATAGGATACAAAATCGCGGGATACAATTTTACCATTATTTACACCAATGTTAATAGTTACGCCATATCCCGTCCACGAACCGAAAGTTGTAGTATAGGAATAAGAGTTTTTGCTGCTGTTTTTGAAGCTTATCCAGGCTTTATAGCTGGCATCGTATTCGCTTTGTTTGGCGATGTTTTCTTTTTTACAGGCAGTGACAAATAATAACAAGGCGATTGTAAGCAGGTACAGGTTTTTCATGTTATGTTTTTTAACAATTACGCAAAATTTACACGGCCCGCTACAACACATTACAAATAATCTTATTTACTTTGAAGGCACAACAACATCAGCAATAATGAAAACTGAAACTATAGCTATACACGCAGGCAACCATGTAGACGGATCATCAAAAGCCGTAATACAGCCCATTGTTATGTCTACCACTTTTGAACGTGGCGAAGATGGCGAATTTCCCGGCGGGCATATTTACAGCAGGGCATCAAACCCTAACCGGGCTTTGCTTGAAAACGTTATAGCCAAATTAGAGGGTGGCGCCGATGCTGCGTCGTTTTCATCTGGTAACGCGGCGGGCATGTCGGTATTTCAATCGCTGGCCCCCGGTACACATATTATTTGCCCGGATGATATGTACCACGGTTTGCGTAATCAGCTTAAAAACCTCTTCGCAGGTATTTTAACTTTTGATTTTGTTGATGTTAATGATATCGAAGTTTTAACGCAACACATCAGGCCCGAAACCGGCGTGATCTGGGTGGAAACACCATCAAACCCGTTGCTCAAGATCACCGACATTAAAAAAGTAGCTGCCTTTGCCAGGGCGAATAGCATTAAAGTTGTAGTTGACAATACTTTTGCCACACCTATCTGCCAGCAACCATTAGCTTTGGGTGCCGATATGGTAATGCACTCGGCTACCAAATATTTTGGCGGGCACAGCGATTTGATGGGCGGCGCGTTAATTACCGCCGAAAAAAACGATTGGTGGGCAAAAATACGCCAGGTGCAGGAAATGGGGGGCGCTATCCCCTCCCCAACCGACTGCTATTGGCTGGCACGCAGTATTAAAACCCTGCCTTACCGGGTTAAGGGCCATGTACACAATGCGCAACTATTAGCTGAGTTTTTAGAACAGCATCCCAAAGTAGAGAAAGTATTATATCCCGGCCTGCCATCACATCCGCAGCATCAAATTGCCAGGGAGCAGATGCTGGCCTTCGGCGGCATGTTATCGTTTATTGTGAAAGGCGATGAAAATGATACGCACAATATCATCAATAAATTAAGAATATTTACCAAAGCTACAAGCTTAGGCGGCGTGGAAAGTTTAATTGAGCACCGCGCTACCGTAGAAGGGCCGGACACCAAAACACCAAGGAATTTATTGAGGGTATCGGTTGGATTGGAGCATATTGATGATTTGGTGGAAGATTTGGAGCAGGCTCTTTTTTAGGTTAAAGGCGAAGTTTTTAGGTTAAAGGCGAAAGGTTAAAGGTAAAAGGTATTTTATGTTAGAACAAGGTTTTAACAAAGGAACGTTTTGCCGTTCACCTTTCGCCTTTAACCTTTTGCCTTTACCAGTAATAAAAATAAAATTTGGTATTTAAATAAATATCCGCTTATCTTTGGGACATTATTTGGTAGCGATACCATAGTCAATCAATTCTCCGCATAGTTTGGGTATTGATTTATAAAGAAGCGGCGAGAGATCAGGCTCAATGACCCGCTGGCAACCCTTCAGGTTTGAAGAAGGTGCCAATTCCTGTCCCGGCAAATAACACCGGGGGATATAAATTTATAGCCATGGAAAGTTTAATTACAATTACTACAAGCAACATTTTTAATACCCAAAACGGTATCATGCAACGTATTAGCCCATCTATCGGCAATATTTGTATGTGTTGCTGCTGTTGATGCTTTAATACGTCCCTTTTTCAATCCCTGAAAACATACGTGTTGTAAAACTGGTAAACATTTTATCAGCTTGCTAAAATCCATCTAAACAACAAAATTTAATTATAACCTTTCAAAAATCTACAACTATGTCAGCCTTAAAATTCGAAACCTTACAACTACACGCCGGCCAGGAAGTTGACCCTACTACAGGTTCACGCGCGGTACCGCTTTATCAAACTACGTCGTACGTATTTAAAAATGCCGAGCATGGCGCCAATTTGTTTGCGCTAAAAGAGTTTGGCAATATTTATACCCGTTTAATGAACCCTACTACCGATGTGTTTGAAAAACGCATTGCCGCTTTAGAGGGTGGTGTTGCGGCTTTAGCTACTTCATCGGGTCAGGCGGCCCAGTTTATTGCGTTAAATAACATTTTACAGGTTGGCGATAATTTTGTAACCTCGCCATTTTTATATGGTGGCACTTACAACCAGTTTAAAGTAGCCTTTAAACGCTTAGGCATTGATGTGCGTTTTGCCAAAGACGATACTGCCGAAAGCCTTGAAGCTTTAATAGATGATAAAACCAAAGCCATTTACCTGGAAACAATAGGTAACCCGGGCTTTACAATTGCTGATTTTGATAACGTTGGCGCATTGGCGAAAAAGCACGATCTGCCTTTAATAGTTGATAATACTTTTGGCGCAGGCGGTTATTTATTCCGCCCGCTGGAGCATGGCGCAAGCGTGGTGGTACAATCAACCACCAAATGGATTGGCGGCCATGGTACCAGCATTGGCGGCGTTATTGTTGATGGCGGCAATTACAACTGGGGCAACGGCAAATTCCCGCAGTTTACCGAGCCATCCGAAGGTTACCACGGGTTGGTTTTTGCAGATGTATTTGGTATTGGCGGTCCGTTTGGTAATATTCAGTTTATTATTCGTGCCCGTGTAGAGGGGCTTCGCGATTTTGGCCCTTCGCAATCGCCATTCAATTCATGGCTCAATATCCAGGGATTGGAAACACTATCATTACGGGTGCAACGCCATGTAGATAATACCTTGGAACTTGCCAAATGGCTTGATCGGCATCCTCAGGTAGCATCGGTAAATTATCCGGGATTAGCATCGTCGCCATATCATGAATTAGCAAAAAAATACCTTAAAAATGGTTTCGGGGCGGTATTATCTTTTGAGATTGATGGCGATAAACAAGCGGCTGGTAAATTAATAGATAGCCTGAAACTGGTGAGCCATTTGGCCAATGTGGGCGATGCTAAAACGCTCATTATACAGCCGTCGGCAACAACACATCAGCAGCTATCTGATGAAGAACAGCTTTCGGCAGGCGTTACCCCAACATCGTTAAGGGTAGCGGTTGGTATTGAGCATATTGACGATATAAAAGCAGATTTTGAACAGGCATTTGCCAAAATAAAAGAGGCACTGGCCGAATTAGCATAGTGGTGAGTAGTGAGTGGTGAGTGGTGAATGGTGAGTTAAAATGGTTTTGTGACCTATAAACTCACTACTCGCTACTCACCACTGCCCATACTCACCTCTATCAACATGATAGAAGAATGAATACAGAAATATTTAAGTACACACAAACTTTTGAGCTGGAATCTGGCGAACAACTACAGCAACTGGAGATAGGTTTTCATACGTATGGCCGCTTGAACAAAGAGCGGGACAACGTGGTGTGGGTATGCCATGCCCTAACGGCCAATGCCGATGTTTTTGATTGGTGGAAAGGTTTTGTGGGCATTGCAAATAAATTTAACCCCGAAGAACATTTTATAGTTTGTGCCAATATTTTGGGTTCGCCGTATGGCACAACTAATCCGTTAAGTACAAATCCCGAAACTGGTTTGCCATATTTTTTAACATTCCCTCAACTTACTATCAGGGATATGGTTAAGGCCCACCAGCTATTAGCCGACCATTTGGGTATCAACAATATTCATATACTTATTGGTGGCTCGTTGGGCGGCCAACAGGCCATTGAGTGGGGCATTATCGAACCAAACCGTATCAAAAACCTTATTTTGATAGCCACCAACGCGCGCCATTCGCCATGGGGCATAGCGTTTAACGAGTCGCAGCGTTTGGCTTTAAGTGCCGACGCGACTTTTAACAATAACACTATTGAAGGCGGGCAAAACGGATTAAAGGCTGCCAGGAGTATAGCACTGCTCTCCTACCGTACTTATAAAACTTACGGTATTACACAACAGGAGGAGGTTGATAGCAAAACTGATAATTTTAAGGCATCAACCTACCAGGAATACCAGGGCCAAAAACTGGTAAACCGGTTTAACGCCTACAGCTACTGGTACTTAACCAGGGTGATGGACTCGCACAATGTGGGCCGTAACCGCAATGGTGTTGAGAAAGCATTAAGCCTTATCAAGGCCCGTACGTTGGTTATCGGCATCAAGTCGGATGTGTTATTCCCCATCGAGGAGCAGGAGTACCTGTTCAGGCATATTCCCAAATCGGCCTTTGCCGAATTGGATTCGTTTTATGGCCACGATGGTTTTTTAATTGAAACAGAAGCATTAACAAATATTATCACATCGTTTTTTAAAACTGATGTAAAAGGAAAAATTATAGAATTGCAACGTACAGCGTAATGAGTAAAAAATTAAGTATAGGATTATTTGGATTTGGAGTAGTTGGACAGGGATTATATGATATCATCAAGACAAAAAATTTAAACATCGAAATTGTAAAATTTGCTATCAAGGATTCGCACAAAGAGCGCTCCCTGCCGGCAAATTTGTTTACTACAGATAGAGACGAGTTGCTGAACAACCCGGAGATAAACACGATAGTAGAATTGATTAACGATACCGAGGCAGCTTTCGAAATTGTATCAAGAGCATTAAGCAGCGGCAAAAACGTAGTATCGGCCAGTAAAAAAATGATAGCGCTTCATTTGGAAGAGTTGATTGAGCTACAGCACAAACATGGTACTTCGTTATTATACGAAGGCGCGGTTTGTGGTAGTATTCCTATTATACGTAACCTGGAAGAGTATTATGATAATGAACTACTACACTCCATAAGCGGAATTTTTAACGGATCATCAAATTATATTTTATCTAAGGGCTTTATTGAAGGCCTTGATTATGATAGCGCCCTGAAACAGGCGCAAGACCTTGGTTTTGCCGAAACCGACCCAACCAGCGACGTAGGTGGTTACGATGCCAAATATAAACTGGTAATAGCTGCGGCACATGCCTATGGCGTAATAGTACAGCCAGATGAAGTTTTTAATTTAGGTATCCAAAACCTTGCTGCCCAGGATTTACAATACGCCCGCGAAAAAAACCTGAAAATTAAGCTGGTTCCCGTTGCTAAAGAATTGGATGATAGTAACGTAGCTATGTTTGTATTACCCAAATTTGTTAACAGTACCGAGTTTTTATATAATGTGGAGTATGAGTACAATGGCGTAACAGTACAAGCGGCCTTTGCCGACCAGCAATTCTTTTTTGGAAAAGGTGCCGGCGGCCACCCTACCGGGTCAGCTGTGCTATCAGATATAGCCGCTTTGCGTTATAGCTACCAATACGAGTACAAAAAAGCCAAAGAAAAAACCGGGCTTCAATTTACCAACGATGTGGAGTTTGATATCTATTTAAGGTATGATGATGAGCGTTTGGTAGAAGATTTGAAATTTATTTCGATAAAAGAACGTTATTATTCGGGTGATTATAAATTCGTTATCGGAAAAGTTAATTTACAAAGCCTTATTGATAATGAATCCCAGATATCTGAGAGTAAGGCATTTGTTGCCTTTGCAGGCCAGCTTGCCGGGGTGAACCTGGCATCGGTATAAGCTGCAATGAAAGCTTTAATGTAGGTTTAAATAAGAAAGGCCCGTTTCGGGCCTTTCTTATTTAAAATAGATTTCTATCCGTGTTACTTCGCAAAAAAGGCAGCAATACGTTTGCCATAGGCAACTGTTAAAATACCCACAAGCACCTTTGTTATTGATGATATGGCCGAATTTTGATCGGTTGCGCTGGACATATTGTATAAACGATACAGCAGATCTGGAACCGTATTTACGATAAGTAAGCCCCCGATGATGATAAGCGCTATCTCATAAATCACTTTTCTATCGGCAAATAGTTTTACATTTTCTTGTTTATCTGCAGTATTGGTAACAAGCCTGGTAATCAGCTTTGTTCCGGCTATTAAAAAAATGGATAAGGCCAGCATAAAAACAAAGTTGATGATATTTAACCAAAACATGTTCATTTGCTCGGCAGCATGGTCGGCCCCCGAAATAGCACTGAAACTTTTTAAAAAAGTAAAAAAACCGGGAACTTTGGATAGATTGGAAACCAACAGGTATACACCAAGTATCTTTATGGTTATTTCATAAATATCAGATTTCTTCATTTTTTAATTTGCCGTATGGTTTATTATTTAATCGGGGCGACTAAGATAAACAAATGCGCCGCATATCCATGAAAATCAAACCTCAATCTAAATAATAATGCCGTATCTGGTTTAACCCTTTATCCAGTTCATAAACCCAGGGCGTAGCTGTGGGTATTTCCAGTTGGGTTACCTGTTCATCGGTAAGGCAATCTATATATTTAATTAACGATCGCAGGCTGTTGCCATGGGCAACTACAATTACCTTTTGGTTACGGCGCATGGCACTTACGATGGTTTCGTTCCAAAATGGCAATACCCTATCCATGGTCTCGCTAAGGTTTTCGGTTAGCGGCAGCTCACGGTCTGTCAAATCTTTATAACGCAAATCATGCCCGGGGAACCGTGGATCATCGCGGGTTATAGCAGGCGGATGCTCGTTAGGGTCGCGCCGCCATTTTTGAACCTGTTCGGCGCCGTATTTGGCTATAGCTTCATCTTTGTTCATTCCCTGTAAAGCACCGTAAAAACGTTCATTCAATCTCCATGATTTCTCAACCGGAATCCATAAATGGTCCAGTTCTTCCAGTATAAAATGCATGGTTTTAATTGATCGTTTTAAGTACGAGGTAAAACCAACATCAAAGTTATAACCATTTTTCTTAAGGATTTGCCCCGCTTTGTGGGCCTGCCGGTAGCCGTTTTCGGATAAATCGGCATCCTCCCAACCTGTAAAACGGTTTTCGAGGTTAAACGTGCTTTCGCCGTGGCGTATCAATACTATTTTTTGCATAGGTATTTGCTTAACACAAAAGTAAGGGCAGAGTTGTAAAAAAAATTGTAAAATATTCATAAATCAATTAGCTTGCGTTATAAACCAACTAATACTAAACTCACTATGATCCCTACAACACCCGTCCCGGTAAAAGATGGCATCGCTAACCCGGCGCCACTTGGCCTTTGCGCCTTCGGTATGACAACCGTTTTGTTAAACATCCATAACGCCGGCTTTTTTGAAATGAATAGCATGATACTGGCTATGGGCATTTTTTACGGCGGCCTCGCCCAGGTTATTGCGGGCGTTATTGAGGCAAAAAAGAATAACACATTTGGGTTAACAGCATTTACATCCTACGGATTTTTCTGGCTATCATTGGTTGGGCTCATTGTAATGCCCAAACTGGGCTGGGTTGCGGCGCCCTCTGAAGGCGCTATGTGTGCTTATTTAGCAGTTTGGGGTGTATTTACCTTGCTGATGTTTTTTGGTACGTTAAAGTTGAACCGCGCTTTACAGTTTGTTTTTGGCTCGTTAACCATATTGTTCTTTTTATTGGTGGCAGGTGATGCTACCGGCAACCCCACCATTAAACACCTGGCTGGTTACGAGGGTATTATTTGTGGTGCATCGGCCATATATACAGGTATCGCTAATGTATTGAACGAGGTTTACGGTCGCGTTGTATTGCCAATAGGCCCTGTAAAGGTTTAAAATAATCTTGCTAAATTGCGCAGGTGAAAGATTTTAAAAAATACTACAGCATACCGGCAACGCCCGACGAAATTTATATAGCATTAACCAACCCCATAACCATTGAATTATGGACAGGTGAAACAGCCGAAATGAGCACCGAGCCGGGTTCGGAGTTCTCTATGTGGGATGGTAGCATAGTTGGCAAAAACATCGAGTTTGAGCCGGGTAAGAAAATTGTACAACAATGGTATTTTGAAGGTAAATCGGAAGATTCGATAGTTACCATAAAACTACACCCTGATAAACAAGGTACATCTGCCGAGCTTAGGCATACCAACATCCCCGATGAGGATTTTGATGATATTACCGATGGCTGGACTTATAGTTATTTTGGCGGTTTGACAGACTTTTTTGAAGGCGAATAATAGCCTGCGAAAGGCAGGATATATTAAACATAAAAAGCGATGGGTAAAACCATCGCTTTTTATGTTTATTGAAAGCACCTGAAACAATTTGAATTCAAAGAATTTTATCGAATTTATACAGTAACCGCCGGATGAACAAACACCTTCGATTTAATATCAGCGCCGGCTTTACCAAGCGTAGCAGCCACAGAGCAATATTTGTTTAACGATAATTCAACCGCACGGGCTGCTTTATCCTCATCAATATCACCATACAGGTGAAATTCAATCTCGATATCCTGCCATAACGATGGTTCTTTGCCGGCTTCGCGTTCGCCGTTAACTACCATTTTATAGTCTTTTACTTCCTGGCGTTGTTTTTTTAGTATGCTGATAACATCAATTGCCGAACAGCCCGCAAGGCCCATTAATAGCATTTGCATCGGGCGTACGCCAAAATCTTCGCCGCCGCTTTCGGGACTACTATCCATTTTTACAGTGTGACCAATGGAATCAACGGCCTCGAAGCCGAAATCGCCATGCACACGTTTAAGTTCTATTGTGGCCATAGTTTTTTTTGTTATAATGATGCTAAGTTAGGTAATTGTTGGCGTTTGCTAAAGGTAGCCTAAGATTGTTTACGCTGTTATTACCAAAAAAGTTTTAGGTCGATGATTTCCTATCCTTTACAGGAATAACCAATTTTAAACCCGACCAGGTTTCGTCTACAGCACAAACTTTGATATCAACCAGCCCTATTTTAAGCGCGGAATTGCGGATCACATCTTCAGTAATATCGGTAACTACCTTCGATGCTTTTTTGGGCCATGACACCCATATCATACCATCTGGTTGTATTTGCCTCATCAATTGCGGCAGGTTGGTCAAAAGCTCCTCGTGGCTTTTGGTAAAAAAATGTATCAGGTATTTTTTAATACCGGCATCATCCACAAAGAAAACTTCGGGCGGCATATCTGTAAATAATTGCATATAATAATCGGGCGCATTAATCAGCATTACTTTTGCAGAAGCCTTTATACCCAGTTTTTTTGCTAAGGGAGTGCCGGAATATCCTGTCATATTAATCAGATAGTTTTTAAATGATGCATTAAATGTTCAACATAATCATTAGCCAGCCATTCAACAGTTTGAAGGTTGGGTTCGCCTTTACTGTTATCGCATCGGGCAGTTAACCTATCGGCCGGATAATTTTCCCAAACCCTTATTATTTGCCTGTTAAGCAAAATCCAAAGGTCAAGCAGTTCTTTAATATCAACATCCTGATAATGTTGCACGGCTACATAGGCATCCTGCTGGTAAACCAGTTTAAAGTTTTCTTCATAGGTACAGCGTATAAAACGCTGCAGGTTTATTTGGGCGCTATCAATCAGGTGGCCAATGATCTCTTTTTTAGACCATTTACCTGGCGCGGGCCTCAAATCCCATTCGTCATCGGGCGACCTGGTTTGCAAAAAATCAGTGATAGCAGTGTTTAAAATGGCAGAGGTGGTGGTCATTGTGTATTTTTAAATTCAGTATTTAAAGATTGTTATTTCATATTGAAATACAAAACCATTAACTTCAAAGCCTTAAAGATACGTATGGCCCTTAATTATATCTGGATAGCATTTTTTTTGATCGCTTTTGTTGTAGCACTCATCAAGCTTATTTTTTTGGGCGATGTTGAGGCTTTTAAATTGCTTGTTGACGGTATTTTTAATTCGTCAAAATCATCAGTAATGGATATTGCCTTACCATTGATTGGCGCTATGGCTTTTTGGCTGGGTATATTAAACGTGGGCGAAAAGGCAGGTGCAATAAATTTTCTATCGCGCCTGGTAGGCCCGTTTTTTAGCCGCCTGTTTCCGGATGTTCCTAAAAAGCACCCTGCCGTTGGTCAAATGCTCATGAATTTCTCGGCCAATTTGCTTGGGCTTGATAATGCTGCTACCCCGCTGGGTTTGAAAGCTATGGGAAGCCTGCAGGAGTTAAACCAGGATAAAGAATCCGCCTCAAACGCACAGATCATGTTCCTGGTACTACATACTTCAGGGTTACAAATGCTGCCGGTAACCATAATTGCCCAACGCGCAATTATGAACGCCAAAGATCCGGCCGATGTGTTTTTGCCTTGTATTATTGCTACTTATGCTGCCACTGTAGTTGGTTTACTGATAGTTGCGTTAAAACAAAAAATTAACCTTTGGGATAAGGTAATTATAGCCTGGCTTGGTGGCTTAACCGCTTTCATCACCCTGGTAGTTTGGTATTTTACAACACATTTATCGCATGATCAAATAAGTATAGTATCGAAGGTTGTAAGTAATTTTTTACTCTACTTTATTCCCGTAGTATTTATTACGGGCGGATTGATAAAAAAAATAAACGTATTTGATGTTTTTGTAGAAGGTGCCAAGAGCGGTTTTGAAACCTCGGTGAAAATTATTCCATACCTGGTAGCTATGCTGGTAGGCATAAGCGTTTTCCGCGCGTGCGGAGCTTTAGATTATATGAACGATGGATTACGCTGGGTTTGTGTTAAAGCCGGTTTAGATACCCGTTTTGTAGATGCCATGCCTGTTGCTTACATGAAACCGCTAAGCGGATCGGGATCCAAGGGGATGATGATAGATGTAATGAAGCATTTTGGCACCGATAGCTTTGCGGGGCATTTAGGCAGTATATTCAACGGATCTGCCGATACCACTTTTTATATTGTGGCATTGTACTTTGGCACCGTTGGCATCAAAAAATCCCGTTATGCCATCCCGGCGGGTTTAATTGCCGATTTAGCCGGTATCATAACCGCCATATTTATTACTTACCTGTTTTTTGGCAATTTAAAGTAAGTCCCAAACTGTTTCAGCCATTATTGCCGGCAACTTTTTTGTTTTCGTCGCAGGTAATTATTTGCCCGTTTTTAGCTGAGAACCATCGTATGTTAAATTTTACTTTTTGCAATAAAATCAATTAATATTTGAAAACAATTGCTATTTTTGCTCAAACTATTGAATTTTAAGCAATTATCTACCATAAAAGCAATTAAATGAATAGAATATTTACTACAGGTTTATTTTTTTTTGCTTTATTTAATTTAGTTACTTTTGGCGCTTTCGCGCAAACTATAACTATAGGCAATGTTGATGTTGGCCCGTACGCTCCGGGGTCAACAATAAGTGTTCCCATACAGGTAACCGGTTCTTGTATCAATCCAACTAACACCTACAATCTTTACCTTTCAAATGCCGGCGGAAGTTTCGCCACGCAAAAGCTAATTGGCAAATTTACGGGCAACTATGCAACCTTTGTAAATGGTGTTATACCTGCCGGTACCACTCCTGGCGGCGGTTATTTGGTTAGGGTAACGGCCACTAATCCATTGGTTACAAGCGGCGCTTCAGCTGCATTTTCAATTATTGCCGGCACCGGCACTATTGCCGCGTTAAATTCACAATCGATAGATGCTAATTACCCCGAGGTATTTGGCTCCTGTTCGGGCACCAACAACTCTTCTTATAATTTTATAAATACATCAACCGCAGGCGCCACAGTTACTGCAAGCTTTTACAATGAGCTTTCGCAGGTAGCAGAAACATCTAACGCCGATTTTACCAACAATGGAAACTTCATAGCTAAAACCGCCAATTATACCATCAGCGTTAAAGCTACTGCAAGCGGTGTTGTTGGTACATACACTTATACCCTGGTCAATAATCTGGTTAACAACAGCTTTGGCGTTGAGGGAAGCACAACAGCATGCCTTGGCAGCGGTGCTACCAATTTAACATACAACATCGATCCTAATGTTATAAAAAACAACTATCCGGGTTTGCTTTATAACGTTTCGTGGGGCGATGGTACGCCATCGGTATCTTATACCTATTGCCAGATACTTGCTGCCAGCGGAAAAGTTTCTCATCAATACGTAAAAGCATCGTGTGGAAACATAGTAAAAGGCCAAAACAATTCGTTCGAGGTAAAACTACAATTAATAAGCCCGTTTTGTGGCAATGTAGGTACGCCCGTTGCCAGTTATGCTAAAGTTATATCGCCGCCAGTCAATCTACCCGTTGTACCGGTGGCTGCATGCGTAAATACAGCAGTAAAGTTTGTAAACAATTCGTTTCCGGGCGATGACCCCAACAGCACGTCAACAACGTGTACAAATACCAAAGCCAGGTATACCTGGCTTGTTGACGGCGTAACCAAACAGGTGAATTACAAAATATCTGATGCTTTCATTTATACTTTCCCAACTACCGGTGTACATAAAGTAACACTACAGCTACAAAATAACACAGGATCATGCGCTGTTGCCGATGTTACGCAGGATATTTGTATTCAGGAACCTCCGGTGCCAGCTTTTTCGTTGCCTGTTAATTCGGGCTGTATCCCTCTTACAGTTACTCCGGTAAACACATCAAAAATTGATTCAAACTGTAATAATACCAATAAATACGTTTGGACGGTTACCGGCCCAACACCCGTAGCTTATGCAAACGGCACAAATGCCAACAGCCAAATACCCCAGTTTTTGTTTAACAAAACAGGAGTTTACAATATTAAACTGGCCATCTCAACTGTAAGCTGCGGCTTGATAACCGATGCCACTGTACAAACCGTTGTTGTTGATGATGCACCCACGGCCACATTATCAAAAGATACCGTGTTTTGCGGTACAAATAGCGCACTTAAATTCGACAATACCAATCACAGCGCCACCAAAGTAACATTTTCCGGGTCGGCACAAAACACAGGTGCAACCTACAAATGGACGGTAACCGGCGGGGCATTTTTGTTTGTTAACAATACCACCGATGTTTCGCAATACCCGGTCATAAAATTTAACGATTTTGCCAAGTATACTATTACCGTAACCAATACCAACGTTTGCGGAGCACCAGCCACCAGCAGCCAGCAATTAGAATTTATAGCGGCGCCAACAGTTACGGCCGGCACCTACCCTGCCGTTTGTGCCGGAACGCCCGTTAATTTGAATGGCACATCAAATAATCTTTCAATAAAAATGCGCTGGGCCGGTGGCACAGGTAGCTTTACCGACCGAAATTTGGCGCAAACAGTTTATACACCATCAGCGGCCGAAATAAAAGCAGGCAAGGTTACCCTTCTTTTTCAGGGTATAACTACACTGGCTGCACCTTGCGATACCATAACCGATGCAACAACAATCGTCATCAATAAGGCCGACTCAATTACAAGTAAAAATACGGTAACCTCCTGTGCGGGAAAGCCGCTTGGTTATAACATCACAGCAACAAAACCCGCAACAACATTTACATGGGTAGTTGATGTATTAAAAACCAGCGCAACTGCGGGTGGTTATACGGTAAGTGGCAACGGTAGCTTTATAAACGATGCTTTAACCAACACCGATTTAAACGCCAACGCAACTGTAACCTATAATATTATATCAACCAGCCAGGGGTGTGTTAGCGGAGTGTTTGTGCTTACTGTAACTATACCGCCTGCTATTGCTACCCCTTCGTTCACCAAGGATAACAGCACAGCATGCGGTAATCTGCTGGTTCAGTTCACCAATACTTCTAAACCAATAAAAAGTGTTTTTTTATGGGACTTTGGTGATGGCTCATCAGATACAGGAACTAACCCCCAACACACATTTTTGGCAAAAACAGACGGCCGGGATACTGTTTATCACATTAGTTTAAGTATTGTAAGCAACTGTAATATCGCCCTTCCCTATCTCGATTCGGTAAGGATAAGCCCACAAAAACCTATTGCAAGGCTAATTCCAGATAGAATTGAAGGTTGCTCACCTTTTATTGTAACCGGCAAAAATTCATCGCCCGGCAAAAACCTACGATACACTTATTATCTGTACGACGGAACTTTAATGCTGGAATCAAAAGTATATACCGATAAAAGTGATTTTAAATTTAATACGCCATTAAATACCACCCATACCAGGCAATATACCATATTTATGGTTGCCCAGGATTATTGTGGTAATACCGATACAACCCTGAAACGCACCATCACGGTATCGGCCCCAACCATTACGCCGGATATGTTTTTTCTGAATAATAAAAATAGCGGTTGTGCGCCTTTGAATTTAACGTTTTTAAATAATTCATCGGGCGGCGATACATTTTATTATACCATTTATAATGATAAATATGCTGTAGTAACCAATGTAGCAGCCGGTACCGATAATTTGCCTTACGTGTTTACCAAACCAGGCTTGTATTACGTAACCATTACAGCTTCAAGTAAATGCTCATCAGGCAACGAGTCATCCAAATCAACAAACCGGGTTATGGTATATGATATACCGAAGGCTGGCTTTGCAGCATCAGATACCGCAGGATGCCGTAGTGTTACCGCATCGTTTACAAATACAACCTATGCCGATCCTAACACGCAGCCTGTAGCGTTATCTTACACCTGGTATTATGGAGACGGTGCTACAGCCATCGGATTTACGCCGCCGCCACACACCTACAATTATAAAAACTCGCCCTACACCGTTAAGCTTATGGCCCTTAACCCATTAACGGGCTGTGCAGACAGTTTGGTAAAAAAGGATTATATAAAAGTTACATCGCCACCGGGCACTGCCTTTACAGCAAATCCTGACACCGTAACAAGTATACCAAATTACCAATTTCAGTTTATTGACCAAACCACCGGCGCGCCGGCCAACTGGGTCTGGAATTTTGGTGACGGAAACGCAAGTACCCGCCCCAACCCATCTCATACTTATGCAGATACCGGAAAATATAAGGTAACGCTTATAACAAGCACTAAAGATTTTTGCGATAGCGCGATAACACACTATGTACGCATAACCGGCATTCCCGGCGAACTGTATTTACCAAATGCATTTATGCCCACCAGCGGTACAACCGAGCTGCGAAAATTTGCAGCTAAAGGATCGGGTATTAAACAATGGCACCTGCAAATATTTAATGGCTTTGGCCAGTTAATTTGGGAAACCAGCAAACTATCGGCCCCGAAAGGCACCCCGGTTGATGGCGACGGATGGGACGGCACTTTTAAAGGCGCGCCTGCAGAGCAAGGTGTTTATGTTTGGCAGGCTTCGGCAACGTTCATAAACGGCAGCGAATGGAAAGGGATGTCGTACAATAATTCATTACCCAAACGAACGGGTGTTGTTCATTTAATAAGATAAATAATGCGCGTTTTGCTCAAAGGACATATTTTATGGTTATTAATACTACTGTGTAGCAAACCGGCTGTTGCCCAGGATCACATGTATTCGCAGTTTTTTAATTCGCCGGTGTATCTTAACCCGGCATTGAACGGGCAGTTCCAGGGCGATTTGCGGATGAACCTTATCTATCGCAATCAATTTACAACGGTGCCCGGTGGTTTTAATTATCTTACAGCATCTGTAGACTATAATATTCCACAATTTGGTGGTGGGGTTGGTTTGATATTCACCCGGGGCAATGAGGGTACTGCCGGGCTTACAAAAAACAATATAGCCGGTATTTATTCCTATAGCGTTGGTTCTGATGATTTTGTACTGTCGTTTGGCGTACAGGCGGGGCTAACTAACCGCACCGTTGATTATGGTAAACTGGTGTTCAGCGACCAGATTGATCCGCGTTTAGGCTACATTCCCGGATCGCCAACAAATGCCGAGTCGCCAAGATTCGACAACCGGTTTTATTTTGATACCGGCGCCGGCGTAAACCTTGCCTTAAGCGATTTTAATATCGGTGGTGCGTTACAGCATATCAACCGCCCCAATGAATCGTTTACGGGAACGCCCGCAAAATTACCTATGCGCGGCACAGCCCACATAAGCTATAGATGGGACCTTAACAAAGATGAAAATCTTGATGAAGACGAGAAATCATTTTTTATTCCATCGGTAGTATTTTATAAGCAATCAACGGCACAATCAATAAATATAGGGCTGCAATATAAAAGGCATAACCTTAATGCCGGTTTATGGGTGCGTACCGCCGGATCAGGCGGGCCATCGGCTATTACGTTTTCGTTAATATTTGATTTGTTTTTAAACAAAGAAAGTGGCGAGAAGCTCAGGATGGGTATAAGCCATGATGCACCAATTTCGGGGCTCAATTACAGCAATACAAGCGGTACAACCGAAGGAAGTATTGGTTATGAAACCACCCTGCCCTCACGTACGGATACTTACCACAAATTTGAAGGTGCAAGGCGCTGTTATGATTTTTATTAAGAATTTTATTTGTATCTTTATCAGTTATATATCCTGAATTACGATGGAGAAAATCTATCACAAAGCAAGACCCGACCAGTCGTATCTTAAAGACAAGCAGCATAAAAAGAAAACAGCCATGATAGGTGTATGGGTGTTAGTGCTTTTTGGAATTATTTTTATGATGGTTGTTGTAAAATTTGCCACATCCGGCGGCTCATCTGATATGCTTACATTTACCATGTTCCCAAACAGCGACGATGCTTACCAGGTGGCTAAACAGTATATTGCTCCTACCATCAAATCAAGCAGCCTGGCTTTTGCCGAAGATCATTATAAATTTGCAAAAAAATCCGACTCGGTGTTTGTCATCAAATCATACGTAACATCAATTGATGAAAAGGGTGCAAAGGTAAAAACCAATTTCCAGATCACATTAAAATACGATGGCGGCCCCAAAGCGGTGCAGGATAACTGGACGATGATTGATATGAATGAGGTAGCGGAGTAATACTTTATTGAGCCAGGATAACTCGCGATCATAAAACATTTCAATATTGCTTTGTGTACAAGTCTTTAATTTTTTCTCAATTAAGTTGGATGGCAGCAACAAGATTTATGGCAAATAAGCTGTTTGATAAAAATAAATAAATCCACAAGCAACCCTTTACAACATCAATACGTGTTAGTTGCGAATGAATAGGACTAATAAATCAGGTAGCCCGCATATATGGGAGAAGCAGAACTACAACAATTGATTGCAGGCTGTTTACAGCATAGCCGAAAAGACCAGAAGATGCTATACAAAGCGTTTTATGGCTTTGCTATGAGTATATGCCTGAGATACGCCGGCAATAGGTACGAAGCTTCTGAAATTATGAACCAGGGCTTTTTAAAGGTATTTACCAATTTGCAGAAATATGATACCAGCCGTCCCTTTATTGCATGGGTTGGCAGGATTATGATGAACACCTCTGTTGATTATTACAGAAGTAACCTTAAACTCTCGCTCAACGATGACCTTGATGCCGCCGGGGACATAGGGCATAATGAACTCCCCGACCAAAAGTTAAATTACGATGATCTTATTGGCATGGTACAACAACTGCCAAACGCTTACCGGACGGTGTTTAACCTATTTGCTATTGAGGGGTTTTCGCACGAAGAGATAGCGTCGAAACTAAATATAAGTACGGGTACATCAAAATCAAACCTGTTTAAGGCGCGCGAAAAATTGAAAAATATGGTAATCAATTCCGGTAGGTTGCCAGATAGTAATTCCGGCAGCGGACAACAAACCATTGTGGCCATTGGCACTATAAGCATAAGTATGTCGGTATTGATAGAATTAATAATGAAATGAAAGAGAAACACGAAAATAAATTGGATCAATTGTTCAGAGACGGGTTATCCGGATCTGGAGATCACTTTGCTTTTCGTGAGGAGGATTGGGAATCAATGGAACAGCTGTTGGATAAAAAATCCAATAAAAAAGCAGGCTTTTTCCGTATCATGTATTATGCATCGGGGATTGCAGCTTTATTGCTGCTTGCTTTGGGCTTATACTTTTATAGCAAAATAGACAAAATAGATCCAACCAAATTACAAAGCAAGATTAACAAAGTTCAAACTAAACCAGGTAATGGTCAAAGACATTTAGGTGCTGCTAACCGTGGTAACGGCAACGATACGCTCAAAAATGAAACTAATGAATTTGCGGCAACTATGCCCGCTAAGCAAACACATAGTGTTAAAGCGGCCGCCGGAGATACGGTTAACAATAAAGCCCAAACAGTGGCTGTTAATAACGCTGCAAACAAAAAACAAGCTTCAAAAGTTAAAGTAAACCCAGGTGGTAATGTTTACAATAAAGCTGTTAATATGGCTGTTAATAATGTAATACCTAAAAACGCAGCACCGAAAACGGAAACAGGTAATAAAGTTATGCCAGATGACAATGTAACTCCGTTGACTATAAATAAAACACAACTGGCAAATCAAACAACCAAAAGCAAAACAACTGGCATTGATACACTTTTTGATGGCAGTAAAATAGCTTCGGCAAGTAATCAGGTTAAAAATAATATAGCAACAAATCAAAATACAGATACCCCTACTAATAAAGCAAAAGATCAGGAAGAAAAAAAACAGATAGCTGTTGTTAAAGCGTCGGCAATAAAAAACAGGCCGCAGTTTTCTATCAGCGTGTTGGCCGCGTCTGATGCTAATGCGGTAAATTCATTTGGGCATAGTCAAACAGGCACTAATTATGGATTGCAACTTTCGTTACGGATTACGAAAAAGTTAACTATAAGTACCGGAGTAGCGTACGCTATTAAGCCGTATTCATCAACCGCTACCGGTTATTCATCTGATGCTTACAATCCTTTAAGAACGCCTACTAATATCCAGGCAAATTGTAAGGTGCTTGACGTTCCTTTGAACCTCAGCTACCAGTTGTATTCAAAAGGAAGTAACGCTATTGGTGTTGGTACGGGGTTATCATCGTATTTTATGCTTAAAGAAAATTACAGGTTTGATTATTCGGCTCAAAGCGGCTGGAAACCATATAACCTGGAAGTACGAAATCAAAATACCCACCTGTTTGGAGTGCTGAACGTTAATGTTAATTATCAGCGAAGAATAAACTCAAAGTTTAGTGCGGTTTTACAGCCTTACATGAAACTACCACTTACGGGTATTGGCAATGGTAAGGTCGATCTTAAATCAACCGGCGTTGCCCTTGGTATAAACTGGAATATTGGTACGGGGTTTAAGCCCTGATAGTCCGAAGTCTTAAGTCAGTAGTACTAAGTCGAATACTCTAAGTCATAAAACGTTTTTTTGGGGCTTTAACTTAGTACTTTCGACTTCAGACTTATTTAATGGTTTACCTTTAACCAGCCTGTTATGCTCATCCTTGACTTTTGAGTACATAAAACCTCGTGAACAAGCTCATTACTTTTAAAGAATACTGTGCGGCCGTTTTCAGGGCCGATGTTTTGCTCATGATCAGCATGGTGTATGCGTAATTCGCCACCATCGGCGGCTAACCAGCCTGTGTTTAAATACATGATCATTGAATATTTGCGGCTATCGTTATTCCTGAACTGATCGAGATGTTTTTTGTAGAAAGCGCCCTTTTCATACAATGTATAATGAAATTCATAACCCGTGATACCGGTATAACAGGTTTTATTAAGATAAGCTACAAAGCTATCCATCAGGTCGAAAAAATCATTTTCGCATGGGGTGTCATGTTTCCGGTCGAGCCAATAAATATGGTCGCCTCTAACCTTAATATCATGGTTCACGGCTTTATCGTTACCGGTTCCGGCAGATAACAATAAGCGTGATTTGATAAGCGCCAGCAGGTTAAGCTTAAGATCAGCAGCAAGCGTGTCGCTTAAAAAGTGATCGGCAATGCCAACCTTATCAGCAAGGTAACTATCGATAAGGCAATTGAATGAATCTTCCAATAAAGGTGGATTAGCATGTTATCCGGCAAATGCAAGCATGTTGTTAAAGATACCCTTTTTAGTCGGCCTGGTAGCATTATTACTTAGCCAATGCTATGACATACTTTCCTTCTATCACTTTTTTGGGGTACGGGTGGCTAACTACCTTTATCATTGCGGCGGCCAATTCTTCCAACGTGCAAAAGCCGGCCGGGTAAAGCGCGCGGCCAACCGGAAACAGCCAGTTGATATACTTGTAAAAACTATGCGTATTTTTTAAGCCCCTTACAGGTTTTATAAAACCAGGCTAAAGGGTGAGAAAAAAGAGCGGCGCGAAGGTAGAAAAGCAATGGCTATTGCTATTGCCCGTGAATTGAAAAAAGAAGGTTTCCCTATTGCCCGGATCTAAAAATTCACTCAACTTTCGGCCCGGAAAATAGAAAAGTTTTAGCAACGCGCTATAGTTATACCCACTTTAGCATTCGGCTGAAAAATTTTTCGCGCACCGTTCATGCATCTCTTTATCGTTTACAACTTTTCGTATCCTTCTGGTTTACCTATAACTACCAGAACCGCACATAAATGGCCGATAGAAATAATAATATTACCGCAATAAGCACTATTGATGACGACTTCAATTTAAACATACCTTTATCAACCTCGATAGATTTTGCATTAACCGCGGGGCCAAATAAGCTTACTAAAACCATCACCCCAAAAGTTGTCAGGAACGACCAGCCAAGGCATATGAAAAAAGGAATTTCGTAAACACCGGCTGGGTTTATAAACGCCGAGTACAACCAGGTTTCAGGTCCGAATACCTTAACCGCAAACTGGTTAAAAAACACCGAAGCCGCAAAGCCTGTTAGTATACCAACTATGGCGGCCTCGCCGGTAGTGCGTTTCCAGAACATACCCAACAGGAATGTAGCTAAAACGCCGGGGCTCACAAAGCTGCTGTATTTTTGAACAAAGGTGTAACCGCCTTCGCCACTGATGCCCAGCATATCGTTCCAAGTAAAGGCTACAGCAATTACAAGGCTGCACACAATCGCTATCCTGCCTACCCAAACCATATTGCGCTCGGTAGCTTTGGTGCTCATATAGTTTTTATAAACATCCAGCGTAAAAATGGTAGATATACTGTTTACTTTGCCCGCAATGGAGGCCACAATTGCCGCCGTTAATACAGCCAATGATAAGCCCTTTAAACCCGAAGGCAAAAAGGATAAAATTGCCGAGTAAGCACCGTCTTTTTTGCCACCAACAAGCATTGGCAAATCGCCGTGTTTGTATAGTACAAAGGCTACAATGCCCGGCAGCATTACAATAACCGGCATCAGGATTTTAAGCAAACTGGCAAACAGGATCCCGGTACGGGCAGTATGCAAATTGGCACCGAGTGCACGCTGCGTTATATACTGGTTACAGCCCCAATAGTTAAGGTTGCTTATCCACTGGCCGCCTGCGTACATGGCGAAGCCGGGCAGTATTAAATATTTACTTATTGTTTCTACAGATGCGCCATGGGCAGGTTTTTTAAAGATGAGGTGGAAATGATCGGGCGAGTCTTTCAGGATGAGTTTTAAACCTGTAAGCGCATTTTGGCCGAAACCAAATTTATCACTCACAATAGTCAGCGATAAATACGTAATGGCAAGCCCGCCAATAATGAGCACCGCAACCTGTACCACATCGGTATAACCAACCACCTGCATACCACCAAGCGCTATGATTACTCCAAAAATAGCCAGGCCAATCATAATCTCGTGCAGATACCCGCCGCCAAGCAAACCGTTAATGGCCAGTGCACCAAGGTATAAAATGGCTGTAAGGTTAATAAATATGTATAACGCCAGCCAAAATATCGACATTACCAGCGCCACGCCGCTATTATACCTGTCTTTCAGGAACTGCGGCATGGTGTAAATTTTATTTTTGATATATACCGGCATAAAAAACACCGCTACAATGATCAGTGTAGCTGCGCCCAGCCATTCGTAAACAGCTACGGCGATGCCGGCAAAAAAGCCATCGCCGCTCATGCCTATAAATTGCTCGGCCGAGATATTGGATGCGATGATGGATGCGCCTATAGCCCACCAGGTAAGTGTACCTTCGGCCAGGAAAAAGCTATGCGAACTGGAATTGGTTTCTGCTCTTTTACGGCGGTAAACCAGATAACCGTATACGGATACCAAAACGAAATAGGTAAAAAATACGATCAGGTCGCCTATGGAAATGTGCTTCAGCATGTTTGTTTTTGCAATGGGAATTAGGTTATACCCGGTTCAATTCTCAAATCTATAAAATAAAATGGACTGGCAATGGTTTAACATTATCAAATGTCAATGATACACCTTTAGTTACTGCGCCAACCTTGAAATAATAGCCAGTTTCTTTTAACTTGCTCATAAGTTTATAATTTTATTAAAGGAAATGCAATTGGTAAACAGATCCTCATGGCTATAAAATCCAAACATGCTTAATTACTACTATACATTTAGCAAAATCATATTATTTATTTGCTTAAACGTTTAACTAAATTAGCGCCCTTATTATATCAGATAATTTACATTTAACCATTATGGCCGATACACCCAAAAGCGATAAAGTAGACATGAAGACACTGGCCAAAGTGCTCAATGTATCTATCGCCACCGTATCAAAAGCCCTTAGGGATAGCCATGACATCGGCCCCGAAACCAAGCTAAAAGTAATTGAAGCCGCCCGTAAGCTCAATTACGTGCCCAACCCTTATGCCAGCAGTCTCCGGAAAAAAGCCAGCAACACTATTGCCATTATTATCCCCGAAATTGCCGACAGCTTTTTTAGCCAGGCCATCAACGGGATAGAAAGCATAGTAGCTATAAAAAAATACCACACGCTGATTTACCTTACCCATGACAGCTACGAGCGCGAAGCATACATGTTTACGGAACTGGCCAGCGGCCGGGTTGATGGGGTAATTATGTCAGTAGCCAGCAATACCGAAGATACCAATCATATTAAAACCCTGCAGCAGGCGGGCGTGCCCATCGTGTTTTTCGACCGGGTTTTTGACGATCTGAATTCGGTAAAGATCACTACCGACGACCTGAACAGCGCCTACATAGCAACCAATCATTTACTGGATGCAGGTTGCAAAAACATCTCGCTCGTTACCATCAAAGGTTATCCCTCCATTCTATCGGCCAGGGAACAAGGTTATAAACAGGCGTTGGCTGAACATGGCATACAGCCAAAGGAATCGGACATTGTTACCTGTTCAAATAAGTACAATAACGAAAATGTTGAAGTGATAAAAGAACACCTTACACTTCAAAAGCCCGATGGCATCATAGCAACAGTCGAGCACCTGGCAACATCAACTTACCTGGCCTGCAATGAAGTAAAGCTAAATATCCCACAGGATGTTAAAGTGGTTTGCTTTACCAACCAGATAACCGCCCCCATCTTAAATCCGCCGCTCACAACCATTTTGCAACCTGCATTTGATATGGGCAAAAAAGCCGCGCAATTGTTATTTGACCATTTGGCCGGCAAGGCGGTTGAAAACAATAAGGAGATAGTTTTACCTTCAAAATTGGTGATAAGGGAATCTTCAATTAGTAAATTAGTGGATTTGTGATTTATCAGGTTGGGGAAGGTCGAATCAAAATCAACGTCTTAGCGCAAGTCTTGTGTGCCGGAAATGCGGGCTGGTGACTTGTGATTTTCTATCTAAAAAGTTACAAGTCAGCCAAAACACTGCCGCAACAGTACTTTAATATGAACCAATCTTGATACCCCAATGGGCGTTTCCCCGTTGATAGAAACGGGTGCTGGCGGGAGACATGCCCGTATTTTTTTAGTAGCAAGTAGCAAGACTGCTCCAATGGTAGTATCAAGTATCAAGACATCTGCATGACCATGCCTGAATAGCATCGGCTTTTAAGAGAAGTATACAAACATGTTATTGGTTAAATGCCGATTTTTAAAAATCTAATGTTGACACATCTAAAATCACGATCTAAAGAAAAGGATTTGAGGGGCTCCTTATTAACCAAATCATCTCAACAATTAGTCAAAAAGTATCAATTTTTATTCGGACGAAAACCCTTGTTCAGAATGGCTATATTTGTTCAAGAGATCGATTTTGAAACCTGCATATTTATTTTTTTTACTCTTCGTACTCCCGTTCAATGTCTGTAATGCACAGCCTTATTATTTCAGGCATTACCAGGTTGAGCAGGGCCTGTCAAACAATACCGTTTACTGCAGCCTGCAGGATAAACAGGGATTTTTGTGGTTTGGTACGCGCGACGGTTTAAACCGGTTTGATGGTTATAGTTTCCTGGTTTTCAGGCACAATCCAAAAAACAACAAAAGTATCTGCAGCAATATGGTGCATGCGCTGGCGCTTGATCGTGATGGCAACCTATGGGCCGGCACAGACGAAGGGATTGATAAATTTGACAGTAAAACAGAAAGTTTTACCCGCGTGAACCCTTCCAATACCAATGGTGTGCGCAGTATTGCTTTCGATCATTACAACAACTGCTGGTATGTGGCGGGCGCTTCGCTCATCAAATTCAACACTGCAACGAAACAGATTACCGATTACTTTCCTCAACAACATTTTGAGGCAACCGGGATAGCCCAAAACAATGATGGATATATGTGGGTATCCTCCAGCAGGGGCAGCATCGAACGGATGGACACCCTGCATAACTCATTTAAAAGCTACGGCATAACCAGCCACTCCAAATGGGCGCCATCAAATTTTATCGAAAAAATTATAAGCGCGGGCACCAACAAAATATTTGTTGCTACAACCAGCCAGGGCTTTAAAGATTTTGACTGCGCAACCGGCGCTTACCGCGACTTGCTAACTTATAACAACAACAAAACAGAGATATATGTTAGAGACTTCGCCAAATATGCCGAACACGAGTTTTGGCTGGCTACAGAATCGGGGGTGTTTATTTACGACGATTTGCATGGCACTTTTTTTAATCTCCGTAAAAAATACAATGATCCTTATTCTATATCCGACAACGCGGTTTACACCTTATGCCGCGATGCGGAGGGAGGCATGTGGGCCGGCACTTATTTTGGCGGGGTAAACTATTATCCCAAACAATATTCGGCCTTTAATAAATTTTATCCCGGCGACGAGAAAAACTCGCTCAAAGGCAATGTTGTACGCGAAATTTGCAAAGACGATTACGGCAGTCTTTGGATGGGTACCGAAGATAATGGCCTGAACAAACTGAGCGCAGATAAACACACCTGGACACATTACCTGCCCGGTGGCAATACAGATATCACCAATACCAATATCCACGGACTGATTGCCGACGGAAAAAATCTTTTCATTGGCACATTTGAGCACGGCCTGGATATTATGGATATCCCCAGCGGGAAAGTAATTAAAGTTTATATTGCCGGAAAAGACAGCAAAACGTTAAAAAGCAATTTTGTAATATGTTTTCGCAAAACGCGCAAAGGCAATATATACCTGGGTGCTACCAGGGGTTTTTACCTGTATAACCGCAAGCAAAAAGATTTTACCCTTATTGATAAAATACCCGTTCAGGATTTTATTTATGACATTGTTGAAGACCATACGGGGATGCTTTGGATTGGCACTGTGCGTGATGGCATTTACCGGTATAATCCTATAAAAGATACCAGCTATCATGTACCCTACAATTATCCGGTAAAAAATGCGCTGAATGGCATAACGGTAAACGGGGTGTTTGAAGATAGTAACCACATTTTATGGTTTGCAACCGATGGCCTTGGCTTATGGCGGCATGACCCGGTAAAAAACGATTTTAAGTTTTACGATCTGGATAATGGCTTCCCCAGCAATTATGTATTCAGGATGCTGGAGGATGATCATAAAAACTTATGGGTAAGCACCTCCCGCGGCCTGGTTTGCCTTAATATAAATACCAATACAATTAAGGTATATACCAAAGCCAATGGATTGCTTAGCGACCAGTTTAACTATAACTCGGCGTTTAAGGATACCGATGGCACCCTGTATTTTGGCTGTGTTAAGGGTATGATAAGTTTTAACCCAGCCCGTTTTAACGACAATAATTACCTGGCCCCGGTATATATAACGGGTTTCCAGGTGCATAATAAAGAGATTATGGTAAAAGGGGCCGATTCCCTGCTTAGCCAATCAATCATCTGCACCAAACAAATCAATTTAAATTACAACCAGTCGTCGTTCAGTATCGATTTTGCCGCCTTAAGCTACCCATCGCCCGAGATGACCCATTATAAATACACCATGAAGGGGCTCGACAAAGGCTGGACCGATTTAAAGCGAAACCGAAAAGTATACTTTACACAGCTGCAGCCCGGCCATTATACCTTTATTGTGAAAGCAGCCAATAACAATGGCGTTTGGACCACCAAAGAAACCACGCTTGAAATTAATATAGCACCGCCTTTTTGGGAAAGTATATGGGCCTACATCCTGTATGCTATGCTGTTTATTTTTATTGGTTACTACCTGTTAACCCAATACCATAACCGCAATAAACAGCGCAATAAGCGACTGATAGAGATACTGGAAAGCGACAAGGAAAAGCAAATATATAATGCCAAAATTGAGTTTTTTACCAATGTAGCCCATGAAATACGCACACCGTTAACGCTTATTAAGGGGCCAATGGAAAAAGTGATCAAAAGATCGGAGCACGTGCCCGAAATTCAGAATAACCTGAAGATCATGGAGAAAAACACCAACCGGCTGCTCGATCTTACAAACCAGCTGCTTGATTTCAGAAAAACAGAAACCAATGGCTTTAGTCTGAGCTTTGTAAAAACAAACATAGCCGATTTGCTGGCCGATATATTTTTGAGGTTTAAACCGCTAACCGAACAAAAAGGACAACATTACACACTAATTTGTGTTGATAAAACCCTTTATGCCTATGTTGATATTGAAGCTTTTACCAAAATAATAAGCAACCTAATCAACAACGCCATTAAATATGGCAAAAACGTGATAGAAGTTGAACTGTTAAAACCTGAACAAGGCGATAATACTTTTACCATTGAAATAAGGAACAACGGCTACATTGTACCCTATGAAATGCGCGAAAAGATTTTTGAGCCATTTTTCAGGATGAAGGAATCAGAAAAGCAAATTGGTACAGGGATAGGCCTCTCCCTATCGCGCTCGCTTGCCGAATTGCACAAAGGATTATTAGTGCTGACTAAATCCATCAACGATTTTAACATTTTTAACCTAACCTTACCCATTCACCAGGAAAAGGAATTTGACCTGCACACTACTCCCGGCGATTACGAACTAACCGATATTATTAAAGAAGAAAATTTTGACTTTATAAAACCGATAATACTTTTGGTGGATGACAATCCCGAGATCCTCGATTTTATTTCGGATGACCTGAGCGACAAATATACTGTGATTAAAGCCTTCAACGGCCAGGAGGCGTTGAATATTATAGAAATTGAAAACATCCAGCTTATCATCAGCGATGTGATGATGCCAGGCATTGATGGCTTTGAATTATGCAAGCGTATCAAAACTACATTTGATTACAGCCACATCCCTATTATATTACTCACGGCCAAAAACACCCTGCAAAGCAAAATAGAGGGACTGGAAGTAGGCGCAGATGCCTATATCGAAAAACCGTTTTCGCCCGGGCATTTACAGGTGCAAATAGCCAACCTGCTTATCAACCGCAATAAAATTAAAGAACATTTTGCAAGTTCGCCGCTGGCAAATATTAAAACCATGGCCTACTCTAAGCCGGATGAAAGCTTTTTGGATAAGCTTAACGCGGCGATTAACCACAACATCCAAAACCCCGAGTTGAACGTAGAACATATTGCCGGCCTGATGAACATGAGCAAGCCTACGTTGTACCGTAAAATTAAGGCCATATCCAACTTAACCATCAACGAGCTCATTAACATAACCCGCCTTAAAGCTACAGCAAAACTGCTTGAAGATGGCGATTACAAGATTTATGAAGTTGCCAATATGGTGGGTTACAGCTCACAATCGCACCTGGGCCGTAACTTTTTAAAACAATTTGGCACTACCCCTACCGAGTATCAACAAAATAAAAAGAAACAGAAGATTAAAACTTATTAGTATTGAGTCTGGAAAGACGGAAAGTTAAAAAATCTTGCTACTTGATACTAACTACTTGATACTATTTGCCTTCGGTTTTACTTCAAAACTAAAGGTTTGGCTGCCTGCCTCGCCGCTTGGGGTTATCCCTTGTATTACCCCAATATAAGTACCGGGTTGGTCGGATGTGTAAAATGACAATTGTTGCTTACCATCGGTGCCCGTATTTACCGAGGGAGACCAGTACAACACACTCCTAAAATCGGGCATGTGGCTGGCAGCTTGAGCATCGGTATCATAAGCCGGCGAGTAAAACTGCCGATCCTGCTGCAAGCCCTCATAATCAAGCACTACAGCATGCGGGTCTATTTCGGCACCGCCAAGATCGCCTTTGTAGCTGGTGAAACTAAATATCCCATGCTCATACGATGGCCCCAGCGAATAGTTATATGGCACATCCTCCAGTTTACGAATTTTGAGCGGATCGACCTTAAACACTTTATTCATATCAAAAAATGGCACCCCATCTATCAGCATCATCGGGTCATCATCGGCCAGGAAGCCTATGCCAATACCGGTAACTACTTTTACATGAAATTGGTTGCCGGAATGAAAAACGTTTGCCTCACGGATGTATTCGCGCATTACTTCTTCAATCGTTGTAAAGCGGGTATAGTTATCTAACAGGTAAGTTTTGTAGGGCGCTCCATAAAATGCCGTGGTATCAGGGCGGGCGTCGGCGAACTGTCTCATTTTTGCGCCATTGTAAATATTTTGAACCTGCATTGTTAATGCGGCATCTTCAAAAGTTGTTTGCAGGCCAGGTGTAACGTCAAAATTCGGCGTTGTCGCCTTAGCAAACTGGTCAGAAAACGGCGTCAAAACATCAATCCGGTAATTGGTATCAACAGCGGTATTTGGTTCAACAACAATTTCATTTGACCCGTAAAAGTTGCGCATGTTAAACACCAGTTTACCACGCACGTCACTTTTAGCAGCATACAGCTGGATATGTTTACCTGGTATCCCAAGGTAGGCCCGGATATCTTTTTCGGGCTGATTACTAAGTTTATTAACCAGGGCAGCGGTAATAACCGGGCCGCTTAACTCGGGTAAAAAATTAAAAGCCGGTGTTTTTTTATTTAAAACATCGTCCCAGGCAAAGTTTCGCCAGCCCTGGGTAAGCATCAGGTTGTCTGCAGCCTCCGTAACTGTGGCGTTTTGACTGTTAAAATAATACCCCGGCGACTCAATCTCTCCCCTTAAATCCGATTTTAGCCATAAGTAACTCAGGATATCTTCCTTTTGGTTGTGCTGTAACGAATCTATCCTGTAAACAGACACCGACAGGTTGGCGGCAACAGGCTTATTACCGGCACCTTGCGCGGTTATAGTAACATCAGCCTTTTTACGCATAGCGTACTGTGCAGCGTTTGCGCTGGTGCTAATGGATAGTTTTTTTGTTGGGCGTTTAAAATAAAGGCGTTCGCAAACCGGTTTTTTATCGGCGCTAAAAACCGTTATTTGCGATATCCCTTCGCCAAGCCTGCTTTTATCCACAATAAAACTGGCGGTACCGTTGTTTACTGCCGATGACTGTACCGTTTTAATCACTTGATGGCTTTGCGCAAAAAGAAAAACGTTGCCCACGGGCAGGTTTGTATTAACAATAACCGAAAGCTGGCCACTGCCATTATCATTCAAGCTCATTACGTAGCCTTTATCACTTATGGCCGGAATATCCTTTTGTATTACTTTCCCTTCAATTTTAATTAATGCGCGGTAGGTTGTATTGCTTTGAGGCTTAAAAACAAACCTGCCGATTCCGAATTTCAATGGCTCAAACCTTGCCACTGTATCATTGTTCTGATTAACAATTGCCCCTTTAAAATTTACACCTTTACCAAATTGATCGGCAGCTTTTACACCTACTATACATTCTATCCCACTAACCAGGTGGCCGCCTTCCGGAAAAAACTGGATATCATAGGCCGCCAATTGTGCTTTCTCTGTCTTTACCGGACTTTTCAGCGGGTTTATGATGATCAGTTTTTTTGAAAAATAGTAATCGGCGCTAAAATTTTTCATCCAACTGGTATAAGCCCTTAATACAAAATTACCGGTCGGCAAATTAACAGGGATATACAATGAACCATTTCCGCCGCCATCCTTCATGGCAATTTTTGTTTGCAAAACCGGTGTTTGCTTATCATCAAGTACTTCAACATATACCACCTTACTTAAACCAAGAGGTTTCATAAAAATACCATCTACATTAAATACTTTAAACCAAAGTACTTCTCCTGCGGTATAGCTGTTTTTATCGATATGTACAAATAATTTCTCCTGCAGCGCGTTTGATGTATAATCATTAAAATCAGCCCGCACTTCGGGCAGTACCTGGCCAAACAGTTTGGTGGTTGATATTAGAGCGAAAGTAAAAACAACACTTACAATTTTCTTCATGATAGGGAATTGTTTTATTTCCAAAATGATGGTCTTTTATTTGTTCCGCGTAAGGTACAATCTACACAAATAGGTGTTGATGTTGTGTAACCTCCAGGCGCATAATCAACCGTTAATGCTATACCCGAATAAATGAGGTTATATACTTCATTAACATATATAGGTGGGATGGTTGGAATTGTGTTTGTTACTTTTCGGGCGTATAACAGTACATCTAAATGGCAGCTACCGTAAGGAGTCTCGGCCACCCAGTTTGCCGGAAGGCTGGTTTTATCAACAAAAATCCGTTTTTGCGTTACTTGTCCTACGGTAACAAACCCGATAACAGGCTCGTTAGGGTTACTGATACAATGTAAATTGCCTGTTAGCTCTGACGGTTGCGGGTCAAAAATCCCACCAATCTGTTCGGTATTTTTCTTCAGCAGCTCAAAATAATTGAATGCATCCGCAGTAATTGCGTATTGTTTTACCAGAATGCTATACCTGAAACGAAGCTTTTCTGAGTTAGCAGAAATCAACGCGAGCGGCTCGTTACTTACCTTATCGGCCGAGAGCTTGGCTGTTGTAGTGGTAATTATGGTATTGGAGGTATCGCTTACCCAGCAATTATATATTTTTTGTGCCGGGGGCCGGATAGACTGAAAATCGGGCGGTGGTGGCGAAGGATTTTGAACCACTGTAATTAATGACTCAAATGCGCTTTGTATCTGATAGGTCTCCGTATACTCCCATCTGTAATATTTACTGTTGTTACTTGCATCATGCGTATCAACACCAATTTGTAAGCCGTTGCCGGTCACGGCAGTCCTTACACTGTCAATTGCCGTTGAGTTTTTTACTGGTACAAAATCCGAAGCATATTTACCGCCGTTTAATGTGGTAATTTTAAGGCTGTATTTTTCGGCTGCTGATAAGTTTAAAGGTGCTGATACATAGGTGCCGTTACCTTTTCCGGTCAACTTATAGCTTGCACCACCAGCGCTTTCAACGGTTACTACAGCCCCCAGTTCGGGGTTCGATCTGGCGTTACTATCCAGGTTAACCGTGCGGCGTAATGTTATGGTGGTAGAATCGCCCAATGAGATATTGCCATCAACAACCAAATAGCTGGTTACTTTGGCCGAAGGGGCAATTGTGATCTGCTTTTTACAAGCCGTTGCTCCCATTAATACAAATAACAGGTATAGTATCCTTTTCATCATGTTAACTCCTCAAAAACATTGTTAAATAAATCAACCTCGCTATCATTTTTCCTTCCCATCAACATTAAAACCTGATATTATAATTTATAAACGGTATCGGCCTGGCAAAAATGGACAGCTGGTACGAGTTAATTGCCCCGCCCTGCTGCTGAAAAAATGTTGAATATGCATTTTGCCTTCCCGTTAAATTGTAAACCCCAACCGTCCATGAGTTATGGAAGGTTTGGTGTATTTTATGGTTACCATCTATATTGATCGAAAAATCGGACCTGAAATAATCCGGGATCCTGTATTCGTTCCGTCCCGAATAAAACACCCGCTCGGCGCCGTTTGAATAATATTTGGCAATGGGCAATGTAATGGGGCGACCAGTGCTGTAGGTAACATCCAGCGAAACACTGTAACGGTGCGTTATGCGATAATTACCGGTAAAATTAAAGCTGTGTGGTTTATCGTAGTTGGCGGGGTAGTATGCCCCGCCATTAATGAGTTGGCCTGCAATGGCATCGTCCTGCTTTAAAAATGTGCGCGAGTAAGTATAATTAACCCAGCCATTTAGCTTGCCTGTTGTTTTACGAACCGATAACTCAACCCCGTAGGCCTTGCCCTGTGTATTTAAAACTTCCTGCTCAATAGCATGGCTCATTACCAGTTTTGCCCCGCTTTTATAATCAAGGTAATTATCAATGTGTTTGTAATAAACCTCTACGGATGTTTCGATGGTATTTTGTTGCGCGTTTTTAAATATGCCGAACGATACCTGGCTGCCGTATTGTGGTTTGATGTTGGGATCGCTCAGTTTGTAAATATCAATCGGCGATATAGCGGTGGTGTTTGAAAGCTGGTGAATATACTGGGCAAGCGTATTATAGCTGGCCTTTAATGAAAGGTCATCCTGGATATTGTAACGGGCAGATACCCTGATTTCGGGCCGCGAATACGTTTTTATTACCTTACCGCTGCCATAAGTGGTGCTATCAACAACATTGAGCGGGGTACGTGGTAAGCCAGGCGCGTAATTACGCACGGTTTGTGCGCCAAGGTAATTGAACAGCGAATACCTGATACCTGCGCTGATGGTAAAATCGGGCGTAATGTCAATTTTATCGCCCAGGTATAAGGCGCTTTCCAAAGCCTGTTCATCAGCTACTTTATCGGGAATTATTAATGAGGATGAGCTATTGGGTGTTTCGCTACCGGGGTTTAGTTTATAATAAATAGAGCTTAAACCAAAGTCGATTGTATTATTAGGACTAAGATAATAGGTAAAATCGGCTTTTAAATTGGTTTGATTAATACCAAACTTCAGTTTGTAGGCATTAACAGGGTTAGCTGTACTGGCAATATCATATTTATACCCATCGTAACCAACGCTTAACAGGCTGTATAACTTACTGCTAAAATTGTGCTTCCATTTAATGTTGGCGTTTTTATTACTGTAGTTATAAGTGGTGTCGCTGTTTAGCCTGAAATTATCGTTGCTTAAATAGGTAGTAATATAAATGTTATTGTCCTTATTAACCTGGTGACTTAAATCGAGGTTAAAATCATAAAACGATGCATGGCTGTGTTTATATTCCTCGGGCAATAATTTTAATAACCAATCTGAATAGCTGGTGCGACCGCCAAAAATAAACGACGTTTTGTCCTTCACAATAGGTCCCTCAACATTAAGCCTACTGGTAAGCAGGCCTATACCGGCCGAGCCTGTAAAGTTCTTTTTATTGCCCTCGCGGTCGGTAACTTCCAATACCGATGATAAACGTCCGCCAAATTTTTCGGGGATGGTACTTTTGTATAACTCAATTCCCTTTACGATATCGGGGTTAAAGGCCGAGAAGAAACCAAAAAAGTGAGCTGGGTTATAAATTGTTTTGTCATCAAGCAATATCAGGTTTTGATCTGCAGCGCCGCCCCTAACGTTAAAGCCGGCTGTGGCCTCGCCAACGGTTTGCACACCGGGTAAAGTTAAAACTATCCGTAAAACATCGGCCTCGCCAAAAACAGCGGGCACCTGTTTTATGCTTTTAATATCCAGCCTGCTTACAGCCATTTCGGTACTGCGCACATTGGCCACTTTATCTGCCGATATCTTTACTTCTTTCAGCGTGGTTACCTGATCCTGCAGTTCAATACTCAGTTCGCCATCGGTATACAGCATAATTTGCCGGCGCGCATCCTTCATGCCTATCCCTTTAACTATCAGCAATTGTTTGCCGCGTGGCAGCGCCAATGTAAAATAACCAAACTGGTCTGTTGTAACCCCAATACTGGTATTGCTTACATAAATACTTGCGCCTGCTATGGCCCCTCCCGATTTGGCACTTTTTACATAGCCCGATAACGCTGCCTTGCCGGGCTTTAGCTCATTGCTTTTTATGCCAATCTCGTATAGTTTATTTTCGACGGTTGATTCAATTACCGGTTTTTTAACGGGAGCTGTTGTAAAATCAATTACCGGCGATGGCATAACCGGCTTGCTTTGCCCAGGTTTTACGTTAAAATAACCTTCTGCCGGTTGTGTCCTAATTTCTTTCCCAAGCGTTAAAAAAACCTGCATTTTTGATGCGACAATGGTATATTGAAAAGCAGAGTTATGAAAAGCCTGCCTGAGCACATCCTCCAGCGGCTGGTTATTAACCTGCAGCATTATTTTTAAGCTATCAAACTGGGTCCGGTCGTAATAAAACCGGTAACCTGTTTTAGCCTCAAGATCGCCGGCAAACTGATCAATGCCTGCCTGTTGAAAATTAACACTGATACTTTTTGAAGTAACCTGCGCATGCAATAGTTTAACCGCCAATAAAAGAATAATAGCCAGGTAAATTTTTTTCATATTATTTGGTTATACTATCATAATAGGCCGTTACCGAAGTCAGCGCCAGTTCGCGCAGGTCGTCAAACTGCAGGTGTTTGTCTTTTATATATTGCTTAAGTTCCTTCTTCTTATCGGCAAACAGGTCAAGCACCGAGCTTTGGCTGCTCACTTTGTAATAAAGGGATCCTTTTTTGATGTAATAATCGGGCACATCCTTAAAGGGCACAAAAAAACGCTCCCTGCCGTTGGACCCCGATGTTGATTTGAGCAATTTTTCGGTTCTTTTTATTAATTGTGATTTACCGCCATAAAGCTGTTCGTAAAAACCGGCCTTTATGCCGCCATTACTGTTGGGCACCCTAACAAAATGCCGCTGGTGTAAATCAAAATTGGAAACTTTATCGGCTATTAAAGCAATTGGCGAGGCATGATTATAGAGCAGTACCACCAGATGATCGGTGTACAGGTCATAAATCATGGATACATTTTCAAAGTTTTGCCCATCGTACTCAACCGAGCCCTGGCGCCAGGCATCAACATCATCAAGGTAAGGGCTGCCTTTGATGGATGAATCGTAAGAATCATAAACCATGCCATTATACAGGCGCGATTGTTCGCCAACACCCTGGTAAAACCGGTTTGCCACGCTACCAACAGCAGCATCATAGCTTGAACTATCGGCAGATTGGGCCGATGCTGTTTTACACAGCAGGACCATAGCAAAATAACATATTATTTTGGCTGGATAACGAGTAGGCATCAGTTAATATTTAGTCAGTAATTAAGTCATTTTTAACCATCAAAGCAAATTTTTATTAATTTGATAGCTATTTGCGTTCAATATAATCAATTTGTTACAACATATAGTGTTACGTTAACAGTTTTAATTCTGCTACATTTTACAAAAATATACCTGCTGCTAATTACCCGGTGGTGAAGCAGTAGCTATTTCCCCACCCCCCATAACCAAAACAGTATCGGCAGACGTCACTAAAGCCGACAGGCAGGATGATTACTTTTTTATTAAATGCGGCAGCAAATATGAAAAGGTACAGCTGGAAGAAATTCTCTATGTAGAGGGGATGCAGAACTATGTTAATATTTTTACGCTGTAAGGCAAATATGTAACCATGTTATCCCTGAAAAACCTGGAGGAAAACCAGGCCGGTAGGTCTTTTATCAGGGTGCATAAATCATCCATTGTGGCCATCAATAAAATTGATGGGATTGAAGGTAATGAGATATTTATCCCAGGCCGGTAAAATCCCTATCAGCCGTAATTACCGCGAGCAGGTGATTGGGCTGGTGGTTACCAACAGGCTTTGGGATAAAAAATAAAACGGTTTACTACGACAAACCATGTCGTAGTAAACGCGTTTTAAACTACCTATAACAAGGTAATTGCACCAAAAACTATCTTTTAAGAATGCGACTTCATGTTTTGAGTGAAACTGTATAGCAGCAACATTTATTTCTTATCGCAAACCAAAAACACCACACCCCTTGCAGGTACGTTCACAGTTATCCCTCCGCTGGTGCCTGATGAATTTGCAGCAAGCGTGGCATAACCAGCCGGGCCACCAACATCGCCGACCGGGCCATTGTTGTTAACGGTTACTTTGCCGGAGTATGATCCATTGTCGGCACCACCTTTCAAGGTATAATAGTAGTAATTTGATCCGGTGTAGTAATTTTTGAAATTGATACTAACTACCTGGTCGGTACCGCTTTTATTCACCAGCGTAACCCCGGCCTCGCCCGATGTGAACGAGGATGCGTAACTAACAATATCAGTACTGCCCGTAACTGCCGAACTGATCATCCTGTCGCCAAAGTATTTTTGAAAATAATACAGGTAATAGAATGCTGGCCGCGGGGTAAAATTCGCCGTACCATCCTGTTTATAGGTAAATAAACCATGATCGTTACCATCGCTGCCTCCATTGGCCAAATCCCAGCGGCAGGCCATGCTTACCTGGTTTTTAATTAACTCGCCCAGTACTAAAACAGCATGTACACCACTCACATAAGACACCTGCTGTCTTGAACCCGAAGCAAATATATTCCATTCGTCAAGCGCAATGGGCTTTTGAGCCACACCAGCCTTTTGAACGGAACTGTTTACCCAACTTACCATCGGAGCGGTAATTGCCGATGGCGTTGCCAGGATAACTTCAGGTGTTGAATTTTGATTATAAGGCGTAAAATAATTATGCACTACAAAAAAATCGGGCGATGAGCCCGCTGCAGATAATACTCCCGAATTCCAGTTTTGTCCACCCGTGGTATTGCTTTGATCATCTGTGTCGGTAAGTACCATGCCTATTTTAATGGAAACACCAATGTCGCTGGCAGCCTTGCGCATCGAATCGGCAAAAACCTTAAAATGAGTTCCGTATAGCTGGCCTGTTAAAATTTCGGGCTGGCCATCTTTATTTTTAGATACATCAATGCGATAGCCGGCTTCCCAGTTGCCAAAATTTTCGTTGCCTACCTCCCATAATTTGGTCCGGCCCATATCATTCCTTACCCATTGGGCGGCATAATGCGCTGCAGTTTCAACCGGGTGATCGCTCAATCCATAACGGGCATAGCCATAATTTACGGTGATTATACCGGTGCTATTGGTTTTTTGTAACAGTGAATAGTAATTGCTGAGGCTTATAGACCAGCTATCGGTAACCATGCCACTCCAATATCCGGTAGTAGGATCGGCGCTACCATCGGCTTTTAATAACTGCGCGGGCACATCGGCAGGTTTACCACCCGATGGAAGGTCATAGAAATATAAATCCGACGCACTGCCACCCGGCGCCCTGATGATGTTAGGTGAAAGATTAGTGATGTTTTTTATAAGGCCTGCGTCAGTAAACTGACCTGTATATGGGGCAATATTGTTGCCAAACAAGTTTTTTGACACCTTTGACACTACCTGTGCAAAATCCGCCGTCACCGTAACCGAAGATGCTGATGGCTTAGCCACGCTTGTTGTAGCCGGCTTGGTAAATGTTTTAGCTTGCCAGCTATCTAAAAAAAAGCCTTGCGAAACCGCAATGCCAGGGTCTGTTGGCGATGTAATCGGGCCTGTTGCCCCCCCGTTGCCTGTATCAACAACTGTTGTATCGGTCTTGTTATCCTTTTTGCATGCCGTTAAAGTTATAAGGGCCAATAATATTGTAAATACACTATTTATTATCACTTTCATTTTCCTGTTTTTTACCATCACGTTATTTATTGGGCTTTTTTGCCTTTGGTTGTATATAAATTAAGCTACAGATGCTTTTAAGCCAACGTGCGGGCCATGCATAAAACCTGCAACCATATAGGTTGATCTAAACTCGTTGGGGGTAAATTGTTTTTTGCGTTTAAAAACCCTGTTGAAATTGGATATGTTGTTAAAACCGCACTCATAAGCTATCTCGGCCACCGTAGTTGTCGAGTCAATGAGCATCCGTGCGGCGTGTCCTAACCTTATTTCGTTTAAACTATCGGTAAAGGTTTTGCCTGTGCGCTTTTTTATAAACCTGCTGAAAGAGGCCTCGGGCATGTGAACAACACGGGCAACCTCGGCAAGGGACACTTTGCGATTGTAGTTGGTATTCATATGCTCAAATACTTTTTCGATGCGACGGCTGTTATGGTAAAATTTCTCGTTAATAAAGCTGGGATCCGACAGGGTTTTGATATCTGCCGATGTAGACAGTTCATGCAATATAGATAGCAATTCTAAAACCGATGTAAAGCCGCTTTGCTTATTTAGCGCCAGGAGCCGATCCTTAACAGCCAGAATTGTTTCGGGCGAGAAAAGCACCCCAAGCGGCGCACGCTGTAGCATTCCCTTTAAAAAACTCAGCTGGTTACGCTGTAAAAATTTCTCGTCAAAAAGGTCCTTATGAAACTGAATCACAATCTCGGTTATTAGCTGGCTTTTACACTCGTTGGTAAACCAGCCATGATAAAGGCCGGGGCCTACCAGTACCAGTTCCAAATCGTCAATCACATCTATATGTCCGCCAACAACGCGTTTGGCTCCTTTGGCGTTTAAAACCAAATGAAGCTCATAATCGTCATGGTAATGAAGCGGTCCTTCAAAATTATTATCAACCTTCGCAAAAACAGTAAAGCAATCGCCTGCTGTCAGCGGGGTATTTTCGCGCATTACATTGCTTGTCGTCATAAATAATCTATATCACAAAATTCAAAACAAGTTAAGATGGTTACTTTAAGGCAGGCTGCTCAATTACCTCTTTAGCTGCAACATCATCTACTATCATTGTCCCCGAGGCGTTGCCCATCGCAATCAAAACTTTAAAACTTACGGCCTTTTCAGGTATTTTAATCACTTTGGTATAAAGTGTCCATTGCTGGTCGCCGGTAAGGCGGGCGATGTTTTCGCCGCCATTTATTTCTTTATCACCACTATCCAAAAATGCAACGCCAAACAGGGCTCCTTCCCAATCATTTTTACCTTTAACCACATTTAAGGTTTTTAACCAGGCGCTAAATTCGATGGCTGTAGCTTTTTTTGGGATACGAATAGTTTGATCGATACCCACCCATTTATCGGTAGTGGTGGTTATGATGGCGCAGCTATTTTTTCCGCTTTTAATATTCCAGGGCGTAATTTTGCCGCCGTTATCGTTCCAACCGTCTAAGTTGTCTTCAAAGCCACCGTTTTCGAGCAGGTTTTTTTGGGCGCTTGCAGTAAACGTTGCCAGTATAAAAGCCATGCTAAATAATAATCTTAAAATTTTAGTCATGATCATTCGCGTTAACGTTATTAAAATGCCATCATCTTTAAGGCAGATGCCTATTATTGATGATGGCATTAGTGTATATATGGGTATTAAATTATTCCCACGTCGTCCAGGTAAAACAAGGTGGCATTACCACTATATTCAAAGAAAACAAGGGAGGTGAAATTTTTAGGCGCGGTGCCACCAGCTGGGGCATACGAAGCCATTGGAATGATAAAGTTTGTCCAAACCCCCTCTTTTACAACAATTGTTGCCCAACTGTTAAAGTTGTAATCTAATATCACACGTATAACCTTATTATCACTGCCTTTACCGCCGTATACAGACATTTTGATGCTTTTTACAACCGGAATATTTCCTGGGGCCTGCAAAACAAATCCATCATATCCGCCTGCATATTGCACTTTAATGGCTTTGGTACCGCGTAAAACAGCAGTTGTATTGTTATTATCAGGCGAATTGCCCCAGCCATAATCCGACCAGTTATTTTCAAAACCGTCCTCAAAACCTGCCTGGGTAAAACCAAACGGTACCGTGCTAAATGTCTCTAAATTGGTTATATAATTGTAGCCATTAGATCCAAGCGGACCAGATGTAGTACCGCCGCCCAACGATGCTGTTGTGGTAAGCGATAGTACATTGGCGCCCGTTAAACCAGCAGGCACTTTTACCTTAGCCTGTGTAGGCGTAAATGAAAGTATTTGTGCAGATGTAGTACCAAACTTAACACTACTCAGGCCGTTAAATGTAGTTCCGTTGATGGTGATCAGATCCCCTGCGTTACCTGCGGTAAAGTTCACCGATGTGATAGACGGGAAAGGCTGCTCCACGATAAAATCAAAATCAACCGAGCCATGCGGGGTAACTACCTTCAACTTATTAGACGTGCTGGCATCGCTAAAGGGCACCGTTGTTGGTATACTGATAATAAGGCTTTTATCTGTTGCCAGGGCGGTGTTGAAATAAATTTCGACGCCATTGATATAGATATGCGTTGCACTGCCCAGGTTTGTACCTGAAATCAAATACTGCGTATATATTTTACCCGATGTGGTGGTCGAGTCAAATGGCGTTGGCCTGATCTCGTCATAAGTTGATGACGAATCGAGCGTAATACGGTGTTCAATTGATACCGAGTCATCTTTGGTAAGTGTACGCACACGGGTAATCGTGGGCGCACCTGTTCCGTAGTTATTTTTATCCTTTTTACAGGATTGTACTGCAAGCGTTACCAACACGGCCAGCAGCAGGTACAGAAATCCTGGTGTTTTTAATATTTTTTTCATGTTAATGCTTTTTATTATTTGAATACGTAAGGAACCGGTGGCTCTAATAATTTAGGATCAGTTGCTGTTTCGGTTTGCGGATAAGGGAACGCAAAGAATGAACTTTGCGCCACATTTTTCTGGGGGTAAACCTGCGGCGGCGTATCGTTGCTAAATGTGCCACGCTCCTGGTTGCTTAAAATCGCTACCGCTTTAGGGTGGTTTACATTTAATATACCTCGCCAGCCGTCAATACGGCCCAAATCAAACCAATAATCAAATTCAAAGGCAAGTTCCATCCGGCGTTCGTGCAGGATATCAGTCTTGGTAAATGATGTTACCGTATTTAAACCAGCCCTGTTCCTGATCATGTTGTAATATTTTAAAGCAAGCGGATTGGTGGTGCTGCTGTTACTGCCCAAAATAGCTTCGGCCTCAATCAGTAAAACCTCGGCATAACGCATCAGGTAGGTATTGTTTGCAGCTGATTGTGCCGCGCCTACACCACCATTATCCGCAGGTGTACCTACCACATATTTTTTCATTGCGGCTTTGGTGCCCTGTGAGTTAACGTTATCAGGAACAGTAAAACCTCCACCGGCCTGGTTAATTTCGGGGTACTTATCGCCGGCCAGCATTATAGTGGCATGTTTGCGGTTATCACCCGGTTCATAAGCTCTTTGAAAATCAATGGTTGGCCCCATTACCGAATAACCATCGCCGGTACCTGTAACACCGCTCATCGCCCAGGAGGCTTGTATGGAGTTGCCATGACCGTAAGATGCGCCACCAGCCCATTGTAATGCTGCTACCGATTCTTCGTTATTGTTGTTGGCAGTTTTAAACAAATCGTCGTAATATTTACCATCCACCAAACCTGTGTACCCGCCTGCAGCTATTTGCGCATCATTTATATAACCACGGTACAGTTTAAACTCGCCGCTGTTGATTACCTTTTCTGCTTCGGCACGTGCATTGGTATAGTCTTCCATATACAGGTAAACCTTTGATAGCATTGCTGATGCAGAACCGCTTGAAACATGGCCCTGTGCCTGGCTCGATCCGCTGCGAACCATCGCAGTACAATTAGCCTCGGCAAATTTCAAATCGTTAATAATGAATTTATATACATCGGTAACCGGGTTAGTGTTCAGCTGAAAATTAGTTACATAATCGTCGCTATTTTCGATAAGGGGCACATTACCCCATAACCTTACAATATGGAAATAAGCAATTGCCCGCATAAAATGCGCTTCGCCGAGGGCATTGTTTATAACAGCCTTATCAACCGATGCCGGAGCTTTGGGTACGTTATTGATAACCGCATTTGATTGCGCAACAACTGTGAATAACGAATTCCAGGCATCGGCAAGGCGGGGGTTTACATTGGTAAGCGAGAAGTTAAACAGGCTTATTACATCGTCAGAATAGGTACGCCCGTTGCCGCCAGCCAGTTCTGTAATTGCCCAGCCTGCTTTGTTGTTCCAGTTAAACCAAGGCGAGTTATACAGCACGTTGGTACTTGCAGCTACCTGGTCGTTTGTTTTGTAAAAGTTATCTACAGTAATAGCGTCTTCAGGCGGCCTGTTAAAAAAATCCTTTTTACAACCGGTTACCGTGAATGTGCTCATCACTGCAACCCCTATAAAATATTTTATATATCTTTTCATGTTAAATTCTCTTTATGGATTAAAATTCAGCGTTAACACCAAATGTTACCGTCCTTGGGGAAGGATACCGGCCCAAATCGACGTTTGTTAAAAACACGTTCTGGTTCACGGAGCCAACTTCGGGGTCTAAACCTTTATATTTGGTAAATGTGTACAAGTTTTGACCGCTGGCAAATACCTTAAGCCTGTTCAGTTTTATTTTGCGGGTCCATTTTTGTGGCAGGTTCCAGGCAAGGTTTACGTTCTGGATCCTTAAGTACGATCCACTTTCTAAAAACCTATCAGATGTAAACAGGTTGGGATTATCCAAGCCGCCACGGGGTGCAGGGATATTAGATGTTGGGTTGGTTGGGCTCCAGAAATTAGCGGATGATTGCAGCTGGTTCACATACAAGCCCGATAAGCCCGTAGTTGTATAACTTAACGCGTTCAATATTTTAGCGCCGTATGAACCGGTGAGGAAGATGTTCAGATCAACAGATTTATAAGAAAATGTATTGGTGATACCGTAAGTAAACTTAGGGTTGGGGTTACCCAGGTAAGTTTGGTCTTTTGCATCAATTACCCCATCATTGTTGATATCCTTATACCTGATATCGCCTAACCACGTACCAGTAGGGCTGTGATCAATTGCCCTGCCAAACTGTGGTTTTGAACTGGCCAGTTCCGCGTCGCTTTTAAATAAGCCATCGGTTACATAACCGTAAAACTCACCAACCGGTTGGCCTACCACGGTACGTGTAACACCCCGGGTTAAGAAACCATTGGCAATGTTGCCCACAATAAATGGCATGCCGTTGGCCAATGATAGCACCGTATTTTTGTAGTGTGAAAATGTTAAGCTGGTTGACCATTTAAAATCCTTACCTACTATATTTTTGCTATTAATAGAAAACTCGAAACCTTTATTGCTTAATTTACCAGCGTTAAAGTATGGAGGGTTTACACCCCCAAGGTATGATCCACTTGCACCTTCGCCCACAAGGAATGCAGGTAACCCGACCTGGAAAAGGAAGTTTTTTGAAGTACGATCGTAATAGTCAACGGCTCCCTCGATCCTGTTGTTTAATAAACTGAAGTCAATACCAAAATCGGTTTGAATGCCAGATTCCCAGGTAAGGTTTACGTTTTTGATTTTGTCGATCCGAAAGCCTGTTCCAAAACCTGTTGCCGATGGAATTAAAGCCGATCCATACAGATAGTTAGGTACATTTTGGTTACCAACCTGCCCGTAACTGGCCCTTAATTTCACATTATCTGCAATACTTTTAATGCCGGCCATAAAAGGCTCTTCAGATAAGCGCCATGATATCGCTACTGAAGGGAAAAAACCGGTCTGATGTCCCTCGGCAAATTTCGATGACCTGTCTGAACGGCCTGTAGCTGTTAAGCTATATTTGCTATCAAAGGTGTAAACTAAGCGCGCTATACCCGATTGCATTACCTGGCTACCCTTATACTCATCAACCCTTGCCGATTTTGCATCGCCCAGGTTAAGGGTTTGCAAATCGTTGCTGTAAAAGCCTTGTGCAAAACCGCTTATGCCGTTCCACTGTGCTTCGTTAACCTCGTAACCCAATGTAGCATACACATTGTGTTTTTTTGCAAAGGTGTGGTTGTAGGAGAAATACTCTTTCCATCCCCAATAAATCTGCGTTTGCCACGATTCATTTAAGGTTGATGTTTTGTTGATAAAACCGCCCCAGGCATAAGTAGGGTTAAACTGCAATGCCTTCGACCAGTTAAAATCGCCGTTAACTTCTGACCGTAAGGTTAAATCGCGGTAGATTTTTAAATCGGCATATAAACTGCTGTTAATATTGTGCCTTACCAATGTGTTAGTTAATGACAAGGCTTGTGCAACCGGGTTAATAGTACCCCCTGTAGCATTGGGCCCTGTAGTAATAGGGCCTGCGAATGAACCATCCGGGTTTCTTACCGGCACATCGGGTGCGCTTAGTAATGCTGTATAAACAATACCGCCATTATCGCTCAATCCACGGTTTTCTTCGGTGCGGCTACCGCCAATTACGGCGCCAAATTTTAACCATTCCTTAACTTGTGTGTTGAAATTTGAGCGCAGGCTATAGCGTTTGTATTTACTGCCAAGGATAGTTCCCTGCTGATCAAAAAAACCACCCGATACATAATAATCCACGCCATCTTTACCACCCGATACAGATAACTGGTGGCTTTGCTGTGGCGCGGTCCTGAAAACCTCTTGCTGCCAATTTGTGCCGGGGCCTAAAAGCTCGGGTGAGGCAAACTCATCCCTTCTGCCTACCTGCACGTTATCGGCAAGGGCGTTTTGCAAAGCCGCATATTGCGGCAGGTTCATCATAGGTAAAAACTTACCCTGTTGCTGAAAGCCGTAATAACCATCATAACCTACACGCGCGCTGCCATTTTTACCGCGCTTGGTGGTAATAATAATTACACCATTTGCCCCTCTTGAACCGTAAATAGCTGTTGATGACGCATCCTTTAACACATCTATCGATTCGATGTCGCTTGGGTTAAGCAATGATAAAGGGCTTACGGCAACTTCATCATTATTACCTAAAGCGGCAGAATGGCCGCTGGTTGCCTGGTTATTGGCATCGCCAAATATGGGCACGCCATCAATAACGTACAATGGCTCGTTTGAACCCGAAAGTGATGATATACCCCGGATGTGAACTGATGTTTGGCTACCCGGTGCGCCTGAGTTTTGCGTAACCGTTACACCGGCAACCCTGCCTTGCAGCAACTGATCAACACTTGATTGCGGTACGTTGGCAATATCACTTGCTTTTAATGATGATATAGCCCCGTTTACATCCTGACGCTTTTGCTGGCCATAACCAATAACTACCACATCAGACAACGAGGTAGCCGTAGTTACTAATACAACGTTAATTATTGTCTTTTTACCGATAACAACGTCCTGTGATTTCATCCCGATAAACGAGAAAGTAATTTCGGTAGCACCAGTTGGTATAGAGATGCTGTAGTTGCCATCCTTATCGGTTACAGCCGCTGCCTGGCTATTTTTTACCCTCACAGATACTCCCGGCAAGGTTATGCCTTTGTCGTCTGTTACTGTTCCTTTGATTACTGTTGCCTGGTTTTGCGCCCCTGCCCGGAAGCATACAAAAAGAGACAAAAACAGCAATGCCATTCGTAGAATTTTTCGCATAATTGATTTACTTAGTTTATTTGTTTTTTAATTGAATTATTGGTTCTGTTACTATAATTGCCCTCATTTTTTTAACACGGGCAGAATTATCAATGAAAATCATTAATGTTTATGCGCCTGTTGTTCCCATCAATAAATGACAAACAATTGCTTTAATAAAATTGGTTATATACGCTTATCAGGTTTATACTAAACCGGGCAACACTATTGCCGGGCATTAATACATGTTTATAATGAGGGTAAAATTATATGCTAAACCAAACCCGGTTGTGGATAAATAGGGGCACAAATGTCAACATATATTAACATACTGATTATAAGTTATTTAATTAAACAAATTAAAAGAATTTGTTTAAAAACGGTGTAAAAAAGTTACAAATGTATCCCCATAAACCATTTAACATTACATTTTACACTGAAAGAATAGTATCACTTTGACGAGGTCGACGCGCAATTTGATTTAGCGATTTGCGGGATGAAATTTTGTTGGTAATGCGCCACCGTACCGTATCAAAAAAGTGTTGCACTTTGATATACAGTATCGGCTCTTGAAGAAGGTTTCTGGTTTGATTATTTGAACCGATGGTTAGTTCAGTAAGAAGCAGCCGTCTATAATTAAAAAAAAACGTCATTGCGAGACCCGATCAATTAAACCGGAAAAAATTGAGATGACGTGTTGATTTTAGAGCCTTACAACAACTATGTCATTCGAGATGTAGAATGATTGTTAAAAAAGGGCTGTCATGCTGAGCACCGTCGAAGCATAGCGGGCAAAGGCCTCTGCGCGCGACCCTTCGACAGGCTCAGGGTGACAGGCCAATTATATGCATAAGCCAACACGTCACCCCAACTCTTTTCAGGCTTTACCTGATGGTTACTCGATATAGTTTCTACTCAATACAATACTAATAATCAGCCATTTGAAAACATGTCACTATTAGGAACTACGCTAAGATTCTATCTCTTCGGCAGCCTCCGCGTACTTTGAGGGGATAGTATTGTACTCGGCCTTAAACATCTTCACAAAATATTTCTGGCTTTTGAAGCCTACTTTATGGCAAATTTGGGAGATGGTTAAATGGCCTGTTTCCAATAGCTGGGCGGCACGTTTCAACCTCATCGACCGAACCAACTCATTAGGCGTTTTGCCCGTCATGGCCAGAATTTTTTTGTAGAGGGTATACCTGCTTACAAAAACTTCGTTGCTCAGTTCCTCTACCGAGAAATTGGGATTGGAGATGTTACTATCAATCAAAATAAGCACCTTTTTCATAAACTGCTCATCCGGCGAATCGATATGCATTTCGGTTGGGCTTACTTCTACCTGCTTGGTGTAGGTTTTGCGCATACTTTCCTGCTGGCTCAGTATATTCCTGATTTTTGACTGCAGTATCTCGAAGTTAAAAGGCTTTGTAAGGTAGTCTGTCGCACCGGTTTCCAGTCCTTTTAATTGCTGGTCTTCGCCGGTTAGCGCGGTTAACAATATTACCGGGATGTGCGAAGTACGTTTATCATTTTTTATCTTTAAGCAAAGGTCGATACCGTTCATCTCGGGCATGCTGATATCGCTTACTATCAGATTAGGATGTTGTGCCAGGGCCTTTTGCCAGCCTTTTTTTCCGTTTTCGGCCTCAATCACATTAAACGCCGATTTTAAATTGTCTTTAATGTAAAACCTGAAATCGTCATTATCTTCAACCAATAATACTGTTGGCCTTTTGCCATCCCTGTTCTCTTTATGCGAGTCAATTTTGGGCAAGTCATATAACGGAGAAAGTTCAGCGGGATGATCAATCGGTATCAGTGTGTCTGTAAAAACGCTAATATCCAATTGCACGAGGGGCAACAAAACCGTAAAGCAACTGCCCTGGTTAAATTCGCTCTCAACATATATCTCCCCTTCGTGAAGCTTTACAAACTCCTTGGTTATGGATAGGCCTATGCCACTGCCCTGGTTAAGCATTGATCCGGGTAAATCGTTCTGGAAAAATGGGTCGAAAATCCGGTTCAGCTTATCGGCGGCAATGCCGATACCGGTATCAATAACCCTTATTTCTAACAAGTGCCCGCCGGTATCCTTTTTATCAATCAGGTTAATTAAAACGCTTACCTGCCCTCCCTCATGGGTAAACTTATAAGCATTCGACAGCAGGTTGAACATGATCCGCTCTATTTTATCATGGTCAAAGCTTGTGTAGTAGGTGTCTATTTCTGAATCGAAAATAAAGCCGATACTTTTTTGATCGGCCACATCGGTAAATGCAAACGAAAGATCCTTAATAAAGCCGATAACATCACCGTTCATTTTATGCAGCTTTAATTCATGGTACTCCATCTTCCTGAAATCAAGCAATTGATTTACCAGGTTAAGCAGGCGTTTGGCATTACGGTTTACCATCATCAGCTGCCGTTGTACTTCGGGTTCGGCAATTTGTTTCAGGATCTTATCAACGGGGGCCATAATGAGCGATAGCGGGGTACGAAACTCATGGCTTACATTAGTAAAAAATTTAATCTTCATTAAATCCAGCTCGTGCATGCGCTGGGCCTCCTCCCGTTCCTTTTCAATAGAAAATTGCGACCGTATTTTCTGGATACCACTTCTTCTTAAATATAACAATGAACCTACTGCCAGCAATGTATATAAAATGTAAGCCCAGGTAGTTTTCCAAAATGGTGGCGATATATTGATATTTAATGTAAGCTCATCCCCGTCCCAGCTTTCATTATTGCCGGCTCGTACCCTAAACACATAGCCACCCGGATCAAGGTTGGTATAAGTGGCTTTGCGCACCTTGTTATCGGCGTTTATCCACCTCTTATCAAAACCATCCATTCGGTATTGATACTTTGTTTTATCGGGGTTAAAATAATTAAGCGCCGCAAACTCTATGGCAAATACGTTGTCATTATATTTTAGCTTAAGATCTTTTAAATCGACGATAGACTGCTTTAATATCACCGAACCATTCACTTTATCATCTACCTTTACAGACTGGTTGAAGATTTGCAAATCGGTAAATACCAAATTGGGCGGGTTTGTACTATTCAGGATATTTGAAGGCTTAAAAATATTAAATCCGTTACCACCACCAAACAGCAGCTCCCCTGCCCTGGTTTTGTATGACGAGTTTTCGGTGAACTCGCGCCCCTGTAATCCTTCGGTTTCATTATAATTAACAAAACGAAACTTAAGTTTGCCGGCCGAACGATCGATAAAAATGCTTGACAAGCCATTAGGGGTACTTACCCATATATTGTTACGGCTAAACTCCTGCATATCTATAACGGTATTATCCGGCAAGCCGTCCAGCTTGTTAATATTGGTAAATTTTTTGGTTTTGTAATCAAATATGCTGATGCCTTCGCGGGTACTTATCCAAATCAGGCCGTCTTTATCTTCTAATATATTATTGGTATTGTTGTTAATAAGGCTGTTGGGGTCTTTATCATCATGTAAATAATGCAAAAACCGGTGATCTTTTTTTACTAACAGATCTAAGCCGTACGCGGTAACAATCCATAAATTTTTGCGCCTGTCTTCAATTACCGAACTTATATAATTGGAGTGGATAGATCTTTCGTTTATGTCTCCGTCAAACCTGTATATGGCAACCACATTCCTGTTTTTATCCAGAACATTCAAGCCTGCCGATAAGGTGCCCACTAATAGATTATGGTCGCTATCCTCGGTTATGGCGCAAACCCTATCTTCAGATATGCTTTTAGCATTGGCATCGTTATGCCTGTAATGCTTAAATACCTTACCATCAAAGCAATCAAGGCCGCCATAATAGGTGCCTATCCACAATTTTTGTTCATGATCAATAAACAGCTTTACAACAACATTATTGGTAAGGCTGTTTTTATCGGCCACGTTGTGCAGGTATTGTTTAAAGCTCCCTGTCTTCCTGTCCCAGTAAATCAGCCCTCCACCATTGGTGCCTACCCATATATTGCCCGGTTTGTCTTCGGCAAAACTGTTTACGTCGCTAAACGGCAGGCTGTTTTTATCAGACAGGTGATGCGTGTAGCTGGCAAATTTTATAATATCCTGATGATAATAACTTATCCCCCGCTTATAACTGCCACACCAGATAATGCCTATATCATCCACATAAACACAGGTGATACTGTTTTGGCCTATTGTTTTATCATCATCTTCGCGATTAAGCAGGTATTGCGTTGTAAAATCCTGTTTGTTAAGTAAATTGATACCCCCATGATCTGTGGCAATCCAAATCCTGCTTTTATCATCCTGGGTAACATCTGATATAACATCGGTATTTATACTGCCTGTAGCTTTTAAAATATGTTTAATTACTTTGTTTTTGGGGCTAATGAAAAACACGCCTTTTGAATAACTGGGTACAAACGCCCAGATATCATCCTGCTTATCAATAAAAATTTTGTAAGTGGTACTTAATGCAGCGGGCAGCTGCTCAAGTTTTAAGCGGTAATTAACCTTGTAGCTCTTCGGATCCAGCCGTTCTAATACGCCGGCACTTGATATAAGCCATATATTCCCTTTTGAATCAACCGAAAGATCGGTAACCAGGTTTGAATAAATAGATGTGGTATCACCCTGTTTATGAAGCAGGTTAATGGTTTCTTTTGTTATAGGATCATACTTAAAGATGCCTTGTGTTGCGTTATGTTCCAAAAACCAAAAATTGCCGAACCTGTCTTTTTTTATAGCTAAAATGTAGGTATCGTACACTTTAATTTTGTACATAAAATTCTTCAGGTTTTTGCTGAATTTTTCGGTAGCCGGGTCGTAAATATTAAAGCCCGTACGGGTTTCAATCCATAATTTATTTTCGGGGCCGGGGTTTATGCTTACAATGTAATCGTCATCCAACGTTGTGGTATCGCCGGCAACGTGCTTAAAGCTTTTAAAACTGTAACCATCGTACTTATTTAAGCCCGATAGCGTACCAAACCACATAAAACCTTTTTTATCCTTATAAATACAATTAACCTGGTTGTGCGACAAGCCTGCCTTGATGTCAAGATGAGAAAATTGGAACTGGGTATTTTGCGCTTTTACCGCATGCAGCGAAAACTGCATCAAAAAAATAAACAGGAAAGCCCTAAGCTTCATGGCGGTACAAGCGAATAAAATGGTTTATAATTCCGGATAAATAATCTTAAAGATAGAATTAATAAACCCCTAAAAAGAAATTTAATTGTTTAAAATACAATTTATAAGATTGAATTAGTTAAAAAGATAATATCTGGGTAGGCTTTTAATTGATGTTTTAAATATTGCAATTAACAACTTTATTCCAAATGTTTTTTGGCACGGAATTGGTATTAACTGAATCATGCAGATAGTACACATCAATACCGGTAAGAAAGTTAAAAAGATCAAGAACTCAATTGTTGATTTGTTTACCAGGGAAGTGATAACACTTAAGGCCATCCACAATCAATTGCTTGATGATAAGCAGGTTTATACAACGCAATTCACAGGCTTCATTGCCTGACCATTATATACCATCTACCTATGAAAAAAAGCTTCTTTTTAAGAAGCTTTTTTGTTTTGGAGTGGGATTTAAACTCGTACCTCGCAATGACGGATTAAATCACGTCATCGTAAAAATTAAGCAATAGCGAACTGTGCACCTTTGCAACCAAGGCAGGCGACGAGATTGCCACGCTATCGCTCGCAATTACAAATTGGTTTGGGTAACTACAATAAGTTGTTAACTCACCAGCCATTGTATCTTTTTACAGTCACACTGTATAGCAAAACGCGAAGACCCGCTATTACCGCCAGCCGCCGCCTAAGGCGCGGTATAAACTTACTACTGCCTGTAACTCCTGTAACCTGTCGTTAACGCCGCTTAGTTGGGCCGCCAACAGGTTTTGCTCGGATGTTAATACATCGGTATAATTGGTGGCCGAGCTGTACCGCAACAACTCCTGTGTATACTCAACCGATTTTTGCAAAGCAATGATCTGCTTGCCGCGAGCGTCCTGTTTTTCAAGGGCGGTTTGGTGTGCGTATATCGCGTTGGATACCTCCTGCGCTGCAACCAGCAATGTTTTCTGGAAGCTATTAAGCGCTTGCTGCTGCTGTGCCTGTGCGGTGCGTAAACGGGCTTTATTAAGGCCCTGGTTAAATATGGGCTGGGTTAGGCCTGCGGCAATATTGTAAAATATGGAATTGACAAAAAAGTCTTTCAGCTGCAAGGTAGATAAACCTCCCGAAGCCGTGATGGTAAACGATGGATAAAAATACGTTTTAGCCACATTGGTATTTTCAAACGCGGCGCGGAAAGCGTACTCGCTTTGCTGTACATCCGGGCGGTTAGTGAGCAATTGTGTTGGGATGCCCGCCTGTAATTCGGCGGCCATGTTCTGGGTGGCCAAAGCGCCACGCTTAACCGCGCCCGGTGGTCTTGATAACAGGATATCCAAAGCATTTTCGGTTTCGCGGATATTGCGCTTTAAATCGGGAATGGATACTTCAGCGGCATAGCGGTTGGCCTCGCTTTGCACCACCGCAGCACCGGTTACCACTGCGCCGGCCTTAAGCTCTTTCATGGTTTCCACATCTTTAATGCGGTTTTTAAGCGTTTCCAGTGTAATTTCCAACTGCCTGTCCAGTGCCAGCAGGGTAAAATAGTTATTGGCTATATCGGCAATCAATTGCGTTTGCACAGCCCGCTTAGCAGCATCGGTTTGTAAAAATCCAGCCAATGCGGCACGTTTGGTACTGCTTAGCTTCCCCCAAACATCAGCCTCCCATGAGGTTGTTAAACCGGCCTGGTAAGTGGTAGTTAGGGTATTAACTATCGTACCGGCAGGATAATTTAAGCCTGCTGATGATTGCTTTGACCGGGTTACACCAACGTTACCGCTTAACGATGGATAAAACGCAGCCTTGCTTTGCTGCAATGTGGCCTGCGCTTCTAATATCCGCTGAACGGCGGTTTTAAGGTCCAGGTTATTACTCAGACCCTCCTGTATCAGTGATTTAAGTATAGTATCAGCAAAAAGTTTTTGCCAGGGCATAGCCGCTATGGTAGTAGTAGCATTAGTTTGCCCATCGCGGTAAAGCCCGGTTGTACCTATATCCGGCCGGTTATACGTTTTGGTTACTTTACATGATAGCATAACGCCAAATAACAGCGTAAAGGGCAATATATATTTAAAACTCCGTCTGTTCATTTTATATCTTTTACTAAATTAACGGGCAGGTGCTACTTCTGCCTCATCATCTTCATCTTCGGGTTTTGGTTTACGGCCAACTTTTTCCTGCAGGGATTGGAAAATGATAAATAGTATAGGGATCACAAACACCCCAAATACCGTCCCCACAAACATCCCCCCTACAGCGCCGGTACCTATGGATTTATTGCCATTGGCACCAGCCCCTGTCGAAAACATCAACGGCATAATACCAAATATGAAGGCAAAAGATGTCATCAGGATGGGGCGCAAACGGGCCTCGGCCCCTGCAATAGCAGCGGGTATTAAATCCATACCTGCCCGACGGCGTTCTAAAGCAAATTCAACAATCAGGATGGCATTTTTTGCCAGCAAACCGATGAGCATGATGAGCGAAATTTGCAGGTAAATGTTACTACCTATATCAAAAATCCAAGCAAACAGGTAAGTACCGGCCAGGCCAACCGGCAGCGACAATAATACTGCAAACGGCAGGATATAGCTTTCATACTGCGCGCTTAGTAAAAAATACACAAACACCAGGCAAAGCATAAATATATAGGCCGATTGGGTTCCGGTGCTCAACTCCTCGCGGGTGAGGCCCGAAAATTCAAAATCGTACCCGGCAGGCAGCGATTGTTTGGCAACTTCTTTAATGGCCTGTATGGCATTACCCGTACTATACCCCGGATTTGGAGAACCGGAAACAGATATAGCCGTGAAAAGATTGAACCTCGAAATAGATTCAGGCCCAAATACTCTCCTCAGGGTAATAAATGACGTTATTGGCGCCATAGTACCCACGCTGTTACGAACAAATATTTTGCTAAGGCCTGTTTCATTGGCTCGGTAATCATAATCGGCCTGCACCATTACTCGGTACTGCTTGCCAAACTGGTTAAAGTTTGATGCATATAAGCCGCCATAATAACCCTGCAATGTGTTCAATACCGAATTAACCGTTACACCGGCCTCTTTGCACTTGGCCACATTTACATCAACCTGGAATTGCGGAAAATTGGGATTAAATGACGAATTCAGGTTCTGGATCTCTTTCCGTTTTTTAAGCGTAGCCTGGAAATCATTACTTACTTTAAATAACTCATCAACCGTGTGGCCGCCCTTATCCTGCAGCTGAAACTCAAAACCATCACTGTTACCAAAACCCTGCAGCGTTGGCGGCGAAAAGTAAAATACGCTGGCTTCACGCAGCCCGGCTGTTTTAACGGTAAGCCTCGATATAATACTTTGCAGGCTCTGGCTTTCATCTTTACGCTCATCCCAGTTTTTTAGCTTCATGATCACCATGGCATAAGCGCTGCCCGATCCGGCTATAAAGTTAAAACCAACCAGTTTAAGGCTGTTTACCACTTCGGGGAAAGTACGGCCTATACTATCTATTTTGCTGGCAACAGCCTCGGTACGCTCCATTGACGATGCCGGCGGAAGGCTGATGGCGGCAAACACGGTACCCTGATCTTCATTAGGTACAAAGCTGGATGGCGTTGTTTTTACCAGATAAATCAATATGCCGGCAAATACCGCCACAGCGGCAAGGGCTATCCATTTTCTGTGCGCCAAAAAGTTAACCGATTTTTTATACTTACCTGTTACCGCATCAAAGGCGGTATTAAACACCACATAAAAGTGATTGATAAAACCGTGCTTTTTTGTGCCTTTTTCATGGGGCTTTAAAAACAACGCGCATAGCGCGGGGCTTAGCGTTAAAGCGTTTACTGCCGAAAGTAAAATGGCCACCGCCAGTGTAATACCAAACTGTTTGTAAAAAACCCCGGTTGAGCCCGATATAAATGTCACCGGTAAAAACACCGCCGACATAACCAGGGTGATAGATACTATGGCACCCGAAATTTCGCTCATCGCATCTATAGACGCTTTCCTGGCCGATTTGTACCCCTGGTCCAGCTTGGCGTGTACGGCCTCTACCACCACAATGGCATCATCCACCACAATACCAATGGCCAGTACCAATGCAAAAAGCGTAAGCAAATTGATAGTAAAACCAAACAGGTTAAGGAAAAAGAAGGTACCTAATATAGCAACCGGGACCGCTATGGCAGGGATCAACGTAGACCGGAAGTCCTGTAAAAAAACAAATACTACAATAAACACCAGGATAAAAGCTTCAATCAATGTACTTATCACCTTTTCGATAGAGGCATCGAGGAAATTATTGGCATCAACCAGGTAAGCTATCTTCATTCCTTTGGGGAATTTTTCGGCAGCGGCATCCAATATTTTCTTCGATTCGTTGATTACATCCCTTGCATTGGAGCCGGCTGTCTGGCTGATAGCCACGCCTACAGATGGCAATCCGTTGGTTTGAATATCAAAAGAGTAATCCAATGATCCCAGCTCAACCCGCGCCACATCATTCAGCCGGAGCAACTGCCCCTGTCCTACTGATTTTATGATAATATCGCCAAATTCGGCAGCTGTTTTAAGCCTGCCTTTATACCGGATAACGTATTGGAACGATTGATTGCTGTTTTCGCCAAACTTACCGGGCGCGGCTTCTATATTCTGCTCATTAAGGGCATCGGTAATGTCATCTGGAATAAGGTTATAGCGCGACATCACATCGGGTTTTAACCAGATACGCATCGAGTAATCTCTTGAACCAAATACTTCGGCATTACCAACACCTGTAACGCGCTGAATTTGCGGCACCAGGTTTATTTTGGCATAATTTTGTAAAAAGGTTTCGTCGTAAGTTTTGTTCTCGCTGTATAACGAGAATATGATAAGGTTACTGCTCTGGCTTTTGGCAACGGTAACACCCGATTGCGTTACCACTAATGGCAGTAAACTTGTAGCCCTTGATACCCTGTTCTGTACGTTTACCGCGGCCAGATCGGGATTGGTGCCTACTTTGAAATATACGGTGATAGATGCCGAACCATCATTACTTGCAGACGAAGTCATGTAGGTCATGTTCTCCACCCCGTTTATCTGCTCCTCCATCGGGATGATCACGCTTTTGAGCACCACATCGGCATTGGCCCCGCTATAATAGGCCTGTACCTGTACGGTAGGTGGCGCAATATCCGGGTATTGCGAAATAGGTAAGTTTATTAACCCTAAAATACCCAGTATTACCAGCAAAACTGAAATTACGGTGGATAGTACCGGGCGTTCTATAAATCTTTTAAGCATAGTATCGCTGTTGTAAATGAAAGTGCGGGACAAGAAATGCAATTATTTAACGCCGCCGTAAACAGATCCTGCGTTTACTTCATTTGGCTTAATTTCGGTACCATCCTGCAGGTTGCCCGAGCTTTCCAGCACAATTTTATCGCCGGCCTTTAAGCCCTCGGTAACCACATAAAACTGGCCGGCCGTATTATCCATCACTTTAATGGCCACATTTTTTATTTTATGCTGATTGTCAACCACGTAAACAAAACGTTTGTCCTGTAATTCATAAGTGGCGCTTTCGGGCACCAATAAAGCCGATTTTACAATATTAGGGATACGTACTACGGCGCTGCTGCCACTGCGGATAAGGCCGCGCGGGTTTGCAAAATCGGCCCGTACATTTGCCGCACCGGTAGCGGTATTTATTAAACCATTAACCGTTTCAACTTTACCGGCATGCTCGTAAGTACTGCCATCGGGCAATATGAGCGAAACCGGGGGCAACTGACTTAATTTGGTTTTAAACGATGTTTTATTTGTACTATCGCGACTAAAACCAAGCAGTTGCTTTTCGTTCAAGGCGAAGTATACATAAACATTTGAGGTATTGTAAACCGTGGTTAGCGGGTCTGTTGTGCTGCTGGTTATCAGGCTGCCCAATTTGTAGGGCAACGCGCCTATAACGCCATTCACAGGGCTGGTGATGGTGGTGTACCCTAAATTCACTTTGGCATTTACCAATGCTGCTTTAGCCTGGGCCAGCGCCGCCACTTTTGATTGCTGCGTATACTCGGCCGATTCCAGTTCATAGTGGCTGATAATATCTTTCTCCACCAGTGGTTTTACCTTATTTAATTGCATTTTAGCCAATGCCAAATCAGCTTCGGCGGTTTTAATACCAGCCTCGGCTGTACGCACCTCCTGCTCATATTGGGGGGCGTTAATTTTAAAAAGCAATTGCCCCTTGGTTACAACAGCGCCTTCGTCAACATAAATCTTTTCAACATAACCATCAACCTTCGGCCTTATTTCGATATTTTGCTGCCCCTGTATACTGGCGGGGTAATCAACATTCAACGTGGCCTGGCGTGGCTGTACCTGCACTACTTTGTAATCCAATACCTGCTGCCCCTGGCTGGCGGCCTGCTTATTTTTATCACCACATGATGCAGTTACTAAAACAATGGCCGGCAATAAAGCCAGGGCTTTAAAAAAAAGTTTTGTTTTTAGTTTTTTTGAAGACAGGTTAAGCAACATCATTATAAATTAAATCATCAACACTACCGCGCAGGACAAAGCAGCCGCTAAATTCGGATATAATTTTTATATAGATGCTTTAAGGGGTTATATTGTTACAGTGCCATTAAAAGATAAAGCAGAATGCATCTAACCAATGCTCTCGTTGTGTAACTCCGCTTGTTCTATAAAATGCGGCAAGGTAAACCGGAAACAAGTGCCTTTGTCCATTTCGGTATCAACATTGATGGTGCCGCCGTGGGCTGCTATAAAATCCTTCACTAATAACAGGCCCAGCCCGCTGCCTTTTTCCATGTTGGTGCCTAAAATTGAGATTCGGCCGGTACTGCCAAAAAGCATCGCCTTTGTACTTTCAGACATCCCAATGCCATTATCGCTAATGCAGATCTCCACCATACCGACTGATACACAGGCAGAAACTTTTATAGCGCCTCCGCCATGCGGTGTGTATTTAATGGCATTGGTTACCAGGTTTTGCAAAACAGAACGGAACATCAGGGTATCGGCCATGATATAAATATGATCGGCAACCTCGTTTTCAAGCTTGATCTCTTTTTGATTAGACGTTTCGCGCAACAGGTCAAGCGATTCGTTAATGCTATGGGCCAGGTGCAGCTTTACCGGCTGAAAGCTTGTTTTTTCGCGCTGATTTTTGGCCCATTCAACCAATTCATTCAGCTGGCTGAGAATTTTGTTGGAAGTGCGGTTGATAATACCCGAGAACATTTTAATCTGTTCCGGTTTCAGCTTGTCGGCATCTCTTTTAAGATTTTCTGACGAGGCCAGCAGCGACGTTAAAGGGTTGCGCAGATCATGCGAGATAACCGACAGTAATTTATCTTTTGACAGGTTCAGGGCTTTCAGCTCATGGTTAAGGTTTTCAAGCGCGATGGTGCGTTCAAGTACGCGCTGTTCCAACTCCTGGTTAAGCAGGGTGAGATCATTGTTAATAAGCTGCAGTTTTTCTTCCTGCAGTTTTAGTAACCGGTTTTTCTGGTACAACTCGGTAAATACGGCCACTTTTGACCGCAGGATATCCGGGTTAAAAGGCTTTCTCACAAAATCTACCGCGCCGGCTTTGTAGCCCTTAAAAACGGCGGCCTCTTCATAATCATGCGCCGTTATAAAAATAATAGGAATGCGCCGTAGCTTATCCCGCTGATAAATAAGTTCGGCGGTTTCGTATCCATCCATCATGGGCATTTTTACATCCAGCAGGATAAGCGAAAAGTCATCCTCTTTCAGCAGGATGCGGAGCGCTTCGCGCCCGGATGTAGCGGTGGAAAAAGCATACTGATCTTTTTCCAGCACTACCCTCATCGACAGCAAATTATTCTCGTTGTCATCTACCAACAGGATCTTGATGATACTGGCATCGTCCATTTTTGTGCTTATATATTGCTCGTTATCAATATCGTTATTTAATTAGCCACACCCGCATCAGGGACAGCAGCTGATCTGTTTTTACCGGCTTGGTGATATAATCCGATGCGCCCGAAGCAATACATTTTTGCCTGTCGCCTATCATAGCTTTGGCTGTAACCGCTATTATAGGCAGGTTTTTATTCCGTGCCTCTTTGCGGATGATCTGAATCGTCTCATACCCGTCCATTTCCGGCATCATGATATCCATCAGCACAATATCTATTGTTTTATCCTTATTTAATATTTCCAGTGCTTCGCGACCACTCTCGGCAGTAATTGCTTCTATTTTTGATCTTTCAAACACCGCAGTTAAAGCAAACAGGTTGCGCACGTCGTCATCAACAACCAGTACTTTTTTACCGTCGAGCACGTCCGCCTGGTTACGTACACTATCAATCATTTTCAGCTTGCTTTCGCTGATATATTTTTTATCAACGTGCAGCAGTACCAATATCTCCTCTAAAAGGTAAACGTGCGACGAAGACGTTTTAGCGATGATTTTATGATTAAGACGTTTAAGCTGAATCAGTTCGTCCTGGGTGAAATCACGTGCAGAATGCAGCAGGATGGTGGTTTGCTGTTGTTTTAACAGGTTTATCTTATTAATCAGGTCGAGCCCGTTTGCATCTGGCAGCACAAAATCCATGATGATGCAATCAAACATCTCTTTTTTGAGTACCGACAATGCCTTTTTAGCGGTTGCGGCGCCAACAACTTCTACCCTGTCGCTTGATAACAATTCAGAAAGCCTGCTCAGCTCACTCTCATTATCCTCTATCACCAGCACCCGTTTTTTGGTATGCTCGTGGAAGCTTACGATACCGGTAATTAAATCCTGCAGCGATGTATTGGATAGTGGTTTCAGACTAAATGATTTGGCGCCCAGCTTATGCGCCATTACCCTGTTATCCTCTCCGGATATTACATGCACCGGTATATGCCTTAAAGTGATATCGCTTTTCAGCAATTTCAATATCTTCCAGCCATTTGATTCGGGCATATTTACATCAAGGGTAATAGCAATAGGGTTGTATTTAAGGATGTTATCAAAAATTTCGAGGTAACTTATTGCCACCAGCACTTTTATACCCATATCATGGGCTTTATCTATCAGGATTTTGGTAAAACGCAGGTCGTCTTCAACAACAAGCAATACCTTGTCTTCGGCTACAATATTGTGGCGGTCGTCGTCTATTACCATTTCGGCGGTTTCGGCAAGGTTGGTACGCAGGTGCGATACAGAAAGGTTTTCCTTGATTTTTACCACAGGCGTTTTCTCTTCCTGGTATTTCAGCGGCAGGTAAAGGGTAAATATACTGCCTTTGCCCAATTCGCTGCCCACGGTAATAGTTCCGCCCAACAGCTCGGCGAAGCCTTTACTGATAGACAGGCCCAGGCCGGTACCGCCATATTTACGGCTGGTTGAACCTTCGGCCTGCTGAAAGGCTTCAAAGATGATTCCCTGTGTATTTTTTGATATCCCGATGCCCGAATCCTCGATAGAAAAGGCAATTGCCTCGCCAGGCAAGCCAATTGGATTTTCATGATCTGCCGCCGGGCGGAAAATATGAAGTTTAACCCGGCCTTTTTCGGTGAACTTAAACGCGTTGGAGAGCAGGTTTTTGAGGATCTGGTTAAGGCGTTGCATATCTGTCTCCATCATTTCGGGCAGTGTTTCCTCTACTTCGATCTCAAATTTCAGGTTTTTAGCCTCAGAGATCGGTTTAAAGGTTGATTCGGCAAATGAGGCTATTTCTTTAAAGCTAACCGGCATCACATCCGCAGCAATTACGCCCGATTCGATTTTCGACAGGTCGAGGATATCATTAATCAGTTGGATAAGGTCATCCCCACATGAATGGATGGTTTTGGCAAACATCCGCTGCTTCTCGGTAAGGTTACCTTCGGGGTTTTCAAACAGTTGCTGCGCCAGGATCAATAAGCTGTTAAGCGGCGTGCGCAACTCATGCGACATGTTGGCCAGGAATTCCGACTTATACTTAGAGGTAAGTGTAAGCTGTTCGGCTTTTTCCTCCAGCGAGCGGCCCTTATCATGCAGCTCGTCGTTCGCCCTCCTTAACTCTTCCTGCTGCGCCGAAAGCTCGCTGGCCAGCGATTGTGATTGGCTTAACAATTCCTCGGTACGGGTATTGGTTTCAATGTTGTTTAATACGATACCTATGCTTTCGGTAAGCTGATCCAGGAAGTCGATATGCGTATCGCTAAAGTTTTCAAAAGATGCCAGCTCGATAACCGCTTTTACATTGTTTTCAAAAAGTACCGGCAATATTACCAGGTCGATAGGCGCCGCATTGCCTATGCCTGAACTGATTTGTAAATATTCATTGGGCACATTGGCAAGCCTGATCCTTTCCTTGTCTGTTGCGCACTGCCCAACCAATCCTTCGCTAAGCGAAAACTCCTGGTTTATGAGTTTGCGGCTCTTTTGCGCATAACCTGCAAAAAGCTTCAGTTTGGGCTCGTCTGCTGCTTCGGGCTGCTCCAATATATAAAACGCGCCATAACGGGCATTCACCAGTTCGGCAAGCTCCGATAGTACTTTGTTGGCCACTGCGTTCCGGTCGCGCTGTCCCTGCAACATTTGGGCAAATTTGGCCAGGTTTGATTTTAGCCAATCCTGCTCGTGGTTACGTAGGGTTGTACCTTTCAGGTTGGCAATCATCTGGTTAATGGTATCCTTTAAAGCTTCCAGCTCACCTTTGGCCTCCACGCGTATAGTACGGGTAAGGTCGCCCTTGGTTACCGCCGAAGCTACCTCCGATATGGATCGTACCTGTACAGTAAGGTTTTGGGCCAGCTGATTTACGTTTTCGGTCAAATCTTTCCAGGTACCAGAAGCGCCCGGTACACTGGCCTGGCCGCCCAAACGGCCCTGTACCCCTACTTCACGGGCTACAGTGGTTACCTCATCTGCAAATACCGCCAGGGTATCAATCATTTCGTTAATGGTATCTGTAAGCTGGGCTACCTCGCCTAAAGCATTAATGGACAGGCGCTGTTTCAGGTTTCCTTTGGCAATACCTGTAGCCACTTTGGCAATACCACGAATTTGCCCGGTAAGGTTGGATGCCATCTGGTTTACCGAGTCCGTTAAATCTTTCCAGGTACCGGCCACACCTTTTACATGCGCCTGGCCCCCAAGCTTACCTTCGGTACCTACTTCACGGGCAACACGCGTTACTTCGGATGCAAAGGAGTTGAGCTGATCCACCATCGTGTTGATGGTGTTTTTAAGGTCCATGATCTCGCCCTTTACGTCGATGATAACCGTTTTTGAAAGGTCGCCGCTGGCCACCGCTTTGGTTACCTCGGCAATGTTACGTACCTGCGATGTTAAGTTACTCGACATCTGGTTTACCGAGTCGGTCAAATCCTTCCAGGTACCGGCAACGCCCGGTACAAAAGCCTGGCCGCCAAGGTTACCATCGGTACCAACCTCCCGCGCTACGCGCGTTACTTCGGATGCAAAACCACGCAGCTGATCAACCATCGTGTTAATGGTTTCTTTCAACTGCAGGATCTCGCCCCTAACGTCAACCGTGATCTTTTTAGATAAGTCGCCGTTGGCAATCGCAATCGACACGTCGGCAATATTCCTTAATTGTGCGGTAAGGTTACCGGCCATTTTGTTTACCGAGTCAGTCAAATCCTTCCAGGTACCATCCACACCCGGCACATTGGCCTGGCCGCCCAGCTGACCTTCCGAACCAACCTCGCGCGCCACGCGGGTTACTTCGGATGCAAAACCACGCAACTGGTCAACCATGGTGTTGATCGTATCCTTCAGCTCTAACAACTCACCTTTTGCATTTACCGTAATTTTCCGGGAAAGGTCACCCTTGGCTACCGCAGTGGTTACCTCGGCTATATTACGTACCTGCGAGGTAAGGTTATCGGCCATTTTATTTACCGAGTCGGTTAAATCCTTCCATGTCCCGCCAACCCCCGGTACGTTCGCCTGGCCACCTAATTGCCCCTCCGAACCTACCTCCCGGGCCACCCGCGTTACCTCCGAACCGAAGGAATTTAATTGATCCACCATTGTGTTAATAGTGATCTTCAATTCCAGCATTTCGCCCTGTACGTCAACCGTAATTTTTTTGGATAAATCCCCCTTGGCCACCGCGGTGGTTACTTCGGCAATGTTACGTACCTGCCCGGTTAAGTTACCGGCCATCTGGTTTACCGAGTCGGTCAAATCCTTCCAGGTACCGCCTACGCCCGGCACATTGGCCTGGCCACCTAACTGCCCTTCCGAGCCTACCTCACGTGCCACACGTGTAACCTCCGAAGAGAAAGAGTTAAGCTGATCTACCATTGTATTGATGGTATTCTTCAATTCCAGCAACTCGCCTTTAGCATCCACCGTAATTTTCCGCGAGAGGTCACCTTTGGCCACCGCGGTGGTTACACCGGCTATATTACGTACCTGGTCGGTTAGGTTACTTCCCATTTGGTTTACCGAGTCGGTAAGGTCTTTCCAAACACCACCTACCCCCTTCACCCTGGCCTGGCCTCCAAGTTTACCTTCGGTACCTACCTCGAGCGCCACACGCGTTACTTCGGATGCAAAGGAGTTGAGCTGATCCACCATCGTATTGATGGTTTTTTTGAGCTCCAGCATTTCGCCTTTTACGTCTACCGTAATTTTTTTAGAAAGGTCGCCATTGGCCACCGCCGTGGTTACACCGGCTATATTACGCACCTGCGAGGTAAGGTTACCCGCCATACGGTTTACAGAGTCAGTTAAATCTTTCCAGGTACCTGCAACGCCCGGCACCTTAGCCTGGCCGCCCAGCTTACCCTCAGTACCTACCTCAAGCGCCACACGGGTTACCTCGGATGAAAAAGAGTTGAGCTGATCTACCATTGTGTTGATCGTATTTTTCAACTCCAGGATCTCGCCTTTTGCCTCTACCGTAATCTTCCGTGAAAGATCGCCCTTGGCAACCGCCGTGGTTACCGCAGCTACGTTACGTACCTGGGCCGTTAAGTTACCGGCCATTTGGTTCACCGAGTCGGTAAGTTCGGCCCAAACACCCGCTACGCCTTTAATTTTGGCCTGCTCGCCCAGTTTACCTTCCGAGCCTACCTGCCTTGCTACGCGGGTTACTTCCATAGAGAACAGCTGGAGTTTGGAAAGCATCTGGTTTGATTCCTTGGCTATGCGCAGGAACTCACCTTTTAGCGGATGGCCTTTTATCTCTAAGGGGATATGTTTAGATAAATCTCCGTTGGCTACGGAGTTAATCATCCCGGCTATTTCCAGCGTAGGCGAAGTAAGGTCTTCGATGAGGTTGTTTAATGAATTTACACCGCTGGCCCATTCGCCCTTGGCATCCGATAGTTCAATGCGCTTGCCCAGATTACCGCGTTTGCCGATGGTTTTTTCTGCAGCAGATATCTCGGCTACAAAACGCTCATTCATGTCTATAATGTCATTGAGCACTTCGCAAATGCGGCCGTTGATGCCCGCCTGGGTTACCGGCATACGCACATTAAGCCTGCCCCCTTTAACAAGCGACAGTACTTTAAGTAATTCTTTAAGGTCAAGGGTGTCGGCATCAGCCTGTGTAACGCCGGCTTCATTCAAGATGTTTTCTAAAATGTCGTCCTTCATGGGAAGAGTTTAATTGTGATCTGTTTATTTAAATAGCCGTTATATGTACAATGGAAACAACACGTGGTTGAACCCGTTATGGTAAATATAAAAAAAGCGACAATAAATTTCTAAATAGTTAAGGCCAAAATATTAAAAAGAAAATATTTTTCAGGTATAACAAAGCATCGGCAATTAGTTAGCAAATAAAACAAATATTCAAGAAATTGTTTTAAAATTTATTTTTTTTTGACGTCGATTTTATCGCCATACGAAAGGCGATAAATACAGGTACGACGCCATGATTCTAAGCTATTGATTATCATAATTTTCCTGGTGTATGCCTGGTATTATACCTCAGAAACAGATTGACGCCATTACCGGGCCGGAAAAAAATAGTTTCGTGCCATAGGTACGAAACTAATAACCCAATTTTGCTATTTATCAATACCAGTTTGATGGGAGAAGTTCAATAGCGACGTACGGCACGTAAAGCTATTTTTTGATCTATTGCCACCGGCATTCAACCCACTCTGGGATTTTTCTTGAAACATGTGTATTTGGCAGGTGACATACAAAGGCGGTAAATCCAACAGCCGGCTAACAACACCTGTAATAGCACACCGAATACCAATGCCCCCCCCTATTTTGTAATCCAAATGTAATCATCAACAAAAACGTTATTTTTATTTTGGAACGATCATTCCAATTGTATTACCTTTGAGTCATCAAACAAAAAACAATTATTAAAAAATAAAACAATGAGCAATTTAACAAACAAAGTAGCCGTAGTTACAGGTGGTAACAGCGGCATAGGATATGCCACTGCAAAAGAATTGGTAGCCAAAGGTGCACAGGTTGTTATTACAGGGCGTAATGCTGTCACAGTAAGCAAAACAGCCGAAGAACTGGGCGTAACCGGTATAGTATCCGATCAGGCTAAGCTAAACCAGATAGACACCCTGGTTGCCCAGGTAAAGGCACAATTTGGTAAAATAGATATACTGTTCCTTAATGCAGGTGTAGCCTTGTTCAGCCCCATGGAAGTTGCAACCGAAGAACATTATGATACCATGATGAACCTGAATGTAAAAGGTGTGTATTTCACTGTTCAAAAATTTCTGCCTATTTTAAATGATGGCGGTTCTATTATATTCAACGCGTCAGTTAACGCATCATTGGGCGCGCCCGATAGCAGTGTATACGCAGCAAGCAAAGCAGCCCTGTTATCATTTACTAAAGTATTTGCCCGCGAGCTGGCCTCCCGTAAAATCCGGGTTAACTCCGTATCGCCGGGCCCGGTTGAAACCCCGCTTTATGGTAAACTTGGCTTAACCGAAGAACAGGTTAGCGGCTTTGGATCTGTTTTAAGTCAAAGAATTTTGCTTAACCGTTTCGGTAAATCAGAAGAAATTGCAAACACGGTAAGGTTCCTGGCTTCTGATGATGCCTCATTCATAACCGGTACCGAACTTACCGTTGACGGCGGCTTAACTGTTAACGCCATTATGTATTAATAAAAAAAGATTACACCTGTTTGGAATGAATGTTCCAAATAGGTTTTTGTATTATTACCACTTAAATTATGGCCAGAAATAAAGATTTTGACGAAGATGAGCTACTTGGTAAAGCTGTTGATATGTTTTGGGACAAAGGGTACCATGCAACATCTGCCCAGGATTTGGTTGATGGGCTGGGCATTAGCCGCTCAAGTATTTACAATACCTATACCGATAAAAAAACGCTGTTTACCAAGGCTTTACAGCAGTACCAGGATAAAAATACAGGCGCAGTACTTACCATGCTCAACAATGCCGGCGATGCCGAAGAGGTAATTAAACAAATACTTTACGGCGTTATCCGCGAGAGCGAAGAAGATACGCTGGCTAAAGGCTGCTTTATGGTGAATACCGCAATCGAGCTATCTCCCCACGATAAAGACATCGCCGGCCTGGTTGCTAAAAACAACCAAAGTGTGGAAGATGCCCTGACCAAAATTATGGAGAAAGGCCAGCGCGAAGGCCGGTTTAATACCTATTTGCACCCCAAAGCTGCTGCACGGTTTATTTTTAGCACCATTACCGGCCTGAGGGTATCTGCCCGCAGCGGAGCCGATATGAGCGTATTGGAGGATGTTGTACGGGTCGCTTTATCAGCTTTGCGCTAAGGAAATATGATTTCCACAAGCTGTTGCGGTTTTGTTTCGGTTTTTATTTTATAATAATCCATAATTTATTGATTATTAATAATTTGTATGTTTTAACTATTTCACTTGTTGCGCAACACAACACTTTTGGATAGTATTTAAAATCTAAAAGATGTGTGTATACAAAGCAGTTCCCGGAAGAGGGAATCGTACACCTGCTGCTTTTGCATTTCCTGATGGCTTTCTGCCTTCCGCCATAAGCATTTAGCTTTATTACTACCTTTGCGCCGATGGATTATTTTAAAAAGCTGCTCGATCTGCTGAACAAAGAAAAAGAAGAAGACCGCGGCGCCTACCTCAAACTTACCGAAAATACATCTGCTGCCGATCGCCGTGCGCAGGGCCTTACCTGGTACCCTATCGCCATCAGGAATACCGAACCCGGCCGGGGCGATTATATTAATATAGAGGTGGAACGCACCACCCACCAGGATATTTCGCACCAGTTACGCTTTGGGGTACCCGCCGCGTTATTCAGCAATCACGATCCGCAAAAAAATCGTGTAGAGGGCACTATCACCTACCAGGGCGGCAACAGGCTCAAGATTACCCTATATACCGATGAACTGCCCGACTGGGCCCGCGACGGCAAGCTGGGTATCGACCTGCTGTTTGATAATAACAGCTACGACGAAATGTTTAAGGCCATTAAGCAAGCATCGGCCTTAGGCGAAAAAAAAGAAGGCCGTTTGGTAAATATCCTCAGTGGTAAAACGTCCCCTGTTTTTGCCGATGTTGCCCAGCCTTTAAATATTTCCCGTTTAAATACTTCACAGCTGGCGGCGGTAAACAAAATTGTAACCGCGCAGGATCTGGCCATAATTCACGGCCCGCCGGGCACAGGTAAAACCACCACACTGGTGCAGGCTATTTGTTTATTAGCTAAACAAACCAGCAAACAAATTTTGGTAGTGGCTCCAAGCAACACCGCCGTTGACCTCCTGAGCGAAAAACTGACTGATGAAGGTTTAAACGTTTTAAGGATAGGCAACCCCAACCGGGTATCCGAAAAACTGATTTCGCTTACGCTGGATAGCAAAATGGCCGGCCACGCGGATAATAAACTCATCCGCACGTTAAAAAAACAGGCCGGTGCCTATAAAGATATGGCACACAAGTACAAGCGCAGCTTCGGCAAATCCGAACGCGACCAGCGCAAGGCCCTGTTTAATGAGGCGCACAAGATCATGAAAGATGTGGCAAATACCGAGCAGCACATCATCGACGACCTGGTAAGCAAAGCGCAGGTAATAACCGCCACCCTTGTTGGCTCCAACCACTATACCATCCGCGAAGTAAAATTTGAAACTGTGGTTGTTGACGAAGCCGGCCAGGCCCTTGAGCCCGCATGCTGGATTCCTATCCTGAAAGCGCAGAAGGTAATTTTGGCCGGAGATCATTTGCAACTCCCCCCTACCATTAAATCAAACGACGCAGCGCGGGCAGGTTTAAGCACTACCCTGCTCGAGAAATGCGTTGCCCTGCATCCCGAAGCTGTTGTTTTATTAGATGAGCAATACCGGATGAACGGGGCCATCATGGGCTTCTCTTCACGCGAATTTTATGGTAATCAGTTAAAGGCCCATGCCTCAGCAGCTACCCGTTTATTGTTTAACGGCGATACACCGGTTACTTTTATCGATACCGCCGGGGCCGGTTTTGAAGAGCAAGTGGCGGGTACCAGTACCTATAATCCAGATGAAGCGGTACTGCTATTTAAACATCTGAACCGGCTGGTAACGGAGATTGACCCGACCGAAAAAATCCCGTCGGTAGCCATTATATCCCCTTACAAAGAACAGATCAGGGTGTTGAACGAACAGTTGCAAGCTAACCCGGAGCTTACGCCTTATATGGATAGTATCGCTGTTAATACCATCGACAGTTTTCAGGGGCAGGAACGGGATGTGGTTTACATCAGCCTGGTGCGCAGCAATGCCAATGGCGAGATAGGTTTCCTTTCGGATATCCGCCGCATGAACGTAGCCATGACCCGCGCCCGTAAAAAACTGGTAGTTATAGGCGATAGCGCCACCCTAACCCGTTTAAAATTTTACGCGGATTTTGTAGAATATGCTGAAAAGTTGGGCGGTTACCAAAGCGCCTGGGAATACGCGGGCGACTAAGTGTTTGTCGCATATCGCCCTTAAATTGGTCGGTTATGCGGGTCATTGAAATCAATTACATGCAGTATCTTTATATTAAAGAAAAAGCTATTGATAGACGATGATAAAAATTGGCCGCCCATACATTGAGGATGCCCCTTCCTGGTATCCATATTTTTTCGATTTAGCCAAAGGCGATGACCTCATCGAGGCTTTGGAGGTTAACAAACAGCAAACAGCTGACTTAATCAGGTCGATCCCATCATCTGCGGAAAATTACAGCTACGCCGGGGGTAAATGGACCATAAAACAAGTGTTCATTCATCTTGCTGATGACGAACGTTATTATGCCTACAAAGCTTTTTGCTGCTCGCGGCAGGTTAATGCAATACTTGAAGTGCCGCAGGGCAATGATTATAACAAGGATTTTAACGCGCAAAACCGCACTTTAACAGATATAGCCGAAGAATTCATAACCATCAGGGACGCTACCATCAGCCTTTACAAACATATGACCGATGCCCTGCTGGATTTTAAATTCGATGCAACGCCGGTTTATACAGCAAGGAGTGTGGGATGGATGGTGGCAGGGCATAATATCCACCATTGCAATATTTTGAGGGAAAGGTATGGAGTGTAAAAAATGGATGACGTACGGATGTAGATGAATTGTGACCTCGGTTTGCAGAAACGATTTTGCACCCTGTTGTAAACCGCCCCAAACTTTGTCGCATACTGCTATTTGCGCAATTAGTTCTTGGCGTTAAATTTGAATTATGAAAAACTTAATGCTGCTATATATTAAGATCATTATTTTTATACTCATACTTATGACAACAGCCAACATCACACAGGCACAGGATGCCGGAAAATATGCCCAGGTAAACGGCATAAAAATGTATTACGAAATTCATGGCACAGGCCATCCGCTGGTGTTAATACACGGTGGTGGTTCAACCATGCATACTTCCTTTGGTAAAATTATACCGCAGCTTGCCAAAACCCACATGATTATTGCTGTTGATCTGCAAAATCACGGGCGTACATCGGCAAGGGATATTCCCGAAACTTTTGAGCAGGATGCCGATGATGTTGCCGAACTACTAAAGCAGCTAAACATTAAAGGTGCCGATGTTATGGGTTTTAGCAACGGCGGTAGCACTACCCTGCAATTAGCCATCAGGCATACCGAGTTAGTACATAAACTGATTGTCATTTCGGCACTTTATAAACGCGCCGGCACATTCCCGTGGTTTTGGGATTTTATGCGCAATGCAGATCTATCTTCGATGCCGCAGATTTACAAAGACGTTTACCTGGGCATACCGGGCAATACCCAGGCCGGGCTGCAAAACATGCAGGATAAAGATGCCAAACGGATGCAGAACTTTAAGGATTGGAACACCGGCGATATCAAAGCCATCCAGGCCCCTACCCTGGTCATAGTAAGCGATCAGGATGTGATAACGCCGGAGCACGCTATAGAATTGTCGCGGTTATTGCCACACGGCCGGCTAACCATTATGCCCGGCAGCCACGGCGCTTTTATGGGCGAGGTTATGGCGCCAAACCCGGACAGTAAAGTACCGGAGTTATTTGTAGCGATGCTCGACGAGTTTTTGGCGGAGGCTATGCCGAAGGATAAATAGATTATTTTGTAATCAGCATGTGTTAGCCGCTAATATTTGATTTGAGTTTTATGCCGAAAAAACATAAGTTTGATGCCTGAACGGACCCAATTGATCAATTAATGAGCCAGGCTAATCAACTTACAACTGTCCCATCGTTTTTACGTAATACTGTTGCCAATATCCATCCCGAAAGTCATACTTTTTTAATCCATAAGGTTAAAGATACCTGGGTGGAGATTACTTATGGCGAGGCGCTGGAAAAGATAGATGCCATATCGGCCTGGTTATTAAACCTTGGCATCAAAAAAAGCGACCGGCTATCACTTATCATCGAGAATGGCCCTAACTATGTTTATTACGACCAGGCATTACAGCAGATAGGCGCTGTAAATGCATCGATATACCCTACCCTTACCGAAACTGAAATTGAGTATATCCTGAACGATTCGGGCGCAAAAACCATCATAACAGGCAATCCGTTTCTTTTTCGCAAAGTGCTTAAAATAGCCAATAACTGCCCCGAACTAATCCGTATTATACCGGCTTTTGATGATTTTGAAAAACACAGCAGCAAACATGCGCTCAATGCCGGTGTAATTGGTTTTGATGACGTGATAAAAGAAGGCCTGGCTTTGGTTGGCCAATATCGCCATGCTATTGCTGCCGCCCGCGAAGCTATTTTACCTACCGACCTATCCTGCCTTATTTATACATCAGGTACAACAGGTATCCCCAAGGGTGTAATGCTTACGCATTATAACCTTACCCAAAACGCCCATAACAGCCTGATCCAGATTCCGTACGTTACAAAAAATGATCGTTTCCTATCATTTCTGCCGTTATCACATGTATTTGAGCGTACCATTTACCACATAGCAATTTTACAAGGTTCACAAATTGCTTTTGCGCAAAGTTTGGAGCTGTTAGCTAAAAATATGGGCGAAACCCAGCCTACCATACTATGCTGCGTACCGCGCCTGCTCGAGCGGATTCACGACAGGGCTATCAAAAGCGGCACAACTGCGGGTGGCATAAAAACCAAAATATTTTTATGGGCTTTTGAAACCGGCAAAAAGCTGCGTTTGATACAGGAAGCCGGTAAATCGCCGGGCCTTATCCTTAAAGCACAGCATGCCATTGCCGAAAAACTGGTTTTCAGTAAGATAAAAGAAAAAACCGGCGGTAAGCTGCAGTTTATGGTATCGGGCGGCGGCGCCCTGCCTAAAAACATCGGTGAGTTTTTTGGCGACCTGGGTATCGTAATACTGGAGGGTTTCGGGTTAACAGAAACATCACCCGTTATGGCTGTAACCGAAAGGCACAGGGTTATTTATGGCACAGTGGGCCGTATTATTCCGGGTATCGAGGTGGCTATCCAAAATGTAGAAACCAAAGAAATTTACTCCGTACAAACCCACGATAATTTTAAGGAAAATACAGAGACCGAGGAAGGCGAAATTATTGTTCGCGGCCATTGCGTAATGAAAGGTTACTGGCATAAGCCCGAAGAAACAGCCATAGTTATCGACGAAGATAACTGGTTTCATACCGGCGATATAGGCAGGTTTTTCCGCGGCAACCTGCAAATAACCGACAGGCTGAAAAACATGCTTGTAAACGCCTACGGCAAAAACATATACCCTACCCCTGTTGAGAACACCTATCTCAAAAGTCCCAAAATTGAGCAGGTGTTTTTAGTGGGTGATAAACGCGAATACATTGCCGCCATCATAGTGCCTGGCAAAGAAGGCTTGCAGGAACAATTCGGCCTCAAGAATGATTTTTTTGAACGCCCCGAAGTATTTATCGATGATAAAGAAATTGTAGACTGGATAAGCCAGGATATCCGCAAATTCAGCAATGAACTGGCCAAGTTTGAACGCATCAAATCATTCAGGATAAAGCGTAACCCCTTCAGCATGGAAGAAGGTGAGATAACCCCAACCATGAAAGCCAAACGCAAAGTGATTGAAAAAAAGTACGCGGCAGAAATTGATGAGCTGTACGCAGGCGAAACAGAAGAGGATTAATTTAATTTGAAGATTTGAGAATTTGAAGATTTTGCCTGAGCCGCGATTTTTGGGATTAAGGGATTACCAGGAAACTTTTACATCCGCAATTCAAACGCCGCTATTTTAACGTCAGCATAATCATTTTAGCCGAATCAAGATGTGCCTGCAACGCTGGCATGTTTTTGCCGGCAAAATCAGATACGTTGGGGTTTTTATTGAGTTTGGCAGTTTTAAACAGAGTTATTTCCTGTTCATGCTGGTTTACAATGAGTTCCATATAGGCCTTATCAAAATCGGCTGCTTTTTTTTGTTCAAGGGCGGCAATTACTTGTTGATGGCCGGCATTTATGGTATCATCGGAGGCTACAAAATTATCTATTTCCAATTTTCTTAAATTATCGGCAAGCAAGGTATGGTTGTCAATCATCGCTTTAGCAAATTGAATAACCTGTTGATTTTTTGATTTGGAGATTGCCAAACCGGAGGCTTTTACAGTTGCCAGGCTGGCCTCGGTGCCATTTTTTAAAAAGAGCATTCCACTATCGTCAACAAGCGCTTTATTATTGTAATTGTTTGCGCGTTTGTTGCTTTCGCATGATGGCATCCAAATAAAGGCGACCAAAATCAATAACAAGCCGGTGAAATACTTCATTTATAAATTGGTTATGCTTTGTTTAGGTTTAACGGCAAAAAGGGACAAGTGGTTTTCCAAAGTAGCATAATTAATATTGATTTATTATAAGCAGCACAAAATAACCCATCAATATAAAACAAAAAACCACGCTGCGATACCCATAACAGGGTATGCAGCGTGGTTATATATCTTCAGCAGATAAGGCGTTTTCTTAAAACACCTGGTCAAACTGATTAACAGCATCCTTGCTCTCCAGCAAAGAGTGGCCCATTAAAAATTCATCTACTTTGCGGGCAGTTTCGCGGCCTTCAGAGATGGCCCACACAACCAGTGATTGTCCGCGGCGCATATCACCGGCAGCAAATACTTTGCTTACATTGGTGCGGTAAACGCCTTCTTTAGCTTTAACATTTTTACGGTCATCCAGTTCAACACCTAATTGAGCTAACAGGCCGGCAGGCTGCGGATACAGGAAACCCATAGCCAGGAACACACGCTGACAAGGAATTTCACGTTCTGAGCCTTCAACCACATGGAATTTTACAGGGCGACCCATAAAATCCTGCTCCCACTCTACATCCACCACTTTTAACGCACGCAGATTACCTTCGTCGTCGCCTAAAAACTCCAGGGTGTTTACGCCCCAGAAACGTTCGGCGCCTTCTTCATGCGAACTGGTGGTTTTAAGCACCATTGGATATGTTGGCCATGGCATGTGCTGTGTACGCTGTGCAGGTGGCTGAAACATCACCTCAAACTGCTTAATTGATTTTGCTCCCTGGCGGTTTGATGTACCTACACAATCGCTGCCGGTATCGCCGCCACCAATTACTACTACATCTTTGCCTGAGGCCAAAATATCATCACCATCAACTGCAATATCACTTACACGTTTGTTTTGTTGTTTCAAAAAATCCATCGCGAAATGGATGCCCTTTAACTCCCTGCCGGGGATCATCAGGTTACGAGGCACTGTTGAACCGCCTGCCAGTACCACCGCATCATTGCTGCGCAGTAATTCATCAGCAGCAACATTAACGCCTACTTCGCTGTTTAGCTTAAACACCACTCCATCTTTTTCCATTACTTCAATACGGCGTTCCACAACAGTTTTCTCTAATTTAAAATCAGGAATACCGTAGCGCAATAAACCTCCCGGTTTATCATCACGCTCGTAAACAGTTACTGCGTGGCCCGCCTTTACCAACTGAGCTGCAGCAGCCAAACCGGCCGGACCAGAGCCTATTACAGCTACTTTTTTGCCCGATTTCACCAAAGGCGCAGTTGGTTTTACCAGGTTTCTCTGGTAGGCAATTTCGATGATATGCTTTTCAATTTCCTCAATAGCTACAGCAGGCTTATTAATACCTAACACACAGGCAGATTCGCAAGGGGCAGGGCAGATACGGCCTGTAAACTCGGGGAAATTATTAGTTGATGATAAAATATGGTAAGCTTCTTCCCAGTTTTGACGATATACAGCATCGTTAAACTCCGGGATAATATTACCCAGCGGGCATCCCGAATGGCAAAAAGGGATACCGCAATTCATACAACGGGCCGATTGCTGGTTCAGCTTCTCGTCGGTATATAAATTAACAAACTCTTTATAGTTTTTTACGCGTTCAGCAGCGGGAACCTTAGTTGGTAATTCCCTGTTAAACTCCTGAAATCCTGTTGGTTTTCCCATTGAAATTTAGCCTATTGTTTGATATTGTAACTTCTCTACTACTTTTTTATACTCTTTTGGATACACTTTCACAAACTGTGTAGATGCTTCGGCCCAGCTAGCCAGAATCTGTTGTGCAAGTTTGCTGCCGGTAAGGCTTACATGCTTACGCAGCAAGGTAAGTATCTGCTCTTCATCCTGTAACGATAATGGGTCAAGATCAACCATCTCGGTATTACAGTTTTCGGCAAAGCTGTTATCCGGATTATAAATCCAGGCTAAACCGCCGCTCATACCTGCCGCAAAGTTACGGCCTGTTTTTCCAAGGATAAGTGCACGGCCACCGGTCATGTACTCGCAACCGTGGTCGCCTATACCCTCCACAACTGTGGTGGCGCCAGAGTTACGTACCGCAAAACGTTCGCCCGCCATACCGCCTATGAATACCTCGCCAGATGTTGCACCATAAAGGGCAACGTTACCAATAATGATATTATCTTGTGGCGTGAAAGTAGCTTTTGCCGATGGATAAATGGCCAGTTGTGCGCCTGATAAACCTTTACCAACATAGTCATTAGCTTCCCCTTCCAACTCAAAAGAGATACCCTTGGTTGCGAAAGCGCCGAAGCTTTGTCCGGCCGAGCCTTTGAATTTGTAGTTAATGGTATTATCGGGTAAGCCAGCCGAGCCATAGATCTTCGAGATCTCGTTTGATAGCAATGTACCAATAGTACGGTTAACGTTGATGACATCAAACGATGCAAATACCGGTGTTTTATCTTCCAGGGCAGGTTGAGCTGCCTCTAATAACTGCCAGTCCAATATCTCAGTCATACCATGATCCTGCTTTTCGCTGTTATAAAGCGTCATCCCTTTGGTATTGGTAACCGGGTGTAACATGCCGCTCAGGTCAATCTTTTTGGCTTTCCAGCTTTCCAGGTGATCTTTCACTTTCAGGAACTGAACGCGGCCAACCATTTCGTTAATGGTACGGAAACCTAACTCGGCCATAATCTCGCGCAGTTCTTCGGCCATAAATTTAAACAGGTTCACTACGTGATCTGCTTTACCGCTAAACAGTTTCCTTAATTCAGGATCTTGCGTAGCAACGCCTACAGGGCAGGTATTCAGGTGACACTTACGCATCATGATACAGCCACCGGCTACAAGTGCCGCTGTTGCAACGCCCCATTCTTCGGCACCCATCAGCGCTGCAATAGCCAAATCGCGACCGGTTTTTAGCTGGCCATCTGTTTGCAATACCACGCGGCTGCGTAATTTATTGCGTACCAATGTTTGGTGCGCTTCGGTTAAACCAAGTTCCCATGGCAAGCCGGCGTGTTTTACCGAGCTTATTGGCGATGCACCGGTACCACCATCATAACCGGCAATCAGGATAACATCAGCATGTGCTTTGGCTACACCTGCAGCTATTGTACCCACACCTGCTTTTGATACCAATTTTACATTAATACGTGCAGCACGGTTGGCATTTTTTAAATCGAATATCAATTGCGCCAAATCCTCGATAGAGTAAATATCGTGGTGCGGCGGCGGAGAGATTAAACCTACACCAGGTGTTGAGTGACGGGTTTTAGCAATCCAGTCATCAACTTTATGACCCGGAAGCTGTCCGCCTTCGCCGGGCTTAGCGCCTTGTGCCATTTTTATCTGCAATTCATCGGCATTGGTCAGGTAATTTGACGTCACCCCGAAACGGGCAGATGCCACTTGCTTAATAGCCGAACGCATGGAGTCGCCGTTGGCCATTTTTTCGTAACGCATTTCATCCTCGCCACCTTCGCCGGTATTGCTTTTGCCGCCTATACGATTCATGGCAATAGCCATGGTGCTATGCGCCTCATGAGATATCGAGCCGAATGACATGGCACCTGTTGCAAAGCGTTTCATGATGTTTTCGGCCGGTTCAACCTCATCAATGCTGATAGCTTCACGGTGATGGGCAAAGTCAAGCAATCCACGAATGGTAAAGTGCTTTTCGGTTTGCTCGTTAATTACTTTAGCGTAGTTTTTGTATACGTTATAGTCATTGCTGCGGGTAGCATGCTGTAATAAGTGTACAGTGGTCGGGTTAAACAAATGCGCTTCGCCCCTGCGTTTCCATTGGTAAATACCACCCTCGGGCAGTAAATTATCGGCACCCTTAGCATTAAAGCCCATGCGATGTTTGCATAATGCTTCGCGTGCTATTTCATCAAGGCCCAAACCGCCAATACGGGTAACGGCTCCGCAGAAATATTTATCGACAACAGTTTTATTTAAACCTAATATTTCAAAAACCTGCGAACCATGGTATGATTGTAAGGTCGAGATCCCCATTTTTGAGAAGATCTTCAATAAACCATCATTTACCGATTTTACATAGTTTTTTTGTAACGTTTTAATATCGTGGCTGGTTTCTAAACTGCCGTTGTTTTTAACGGTTTCGATAGTTGCCAAAGCCAGGTACGGGTTGATGGCTGTAGCGCCAAATGCCAGCAAACAGGCAAAGTGGTGTACTTCCCACGCATCGCCGGTTTCAACAACCAAACCTACAGCGCCGCGACGACCTTTTTTAATAAGGTGATGATGAACCGCAGATACAGCTAACAATGTAGGAATTGGCGCATGCTCTGAATCTACAGCACGATCCGACAGGATCAGTACTTCAAAGCCATCGTCAACAGCGTCCTCGGCGTAGCGGCAAAGCCTTGCAATACCTTTTTCTAACGAGCCAGGCATACCATCGGCCACAAAATAAGTTTGCAGTGTTTTGGCATGGAAAAGGCCGGTATCAATACTCCGCAGTTTTTCTAACTGATGATTTTTTAATACCGGGTGCTTTAAAACTACGCAATGGCAGTGCATTTTATCTTCATCCAGCAAATTACCGTTATTGCCGATAAAGGTTGCCAAACTCATTACCAGGCGCTCGCGGATCGGGTCGATAGGCGGGTTGGTTACCTGGGCAAAAAATTGCTTAAAGTAGCTTGATAAATGCTGTGGTTTATCAGATAAGATAGCCAAAGGCACATCGGTACCCATCGATCCAATAGGCTCTTTTCCATCAACAGCCATTGGCTTAATAATGGTATCAATATCCTCGCGGCTGTAACCAAATACCTGCTGGTAACGGAATACAGAAGCTTCTGATAACTGGGCGAATGCCAAACGTGGTTCAGTAAGTTCGCTCAGGTTTATTTTATAATTCTCCAGCCAGCGACCATAGGGCTGCCTTGACGAAATTTGTTTTTTTATCTCATCATCGGTAATGATCCTGCCTTTTTCAGTATCAATAAGCAGCATTTTACCCGGCTGCAAACGACCTTTCCGTATCACGGTGCTCTCGTCGATAGCAAGAGTACCCGCCTCAGATGCAGCTATAACACGGCCATCATTGGTAATCACATAACGCAACGGGCGAAGGCCATTCCTATCCAATAAAGCGCCTACCAGTTTACCATCAGTAAATGTGATAGCGGCCGGGCCATCCCATGGCTCCATCAAAGTTGCATGGTACTCGTAAAATGCCTTTTTAATGGGATCCATGTGTACGTTACCGTCCCATGCCTCGGGTACCAGCATCATCATTACATGTGGTAATGAGCGGCCGGAGTGCAGCAAAATTTCGATGATATTATCCAGACAGGCAGAATCCGACTGGTTGTTATCAATAACCGGCATAATCATTTCCATTTCTTCGGCTGTGAAGTACGACGAAGCATATGATTTTAAACCGGCGTAAAACCAGTTTAAATTACCTGTTAAAGTATTGATCTCGCCATTATGGGCAATCAGGCGGAAAGGCTGGGCCAGTTTCCACGATGGAAAAGTATTGGTTGAGAAGCGTGAGTGGATCATGGCAAAGCCAGATGCAATACGCGGGTCTGTTAAATCAGCATAGTATTTACGCAGCTGATAAGTAGTTACCTGGCCTTTGTAAACAATTGTTTTACAGGATAACGAGGTAAAATAAAAATATTCAGATGCACCGGGAATGGTATCTGTAATAGTTTTATTGATGTATCTGCGCAATATAAAAAGCTTACGCTCAAAATCATCGGCATTGGTAATGTGGTGCGGGCGGGCAATAAATATCTGCTCTACATCCGGCTCGGCCTGGCGGGCGGTTTCGCCAACCGCCATTGAGTCAACGATTAATTTGCGATAGCCTAATTTTACAAGGCCCAGCTTTTCAATAGCGTTGGTAATAACAATACGACAAGCCTTTTTTTGTGCCGAATCTTTAGGGAAAAAGATCATACCAACACCATACTCACCCGGTTCGGGCAGGCTGATCTCGAGGTTTGAGCATTCTTCCATCAAAAACTCGTGGGGCAGTTGTATCAGTATGCCGGCACCATCGCCGGTTTCAGGATCACATCCGCAGGCACCGCGGTGTTCCATGTTCTCGAGCATTGTAAGCGCATCATCAATAATCTGGTTACTTTTATGACCATTTATGTTGGTTATAAATCCAGTTCCGCACGAATCGTGTTCAAATTCTGGCCTATAAAGGCCCTGGTTGTTATCAGTTTGATTCATTTTAAATTAAACCGTTTATAAAAGGGTGTAACAACGAAGTTACTGATATCTAAATAAATTATAAAATTAATGGGAATTTTTAAAGATATCTAAAAATTCAATTATTTAAATCATGTTTATTTAACAAAATGACAACATAAACAAACAATTATTATGATTAAGTAAATGAAATATGTTATTTTGTTATTTAGAATCAGTATAAAGTTGCACCAATTTACTGCAATTCATTTATACAATCGGTAAATAAATATATAACAGAATAAAATTTTGTTGGTTAAATCCATGTGGAGGGTAGACTATTTTAGGGAAAGAAGTCCGGAAGTCAGTAAAGTCGGGAAGTCCGAAAGTTGGGAAAGATGTGTTGTCAATGATCGCTGTATATTCTCCTTTCACTTTAACTACCCAAATTTAATTGGCAAACTTCGGACCTTATTGTCTTCCCAACTTTCGGACTTCCGGACTTCCCAACTTCCCGACTTTACTGACTTCCGGACTTCCCCGACTTCCGGACTATTTCAAATTCGCTATCTTCGCCAAAAAATTAAAATAGATGTCTGCAAAAGTTAAAGCCGTTTTTTTAGATCGCGATGGAGTATTGAACCAGGAAATGGGCGATTATGTTCGCCGTATCGAAGATTTTCATGTTCTGGATAATTTTGACGCCCTTAAAACTTTGCAGGATAGGGGCTATATGTTATTGGTAGCCACCAACCAGGGTGGCCTGGCCAAAGGCTGGTATACCGAAGAGGAACTGGCTAAAATGCACCACCATTTAAAAACAGTATATGCAGAGCATGGTGTGGTAATAACCGACTTTTTTTATTGCCCGCACCACCCTAATTTCACCGGCGATTGTGATTGCCGCAAGCCAAAACCAGGATTATTGCTACAAGGCATTGCCAAATACAACATTGACCCTGCCTTATCCTATTTTATTGGCGACCGCGAGCGCGATGTGGAAGCAGGCACCCAAGCTGGTGTTAAAGGAATTTTAATTGATAGCGATCAGCCGATTAGCACCGTGTTGGATTTGATAGCGTAGATGCCAGCCCCACCCAAACCCTCCCCGGTAGGGAGGGCTTAAAAATTTTTGTTCAAAAGTCTCCCCTACCGGGGGAGATTTAGAGCGGCTTTTAACTATTTTTAAAACATTTTACCCGCTTACAACTTTTACCACTAAATTTAACAGTAAAAAAATCTTATGCAGCTAAGCCGCTATTTAAAAAACTACGACACCTTTATTGCCGCGGTAACTGGCTTTGTTGCTATACAATTACTTTGCAAGTATAGTGGTATTGGTATATCGCCCGATTCTATCATGTACACCAGCGCTGCCCGGAGTTTAAACAGCAATGGTACGCTGCAAACATTCAACCATATCCCTATTGTTGATTTCCCGGTATTTTACCCCATGTTTTTAGGGGGGATTATGTTTATTACCCGCATAGACCCCGTTGTTTTTGGAGCGATATTGAACGGTTTGATGTTTGCCACTCTTATTTATACTGCCGGGTGGATCATGCAGCGTTTTGTGCCGGCAAACCGCGTTTACAAATGGCTGATACTGGTGGCCATTATTTTAAGCCCGGCATTGCTGCAGGTATACTCCTATTTATGGTCAGAGACTTTATTTATAGTAGAGACATTGTTTTTTATTGTAGCGCTTAGGAATTACCTTTTAAAACATACCGTTAACACCTTAATTATAGCAGCGTTGATAGCCGCCATAGGTTGCGTTACACGTTATGCAGCTGTAACAATTGTGGGCACAGGTGGATTACTTTTACTTTTGGACAGGGTTTTACCGCTTAAAAAGAAGATCATACACATTATTATATACGGCTTTGTTTGCATTTCGCTGTTGGTAAGCAATTTAGTTTTCAACGCGTTTATGTCGGGCACTACCACCGGACCGCGGGAACCTTCAATAACCTCATTTGGTAAAAACCTGTATTACTTTGGCAATGTGGTTTGCGATTGGATGGGGCTTACACCTAACCAGTATTGGCTGTCTATCCCCCTTGCCATCCTGATATTTGGCGGCTTTATAGCCGCTTTGGCTTATAACTACTACCGCAGGCATCTGGATAGTTTTGAAAACCTGGCAATTACCTTTGCTTTGGTGTATGGTTTATTTATAGTGGTATCGTCTACCTTTTCGCGGTACGAACGTATCAATCATCGCCTGCTGGCACCTATATATATCCCCGCGCTTTGGGGTTATACCAGTTGGGGCCTACTGCTACTAAAAAAAATAATTAATGATAATACCCGCAAAATAGTTGGCGCTATTATGATAGTTTTGATGCTGGGTTTTGTAACCAAAGAGTTTTTTATCGACAAAGAGCGTTATGACGATCAGGTAAGGGACGAGTATGGCAATCCCGGTTATACCGACGAAAGCTGGATAGATTCGCCATTTGCAGCCTATCTAAAAACAATGGATAAAAGCCAGTTCGACCCGAAGGTTACCATTTATACCGATGCGCATGAGGCGGTATATTTCTTCTCGGGCATGTCATCCTACCTGGTGCCTCACCGTTTTTTTAAAAGGGATATAACCAAATTTCTAACGTTTAAGCATTATTACCTTATCTGGTTCAAAAGTCTCGAAAATCCGGAATTGATCAACTTAAAAGATATCCAAAAAGTAAAACATCTAAGATTGATTAAGGATTTTGGCGATGAGGGCGGCATTTATGAGTATGATGAAAGCCGTAGTCAGAATCAGAATTTACAGAATTAAAGAATGGACAGAATCTTAAAATTCGTTTAATTCCTTAAATTCGTTTAGTGATCCCGGCTGAGACAAGATTCTGTTAATCTTAAAATTCTGTAAATTCAGATTCTGACAAATTCTCCCAAATCCATAAAATTCAGCAATTCCGAAATTAAAAAATACGCAGTAAAATAGCGGGAAAGAGAAATAATTTTCGGGCTAATTGATGCCATAGTGCGGAAAAAAGCGACTAAATAGCACAACGTATTGTTTTTCAATAGCTTATGGTGTATTTTTGCAAGGTTTCGCTCTTACGAGCGAAGCCTTGTCTCATATTTATATATTTTATATTATTTTTTTATTTTTTGAAAAGGGCGGCAAAAGTAGAGATGGGCCGCCTTTTTCTTTTGCCAAGATAAACATAATAAATTGATTATCAAATATTTAGAAAGTTTTTTTGGTATTTTTCACTTCCCTTAAATCAGAGCCTCCAACAGAAAAAACGATTGAAAAGCCGGATCCGGCAAGAGCACTTTCAGGGTAAACAATTTATCCTGATGGTTTACGTGGTGCTCAAGCGCCATTACCCTAACTTTGATGAACTGGTTAACCGTATTCCTGACCACCGGCAGCGTAAAAGCTACGAAGTAGCCGAACTGATCATGGCCGGCCTGAGTATGTTCATTTTTAAACGCGGGTCGCGTCACCAGGCCGACCTGGGGGTTAACGCCTCCTTTGAGCAGAACTATGCGGTTGTTTTCGGCATGCGCATCCCCATTATGGATACCGTCGATGTATTTCTGCGGAAGCTGGACCCGAAAGAACTGGAAAAGCTAAAGAAAGTACTGATTAAGCAGCTGATAGAGAAGAAAGTGTTGGGAAAATGGAAGTATGGGGGCCGCTACCTTGTATCGGTAGATGGCACGGGGCTCTGTAGTTATGATTATGAACCCTATAAAGGTTGTCCGCATAAGACCAGCAAGAACGGCAAAACCACCTGGCAGGCTTATGCGCTTGAAGCCAAACTGGTGAGTGCAAACGGTTTTAGTATTTCCCTGCTGAGCCGGTGGCTGGAGAATTCGGAAAACATGGATGAAAAACAGGACTGTGAACTCAAAGCTTTCTCGCGGTTAAGCAAGGCATTAAAAAAGGCTTATCCCAGGTTACCAGTACTCCTGCTGGCCGATGGGCTGTATGCCAACCAAACCGTTTTCGCGATATGCCTCAAAAATGAGTGGCGTTTTATCATCACGTTCAAAGAAGGGGCCCTTAAAACAGTATGGCAGGAAATTGACTTATTGCTACCTTTGCATTCCGCTCAGAAGCTTGACCGCATCAAAGAAAAAAGCCCGACTAAAGGCTGGCTGAAAGAACAGGTGCAGCATATCAATGACCTGGATTATTTGAAATACAAGTTGCATTGGGTAGAATACATGGCTTGTTATGATGAAAAAGAACCGCACGAATACTTTAGCCATATCAGCGATATAAGAATGGATAAGGCTACAGCCTGGGAGATCAGCCAGCAGGGACGTTTGAGGTGGTGTATTGAAAATGAAGGGTTTAATACCCAGAAGAACGGAGGGTATAACCTTGAACACAAGTTTTCAAGGAAAGAACTTTGGGCAAAGAAGAACTATTATGAATTGCTACAGATCGCCCACCTGATCAATCAATTGGTGGAAAAACTTCAGCACATCAAAGATCAGCTACAGGAATGTAAAGTGACCCTGACAGCTATATGGGAAGATATAATGGCCTGTATGCGAAATCAAACAATTGAAAATCAGGAACTTGAGCAGGTGATGGATGGATATAAACAACTCAGGTACTGACGGCTCAGGGAGAACTCCTGCTCCTTAACATTCAGGACTTAACAAGATAAATTCCAAAGCGGGAGGTAAACTAATATTAATAGCACAGATTTTAAATTACCTGAACGGATGCATAAAACTGCCCGACTAAATCCTTTTTGCCCTTACTGGTTTACTAAAATCAAAAATTATTCGTTTTAGTAATTTCGGAATCGCTGATAAAATTCTGATTTAATTTTGATTTAAAAAACATCTGTCTATATTTGCGCCAGACTTACCCGTATACTATAAAAAAATGAACGGTATCGCTTTACATCATCTTCATCTGCATCACCACCATGTGGTGATCAGCTAAATGTATGTTTCTACGCGAAATAACAACCTCCGTTTGTACTCTCTTTTTTTATTATAGTTCATAAATTCAATTCTTTTGAAAACACTTAAAATTGCGATCCAGAAATCTGGTCGTCTCAACGAAAAATCTGTCGAGTTATTAAAAAATTGCGGCTTAAACTTCGAAAACTACAAAAGCTCACTAATCTCGCCTGTTTCCAACTTCCCTTTAGAGATCCTTTTTCTGCGCGATGATGATATCCCCGAATACGTTCAGGATGGCATTGCCGATTTGGGCATAGTAGGCGAAAACGTGATCGAGGAAACCGAAGTTGAAGTAAGCTACCTGCAGCGCCTTGGTTTTGGCAAATGCTCGCTTAAAATAGCAGTGCCAAATAATAATGATATTGCCACGCTTGAAGATTTGAACGGTAAAGCTATCGCTACCACCTACCCTGTTATATTGGGCAAATTTTTAAAAGAAAAAGGTATTACGTCTGATATCCGTACCATTTCCGGTTCGGTTGAAATCTCTCCCGGCCTGGGCCTTTCTGATGCTATTTGCGATCTGGTATCAACCGGTGGTACGCTAAAAAGCAACGGGTTAAAAGCATTTGCGGATGTAATGTCGTCAGAGGCTATCCTGATTAGTAGTAAAGCTACCGAAAGCAATGACCTGGTGCAGGAATTGATACAACGCATCCAATCGGTTTTACGCGCCAAAGAGACTAAGTACGTGGTACTTAACGTTCATATTGATAACCTTAACGCGGTTACCGCTTTATTACCGGGCGTAAAAAGCCCGTCAGTTATTCCATTAGCCGAAGCTGATTGGGTTGCTGTACACACCGTGATCCCCGAACGTGATTTTTGGGACAGGATAAGCCAGCTAAAACAAGCCGGCGCACAAGGCATTGTCGTAATGCCGATTGAGAAGATAATATTGTAGGCGAAGCCCCCTAACCCCCTGAAGGGGGAACAAGAGGGATTGGCTGAACTTATTAAAAACTATAAATTTCAAAAAACTCCCCCTTTAGGGGGTTGGGGGGCCTATGAAACTATTTAATTATTCAGAACTTACATCTTCGGATATCCAGAAACTGGTTCAGCGTAATGTTGACCCGGCTAATGAGATTCGTGCCGTTGTGGAGGAAGTGATTGCCAATGTGCAACAGCATGGCGACAGTGCTTTGATTGACTATGCCCAAAAGTTTGATAAGGTAGTGTTAACCAAGCTTTATTTAGACAGGGCCGAACTGGAAGAATTGGCACAAGCTATTACACCGGAGCAAAAAGCAGCACTCGAAACCGCCTACAGCAACATTTATAAATTCCACCAAACACAGCTAAAAACCGAGGATAAGGTAGAAACCATGCCCGGCGTTACCTGCTGGCGCGAATTAAGGCCGATTGAAAAAGTTGGACTTTATATCCCCGGCGGATCGGCTGTGTTGCCAAGCACATTTTTAATGCTGGGCATCCCGGCGCGCATTGCAGGCTGCCATGAAATTGTTGTTTGCTCGCCTCCGCAAAAAAGCGGCAAGGTAAATGCATTCATAGCCTATGTGGCGCTATTGTTAGGTATCGATAAAATTTATTTAGTGGGTGGTTCACAGGCCATAGCAGCAATGGCCTACGGTACAGAAAGCATTGCTAAGGTTGATAAAATATTTGGCCCCGGCAACCAGTTTGTAACCAAAGCTAAAACGCTTATCCAATCAACAACCACTACGGCTATAGATATGCCGGCTGGCCCGTCAGAAGTTTTGGTTATTGCAGATGACACTGCTATTCCGGCCTATATAGCTGCCGACTTATTGGCGCAGGCCGAGCATGGTATTGACAGTCAATCGGTGTTGGTTTGCACATCGGCTGCCATTGCAGAGGCTACTTTGGCAGAAATAGAAAAGCAATTGCCCGTGTTGCCAAGGGCCGAAATTGCCGGTTTGGCTTTGGATAACTCCTACATCGTAGTAACATCCAGCCTTGCCGAAGCCATGGATTTCAGCAACCGGTATGCACCTGAACACCTAATTTTGGCAACGCACAGTTGGGAGCAGATAACCGGGAGCATCATCAATGCGGGTTCTGTTTTCCTTGGCAATTTAACGCCAGAGAGCGCCGGCGATTATGCGTCAGGCACCAACCATACTTTGCCAACCAGCAGTTATGCAAGGGCATACTCGGGCGTATCGGTAGATTCTTTTGTAAAAAAAATCACGTTTCAGCATATCACGCGCGAGGGAATTCAGAATATCGGCCACACGGTCGAAATTTTGGCCGAGATGGAAGGATTGCATGCGCACAGGAACGCGGTATCAATTAGAAAAAGCCCCCAAACCCCCTGAAGGGGGATTACGTCCTAAAGCTTTATCGTTACTTTTAAAAGATTTATTACAATGAGTGAAGATATTAAACAAAATCAAAATACTCCTACCGAAAACTCCCCCTTCAGGGGGGCGGGGGGCTACTACAGCAGCCCCGACGGAAACTCCCCCTTCAGGGGGTTAGGGGGGCTCCTGCGCGATAACATCAAAAAGCTTGTCCCCTATTCATCTGCACGTGATGAGTACCAGGGCGAGGCCAGTGTTTTTTTAGATGCTAATGAAAACGCCTACGGTTCGCCGTTAGCAAAGCAATTTAACCGCTACCCCGATCCAATGCAATACGCCATAAAAATGCGTTTAAGCGAGATTAAGGGAGTACCGGCGCGCAATATTTTTATAGGTAACGGCAGCGATGAAGCCATCGATATCCTGTTCCGTAGTTTTTGTAATCCGGGCCTTGATAATGTGATCCTGGTGCCGCCTACTTATGGCATGTACGAGGTATCGGCCAACATTAACGATGTGGGGGCCCGCAAGGTTTTGCTGACTGAAGATTACCAGCTGAATTTGGAAGGCATTGCCGAAGCTATTGACGAGCATACCAAGCTGATATTTATATGTTCGCCAAATAACCCTACAGGCAATTCCATTAACCGTGCGGATATTGAAACACTGCTGGCCAACTTTAATGGCATCGTAGTGGTTGATGAAGCCTACATCAATTTCAGCAGGCAAAAAACCTTTATACAGGAACTTACCGAGTATGCCAATCTGGTTGTAATGCAAACCTTATCCAAAGCATGGGGCCTGGCCGGCTTGCGTGTAGGGATGGCTTTTGCCAGCGAAGAGATTATTGAGGTGATGAATAAAGTTAAACCACCTTACAATGTTAACGAATCATCGCAGCAACTGGCATTAGAAGCCCTGTCAAACGTTGAGCAAGTAAACGGCTGGATAAAAGAAACCCTTTTGCAACGCGACAGGTTGGTACTTGCCTTGAAGGAATTTGATTTTGTGGTAGATATTTACCCATCAGATGCCAACTTTATTTTGGTAAAAACAACTGATGCCAACGGTATTTATAAATTTTTAGTCGGTAAAGGCATCATTGTACGCAACCGCTCAAAAATTGAGCTGTGCGAGGGCAGCTTACGCATCACCGTGGGAACCCCCGAAGAAAATTCGATTTTATTAGAGACCTTAAAAAGCTTTGATAAGCAGTAGAAAAACATAATCACTAATTCAATAATTCAAAAATCAATAATTATATTGATGAGCAAGCTGCAAAAAATACTATTTGTTGATCGTGATGGCACCATGATTAAAGAACCTGCGGATGAGCAGATAGACTCGTTTGTTAAACTGGAGTTTTATCCCGGTGCCTTAACCTATCTGCCCAAAATAGCCAAAGAACTTGATTTTGAACTGGTAATGGTTACCAACCAGGATGGTTTAGGTACGGCTGTTTATCCCGAAGATACGTTTTGGCCGGTACACAACTTCATCCTCCAGACTTTTGAAGGCGAAGGCGTAAAATTTGCCAACCAAATTATCGACCGCACTTTTGCTGCCGATAAAGCGCCAACCCGCAAACCTGGAACTGCCTTATTAACGCAATACTTCGACACGGAGAAATACGACCTTAAAAACTCCTTCACCATCGGCGACAGGAAGAACGATGTATTGCTTGCTAAAAACCTGAGCGCTAAAGCAATCTGGTTAAATAACCAATCTAACTTAGGCGGTGGGGAATTCACCGAAGAGGACCATATTGGCGACACAATTGTGCTGGAAACTACCGATTGGCAAAAGATATACGAATTTCTGAAACTGGGCGAACGTGTTATCGAGCACCGCCGCAGCACCAAAGAGACAGACATCTACATCAAAATAAACCTGGATGGTACCGGCGAAGCTAAAGTATCAACCGGGCTGCATTTTTTTGACCACATGCTTGATCAGATTGCCCGCCACGGCAGCATCGACCTGGAAGTGGCTGCCAAAGGCGATTTACATATTGATGAACATCACACTGTTGAAGATACCGGCATAGCTTTGGGCGAAATTTTTGCCACAGCCTTGGGCAACAAAATGGGTATTGAACGCTATGGCTTTTGCCTGCCAATGGATGATTGCCTTGCGCAGGCAGCTATTGATTTTGGCGGCCGCAACTGGATAGTTTGGGACGCCGAATTTAACCGCGAAAAAGTTGGAGATGTGCCAACCGAAATGTTTTATCATTTCTTCAAATCATTCAGCGATGCGGCAAAATGCAACTTGAACATAAAAGCCGAAGGACAGAACGAACATCATAAAATAGAAGCTATATTTAAAGCCTTTGCCAAGGCAATAAAAATGGCCGTTAAACGTGATGTAAATAAGATGGTTTTACCAAGCACTAAGGGGCTACTTTAGCCCCCTCCGCCCCCTAAAGGGGGAACTTTTTAAATAGCATGGATGAGATAGTACAAAATAACACGGATGTAGCTGAACCTACCCAATCAAAGGCTCCCCCTTCAGGGGGCGGGGGGGGCCTCGGCATCATCCGATACGGTGCCGGAAATATTTTCTCATTGACTGCTGCGCTTGACAGGCTGGGGATTGCTTATGGTATGGTGAATACCGTGGATGACCTTGAACTGTACGACAGGTATATCATCCCTGGTGTTGGGCATGCCGGTGCGGCAATGAAAAAATTGGAATCGACCGGGTTGGTACCTGCCATTAAGGCGCTAAAAAAGCCAACCTTGGGAATTTGTGTGGGGATGCAATTGCTTACCACCTATTCTGAAGAGGGAGATTCTACCTTGCTTGGCCTGTTCCCTATTAAAACTTTAAGGTTTAAGGATAGCAATTTATACAAGGTGCCCCATACCGGCTGGAACCAGGTTTACCCCGAAAAGGAAAATCCATTATTTAAAAATATACCGTCAGGATCACATTTTTACTTTGTACATTCATACTTTATTGAGTACAATAAAGCGTACACTTTACTATCGGCCAATTATAACAACGAATTTTCGGCATCAATTTGGCGGGATAATTTTTACGGCGTACAATTTCACCCCGAAAAATCGGGTGTGTATGGCGAAACACTTTTAACAAACTTCTCAAAAATATAAAAGACATGTACATAATACCCGCTATCGATATTCTGAATAAAAAAGTGGTTAGGCTACGTGAGGGTGATTACCAACAGGTAACAGAATATGATGTAACGCTTGAAGAAATGATTGAGCGCTACCAAAGCAACGGCACCAATTTCATCCATATTATTGATTTAAACGGCGCTAAAAACGATTTCAGCAACCAGCAATACCTGTTTGATGTGATCCGAAAAACCGACATGAAGGTGCAATACGGCGGCGGTATCCGCAGCATCGATAAAGTGAAAGAGTTGATTGATTCCGGTGTTCACCGCGTTATTGTGGGCACACAGGCATTAACCAACCCCGAATTTTTACCCCAATTAGGTAAAGAGATTTGCGGCCGCGACAAGTGCTCCGACCAGGTGGTTATCGCAATAGATGTGTTGGACGAAGTAATCAAATACTCCGGCTGGATGGAAAGCTCGCCAATTAAGTTAATGGATTACGTTGATAAATGCCTTGCCTTAGGCTTTTTCCGTTTTTTATGTACCGATATCAACAAAGATGGCAAACTGGGCGGTGCAGGTATTGCGCTTTACGAAAAACTGCTTGACCATTCGCCTTTCATTAAACTGATTGCATCAGGCGGTGTAAGCTCGATGGATGACGTAGAGAAACTGAGCCGTTTAAAGGTAGAATCGGTAGTTGTAGGTAAAGCGATCTATGAAAACCGGGTTACCATCGAAGATGTGAAAAACTGGAATTTGGAGGCTTTGATATCCATATAGAGGCGAAGCCCCCTAACCCCCTGAAGGGGGAACAAGAGTTTGATAGCATGAGAAATATAGCCCCCTAACCCCCTGAAGGGGGAACAAGAGTTTGATAGCATGAGAAATAAAATGTTTTTAGGGGCGGGGGCGCAGATATTCCGGAATGCTGAAGAATTGCGTTATGGTATGACAGCTGCCGAAGATTTGCTTTGGGGACATCTGAAAGGCAAACAGTTAGGCGCAAAATTTAGGCGCCAACATCCTTTAGGTATTTATATAGCTGATTTTTATTGCCATCAACATAAATTAGTTATTGAGTTAGATGGCAGTATTCATAACCGCATTGATGTAGCTCAAAACGATATAGAACCACAAAGAATTTTAGAACTTGATGGCATTAAAGTAATACGCTTTACAAATGATCAAGTTTTCAATAACCTTAATAAAGTATTGGACCAAATAACCACGCAAATCAAAGGCTCCCCCTTCAGGGGGCGGGGGGGGCTCGCCAAGCGAATTATCCCCTGTTTAGACGTTAAAGACGGGCGCACTGTAAAAGGCGTAAACTTCGTCGACCTGCGCGATGCGGGCGACCCGGTTGAGCTGGCCTGGAATTACTCGCGGCAGGGAGCCGACGAACTGGTATTCCTGGACATTACAGCAACTGTTGAGCGCCGCAAAACCATGGTTGAGTTGGTGAAAGCTGTGGCCAGGCAAATAAATATCCCCTTCACCATTGGTGGTGGTATTAACGAGATTGCCGATGCCGACGCACTTTTAAACGCCGGTGCTGATAAGATCTCAATCAACTCGGCAGCGGTACGTAACCCTGCTTTAATTGATGAACTGGCCAAGGCATTTGGCGTTCAGTTTGTAGTAATTGCAGTAGATACCCGTAGCATTGCGGGCAAAAATATTGTACACCTGAATGGCGGCAGATTGCCTACCGAACGGGAAACATTGGAATGGATCATGGAAGCCGAAAGCCGTGGTGCCGGCGAAATTTTGCTTACATCTATGGATCATGACGGTACAAAAGCCGGTTTTGATAACAAGCTATTAAAAATTGTTAACGATGCGGTACATATCCCTGTAATAGCCTCGGGCGGAGCAGGCTCGGTACAGCATTTTGTTGATGTATTTGAAAAAACAAATATTGATGCAGCTTTAGCAGCCTCGGTATTTCACTATGGCGAGATATTGATACCGGATTTAAAAGCGGTATTGAAGAGTAATAATATAGAGGTGAGGATATAGGGGATCGGGTTGCGAGGTTCGAGGCTCGAGGCTCGGATGTTGTCAGTTTTAAAACAAACGTTTTACCCGAACCACGAACCTGGCAACTGGCGACATGTAACACCTCTCCTACCCGCGTTAGGGATTGCAGCGGATACCGGCCCGTGATTAAGGCCTGTGCAGTATGAGCGTAAAGCCCGGGCCGAAGGTAACGCCATTGACACTAACAATTGGGGTAGCTACCTGTGAGGACACAGGCAGCGGGAGAGGCGTAGATGTGGCGTAAAACACACCCCTGCCACCACGCAATCCGGCCCGCCCCCTCTCAAGAGGGGAATTTAAAAAAAACACGAACCTGGCAACCCGCAACAGGAACCAGAACAACAGATACAATGGATATAGATTTTAACAAAACAGACGGTTTAGTACCGGTTATTATACAGGATGAGCAAACTTTAGAGGTGCTGATGCTGGGTTATATGAACCAGGAGGCTTATGATAAAACCGTACAGGAAAATATAGTTACATTTTTCTCCCGCTCCAAAAGCCGCTTGTGGACCAAAGGCGAAACCAGCAGTAACTTTTTGCATGTAAAAAACATCAGCATTGATTGCGATAATGATACCCTGTTGATTAAAGTTAAAGCTGATGGCCCAACCTGCCATACCGGCTCGCGCAGCTGTTTTAACACCGGGTATAACCAAAACTTTATACTGGAACTGGAAAGCATTATTGCCGATAGATATGAAAATCCGGTAGAGGGATCGTACGTAAATAAACTACGGGCCAAAGGGCTTAACAAAATAGCCCAAAAAGTTGGCGAAGAAGGCGTTGAAACCGTTATAGCCGCTTTAGCCGAAACGGAAACCGACTTGATTAATGAGTCGTCCGACCTGGTTTTTCACCTGCTGGTTTTGCTTCGCGAAAAGGGGCTGACATTGGAAACGATTGCTAAAAATCTGGAGAACAGGCATAAATAGTCGTTGGTCGTTGGTCATTGGTCATTGGTCATTGGTCATTGGTAAGAATTTGATATCAGAGAGTTTGTTTCGTTTTTTTAATCTTTTTCTCATTCTATCTTTCGTATTTGATATCGCCGTCCCGAAAATCCGTCTTGATACTTGATACTTGCTACTTGATACTAACATAATGATTGCAGAAAAAATAGCCGAACTTAACGGGCATGGCAACCCTATTTTCACGTTGGAGTTATCACAAAAACCGGGGATACTATTTACCGGAGGCAATGATAAAGGATTGGTGGAATGGAGCCTTAAAACAAACGCTTTTATTAAAGTGATGTTCCCGGTTAACGCGTCAATTTATGCCATTCATTGCCCGGCGGGTTATCCGTTAATGTTTGCGGGCTTGCGTAGCGGCCAGGTGCTGGTTTTTGATTTTATCCAGCAAAAGGTCATCAAATCGCTCAATCATCACCTTAAGCCGGTGTTTGATATCAAGTCTGTGAGTGGTAAAAAAGAACTGCTGATAGCTTCTGAGGATGGTACAGTGTCTGTTTGGAGCCTTGATACATTGGATATGGTGCACAGCATCAAAGTATCTGCCGATACGGTACGTTGTATCGCAGTTTCGCCGGATGAAAAGCAGGTTGCCTTTGGATGCAGGGATAACGTGATTAAAATTTACGATTTATTGGATTACACTTTAGTAAAAGCCCTACATGGGCATACCATGTCTGTTTTTGCATTAGCATACAGCATTGATGGTGCTTACCTGATATCGGGCGGGCGCGATGCGCAGGTAAAAATCTGGGATACAACATCGTACCAACTGGTTAAAAACATCCCGGCGCATTTGTTTGCGGTTAACCATATCCTCTTCCACCCTACCCAGCCTTATTTTGCCACAGCCAGCATGGATAAAAGCATTAAAATATGGGGAGCCGATGATTTTAAACTGTACAAGATCATCAGCCGCGAAAAAGGGTACCCAAGCCATCCCCTGTCAATAAACAAGCTGGCATGGCATGGCGATCAGCTATTATCTGTAAGCGATGATAAAAATATTTTTATTTGGGATATAAAGTTTCAGGATTAACCCGCCTTACAAAAACCTCCTGATGCTATGCAATTTATGTGTGTGGCGCTTCATCTCGGCGGAGTAAATGCCATCGTTATCAATAAGGTCGATTTTTACTTTGCCGGATGCATGGATAATATATTCGTTGTTTAACAGAATGCCCACGTGGGTAACACTCCCTTCGGGATTATTAAAAAAGGCCAGATCGCCAAGGCGGCCTGCTTGCAGGTTGGCTATTTCTTTCCCTTCTTCGGCCTGCTGGCTTGCATCACGCCTGAGTTTTATTTTGTTTAAGGCAAATACCACTTGCGTAAAGCCCGAACAATCGATACCAAAATGGGTACGGCCGCCCCACAAATAGGGCGCGTTTAAAAACGATTTGGCTGTAGTTGCTATATCTTCTTTTTCGCCTATTTCGCCGATGATCTCAAATTTATCATTCCCTATTTTACAGGTTGTCCCTTTTAAACCGGCAAGCGAACTCCCGGCAGGTAAATAAATTACCGAGTTATCAATAATTTTCCAGGCCTGGGTTACCGGCCTGTAAGTTAAAATTGCCGGATGGTTTTGTTGGGTTTTATAGGCAATATGACCCAGCATGGCAAATTGAAGCCTGCCTATCCAGCCTGTATAATTATCATTTGTGGTAACAATTTTAACCCAGCGTTCGGCCCATTCCTTAATTTCAAATGTTTCGCCAAATAAAACTTGCGATACCTGTTCGCTTCTGTCGTCGGGCAAAGCCCGAAGCGGGATTACCGCAAGGTTACAAATACCATATTCCATAGATCAGATCAAATACAAAATTACAGTAACTAAAATGCAACAAGCATAAATAATTACAACGTTTAAATTGGTTTTAAGGTATATTTTAGCCTGATTTGGAGGATGGCTAAACCTTTATAAAGGCTAATTTATCAAAATATTAAAATTATTTTCAAAATAAATTATAAAAAAAAGGGAGCAGCAAGCTGTTCCCTCTTAAAATATTAAAAAAAACGTGTTACTCGTTCATATGCAGCCAGTCTTTTTTGGCCAGCAATTCTTCCTGGGTTTCGCGGATATCTTCATCATCTACACAGCAATCAACCGGGCAAACGGCAGCGCATTGCGGCTCGTCATGAAAGCCAACACACTCGGTACACTTATCAGGCACTATATAATATATCTCGTCGGATAAGGCAGCCTGAGTTTCCTCTGCATTTAAAGTATTGCCATCTCCAAAATCAATAATTCCTTTAAGGCCGGTACCATCGCTAAAACGCCATGCCGCACCTGCATCATAAATTGCATTATTGGGGCATTCCGGCTCGCAGGCTCCGCAGTTTATGCATTCATCGGTGATTTTAATCGCCATATTTTTAAATATATAATAATCTCAATTAACTTTGCCCGTAATTTACAAGCGTACAAATATAACAAAAAAAGGCTTTAAGGGTTTAAATCCTTACCATATATATGTCAAAATTCAACATAAAAAACTCCATAAATTCATTTTCGGCCTTAGGAAAGCAGCTAATTGCACCCGATGTGCAGTTAATGGCCATCATTGAAGACGAGCGCTACCACAACGCCTGGTTTACGCCCGAAAGCGTGTTACAAGCCGTAACTGCCATAGGTAAAATGCTCAACGAGGATGATTTACAAACCTGGCTCTCAAAATACGACCTTAATAACAGCACTCCCGGCAAAAAAGCAGGCCTTATTTTGGCAGGTAATATTCCGCTGGTTGGTTTTCATGACGTGTTGTGCGTGCTGGCATCACGCAATCACGCGCTAATCAAAGCATCGTCACAAGACGCCCGCCTGATAAAAACTGTTTTAGAACGATTGGTGACCATTGACGATAGCTTTGCCAGCCAATTTAGCTTTATAGAGCGCTTAGCCGATTTTGACGCCGTTATAGCCACCGGAAGCAATAATAGCTCGCGCTATTTTGACTACTACTTTGGCAAAGTGCCCAACATCGTCCGCAAAAACAGGAACAGTATTGCCCTGTTAACCGGTAATGAAACTGCGGAGCAACTGTTTAACCTTGGTCATGATATTTTTGATTATTATGGCCTGGGTTGCCGCAATGTGAGCAAGCTGCTGGTGCCAAAGGATTATAATTTCAATTTCTTTTTCGAATCGATTGAAGATCATAAGGCTATCATACATCACCATAAGTACAACAATAATTACGATTACAACAAATCCATCTACCTGGTAAACAGCGATAAGCACCTTGACAACGGCTTTTTGATGGTAAAAGAAGATGATCGGCTGGCTTCGCCACTTGCGGTATTGTATTTTAGTTATTACGATGATCTTGCCCAGGCGCAGGAATTATTGCAAAAACAAAGCGACAATATTCAGTGTATTGTTACCAACGCCCCTATCAAGGTAGCCAGCCAGGTAGTAAGCTTCGGCCAAAGCCAGCACCCCGCATTATGGGATTACGCTGATGGGATTGATACAATGGAATTTTTGTCAAATCTTTAAAATAACAATACCTTTGGGGAAAAGCATATAGTTGATAGTTCATAGATCATAGCAGGAGTTCGAAGGCAAAAAAAACTATGAACCATGAACAATGAACCATGAACTACCACATTATAAAAGTTAAAGGCGTTGCCAAAATACCCGATTATGTACAGTTGCGGGATGATAAGTTTACGTTGCTGGCTTATTTCAGGGTAGATAGGCCCGATAAGTCGTTGGATAAGGTGGGGCTGGCAGATAAGTCGGAATATATTATGAATATTATTAAGGATTTACCTTTTGGGCAGATCCTGAAATTAGAGCTGTAAAAAAGATGATTGGGAACTCTATTATAAAGCTAAATGGTGTTGATATTTTTCAGCAGGCGCACCTGGTACTATCAAATGTAAACCTGCATGTTGATAAAGGCGATTTTGTATGGCTCATAGGCTCTACAGGGTCGGGCAAGAGCAGCCTGCTTAAAGTTATTTATGGCGACCTGGGTATAAAAGCCGGTACCGGCCATGCCTGCGGATACGAGTTAAGTAAACTATCGGGCCGCGATGTGCCTTATTTACGCCGTAAGCTGGGAATAGTTTTCCAGGATTTTCAACTACTTACAGACCGCTCCATAGAGCAAAACCTGCTTTTTGTAATGCGCGCTACCGGCTGGAAAGACAAAAAGCTGATAGCCGAGCGTACCCTTGACGTGTTAGAAAAAGTTGGCCTGCGATCTAAACTTAAAAAAATGCCGCATGAGTTATCCGGCGGCGAGCAGCAACGTGTAGTAATTGCCCGCGCACTGCTCAATAACCCCGAAATTATCCTGGCCGATGAACCAACCGGTAACCTTGATCCCGAAACATCCGAAGAGATTGTATTGTTGCTAAAACAGATCAGTCAATCAGGCACGGCGGTATTAATTGCCACCCATGATTATCATATCATCCGCACTTTCCCATCCCGCATTATTAAGTGCGAGAATGGTAAGGTTTTAGAGGATGCGGTGATATAATTGGGGGATTTCACCGATTTATTTTGATTTCACCGATTATTTTCTGAACTCGGATTAAACAGATTTATCAGATTTTTTGGATTTGATTTGCAAGATTCTGGTAATCCCTTAATCTGCTTAATCCCGGTTCAGACAACGCAATCAGACAAATAATCCTGTCAGCCTTGCGCATATTGCGCCACTCCTGCCTGTTATAAAACATACCACTGACACCTTGTCGGCTTTACAGCTGTGGCAGGATACTTGATTGGCACTATCAGCTATGAAATTTAACGACATGTTGAAGAAAAAGAAGAAAGAAAATATGGATACCCCTGAAAATATTAATGAGCCTACGCAGGAAAATTTAGCCGAAGAACAACAACTGAAAGACCAGCAAGCAGAAACTGTTGAGGCTGTTGAAACCGAGGAAATACCAGGCCCTACCGCCGAAGAGAAGTTAAAAGCTGAATTGGCACAGGCTAATGATAAATATTTACGTTTGTATGCCGAATTTGACAATTTCCGCAGGCGCACCCAAAAAGAACGCGCCGAAGCCCGTGAAACCGAAGGCAAGGACTTAATTATAGCCCTTTTGCCTGTTTTAGACGATTTTGAACGTGCACAACGTGCCATAGAAAAAGCGGTTGATGTTGCTTCTGTTAAAGAAGGCGTTACATTGATACAAAACAAATTAAAAAACATACTTACACAAAAAGGCCTGGCAGAAATGGCATCGATAGGATCGCCTTTTGATGCCGATATTCACGAAGCTATTACAAATATACCCGCCCCTACCGATGACCTTAAAGGCAAGGTTATTGACGAAATGGAAAAAGGTTATACCCTTAAAGACAGGGTGATACGTTTTGCCAAAGTAATTGTAGGAGCGTAAATGCATTTCGGATTTGAGATGTTGGATTTCGGATTTATTTATTCGTATCGAACACTCCACTGAAATCAAATCATAATTAAAAAACATTAAATTCGAAATCGAAAATTCGAAATCCGAAATAAAAAAATCATGGCTAAAAGAGATTATTACGATGTACTGGGCATTTCAAAAGGATCAGATGCTGATGAGATAAAGAAGGCATATCGTAAAATGGCTATTAAATACCACCCTGATAAAAACCAGGGTGATAAAGAAGCGGAAGAAAAATTTAAGGAAGCGGCCGAAGCTTATGAGGTTTTAAGCAGTCCCGAAAAACGCCAGCGTTACGATCAATTTGGTCATGCGGCCAATGCATCATCGCCAAATGGCGGAGGTTATGGCGGTGGCGGTATGGACATGAACGACATATTTAGCCAGTTTGGTGATATTTTTGGCGGCGGCAGTCCGTTTGAAGGTTTCTTTGGCGGCGGTGGCCGCCAGGGTGGCGGTGCCGGTGGCAGGCGTGTAGCCCGTGGCAGCAACCTGCGTATTAAAGTACGTTTGACGCTTGAAGAAATTGCCAACGGTGCCGAAAAGAAAATAAAAGTTAATAAACAAATCGTTTGCAAAACCTGCGATGGCAGTGGCGCAAAAGATAAGGCATCGTTCCAAACCTGTAAAACTTGTGGTGGCTCGGGCGCGGTGCGCAGGGTAACCAACACCATTTTGGGCCAGATGCAAACAACCAGCACCTGCCCTACCTGTAACGGCGAAGGCTCAACCATACTGTCAAAATGTAATGTTTGTCATGGTGATGGCGTAGTACGTGGCGAGGAATTGATCACCATCAACGTACCTGCAGGCGTAAGTGAAGGCATGCAGCTAAGTATGAGCGGCAAAGGTAACGCAGCCCCACGTGGCGGCGTACCCGGCGATTTGATCATTTTAATCGAGGAGATTCCACATGAAACTTTAAAACGCGATGGCAACAACGTGATATACGATTTGCATGTAAACTTTGTTGATGCAACTTTGGGCACAACTGTTGAAGTACCTACCATTGACGGTAAAGCCAAAATAAAAATTGACCCCGGAACCCAGGGCGGCAAAATATTACGCCTGAAAGGCAAAGGCGTACCCGAAGTAAACTCCTACCACCGTGGCGACCAACTGGTACACATCAACATCTGGACACCCAAAATTGTAAGCCGCGAAGAGCGCGAGATACTGGAGAAATTACAATCATCTCCTAACTTCAAACCCAACCCGGGCAAAAATGAGAAAAGCTTTTTTGAGCGGATGAAGGAATATTTTGAGTAATTGTTAGTCGGAAAGTCAGTAAAGACGGAAAGTCCGAAAGATTTTGAAAGCCCGGAGTTTTATAACTTCGGGCTTTTTTGTTGCAGGCGATTTCCGCTATCGTTTTTTGATGAGTATATTAGAATTTTGATTCCTGCTTAACAATCATCAAAATGAGATCCCTTGTTGTAACCGTATTTTTTATATCAACCATTACCACTGTTACTGCCCAGCAACGCGCCCGCGATCTGGGCATCAAATTTAATGGCACCACCGGCCAGTACAATGCCATTACCGATGTTAAAGGCGTTTTGGTGGGCTATAAGACATTAATAAGCGGCGATGGGCCCTTGATTACCGGCAAAGGCCCGGTGCGCACTGGGGTTACTGTTATTATGCCAAACGGCAAATCTATCGACCCGCTGCCTGCCGGATGGTTTAGCCTTAATGGCGATGGCGAAATGACGGGCACAACCGTGATAGATGAATATGGCCTCAACTACGGCCCCATCGGCATTACCAATACCAATAGTGTTGGTGTAGTAAGGGACGCTATTGGCGAGTGGAATGTTAAAAACTTCAGCAAAGACTCATTGTTTGATTTCTCGTTTGGGTTACCCGTGGCTGCCGAAACTTTCGATGGCGTATTGAATGACATTAACGGCTTTCATGTAAAAAAGGAAGATGTATTTGAGGCGCTTAATACTGCCCATGGTGGTAAAGTAGAGGAAGGCAACGTTGGCGGCGGCACGGGCATGTCGTTATTCCAATTTAAAGGCGGCAGTGGTACATCGTCGAGGGTTATCAGTATAGATACGGCTACTTATACGGTTGGGGCCTTTGTACAGGGCAATTTTGGCAGGCGGACAGACCTGATCATATCCGGCGTACCTGTTGGTAAAGAGTGGAAAGGCGATTTGCCTGTTATCAATTCCAAACCCAAAGATGGCTCCATTATTATCATTGTTGGCACCGATGCCCCTTTATTACCTGCCCAATTAAAGCTTATAGCCAAACGCGCGTCGTTAGGCGTTGCCCGCTGCGGCGGCGTGGGGCGCAATAGCTCTGGCGATATTTTCCTGGCGTTTAGCACCGTACCACCAAAAGATAACCCCAAAGGCGCCCTGCAAACCTGGACGGTATTACCCAAAGAACAACTGGATAAAGTTTACCAGGCCACCGTTGAAAGTGTGGAAGAAGCCATTATAAATGCTATGATAGCAGCTAAAGATATGAAGGGTATAAACGGGAATACAGTTTACGCTATACCGCATGACAAACTGATGCAGTTGATAAATGGTTATAGCCATAAGGCGCAATAGGGCTTCTATATATTTATTTACTTTGTCCTTATTTCTTTAAACTCAAGCAGTTTTTTGCTTCTTTATGAGAGGCTTTATTATCTTAATTTAAAATCCTGCTGCATGAAAGTAAACATCACTGTCACCAAATACATTCTTTCAATAGCGACCATCAATTATGCTTGTTTAATATTTGCTTTGTTAAATTCAATATTCAGGTTCTCGATACCTGTTTTTCTGTATTGGCTGATAGGCATCTTACAGACATGCTCGTATCTAATTCCATTCATTTATCTCAACTTCATTTTAATTTTTTTGAATGAGCGGCCATCAATAATTTCTTTTATTAAAAGATGTGAGTACACGATAGCTATAACCGGAAACTTCGATTATATGGAAATTAGGGAAAGCTTTTTATTTTACAACCTGCCGGTATCTCCACTTTCAACGCGTTTACGGTGAGTCCAGTAAAACACGAAGGGGAACACAAAAAGGTTAAAAATGGTATTGGTAATTAAGCCGCCAATTACCACAATGGCCAATGGTTTTGAAGCCTCGGAACCAACGCCTGCGGACAATGCGGCCGGCAGCAAACCGATTACAGCCATCATAGCCGTCATGATAACCGGGCGCATCCTATCGGCAACTCCGTTTTTCAAAGCCTCGGTAAAATTAGCAAATTGATGGTGGCGCAGCTCCTTAATATTCGATTTAAATTTCGAGATCAGGATAACACCATTCTGCACACAGATACCAAACAATGCTATAAACCCTATACCTGCCGATATATTAAAGTTAACCCCGGTAATGAGCAAGGCCAGGATGCCCCCCATAATGGCAAAAGGCACGTTGTTTAATACCAGCAATGAATCGCGGAAGTTGCCGAACAGGATAAAAAAGATGATGAGCAAACTCACCGGCACCGCCAGAGACAGCCTTTGGGTAGCGCATTGCTGGTTTTCAAAATCGCCGGCCCACTCTAAACGGTAATCTTTGGGTAACTTAATCTGCGCGTTTACTTTTGCCTGTGCTTCGCCAATAGTGCTGCCCATATCACGGCCACGGATAGAGAATTTGATGGCTCCGTAACGGCTGTTTTTATCGCGGTATGATACTGATGTCCGTTATTTTGCCAATATCAGCTATTTCTCTTAACGGAACTTTACCACCATTTAAAGTAGGCACACGCAAATCGCCTATGGCCGTTGCATTGTTCCTGAAATCTTCCGGGTAACGGATCCGGAGGTCGAATTTCTTTTCACCTTCGTAAATCTGAGTTGCAGTGCGCCCGCCGATAGCGGTTTCTATCACCGCGTTAGCATCGGCAGCTGTAACACCGTATTGGGCCATTTTATCCTGATTAAGGTTTATCTGCAATTCGGGCTGGCCCATATTGCGCAAAATGCCCAGGTCTTCAATACCGCGTACACCTTTCAGTATATTGTAAATCTGCTCTTCCCTGCTTTCAATATAAGGATAATTATCGCCAAACATCTTCACTACGATAGAGCCCTTTACCCCCGATACCGCTTCTTCGACGTTATCTGATATAGGCTGCGAGAAGTTGAGATCGATACCAGGATAAAACTTTAGTTTATCCTGCATCCGGGCAATTAGTTCCTCTTTGGTTTCTTTACGTTTCCATTCATCCTGCGGATATATATCAACACGAAACTCGATGTTATAAAAGCCCGTGGTATCGGTACCATCATTCGGCCTGCCGGTTTGCGATATCACTTACTTAACCTCATCAAAACTCAGGAAGATTTTCCGCATCTCGTTGGAGAGCTTAACTGATTCTTCTAATGATATCCTTATCGACGTTTTTTATTATTTCGAGGCAATGAAAGAGCTATAATGTAAGTAGGCGTTTATATTTGTGGAAATGAAACCAACCAAAAGCTTTTTAAAACAGATAAGCATTGTACTGCTATTAACAACTACTTTTAGCTACCCGGCAATTGCCCAAATTACCGATACCACCATAACAATCCACATCGATTTAAACAATACCGCACAGGTAATTGAAAACATAGGTGCATCGGGCTGTTGGTTTTCTGAAGGGATAGGCAAATACTGGCCTGCCGAAAAAAGAGAAGCTATCGCGCGTTTATTATTCAGTAAGCAAAAAGATAAACAGGGCAATCCCATGGGGATAGGCCTTTCGGCATGGCGCTTTAACATTGGCGCAGGTACAACAGAACAGGGCGACAGCAGCGGCATTAAGGATTTCAGAAAAAGGACGGAATGCTTTTTAAGCCCCGATGGCAGCTACGACTGGAGCAAGCAGGCAGGCTATCAATTCTTTTTAAAGAAAGCACATGACTATGGGGTAGAAACATTGATCGCTTTTTCAAACAGCCCGCCAGTGCAATTTACCCGGAATGGGCTGGGTTACAAAACAGAAAAAGATTATACCAGTAATTTAAAAGCCGATTCGTACAACACCTATGTTGATTTTTTAGCCAAAGTGATCCGCCATTTTGACCAGCAGGGCCTTCATTTCAGCTACATAAGCCCGGTTAATGAGCCGCAGTGGGATTGGTCGCATCCTTACAAACAAGCCGAACAGGAAGGCTCGGCATGGAAAAACGACGAAATATACCATGTAGTTAAGGAGCTAAATGGAGCCCTTGACGAAGCAAAACTTAATACCAAAATATTGATAACCGAAGCAGGTATGCTCAACTACCTGTATTCGGGCAAGGGCAATTCATCAAGCCAGATCCAACACTTCTTCGGCCCTGGCAGTTCATTATCTGTTAAAGCAATGAACCATGTACCGCCGGTAATTGCCGGGCACAGCTACTTTACCGAAAGTAATGACAGCACACTGATAGTAACCCGAACCAGGCTGGCCGATACTGCCAAAAAGTACAACACCAGCTACTGGGAATCGGAGTATAGTATGCTGGCAGAGGGCTTTAAGGAAGGTGCAGAGGGCGACAGAAGCGCAATGGATTGCGCGTTGTTCCTGGCCAAAGTTATCCATGCCGACCTTACTGCAGGCAACGCCACTGCCTGGCAATTCTGGAACTCGTACGAGCCAGGCAGCGCCGAATTTAATACCCGCTACTACCTTATCGCACTAAAACCCCAACCCGATTTTAAAGACGGAGAGTTTATGGTAACCAAAAACCTTTGGGCATTGGGGCATTACAGTTTATTCGTACGTCCGGGTATGGTACGAGTAAATACCGGTATCGAACATCCGGCAGATAATAAAGTGCTGATATCGGCCTGGAAAGATAAAAACAACAAATTGGTAATAGTGGCCATTAATCGTGGCAGGGCAAATGCGGAGGTAAATATCGATTTAAAAAACAGCGGCAAAAAATATAAAACCCTTAGCTCCTATTTAACCACCGGTGATAAAGACATAAATATGCAGGCATCTAAAAGTAAATACACCGCCGGCGTTTTACTTCCGGCACGTTCAATATCAACACTTGTGCTGGATTGATTGAGGAGTTAATCGCCGGTAAAAGGAGTAAATTTTGGCCTTATTATTAAATCAATATTGCGATATTGTTAAAACTTTTAGGGATTTTCGTTGTCCCCTATTTGAGCATTTTTTTTTAAATCAGGATGATATGGCTGACAATAACGATAAATATACAGGCAAAACAATCCAAAAGGAACTTACTTATATTCAAAAAGTATGGCATACTGTAGCCATTGTAGCTTTATTGGTAGTAGCCATACTGATTGCCCGCGTTGCGTTTAATGTACTGTTAATGGTACTTGCGGGCGTATTAATCTCCGTTTACTTTCATGGCCTGGGCGATATGATACAACGGAAAACCCAATGGCGCCGCCGCATCTGCATGATTATTTCTGTTGGGGGTACGTTTGTGTTACTTGGGCTATTGTTTTGGTTTATGGGAAGTAAAATATCAAACCAGGTAGCTATTTTAAGCGATACGCTGCCACATACTATCAGCAATGCCAAAGTAAAGATGAACGAAACCCCTATCGGCAGGAAAATATTGGAATACCTGTCAAACGATAATTCGGATACGTTGATGAGCACGGCCAAAACATTTTTTAACACCAGCTTTGGTGTGCTGGGTAACATTTATATCATCGTGTTTTTGGCTATATTTTTTACCAGCAATCCCAATTTATATAAAGATGGTATGATTAAATTGGTTCCTGAAGCCCGAAAACCACTTGCGCACCAGGTGATAGACCGGATCAGTTTTGCCCTTAAGGGTTGGTTAAAGGGTATGATGCTATCAATGGTGCTGGTATTTATTTTATTATCAATTGGTTTAGGAATCATGAGTATCCCGGTAGCGCTGGCTTTAGCCCTGCTTACCGGTTTGCTTAAGCTTATACCCAATTTTGGCTCATTGGCCGCCATGATACCTGGCGTGTTATTGGCTTTAACAATAAGTACCAATACAGCCATTATTGTGGCGCTTATGTATGTTGTTACCCAAACTATAGTAAGCAACATTGTAACACCCATTATTCAAAATAAAATGATAAACCTGCCGCCCGCGCTCACCATTTTGGCGCAGGTACTAATGGGCACGTTATCCAGTGTTTTAGGCATCATCCTGGCGGTGCCTTTATTAGCTATTGTGATGATTTTGGTTGATGAACTGTATGTAAAAAAGATAACAGATCTTGATATTGTTATTGTGCCCGAAAGAGGCCAGCCATAAACAAAAAAATGCGCCCCGGATCTCATCCCGGAACGCATATTACTAATCAACTAAATCCAAATTTCTCAAGTTTGGAAGATCTTTCGGGGCTACCCATGACGTGTTGGAAAACGAAAGTCATCCCGAACTTGTTTCGGGACCCCACTGGACAGGTGGCCCGCATGAAGTACCCTTAGCATGTGGGGTGCTGAAACAAGTTCAGCATGACATTGGGGGTAAATCATTGTCATCTCCCCTTCAGAATTTCGCCAAATTTTACAACTCAGCATAACAGCCTTTTTTTGCAACATTATTCCTCTTTCAGAGTTTCGCGAATTTTATATCTACTCCTGACAGCCTGCACCGGTCTTAATTTTTAAAACAATTATAAAACACAAAGAGCCTGTCGCGTTCAACAACAGGCCCCTGTGCGTACTTGTTTACTTTATATAGACCTTAGTTAAGATTAAGATTGATTCGGTTGCCCCTGATTACTACCGACGAGCCGCCACCATTTAGTTTACCTTCAATTTTTTCTTTTTCTTTGGTACCGGTAAAGTTGGAGCTGAAGCTGGCCTCTACCCTGTCGGCACGCAGATCAAGATCTAAACCTTGCTTTGCGGGGACTGAAATATCCACATGGCCGCTAACATCAACTTTAACATACTTACCAACGCTATTAAATTGCGCATGAAAACTGCCGCCGCTGGTAGATGCATCAAGCGCGCATGCCAGTTGGGTAAGATTAATACTGCCACCCGAAGTGCCTGTTTTAAATTCGCCGGCTATGTTATTGGCGTTGATGCTGCCACCGCTGGTGTTAGCATCTATAGTACCTTTTAAATCGCTAAGGTGCAATGAGCCACCAGAAGTTTCCAGATGAATTTTTCCGTTGCAATTGGCAGCCTCGATGCTGCCACCACTTGTTTCTAAATCAATACTTGATCCCGAATTGCTTACATGGATGCTGCCGCCTGATGTTTGGCCTTTAATCATCCCGGTTAATTTATCAACATGCAAACTGCCGCCGCTTGTTTCAAATTTTTCGGTACCATCCAAATTATCCAGGTGTATGCTGCCACCGCTGGTATTCAGGCTGGTGTTAACATTTTTGGGTACAAATACTTTAAAGCCGATACTTAACGAATTGCGCCAGTTAGAAAAATTGTGCTTGTTTTTGGCCGTTGCATGAATTTCGCCGCCACTAACGGTAACGCTTAATTCGTAGTTTTCAAGCCGCTTTTGAATTTCCTCTTTAGATATATTGCCGATGCCATTATTTCCCTGGATATAAACCTCAACGCGCGGCGACTCACCTGATGCACCACTTACGGTAATGCTTCCGCCCGATGTGTTCACAAATACATCTTTAACAGCTCCGGATATGGGTTTGGTCATGTATGGCGTTTTGGAGTCTTGCGCAAAAACAGCACAGCTTTGGCAGGCAACAAAAAACAACAGTAAATGCTTTTTCATAATGTTTTAGTTTGGTTTATTAATAAGACAGCGGGAAGAGGAAATACGTTGCACCCTGGGGGAAATAAATTCTGTTAGTTCATTAGTTCATTGGTTCATTGGTTCATTGGTTCATTGGTTCATTGGTAAACGCGGGCATGGCGGCGGCTTTAATTCATTAACGCTGTCTGATTCAACCAGACAAGACCAAGTAAACTAATGAACTAATGAACCAGTGAACTAATGAACTAATGAACAAACTACTCGCTTCTTAAGCTTTTCACCGGGTTACTCAACGCAGCTTTGATGGATTGAAAACTGATGGTAGCCAATGCTATCACAAAAGTTAAAAATGCAGCCAGCACAAAAATCCACCAGTGCAACGGGGTTTTGTAGGCGAAACTTTGCAGCCATTTATTCATACAGTAATAGCCTATAGGCATAGCTATTACAGTTGCCAGCAATACCGGTTTAAGCAGGTCTTTCGATATCAGGATAAGAATGTTTTGCACCGATGATCCTAATACTTTGCGTACACCAATTTCCTTGGTGCGTTTTGTGGCTGTAAATGAAGCCAGCCCAAATAAACCCAGGCAGGCAATAAAAATAGCCAGGCCCGAAAAGATAGTCAGCATAGTTTGCTGCCTGATGTCTGTTTTATACGTGGTATCAAACTTCTGATCCAAAAACGTATATTCAAAAGGGTAAACCGGCGCTACTTTTGTATAAATATTTTTCACTGCGGCCACCGATGCGGGGATATTGCCTGGTTTTAGTTTTATAACAATTACCCTCCTGTCGTCATTTGGCGCAATGACAAGCGCATCCATGTTTTCTTTAAGGGAAAGGAAATTAAAATCCTCAACCACGCCCACTACATTACGCTTTTTATCATCCCTGCCCCTGTTTTTTATCCACTTGCCTACAGCTTGCTGTGGCGAGAAGCCCAGTTCTTTGGCACAAGTGCGGTTAATGAGCACCGCGTTGGTAGTATCAGTAGCAAACTCCGGCGAGAAATCGCGGCCGGCAATTACCTTTAAACCTAAAGTTTTTACGTATTCAAAATCGGCAAATTCGGTACGCGATTTAAAAACGGCCTGTTGCCCTTCTGCATCAAACGCGTGCACATCATAAAACCCACCCGGCTCGCCCGACATCAGGGAGACTGAGGATACAGCACCCGAGTTTTGCAATTCATCCTTAAAGGCTTTGCGGTGATCATAAATATCATTGTTATCTATTTTGATAACCAGCGTTTGTTCTTTATCATAACCCAACGATTTACTTTTGATATAATGCATCTGGTTTACAATAACGATAGTACCGATGATAAGCATCACCGAAATACTGAATTGCAATACCACCAGGCCCTGCCTAAAAATGCTGCCGCCCTTCCCCAGTTTCAATTTACCCTTTAAAGCCTGTATTGGCGAAAACGCCGACATAAATATGGCCGGATAACTTCCGGCTAAAACGCCCACAATCAAAATTACGCCAAACAGGAACAGCCAGATAGGTGCACTATTCCATGATACGGTTAAGGAATAGCCCAGCAACTGATTGTAAAAAGGCATCAGCAGCAACAATAAACCAATTGACAACGCGCACGAAATGAGCGCCAGCATCAACGACTCGCCAATAAACTGCCAGATTAAATGGTTAAGCAACGCCCCCATTACCTTGCGCATTCCCACTTCTTTTGAACGCTCAACCGCCCTTATGGTGGCCAGGTTCATGAAGTTAATACAGGCGATAAGCATAATAAGCGCCGCTATGGATATAAAGATGAATACCACCGTTTTATCGCCATGCTTCACATTATCAAAGGCCGAATATTGCTCAAAATAAATGTCATTCAGCGGGGTTAAAGCCAGATCAAATTTGGCACCGAATTTCTGCATATCCTTGCCCATGTATTTATCCATGAACTGCTTAAAACGGCTCTCGAGCGCTATTTTGCTGGCATGCTCGTTCAAGAGGACATATACAAACAGACCGTTGTTTATCCAAACATTAAAACCCTGGTTTTTAGTATAGTTGGCTATCGGCATTACCATATCAAAATCAAGGTGCGAGTTTGATGGCACGTCTTTGGCAACGCCCATAACTTTCAGGCTCAGCTGCTTATCAAACTGTACCACCTTACCCATGGCATTATCAACCGAGCCGAAGTATTTTTTGGCAGTAGTCTCGGTAAGTACCACACTATTGGGATTATCCAGTGCAGTTGCACCATCGCCTTTCAAAAGCGGGAAAGTAAACAGCTTAAAAAAGCCGGCATCTACAGCATAAACTTTCTTTTCGTTAAAAGCTTTTTCGCCAAATGATACCAGGTTATTTTGCGGCGATACACGCACCGCCATTTTGATATCCTGCGGAAAGTCGTTAAGCAAAGCCGGTGCATACGGTCCGGACAGGTACGGTACCTTCGGCTGCGCCGGATCAAACCCACGCATTACCCGGTAAATATTTTTACCCTGCTTATGAAATTTGTCAACACTAAACTCATTCATAATATACAGGAAAATCATGAGGCACACGGTAATACCCATGGTTAACCCCAGTATATGGATCAGCGAAAATGCCTTCTGTTTGTAAAGGTTCCGCCAGGCTATTTTTAAATAATTTTTAAGCATCTTTATTTGTTCATTGGTTCACTGGTTCATTTGTTCATTGGTTCATTATTCCGTGGTTCATTGTTGCAATGTTTGCTAATCATCAAACGGCTACCGGCATTATAAACCGCAATGAACCAATGACCAATCATTCACTTTTAAGACTCTTGGCAGGATTAACTGTGGCTGCCCTTATTGAGCGTACACTTACGGTTAAAAAAGCGATTACAGCCGCTATAACACCCGCCAGCAGGAATACCCACCACTGTATCTCAATACGGTATGCAAAGCTTTGCAGCCATTTGCTCATACTATACCAGGCTAATGGCGATGCTACCAATGCCGCTAATAACACCAGTTTCATCAAATCTTTCGACAACAGGTTTACGATACTGGTTACACTGGCACCCAATACTTTGCGGATACCTATTTCCTTAACCCTTTGCTCGGCAGTAAAGGTGATCAGGCCGAACAGGCCTAAGCACGCAATACCGATGGCCAGTATGGTGAACACAAACAATAGCTTGCCTTGCTTTTGCTCGGTTTGGTATTGTGCTGCAAAATTTTGGTCAAGAAAATTATAGTCTGCTTTATTTTCGGGGTCAAAGTGGGCATATACTTTTTGCAGGTAGCTGATAGCTGCCTGTACATTGCCCTTGCCCAGCCGCACATATAAATTATCTTTATCTTTTGTTTCGGATGGAAGGCTTAATACCATGGGCGAAATTTTATGCTGCAGCGAGTAGGTATTGAAATCTTTTACTACGCCTATTACGGTTGCGTAAGTAACCACCCCATGATTTACTCCGCTGCGAACGCGCGCGCCAACGGGGTTTTTCCAGCCCATTTCTTTCACCAGCGTTTCGTTAACCAGTATGGAATGGTTGGCGGTATCGGCAGGGCCTTTCATGAAATTACGGCCGGCAGCCAATTTTATCTGCATGGCAGGCAAAAAGTCCTCATCGATGATCAATGATTCTACCAGTTTGCTATCCGGGCCTTTTTTACCGTCGGCTCCAATGCTAAAGTAGGTAGATCCGATATCATTATTGCCGATGGGATTGCCTGCAACCGCCACGCTTTGAATCAGGGGGCTTTGCAGTAATTGCGTTTTAATTTCGTCAGTTTTAGCACGCACGTCCCGGTTACGGACGTGGAACGTAAGCATTTGGGACTTGTTGAAGCCAAGGTCTTTTGTAAGCACGAAGTTGAGCTGCTGGTAAATTACGCAGGAGCCAACGATCATCAATATGGTGATCACAAACTGAAATACCACCAGGCCTTTGCGGAAAAGAATGGTTGAGGATTGGTTGCCCAACTGCCCCTTCATTGCGCTGATGGTTTTAAAACCCGATAGGAACAAAGCAGGGTATACACCGCTTACCACACCGGCAACTACAGCGAATAATGCAAAGACCACCAACGATTTAGTTACCCCGAAATACCAAAGTTCCAATGATTTGCCTGATAAGATATTTACGTAAGGCAAAGCAGCCTGTATCAGTACAATACCTGCAATGGTAGCCAGTACGGCCAACAGGATTGATTCGGTAAAAAACATGCACAGCAATTGCATCCGGCCTGAGCCTATTACCTTGCGGGTGCCAATCTCTTTGATCCTGACAGATGAACGCGCCGTGGTAAGGTTAACGTAATTGATAACCGCAATGGCCAGGATGAGCAGACCAACTATGCCAAAAACATACAGATAAGCTACGTTGCCATTATTCCCCATCTGGTAATCAAGGTTGGAGTGCAGGTGAATAGCCGTAAGCGGCAGTAGTTCCAGTTTATAGGCTACCCCTGCCAGGTTTTGTTTCAGGTATTTGTCATAAAAGTAGTCGGAGCGTGTTTCTATTTTTTTATAGTCGTCATGGTCTTTTAGCAGTACGAAGGTGTAAATGCCTGCGTTGCCCCAGTTGCCATTATAATCGGCATTGAATGAACGGAGTGCGCTAAACTTAAATGTAGAATTTTGCTGCACATCATCAATTACCCCGGTAACAGTATTTTGAACATCACCTTCAAAAGTGATCACCTTATCAATAGCGGATGAAACATCAGCACCGAAGATCTTCTCGGCCAGTGTTTTGGTTAATACGATTGATTGTGGCTTTGAAAGCGCTGTATTAGGATCGCCGACTAAAAAGTGGTAAGTAAATACATTAAAGATGTCTTTATCGGTAAAGGAAATATCACCGGCCTCAACCTGCTTCTCGTTGTAAATAATTTTGCCGCCGCCTTCCATATCAACACGGATAGCCTCTTCCACTTCGGGATAGTCGGCCTTTAATGCCGGTGCGTAGGGTGGCGAGGTTACTGCCAGATTAAAACTGCCGCCATTCCATTTGCCGTGCTGGGCTACCTGGAAAATCCTGTCCGATTTTTCGTTGTAGCGGTCGTAACTCCACTCATCGGCAACATATAAGCTGATAAGCCAGAAGGCTGCTACACCAATGGCCAGGCCGCTTACATTGATAATGGAGAAAACCTTATGCTTGATCAGGTTTCGCCAGGCTATTTTTATATAATTCTTGAGCATAAAGCAAATGTTTAACGTTTATACAACTAAAACGCGTACCAATTACATAATTACTTAATTAACAACAACTTATAAAAAATCAAATATCACAAACCGTCCGCTTTCGGACGGTATCCGTGCACAGGCGAACAGATGTGAAGGTTTTTAGGGCTCCAGCTAACACAAAAATCCCGGCGCAAGGGCCGGGATTTTCAGGATATATACTTTTAAACGAAGGGGTTACACGCCCAAATCCTGCATAATGGCATCAATTTTAGCTTCCAATTGCTTGTCGGTATCGGCATATGCTTCTTTGCTGGCCAGTTTACCGTTAACACTGCAATAAAATTTGATCTTAGGCTCGGTACCTGATGGACGGGCAGATATTATGCTGCCATCTTCGGTAATAAACTGCAATACATCTGATGTAGGCAGCTCAATTGCTTTGGTAGTGTTGGTATTCAGGTCGGTTTCTACCTGGAATTCGTAATCCTTTAAAGTAACCACTTTAGATCCGCCTAAAGTAGCGGGCGGATTTTTCCTGAAGGTTTCCATCATGGCCTTAATTTCTTCGGCGCCGGTTTTACCTTTTTTGGTAATGGAGATCAGTTTTTCTTTGTAAAATCCATATTGAACGTAAGTATCAATCAAGGCCTCAAACAAACTGCTGCCTTTGTCTTTGTAATAGGCCGTCATTTCGGCAATAAAGGCACTTGATACCACGGCATCTTTATCGCGCACCAGCTCGCCTATCAAATAACCGTAGCTTTCCTCGCCACCGCCAATAAAGGTTTGTTTGCCTTCAAAATGAGTCATTAGTTCGCCAATATATTTAAAGCCGGTTAACGTGTTGTAGCAGGTTACATTCTTGGCTTTGGCTATGGCATCAATCAGGTTTGATGTTACAATGGTTTTAACAATGTACTCGTTACCGGTAAGTTTACCTTTATCTTCCCATGCGCTAAGCAGGTAGTTGATAAGCATACTGCCGGTTTGGTTACCGTTAAGCAATATAAATTCGTTATCAGTATTTTTTACAGCTATCCCTACCCGGTCGGCATCAGGGTCGGTAGCTAACACTAAATCGGCATCAGTTTCCTGTGCTTTCTTTAATGCCAGGGTTAAAGCTTCTTTTTCTTCGGGGTTTGGATACACTACCGTAGGGAAATTTCCGTCGGGTGTGGTTTGCTCATCTACCAGGATCACATTCTCAAAACCAAAACGCTCCAAAGCCTGTGGCACCAGGGTAATGCCTGTACCGTGAATGGGCGAATAAACAATTTTTAAATCTTTTTGGCGCTTAATAGCCTCGGGCGAAATGGATAGTTTAGTAATCCCTGCTAAATAAAGTTCATCAACCTCCTCGCCTATTTCTTCAATGTTGGCATCAATACGGGTAAATTTAATATCATCAACAGAGGCTATTTTGGCCACCTCGTCCATCACCGCTTTATCATGCGGCGATACAAACTGGCCTCCATCGGCGCCATATGCTTTATAGCCGTTGTACTCTTTAGGGTTATGCGATGCCGTAAGCATTACCCCGCTTTTACAACCAAAATGGCGCACGGCAAATGAAAGTTCGGGCGTTGGGCGCAAGGCCTTAAAAAAATACACATGAATATCATTGGCCGAAAACACTTCGGCCGTAATGTTCGAAAACAAGTCGGCATTATTGCGGCTATCGTGTGCTATGGCAACTTTAACTTTTTCGCCGGGGTATGTTTTTTTCAAATAATTAGCCAGGCCCTGGGTAGCAGCGCCAATGGTGTACTTATTAATGCGATTTGAGCCCGGGCCCATAATACCACGCAAACCGCCGGTACCAAATTCCAGGTCGCGGTAAAACGAGTCCGTTAACTCGGTATATGCTTTATTGTCTAATAATGTTTGAATTTCCTGTTTAACATCGGCATCGTAATTTCCTTCGAGCCAGGTGTTTACTTTTTTTAGGATGGATGGGTCTAAGTCCTGCATTAGTATAGTATTTAATAGATGATAGCGTTAACCAGTGGTTGCAACAAATATGGCAATAAAATGTGTGTTTAAATCACGATCAAAAAAATCTGTCTGTTTAAAATTGTTCATAATGTTACGCCGATAAATGTAATATTTTCTGTAATTATCTTTCATTATAAAAAAATTAATTCGGCCAGCATAGATATTAAAGTTTCTCAAGTCTGCCCGAATCTATCTTTGTTGTTTCAAAAAGAAACAAGCGAGGCCTGGCAAACCCTAAACTCCGACTGTTTATCAACTAAGCTATCAACCTACATAACGGCTGCATATTGGTAAATATCAAGAGGCATAGCCAACCCCGCATTATCAAAAGGCCTTAGCCAGTCCCCTGTTTGGCAGGTATAGAATTGATAGTTAAGATGATGAAAAGCATTCAAACATAGTGAGCTTTTTAACAAAGTATATACTTATTAAGTATTTTATATTCAATAATTTATATAACTCATATAATCTGTTACTTTTAATTATTCTGTCAATACCGGGCAATAAATCAGAGTTTTTTAAGCCGCCCTTCAGGACACTTTCAATGCTATTAACTTACGGAGTTCTTAATGCTCAATAAAACCACTCCTTATCATCGTTTAAAATTCACCTGAACCACGCCACCACTTTAAATACTTATTCAAGGCCAATGTATTTAATAACCTGATTCCCTGAATTACATTTTTTGCATTTAACCGGGCGCCCGGCTCAAGGGTATGTGTGGCATCGGTACCAAAATAGGTCGATTTTACTTTTGCCTCGCCCTCTGCCTCATAATCATCAGCTATCATTTTATTCAAATCGATGAAGTAAGTACCGGTTTCTTCGCCTAATTCCCTGGCCCATTGCCCGTAGCTGTCCTTGTTCCTGCGGCCGGCAAACTTGCCCTCTTTCCAAAAATTGCGCGGTACCGGCGAACAAATGATTGGCGTTGCTCCTTTGGCCTTTATATCGGTAATGTACTTGTGCATGTACCAGCCGTAGGTATGTACCACCTCCTGTATTTTCCTTACCGGGTTGTATATTTCCTGCTGCTCGTTGCCAATACCCTTGATGGTTCCGCGCGCCAGGACGGTATCATCCAATGCAGCGTTATCATTATGGCCAAATTGCATAATTACAAAGTCGCCGGGCTTTACTTTTGCAAGTACCTTATCCCATAGTCCGAGAGTTTGAAAAGTGCGGCTGCTGGTTCCGCTCATGGCATCGTTTTCAACCGATATCCGGGTTGTATCAAAATACTGGGCTATATAGTCGCCCCATCCCCACAAACCGCCATCACCCCTACCTTTACCATGTTTCACGGTTGAATCGCCAATCACATAAAATGTTGGTTTATCAGCAGGTTTTGTCAGCATAAAAGATGATAGCATGATCGCCCCTATCAGCAATAAACTCAAACCTGAATTTTTAAGCATTAAGTTTTTCATAATAGTTTGCCAATTAGTTTTTATTTTAATTCTTATTTTCGCCAACCTTATATGTCTATGTCAGCATCAACCGCCACCCCTGTCCAGCCCGATCTTGTACAAATCATTTCTAAATACATCCTGCTCGAAGTAAGCCGAAAAGCACTCAAAGGTAAATGCCCTTTCCACAAAGATCAGGCTACATCGCTAATGGTCTATGTAGAAAAAAATATGTTTCAATGTTTCGGCTGCGGTCAAGGCGGCGGCCCCATAGAATTCCTGATGGCAATTGAAAATAAATCGCGCGGGGAAGCAATAGGGCTCATCGCCATAGTAAAATAAAAGTCATCCGGTACCCAGGGGCCATCGTCAAATTCTTCGATTTATCAGCAGTTGTGTAAAAGTGTTAATAGTTGCACAAAAGTTGAAATTAATTGAGCTTTTGTGTCGTCTTTTTGACTTTATTTTAAGTATTTGTGTACCGTTTTCACAGCAATTTAAGCGCACATGAAAATTAAATAGCGATAACTCGTTTTGCTATTTTCTTGCCTTAATAATAGCGGGCGCACAACCTCATTTCCATTTAAATGTTTTAAAGTAAGTTTTTTCTTGTATAAGTGAAAATTTATGGCCTATTTTGCACCCAAATTAAAAACACAGTAATACCTCAAAAAAATGAATCAACCAAGCTTAAATAAGCCCGCAACAAGAGCAACATTTGCTCCCATTGCCGCTGCTTTGGGTTCAACTGTTTTTTTATCCTGCCCTTCCCGACGAAGGCCCTATATGCCAAGGGTTTGAACTAATTTCCCGTACTAAACCCCACAAAGATTTTATTAAACTTCTTTGTAAAAAAGCCATCTAATTATTAAGGCGATCAAAAGCCAATTAATTTAAAGGTAATTATCTATTTAAATGACCATACAAGATTTTGATATTCAGGTTGCTACAGCACAGCATGTAGATTACGCCACAATGATTTGCGATGAAATGGCCGAATCGGCCAAAGCGCGCGGAACGGGTATTGCGCAACGCTCGCCAGAATATGTTGCCAACAAAATGCTGGAAGGCAAAGCAGTTATTGCCTTGCATAAAGATGGTACCTGGGCCGGTTTCTGCTACATTGAAACCTGGAGCCACGGCGATTTCGTTGCCAATTCGGGCCTAATTGTTAATCCAAACTTCCGCAAAGTGGGTTTAGCAAAGGCCATTAAGCATGCTATTTTCCAGCTTTCGCGCAAAAAATATCCCGAAGCCAAGATATTCGGACTAACCACCGGGCTGGCGGTAATGAAAATAAACTCAGAAATTGGGTACGAACCTGTAACCTACTCCGAGCTTACCCAGGACGAAAACTTTTGGGCCGGATGCAAAAGCTGTGTTAATTACGACATTCTGATGAGCAAAGGCCGCAAAAACTGCATGTGCACCGCTATGCTTTTTGATCCGGCCGAAAAAATGAAGCAGGACGAGGAAAAGATGAAACGCATTACGCATAAAGCCACACTATTGGAGAGGATAGAAAATGCGATTAAGAAGCGCATAGGTCATGAATAGGTAAAAGGCGAAAGGTTAAGGGCGAAAGGTAGAACTATAGGTAAAAGGCAAAAGGTTAAGGGTGAAAGTAGAAACAATTAAATGAGGGATTATAAAAAATTAGATGTTTGGAAAAAATCACATTTGCTTACCAAGCAGGTGTATGCTGACATTTTACCAATAATGCCTATGGAGGAGCGATTTACTTTAGCTAACCAATTGCGGAGATCGACCTACTCTATTCCTTTGAATATTGTAGAAGGCTGTGGAAAAAATACGGATCGCGATTTTGTTCATTATCTCGACAATGCCTTAGGATCTGCGCACGAGGTAGAATATACATGTTATTTGATTTATGACCTGGGATTTATACCAAAAGACATTTACGACAGTACGAATACAGCGATAAACGAAATAAAAGCCATGTTAATTGGCTTCATAAAATTTTTACAAGGCGAAAACCTTTAACCTTTAACCTTTCGCCTTTAACCCTAACTAAAAAGAATGAAAAAGAAAGTAGTATTAGCATACAGCGGCGGATTAGACACCTCATTTTGCTGTATATATTTAACACAGGATCTTGGTTATGAAGTTCATTCGGTAATTGTAAATACCGGTGGCTTCAGCGACGAAGAACTAAAAGGGGTTGAAGAACGTGCTTATAAAATGGGCGTAACATCGCACCATGTGGTTGATGAAACTAAAAACTTTTACGATACCTGTGTTCGCTTTTTGATTTATGGTAACGTTTTAAAAAACAACACTTACCCACTTTCGGTAAGTGCCGAGCGTGTTAGCCAGGCTACTGCCATTGCTAACTACGCCAAAGAAATTGGCGCTGAGTTTGTTGCCCACGGCAGCACCGGTGCCGGTAACGACCAGGTACGTTTCGATATGATCTTTAACATCCTGGTTCCGGAAGTTAAGATCATCACCCCTATCCGCGATTTAAAATTGAGCCGCGAAGAGGAGATTCAATACCTGAAAGATCATGGTGTGGAAATGAACTTCGAGAAAGCTAAGTATTCAATTAACAAAGGCATCTGGGGAACATCTGTTGGGGGTAAAGAAACTTTAACATCAAACTTAGGATTACCCGAAGAAGCATGGCCAACCCAGGTAACCGAATCTGAAGTAAAAGACCTTGTTCTTACCTTCGAAAAAGGTGAATTAGTTGGTATTAACGGTGAAAAATACGATCATTCAACCAAAGCCATTCAAGCATTACAGGCTATCGCTCAGCCTTATGGCATTGGCCGCGATATTCACGTTGGCGATACTATTATAGGAATTAAAGGTCGTGTAGGTTTTGAAGCTGCCGCGCCAATGGTAATTATCAAAGCTCACCATACATTAGAGAAACACGTATTAACCAAATGGCAGCTATCCTGGAAAGATCAGCTTTCTGCATTCTACGGCAACTGGCTACATGAAGGCCAGTTCCATGACCCAATTATGCGCAACATGGAGGCCTTTTTGAGCGATACCCAGGCAAATGTAAGCGGTAAAGTATTTGTACAATTGCACCCATATCGCTTCCAGGTTATCGGAATCGAATCTGATCATGATCTGATGTCGAATAAATTTGGCAGCTATGGCGAGATGAACAACTCCTGGAGTGGCGAAGATGTTAAAGGTTTCTCCAAAATATTTGGTAACCAGGTAATGATCTATCATAAAGTAAACGGCGAAGCCCCCCAGCCCCCTGAAGGGGGAGCAAAAAATGCTCAAGATTAGTTATGGCAGACAACGAAAATATTAACGCGGCTCCGACTCCCCCTTTAGGGGGCAGGGGGGCTCCCTTTTCAAAAGGAGAATGCCTGAAGCATTATAACTGGGGCGATGACTGCCACGGCTGGACTTTTATTGATACCGAAACATTATCTGTAAAACAGGAGCTAATGCCGCCGGATACGGCCGAACAATTACATTACCATGAAAAGGCAACTCAATTGTTCTTTATTTTGAAAGGGCGGGTAACTTTCTCCATTGAAGGAGAAACAACCGTTTTAAAACCAGAGCAGGGCATAGAAATATTACCAGGGCAAAAACACTTCATCAGTAATAATGATCAGAGCGACCTGGAGTTTATTTTATATTCATATCCATCAACAAATAATGACAGGATCAATGTTGCCGGCCCCCTAACCCCCTGAGGGGGGAATAATAATTGATATTATGACTGATAATTTAAAAGATATAACAAATAGTTCAACTCCCCCTTCAGGGGGTCGGGGGGCTATACGTGCAGGCATTATTGGCGGTGCGGGATATACAGGCGGCGAAATGCTGCGTATCCTCATTAACCACCCCAACGTTAATATTGCATTTGTACATAGCAACAGCAATGCCGGCAATTATATTTACGAGGTACATACCGATTTGTTTGGCGATACCGACCTGAAATTTGCCGCAGAGCTTAATACTAATATAGACGTGCTATTCCTTTGCGTTGGCCATGGTGATGCTAAAAAGTTTTTGGATGCAAACGAGATTCCAGACAATGTAAAAATCATCGATCTTAGCCAGGATTTCCGCTTAACTCAAAACTCAAAACTCAAAACCAAAAACTTTACATATGGCTTGCCGGAGTTGAATCGTGAATCTATTAAAACTGCTGATAATATTGCTAATCCGGGCTGCTTTGCAACCTGTTTACAATTAGGATTGTTGCCTTTGGCATCAAAAGGATTGTTAAACAACGAAGTACATATCACGGCAACTACCGGCTCTACAGGCGCAGGCCAAAGCCTTGCGGCTACTTCGCACTTTACATGGCGGAATGATAACTTATCTGTTTACAAGGTATTTAATCACCAGCATTTAAATGAGATAGGGCAATCTTTAAAGCAGCTACAATCTGGTTTCGATAAAGCCATCAACTTTGTGCCTTACCGTGGTGATTTTACACGTGGTATTATTGCATCGATATATACAGAAAGCGATTTAAGCGAAGATGAGGCTTTAGCGCTATATCAAAACTATTACGATGGGCATCCATTCACCCACGTTACCAACAGGAACATCGATTTAAAGCAAATTGTAAACACCAACAAATGCTTTATTCAAGTACAAAAACATGGCAATAAAATATTCATTGTCAGCATTATGGATAATTTACTTAAAGGTGCATCGGGCCAGGCGGTACAAAACATGAACTTAATGTTCGGGCTGGACGAGCGCACAGGGCTACGACTTAAGGCGACTGCTTTTTAAGCCGAAAGCTGAAGGCTTAAAGCCAAAAGCCGAAAACAGAAGCAGTTGCCGATAATTAACAAAGTCTAAGATGTTTGGGTGAGCCCAATTTAAACAATAAGAAAATAAGCTTTGGGCCTTAAGCCTTCCGCTTTGGGGTTACGTATGAGGGATTATAAAAAATATGAGGTATGGAAGAAAGCGCACGACCTTAACATGTTCATTTACTCAACCATACTTCCTAAATTCCCTAAAAGCGAACAATATGACATGACGAGTCAGACAAAGCGGGCATCTTATTCAATTCCCTTAAATATAGTTGAGGGTTGTGGCAGAAACACCGAGCGTGATTTCGCCCATTTTTTAGATCAAGCTTTAGGTTCTGCTCACGAATTAGAGTATTGTTTATTAATGTGCAAAGACTTATCATATATTAATGATGAGTTATACCAACAAACTAATAAAATAATTAACGAAGTAAAGGCCATGCTTATTGGCTTAATAAAGACGCTAAGAAAATAAGGCTTTCTGCCTTAAGCTTTTAGCTTTTAGCTTAAAAAAATGAAATTATTCGACGTATATCCTATCAATCCAATAAATATAGTAAGAGGCCAGGGTAGCCTTGTGTATGATGCCCAGGACAACGAATACCTTGATATGTACGGCGGTCACGCTGTAATATCTATCGGCCATACGCATCCACACTACGTGAAGCGATTAGAAGATCAATTGCACAAACTTGGCTTTTACTCCAACTCTATCGAAATCCCTATCCAAAAAGAGTTGGCCACCAAATTAGGCAAAGTATCGGGTAAAGAAGATTATCAACTATTCCTTTGTAACTCGGGTGCCGAGGCAAACGAGAATGCATTAAAACTGGCATCGTTTTATAATGGTAAAAAGAAAGTTATTGCATTTACCAAAGCATTTCATGGCCGTACATCTTTAGCAGTTGCGGTTACTGATAACCCAAAGATTGTAGCCCCTATTAACGAAACCGACAATGTAATATTTTTGCCCTGGGCTGATGAAGCTGCTCTGGCACAGGCTTTTGCCGACAACGAAATATCGTCTGTAATTATCGAAGGCATCCAGGGTGTTGGCGGCATCCAGGTAGCACCTGAGAGCTTTTTGCAAAAGATCCGTTCGTTGTGCGATGAATATAACGCTGTTTTTATAGCCGACTCCGTACAATGCGGTTACGGGCGTACCGGTAAATTTTTCTCGCAGGATTTTGCAGGTGTTGATGCCGATATATATAGCATGGCCAAAGGAATGGGGAATGGTTTCCCGGTTGGCGGTATCATTATTTCGCCAAAAATACAGCCTGTTTATGGCATGCTGGGCACCACATTTGGTGGCAACCATTTAGCTTGCGCCGCCGGATTAGCCGTGCTGGAAGTGATGGAACAAGACAACCTGATGCAAAATGCAACCACAGTTGGCGATTATCTGATAAAGGAGCTTAAAAAACTGGAGCAGGTTAAAGAAGTTAGGGGCCGCGGTTTGATGATCGGGATTGAATTGCCCGAAGAATTAGCCCATGCCCGTAAAGAGCTTTTATCTAAACACCATATTTTTACAGGCGAGGCTAAACCAAACGTAGTAAGGTTACTACCTGCTTTGAACCTAACCAGGGCTCATGCAGATAGATTCCTGGAAGCCTTTGTAGATGTTTTAAATCAATAAGCCCCTCTAAACGGCAAAGCCCTCATGAACACAAAAAAACACATAATGTGTGAATAATCTCCCCTGAAGGGGATACTTTAAAAGATATTTGTTAAATTTTATTAAGTTGGCTCATGAAACTATTTTCTTCTGTAAACGACGTTACCGATATCGATGCCCTTGTAAAAGAGGCTTTGGTGCTTAAGCAAAACCCTTATGCCAATCAGGAATTGGGCAAAAATAAAACACTCGCATTAGTGTTTTTAAACCCAAGTCTGCGTACCCGCATGAGCACTCAAAAAGCGGCCCTTAACCTGGGCATGAATGTGATGGTGCTTAATATTGATAAAGAAGGGTGGGCATTGGAGCTTCGTGACGGTGTTGTGATGGACGGAACAACGGTTGAGCATATCCGCGAAGCTGCAGGTGTTATGGGGCAGTATGCCGATATTATCGGGGTACGTTCGTTCCCGGGTTTACGGAACCGCGAGGAAGATTATAGCGAAATGATATTTAACAAGTTTGTAGAGTTTTGCAAAGTACCGGTAGTGAGCCTGGAATCGGCTACCCGCCATCCTTTGCAAAGCCTTGCAGATTTGGTTACCATAACAGAATTAAAAACCACTGCGCGCCCTAAAGTTGTATTAACCTGGGCGCCGCATATTAAGCCGCTGCCGCAAGCCGTGCCAAATTCATTTTCTGAGTGGATGTGCGAGGCAGATGTTGATTTTACCATAGTGCAACCTAAAGGATATGAGCTTTGTGCCGATTTCACCCAAGGTGCAACTATCAGTTATAACCAGGATGAGGCCTTAGCCGGCGCCGATTTTATCTATGTAAAAAACTGGTCGGCCTATGAGCCTTACGGTAATATACTGGGTAAAAATGAAGAATGGATGCTGACCAATGAAAAATTGAAATTAACCAATGATGCTAAGGTGATGCATTGCTTACCTGTTCGGCGCAATTTAGAGCTATCTGATGAAATTTTGGACGGGCCTAACAGCATTGTAGTTCACGAGGCCGGTAACCGCGTTTGGGCGGCACAGGCTGTGTTAAAGCAAATGTTGGAAAGTTTGTAGTGTTAAGTCAACAGTAGTAAGTCGTAAGTCTAAAGTTGATTCTTTTCTTCTTTGACTTGGAACTTAAGACTTTGGGCTAAAGACTATCCGTCAATTTATCGATGACACGACAGTAGGAAGTTTTTAGCAATACGAATATTCAGCCAAAAAAATCTCTTGATTCTCAAGAACCATGTACATACCGGCCTTTAATAAATTCCCTGCTTTTATTTTGTTTCAGGATCCGTCATCCGGGTTTCCGTATCAAAATAACGCACTATCAATCGGTTGTCGCTGTTTTTATTAAAGTAGTTAATAGCCCAGCTAAAAAATATAATTCCCTTATTGGTAAAACCGGCTAACGACATTAAATGCACAAAGCCCCACAATAACCAGGCAAAAAGCCCCTGGAAATGGAGCTTACCCAAATCGGCCACCGCCTTATTACGCCCAATTGTAGCTAACGATCCTTTATCTTTATATTTAAACGGCACGGTAGCCTGGTTATTCAATATCCGCACCAGGTTTTTGGCAAGCCACTCTCCCTGCTGGATAGCCGCAGGAGCTACACCCGGATGACCGTTCGGTGTTTCGGGGGTAATCATGGCCGATACATCGCCAATGGCGAAAATATTGCTGTAACCGTTTACCTTATTAATTTCGTCAACTTGTATGCGGTTACCTCTTGTAATATTAGTTGGCGGTAAACCGGCAGGCACCTCGCCTTTTACACCAGCCGCCCATAAAACATTGCGGGTAAGTATGGTTGTGCCATCATCTATTTTCAGCAAAACGCCATCGTAGCTTTGCACATGCACGCTATTGTAAATGGTTACGTCCATGTCTTCCAAAAACTTTTTTGCTTTTGCCGATGCTGCCGGCGAGAAGGCGCCGAGCACAACATCCTTGCCCTCAACCAGGTAAACCTTCATATTATGTTTACGCAAGCCATGATAATCTTTCATCAAAATCAGCTGGCGCATTTCGGCAAGTGCGCCAGATAGCTCCACGCCGGTTGGGCCCCCGCCTACTACTACAAATGTCATCAAAGCTGCTTTCTCTTCCGGGTCTTTAGTGACTAACGACATCTCGAGGTTTTGCAATATCAAACTACGCAGGTTTAAGGCCTCCGGGATATTCTTCATCGGCATAGCAAAATGTTCAATTTCCTTATTACCGAAAAAGTTTGTATTTGAGCCTGTTGCTATGATCAGGTAATCGTAATATATAGTACCAATATTGGTAGTAAGCGTGTTGGTTTCAGGATGTATCTGTTCAACTTGGGCAAGTGCAAACCTGAAATTATCCTGCTTTGTAAAAATCCTCCGGATTGGGAAACCAACAGAATCGGCGGCGATAGAACCGGCAGCTACCTGGTAAAGCAAGGGCTGAAATGTATGGTAATTATGTTTGTCCAGCAGCAGTACATCTACCGGTGCATTTTTAAGGTTCTTAGCTAATTCAAGTCCTCCAAAACCGCCGCCGATAATCACGACACGTGGCTTTGTACCTTTCTTTTTATCCATAGGAAAAATTTACAGCAAGTTTAATGCCTTAAATTGACGTATACTAATTATTTCATAATCAAATTGTAAACTTACAATACTGTAACCAAACAATCATTTTTGAATGATTATTACAAGAAATAGACTATAATTTCTTATTTTTAACAGATTTCCATTTAAAATAGGATAGAATTGACAATTGCCGTGTTAAATTATTGTGAAGAATGAACAAAAGTGATACAGTTTCTATTAAATCGACCGAAATAGTAGCCAAAAAAAGTCTGCATGTTATCAAAATTGGTGGAAATGTAATAGATAACTCCGAAAACTTATATCATTTCCTGAAAGATTTTGAAACGCTGGATGGATATAAAATATTGGTACATGGCGGTGGTAAGGTAGCAACACAAATAGCAGGGGATTTGGGGATTGAAGCAAAGCTTGTTGATGGCCGACGCATAACCGATATAGAAACGCTCAAAGTGGTTACCATGGTATATGGTGGCCTCATTAATAAAAATATAGTAGCTCAGTTACAACGTTTTGGCAATAACGCCATAGGGCTTACCGGTGCGGATGGTAATTTTATAAAAGCAAAGAAACGCCCTATAAAAACTATTGATTATGGTTTCGTTGGCGATATCGACGAAAATTCCATCAACCCGGGTAATATAAGTAAATTGATGGAAGCAGGCTTTACCCCTGTTTTTTGCGCGATAACGCATGACGGCGAAGGGCAGTTGCTAAATACCAATGCCGATACCATTGCATCGGCATTAGCGGTGAATTTGGCATTGTTATATGATACAACCCTGATTTATTGCTTTGAAAAAAAGGGGGTTTTGCAGGATATTGATGATGATGACTCATTAATACGCGAGATAAACCCTGAGCATTACGAAGAATTAAAAAAAGAACGAATTATACACAGCGGTATGCTGCCTAAACTCGATAATGCATTTACAGCGATAGCCTGCGGCGTAAAAGCGGTAATAATTGGCAAAAGCGATGATTTAGGAAATATAAAGAATAACAAACCATTTGGAACACGTTTAAGTAAAACCACATGAACGCATCACAGCAAATAGCCATTTTGGGCTCTGGAAACATCGGGCTTTCGTTAGCCAAAGGGTTGGTTAAAGCAGGGATTTGCAAACCTCAGCAAATTACACTTACACGCAGAAATGCAGGTGCACTGGCAGATTACGCCGCTTTGGGCTACCATACCACTGATAACAATTTAAAGGCCGTTAAAAAGTCGGATATCATAGTTTTGGCAGTTTTGCCCCAACAATTGAATAAGTTACTTGACGAGATAAGGCCTGCCATTAAGCCCGAAAAACAACTCCTGATATCAGTAATATCCGGCGTTAGCTGTAGCGATATCCGCCAGCAACTGGAATTAAACGTGCAGGTGGTGCGTGCTATGCCTAATACTGCCATAGCCATTGGCCACTCCATGACCTGTATTGCCACCGATAACGGTACCAATAAAAACATTAACATGGTAAAATCACTTTTTGATACCGTTGGCGTAAGTATCCAGATTAATGAAGAATTAATGACATCAGCAACCGCGCTTTGTGCCTGTGGTATTGCATTCTTTTTACGCTCTATCCGCGCTGCATCGCAAGGAGGCACCGAGATTGGTTTTCACGCCGGCGATGCCTTGAAAATGGCCGCGCAAACGGCCAAAGGCGCTGCCGATTTGTTATTGCAGCTGGCGTCGCACCCCGAACAGGAGATTGATAAGGTAACATCGCCAAGCGGTTGTACCATTGCCGGCCTTAACGAAATGGAACACAATGGCTTTAGTTCGGCCATGATAAAGGGCATCAAGTTATCTGCAGAGAAGGCCGGAGATCTTTATAAAAAAGAAGAGCACTAATATTGACACACAAATTGTCACAGATTTTTTCTAATTACACGAATTAGATTGGTTTCAAGACAATGCTGCAATACACCAATTAGTGCCAGTTTTACGAATTTGATTAGTGTAAAGGCAGTTATATCATATAAAGTTTTCATATCTAAATAGACAAAAATTTGTTTTTTATTCGTGTAATTCGACAAAATTCGTGTCTATTCGTGTTTTTAAATAATGTTAACAGTAGAAAAAATCGGCGGTACATCCATGACCGCGCTGGGCGATGTGATCAAAAACATCATCCTGTTTGAACGTAGCGGGCAGCAATTGTACAACCGCATATTTGTAGTTTCGGCATTTTCGGGAGTAACCAACCTCCTGCTTGAGAATAAGAAGACAAAGGCCCCTGGTGTTTATCACCGTTTGGCAACTTATAAGGATTTTCATAAACCTCTTAAAGAACTCATTGTTAAGCTAAAACAACTTAATAAAAATTATGAAGGCCTTGGCTTAAACCTTGCCCAGGCCAACGCTTTTATTGAGCAACGCCTTAAAGACGCACAGATTTACCTTGAAAATATTGCCAACATCCTTGCATCTGGCTATGTAAATAAAGCTGATGTTTTACTGGCCGCACGCGAAATCCTGGCATCGATAGGCGAAAGTCATTCGGCATTCGTATTTGCCAATATCCTGCAAAACATGGGCATCAACGCCACTTTTGTAGATTTGAGCGGCTTTCATGATCATCGTTCCTTAACTATCGATCAACGTATCAGGAAAGATCTGCAGCATATAGATTTTGCCGGCACCATCACTATTGTAACCGGCTATACCAAAGGCACCGAAGGTATTATGCGCGAGTTTGACCGCGGCTATTCTGAAGTCACTTTTAGTAAAATAGCCGTTGAAGTAAAACCACAGGAAGCTATCATCCATAAAGAATACCATTTGTGTACTGCCGACCCGCAATTGGTAGGTGTTGAAAATTGTTTCCCCGTGGGCAATACCAACTACGATGTGGCCGACCAATTGGCCGATGTAGGTATGGAGGCCATCCATCCAAAAGCATCCAAACCATTAGAGATCAATGACATTGACCTGAGAATAAAAAACACTTTCCAGCCCGAACATCCCGGCACGCTAATCACACGCGAGTACATATGTGATAAAAAAAGGGTTGAAGTAATTACCGGTACCGAGCACGTAATGATGATTGATATATACGACCCATCGATGGTGGGCAACGTAGGTACCGACTTTAATATCATGCAGCTGTTTTATAAATATGGCGTAAGCTATACTTTTAAGGCTACCAGCGCCAACAGTATCTCGATTGTGATATGGGATAAGGATTTCAATAAAAAACTGATACAGGAACTGGAAGATGATTACGAGAAAGTGACCGTAGAAAAAATGGCGATGGTATGCCTCATCGGTTCTAATATGGATCAACCTGGTTTATTGGCCAAATCGGCAACGGCACTGGCGCAAAAAGGCATCAATATCAAAAGCTGTGGCTTTGCCCTGCGTAAGGTAAACATCCAGTTTTTGGTTGCAAGAGAAGATTTCGCCGAAGCTATTAAGGCATTAAATAAAGCTATGATATAACTTTTGAGGCGAAAGGTAAAAGGCGAAAGGTGAAAGGTAGCTGCGTTAGCGGCATGCCTCAATCAGGGTACCTTTCACTACTCACCACTCACCACTCACCACTCACTACTCACTACTCACTACTCACCACTCACCACTCACCACTCACCACTCACCACTCACCACTCACCACTCACCACTCACCACTCACCACTCACCACTCACTACTCACTACTCACTACTCACTACTCACTACTCACTACTCACTACTCACTACTCACTACTCACTACTCACTACTCACTACTCACTACTCACCACTCACTACTCACTACTCACTACTCACTACTCACCACTCACCACTCACCACTCACTACTCACCACTCACCACTCATCACTCACTACTCACAACTCACTACTCACCACTCACCACTCACCACTCACCACTCACTACTCACTACTCACTACTCACTACTCACTACTCACTACTCACTACTCACCACTCATCACACATTGTAACTTTCCCGTGGCTAATTTTTATAAGCGGGCTATTTTGAGCATATTTAATGGTTAACAAAGTTGATATGCGTAAACTTTTATTAATAACTCTTTTATCGGCTATCTACGTTGGTCTATCCGCTCAAATAATATCAAAAAAACCTTTGGATCATTCTGTTTTTGACGGATGGCAAAGCATAAACGGCCAGCGGATAAGCAATGACGGTAAATGGATCATGTATGTTGTGAAACCGCAGGAGGGCGATGCCCAGCTGGTGATAACTGATTCGAAAAACACTACCAAATTGCAAATACCACGCGCCGATACGGCGCGTTTCAGCAGCGATGGTAAATTCGCGGTATTCCAGATCAGGCCGTTTTTTAAAGATACCAGACAGGCTAAGATCAAGAAAAAGAAACAATCGGAATTCCCTAAGGACACTTTAGGATTTATTTCCCTTTCCTCACAAAATATCATCAAAATACCGTCAGTCAGAAACTTTAAGATAGCAGAGAGCGCTAACGTAATCGCCTATCTTTCTGCGGCTGATACTTTAAAAAAAACTGCAGCTGGCGATACCTCCAAAAAAGCGATTAAAGAAACTACCACGCCGCCAACACAGGATGGGGCCGACCTTACAGTAAAACAATTGGCAGGTACCATAACCCATACATTTAAATACGTTACCGATTACCAGGTAAGTAAGAATGGCAAGCTGGTGGCTTTTGCGGTTACCGCGCCGGCAAAGCAAAAACAAGTTACTTCTGGCCTGTTTATTTTTGATGTGGGTAAGAATGTAGTAAAAGCTATCAGCAAAGGCAGGGGCAATTACCATAATATAACCATTGATGACGCCGGCAGGCAGGTGGCTTTTGCCGCTGAGAAAGACCCCGAAAAAGCCCTGGTAAAACCGTTTAAACTTTACTACTACAACCTAACCCGCGACAGCGCTACCGTGATTGCCGCCGAAGGATTAGAAACCATGCCTGATAAATGGGCTGTGAGTGGCGATGGTAAAATATATTTTAGCAAGAGTGGTGTAAACCTTTTTTTTGGCACTGCCCCCATCCCCAAGCCAGCCGATACTACCATTGTCGATTTTGAAGTAGCCAGGCTTGATATCTGGAATTATAAAGATGATTACCTGCAACCCCAACAGCTCAAAAATCTGCAAAAGGAACTCAAAAGAAGCTACCTTGCTATAATCAGGCCCGAAGACCCGACATCAAAACAGGTACAATTGGGCAGCAAAGCCGTAGCCGAAGTTTTTGTGGCCGAGAATAAGGATGCACGCTATGTTTTAGGAGTAACAGATACCGGTGCCCGCGTACAGGCCCAATGGGAAGGCGATACCAGGCAACAAGCCATTTTAATTGACACCAAAAGCGGCAACAAACGGCTGATAAACGAAGGTATAAAGGCAAATTACCAGATCTCGCCGGATGGGCAGTACGTAATCTGGTTTGATTTTGCCGATCAGCAATGGCACAGCTACCAGATCATGACCGGTGCCAAAACTAACCTGACTAAATCCATCGGCTCAAAAATGGGCAATGAATTGAATGATGTGCCAAACTATGCCCCCGATTACGGCTTATCAGGCTGGACAAAAGACGATAAGGCAGTATTAATTTATGACCGGTACGATATCTGGAGCATTGATCCCGCAACGGGCGAAGCCACCAACTTTACTAATGGCATAGGGCGTAAAAACAAGCTCATCATCAGGTATGATATTACTGATCCCGAACAAAAGTTTATCCCCTCGAAACAAGCTATGTGGTTATTGGCACAGGATGAGGAAACAAAGCAATGGGGATATTTTGTAAAAACGCCCGAGAGTGAATCCCCGCCTGAAAAGGCAACCTGGGGCAAATACAGCTATGGCGATTTAATTCGGGCAAAAAAGGCTGCAATTTACATCTACACTAAAGCGAATTATGAATCCTCTCCCGATTTATACGTATCAACTGACCTGAAAAAAGAGGTTAAGCTAAGCAGCATCAACCCACAGCAGACCCAATACAACTGGGGTACCGCCGAATTGGTGCACTGGACTACGCCTAAAGGCTATAAGTCGACAGGTATTTTATATAAGCCAGAGGATTTCGACACTGACAAAAAATACCCCATGGTAGTATATTTTTACGAGAAACTATCCGAGGGATTGTATAATTACCTACCCCCTGCGCCTACCCCGTCGCGCCTGCCCATTTCATTTTTTGTAAGTAATGGTTATCTGGTGTTTACACCGGATATCAGTTATGAAACAGGCCACCCCGGCGCTTCGGCAGTTGAATTCATCAACTCGGGGGTAGAGTTATTAAAAAAAAATTCATGGGTTGATGGCGCTCATATAGGCATCCAGGGGCAAAGCTGGGGCGGCTACCAGGTGGCTTACCTCATTACCCAAACCAATATGTACGCCGCTGCCTGGGCTGGTGCCCCCGTTGCCAACATGACCTCGGCCTACGGCGGTATTCGCTGGGAATCGGGCGTTAACCGGCAATTTCAATACGAGAAAACACAAAGCCGCATTGGTGCCACACTGTGGGAAAAGCCAGAGCTGTATATCGGGAATTCGCCCTTGTTCCAGCTACCCAAAGTACAAACCCCGGTAATGATTATGAGTAACGACGCAGATGGTGCGGTGCCCTGGTACCAGGGAATAGAAATGTTTACAGCCCTGCGCCGCCTGGGCAAACCGGTTTGGCTGCTGCAATATAACGGCGAAGCACATAACCTGGTTCAGCGGCAAAACCGCAAGGATATTACCATTCGCGAACAGCAATATTTCGACCACTTTTTGAAAGGTGCGCCAATGCCCGTTTGGATGGCCAAAGGTGTACCCGCCGTTGACAAGGGTAAAGACTGGGGCTTTGAGCTTGTAAAGCCCTTCTGAATCTCCCCTGAAGGGGAGACTTTTTATTTTACATTTTAAAAGCAACAAAGCCGGACTGATTAGCCCGGCTTTGTTGCTTTATGGTATGACAGGATTTATATCTCTCTGTTTGCGTCCCATTTTTCAAGGTAATCGGCTACGCGGCGCACAAACGAGCCTCCTAAGGCACCGTCAACAACCCTATGGTCATATGACAACGACAGGAACATCATGTGGCGGATGGCTATTACATCACCCTGAGGGGTTTCAATTACGGCCGGCTTTTTCTTGATAGCGCCAACTGCCAGTATAGCCACCTGCGGCTGGTTAATAATTGGCGTACCCATTACATTGCCAAACGAACCTACGTTGGTTATAGTAAATGTACCCTCACGAACATCATCCGGTAATAATTTACCTACCCGGGCCCGGCCGACCAGGTCATTAACCGCTTTGGTAATTCCCAGCAGGTTTAACTCATCGGCTTTTTTTATTACAGGTACTATCAGGTTACCATTTGGCAACGCTGTTGCCATACCGATATTGATAGCGGCCTTTTTAATGATCTGTGTACCATTTACGGTTACGTTAATCATCGGAAAATCCTTAATCGCTTTAGCCACAGCCTCAATAAATATCGGGGTAAAGGTTATTTTTTCGTTCTCGCGTTTTTCAAAACTCCCCTTCACCTTTTCGCGCCATAAAACCAGGCCGGTTACATCAGCCTCAACAAATGAGGTAACATGCGGCGAAGTTTGTTTGCTCATCACCATATGGTCGGCAATCAGGCGGCGCATCCTGTCCATTTCGATAATTTCATCGGCACCAGAAACTGAACTTAACGGCGGCGTTGGTTTTACAGGTGCAGCCTCTACTTTTGGCTCCGGTGCTTTTACTGGCTCTGCTACCGGTTGCGGTTTGGGCGGTGCCACAATTTCAGGTTCTTTAACCGGTTTAGGCTCTGGAATTGCAGTGGCAGGCTCTCCGGCTGTTATTACTTCGTTTAAAGCATCCGGTTTGTTTCCCGTACTTTCTTCGGGCAACACAGCGTTTACGGGTTGTACTATGCTTTGTGTATTGTTTTCAACAGGAACTTCTGTTTTCTGCGCTGCCGGCGGCAAATTCCTATATTGAATATAACTTAACAGATCATCTTTGGTCAAACGGCCTTCAGATCCGGTACCAGGAATACGGTCGAGTTCATCAATACTGATATTTTCCTGGCTGGCAATGTTACGTACCAAAGGCGAGTAAAAGCGTCCTTCGCCTTTAAAACTCTGATCATAAAGCGATAGGGTTTGGGGCTCAAGCTGCGAAATGCCCGGAATATCAACAGGTGCTGCAACATCGGGCTGAAATTCTGCAACCTCCAGATCGTCAGCCACAGGGGGCTTTGCATCATACTTAACCTCATTAAACGGAGTATATTCCTTAAATTCTGCTTGATTTTCTTCAACAGGAGCAGATTCTGCTATGTGAGGTACTTCAATAGCGGGGATTGTCGTTTCAACTTCGGGCGCCGAACTTACCCCAGGTTCGGCAGTTACCTGTTCTGGTTCGTCGGTTTCAATGATTGCTATTATCGCCCCTACCTGTACTATATCGTTCTCCTGGTATAACTGCTCTACCAATCTGCCGGCAACTGGCGATGGCACATCCGAATCAACTTTATCAGTCGCAATTTCCATTACTGCTTCGTCGGCATCAACGCGATCTCCTGGATTTTTGTTCCATTTAATTACAGTTGCCTCCGCAACACTTTCACCCATTTTTGGCAATAATAGTTGATATTTGGCCATAGATACAAATTATACTTTAGGCACAAAATTATGTATTTTGAAGCTTAATCTGCAACTTCTGTTAGTAAAGTATTCAACATCGACAATGCCGTTACCGCGCTCCTTTCGATGTTTTGCTGCCTTTTGTTGCCAAATGTGTATTTCTTTACCAACAATTTTCCCATGCCCGCAACTGCAATCCACACAGTACCAACGGGTTTATCTTCGGTGCCTCCATCGGGCCCGGCTATGCCGGTTATGGATATGGCAAAATCCGATTTAAAATTTAATAATGCACCTTCTGCCATTTCCTTCACTGTTTGCTCGCTTACTGCGCCAAAAGTTGCCAAAGTTGCCGGCTTTACCCCCAAAATAAGTTCCTTTAATTCGTACGAGTATACAATTCCGCCGCCAAAAAATACTTTTGATGATCCGGCGTGCCGGGTAAAAAGATGAGAAAGATACCCACCGGTGCAACTTTCGGCAACCGATAAAGTAAGCCCCCTTTCGGCCATTTTATTCAGGATCGCTTTTTCCAACGGGATATCTTCGGCAACAACAAAAACGCGACCTATCCGCTCTATTATTTTTCCGGCAAATTCGTCAACTCCTTTTTGCATCAGCGCAACGTCGTCACCAAAAGCACTCAGCCGCAGCCTAACCTGGCCTAATTGGGGTAAATAAGCCAGCTTAATATATGATGGCAAGGCATCTTCAATATCTGCTATCCGCTCGGCCAAAAAAGATTCGCCTTCACCTACCGTTAAAAGTGTTTTATGAATAATAGATGGCAGCTTGAGCGTATTTTTCAACTTCGGAATCACCCCGTCTTCCATCATATACATCATCTCGAACGGGACACCCGGCATCGATACGTATATCACCCCAGCATAATTAAACCACATACCGGGAGCTGTGCCGTTTTTGTTTAGTATAATCTCGCAATTTGCCGGCACCTGCGCCTGTAACCTGTTAACTTCAAGTAATGGCCGGTTATATTTGGCAAAAATACGCTCCACATTTTCCAATGCGTCTTTATTTTCCAGCATTTCAACACCAAAATACTCTGCTAACGTTTTTTTGGTGATATCGTCTTTTGTCGGGCCCAGCCCCCCGGTTATAAAAATAACATTAGCGCGGCCCGCAGCCTCGGCCAATGCCTTAAGGATATGTTCCCTATCATCAGATACCGACGAGATTTGTTTTACCCTTACCCCTATTTTATTGAGCTCCTTAGCCATCCAGGCCGAATTGGTATCAACAATTTGTCCTATCAGTATTTCGTCGCCAATGGTTATAATCTCTGCCAGCATAGTAATTAATAAAAAGTTCTGCTACTTGAATAATCGTTTCTTTTACTCAGTTTTAAGTCCTGCAAAATAGTCGATTTTACCTTTAATGTAACATTATATGATTTTAAATACCCAAATGGCACCCATTGGAACGAAAGATCCCAACAATGCAGGTCGCGATAGATAGAAAATGAGGTAGCGCTGGCCAACTTCATCGCCTTAAAATCGTAGTTGGTGGAGTATTGAATTTTCCATTTTTGGGTGATGCTTACATCGCCGCTTATCATGAGCGTATTACTTGTTTGCACCTGGTTAAGGTAATTGCTATAACTGTAGCTATAATTTAATGATATATTCCAGGGCACATTAAAATCCACATATGAATTAGGGTCGCTGTTTACCAGTGCCAAACGTTGTAGCTGCGGCGCTCCTGCCCCTTGTAACGTATTTACATTAGGCGTACCCGGCGCTTTGGCCGATGTAGAATTTAAACTGCCGCTCATAGATATGCTCAATTGGTTTAACAACGGGAACTGACCATTTGACCATCTGAACTTATTAATGCGCTGGCTGGTGCGTACAATGGTGTTGTTAGCGATAGAATCATGCACCGCAGTAACGTAAGGATCAAATGAGCCGCTAAAACTGATATTTACTTTTTGTTTAAAAATAGCCGTATGCCCCGAAAACTGGATATTGGCCAGTTTCATAGAGTCGGCAGCAAAATTGTAAAAGCTTGAAAACGATAAACCTTGCAATAAGGTGATTTTTCTATCGGTAGCCGATGTATCGGTGCTTTTGGCCTTTAGCTTAGCTTCGATGGTATTATCCAGCGCAAAGCTGATACCTGCCTGCTTGCCCGCCGACGGATAGCCATATACACCGTTTTCGAAAATTGAATATTTTTGATACGTGTACGGATATGGCACACTTGCCTGGCTTACCGCGGTTTTATAATATCCGTAGCTTGGATCGCTAAAATCGGGCGTGTAGCCAAACCCGATGGATGGGGTCATTACGTGCCTTATCGCTTTTAAATTCCCTTTAAAGTTTAACGTACCATACAACTTGGTTGACAGGCCGGTGCTTAAACTATAGTTGCCGGCGCGCTTAAAACCTTGTAAAGTATCAACCAGCAATTGATCTGAACTGCTGATGCTTCCGCGCTCAAAATGTTTATTTATTGATTGAAAATACCAGCGCTCGGTATAGTTCACGCTGCTATTAAATTGAAAGTATTTAAGCACATTTAAGCCCAAACTTACCGGTATCTGGTGCTGAAAACCATTTTGAAGGCGGCGGGTGATAGTGCTTTTAAAAAGCTCAGATTCGGGAATGCTGTTTACTTTATTGGTAGCATTCAGATTATAACTCACCGTTATTTTCTGATACCATTTTTGCTCGCCAACCCTGTCTTTTGAATCAAATGGATTAATTGACGACATACCAAAAGCAATGGTTGGCAACTCTATGGTAATTGTTTTATTGGCTATATCCTGGCTGTGGCCAATACCTACACTTAAATTAAATGGTGTACCAGCCCAGGTTTTACCGTACGATATACTCGACCGCAGGCTGCTTTGCGCTGCGGTAACTACGTTATAATTTGATGTTGATGGATTACGCGAAAAATAACCCGAGGTACCAGCATTTACCGACGCACTAAATGTTGAACCCGGATTTGCGCTTGGATCCTGTGAGTGTGTCCAGTCGATATGGATATCTTTTACCGCAGGATCGCCGGGCAAACCGTAATTATGCGATCCGTAACTTAAGGACAAGTTACCTGTGTATTTATAACGCACAAGATAACGTGCTGTTGAATTTACTTCGTATGATCCTTTGGAGTAAATTGTACCCGTAGTGGTTAAATCTATATAATCGCTTAACCCAAGATAATAGCCAAAACCTGCCAATTTAAAGCCCAGCTTTGCATCCTCGCCAAAAGTTGGCAGAATAACCCCGGATGTTCGCGTATCGGGCTTGGGGAAAAAACCAAACGGAATAGCCAAAGGTAACGGCACCCCCTCAATTTCAAGATAAGCCGGGCCTGATATGATCCTGTTTTTTTCGCCGATGCCTTTGGTAATTACTATACCAAAATGCGTATCCGGATAAGGCAAATCGCAGGTGCTAAAAATTACATTACGGTAGGCTACTTCTGTTTCGTTAAGTTTTTTTGCCTGCCCACCTGATATAAAATTACCTTCCTGCTCGGATGCCGGATTATAAAGCTTTCCTTTTTTTGTATTATAATTAAACAGCAACGAATCGGATGCTATTGGTTTTTCACTTTTTGATTTTGACAAAGGCCGGCCAACGTACCGTTTGGTACGCGGATCGATGCTGCCGCTGGCAAATATGAGGTGATTTTTCTGGTCGACCCTGATATAATCGGCATCTAACTCAAAATCCTCATAAGTTACCCTTGCACGGCCGTACAGGTATAAAATGTTATGTTCGTTATCAACAACTGTCGAGTCCTCTGCTACCGCTTTAACTTCAGATTGAATGCCATCTTTCTTTTTTGTGGTGTCGGTTGCAGGCAATGCAGTCTGGGATTTACCCGGAATTGTTGGCTTACCCTGGATGTTCTTGTTTTTATTAGTATCTGCCTTAATTACGGTATCCACAGCGGGCGTAATGTTATAAGTACTGCTCACCCCTTGCCCATCTGCATTTAGATTTGGCTTATTTTGCTTAGATTTCTTAACTTTAAGAAGTTTTCTGTCTCTTGCCTTAGTGGTGTCGAGCTTAATGATCGTATCTGCGACGGCCTTGCGGCTATGCCTGTTATATGTACCTTTGCTTTCGGCAACCAGTACATTTACCGTTAAAATAATTGCAAGCAGAAAAAAAAGAGTTATGAATTTCAAAATTGATTATGAATAGTATTTTTGCAGATATAGTTAACAGCGTTCAAAAATAATGAAAAATAGGGCATTGAAAAGATTGATTTATAGTTTATCGGTATTGTTGGTACTCCTTTCATCGTTCCCACTTATTTCTTACGGCCTAATCAAAACAGATACGGTTGTTAATTCGGGTTTCAAAATAAAAACTATTATCGTTGACGCAGGTCATGGCGGTAAGCCCACCGGGACGGGGCATTTTTCGCATGGTGCATCAGGAAGTTTTTCTTCAGAAAGAAATGTAACGCTTGCCATTGCTTTAAAATTGCAGGCAGCTATAGAAAAAGATATGGCCGGAGTAAAGGCTGTTTTAACCCGGTCGACAGAGGATGATGTATCGTTTGAACGCCGTGCCGAAATAGCAAACGAAAACAAAGGCAATATTTTTGTATCTATCCACTGCAACTCACTATCTGACAGGCACGTGCGCGAAAAGGTAGGCACAAAGCGCCACAAGGCACTTTACCGCACAGTAAGTGTACCCGATCGTTCGGGCAAAGGCGTATTGTTATTGGTTTATGGTTTACACCGGTCAAAAGAAGAAGAAAGAACCATTGTACACAACCAGGTTGAAGAAGACTCTGGCATGGACGCCGGTTTAGACCCGGATGATCCAATTACTATCATTTTAACCAACGAGTATAAAAGAAAATTCAGGCAACAGAGCATTAAGCTGGCTACTTTAATTAATAACGAATTTACAGAGACCGACGGGCGGACAAGCGAAGGCTTACGGGAACAGGGCATTTATGTGTTGTGCCATACCGCAATGCCCTCTGTTTTGGTTGAAACCGGTTATATTAATAACCCAACGGATGAAGCTTACCTGAACTCGGAAGACGGGCAAAATGAAATTGTAAGTTCCATAGTGCGTGCGCTATTAAACTATAAAAACGAGGTTGAACATGTATCGCAATAATTTACACACGAATTTGTTACTAATTAGTGTGTATCAATACTTAATTAACTGTTCAAGCGTATATTGCATATAACATCACCTGTGCCGTGGGCATTGCCTGCAAAAAAACATTTAAACATAATCACACTACTGAATGAAAATTTCAAACGAAACAAAAATTGGCGCCCTTACGGTAATTGCAATCACAATACTTGTTTTAGGATACAGCTTTTTAAGAGGCAACGATGTATTCTCGGGATCAAATAAGTTTTACGCCGTTTACAATAGCGTTGAAGGCCTTGGAGTGTCAAAACCTGTACTGGTAAATGGTTTCCAGATTGGCCGAATCTCGAAAATGGAGCTTCAGCCGGATGGCCGCACTATAGTTGAATTTAAGATTGAAGAGAAATACGATGTGCCTAACAACACCCTGGCAAAACTGGAAAGTACCGATCTGTTAGGTAGTAAAGCCATTGTTTTTGAGTTGGGTAATAGCAAAATACTTGCCGAAAACAAAGATACCTTAAAGGCCGATATACAGGGTAGCCTGGCCGAAAGCCTGCAACCAATACAAAAAAAAGCAGAAATGCTGATTAATAAACTCGATTCGTCATTAGCTGCAATTAACAAAATCCTTAACCCGACTTTCCAAAAAAATGTCGACCGCAGTTTTATGAGCATTGCTAACTCATTGCAAACCCTGGAGGGTGTTACCAAAAAGATTGATAACCTTGTGGGCACCCAAACCACACACATTGATGCAATACTATCAAATGCCGAAGTAGTATCGTCTAACTTAAAAACAAGTACCGTACATATCAACGGTATGGCTACTAATTTTGAAAAAATAAGTAACGATATAGCGGCATCAAACATCAAAAACACATTGGACAATGCCAACAAGGCCATGGCCGATTTACAGGCTACCATTGCCAACATCAACTCCACCAAAGGTACTTTAGGCTTATTAATGAACGATGATAAGGTATATAAAAATATGGATGCAGCCACCAACAGCCTCAACAACCTGTTGCTTGATTTAAAAGCACATCCTAAACGCTATGTAAGCTTCTCGGTATTTGGGGGGAAGAAAGATTGATTTGTGTCTCGCAAAGACGCTAAGACGCAAAGCTGAAGATAATATATTACCTGAGAAGTTTTTCGACTTACTGTCGATAACCTCTTGTAAAACTTTCAAAATAACTTCCACACTTTACTGAGGTAGTCGTAGTCAATGTTCAATTCTGCATTTACCGGTCTCGAAGCTAAAGTCTCCCATACCGGGGAGATTTAGAGGGGGCTTTTGCGGAAGCTATTTCGACACATTTCCCTTAGTTCTTTATAGATTATTTACTATCCGTGTTATGCCATCTTTGATAAATGCCTCATTAAAATTTATTAATTACACCCAGTCAATTTCAGATAGGTTAATACTTGTTTAGAGTGTACATTTGCCAATAATGTAACTGATTTCAATTCAATGATAACTTTATCCTCAATAATCAATTCAGCCCTAAAACCAACTTCTAATTTTCTATCTTTCCAGAATACAGGTATCGCTTTTTGCCTTTCAACTTTAAGATTTTTATTAAAAAGTTCAAAGTACAAAATCTCTTCGTAAACAGATTCCAAAAGACCGGGGCCTAATTTATAATGAATTTCAAAAGCTGTATTTACAATTACTTTAGCAAGTTCGTTTTCGTCCATTGGCAGTTTTTCTTTGCGTCTTAGCGTCTTTGCGCGAACATAAATCTATTCAATATAGAATGTTCTACCCTCAACAGCCAGTTCGGTTGCAGGGAATACACTTTTAGCTTCATCCAGCAACTCAGTCAGGGTTTTATAACGGGCAGAAAAGTGACCAATGAGTAACCTTTTCGCGTTTGTTTTTAGCGCTACATCGCCAGCCTGCAATGCCGTTGTATGGAAAGTATCGTTAGCCCTGTCAAGCATTTCATTTAAAAATGTGGCTTCGTGGTAAAGCAGCGTAGCGTTGGCTATTTGTTCAAAATACTGCTCACCGTAAAGCGTATCAGAGCAATAGGCGTATGATTTGGGCTGATCCGAATCGATAGTCAAATCATCATTTTTGTACACCTGCCCGTTTGGCGTGGTATAATCGGCACCTTTTTTCAATGCAGTAAAGTAAGGTACCGGGATTTGCAAGTTCTCAATCACTTCCTTGCGTAGTTTACGCAGGCGCTTTTTTTCGCGGAAGATAAACCCGGTGGTATCAATCCTGTGGTTGAGTGGGATTGTTTCTACAATGATGTCATTGTTGCTTACAATTACTTCGGGGTGCTGGGTATGGGTTTGTTTAAACTCTAATGGGAAATGCAGGGTAGTTTCTGAATATTTTAATTGCAGATCGATGATCTCCATTAAATGCGGCGGCCCGAAAAGATAAAGCGTTTTTTTTCGCCCGTTAAGGTGCATTGACGATAGCAGGCCTACAAGGCCGAGGTAATGATCGCCGTGCAGGTGGCTGATAAAGATATAATCTATCCTGCTGGCTTTGATATCAAAACGCAACATTTGCTGCTGGGTACCCTCGCCGCAGTCAATTAAGTACAAGTGCTCGTTGATATTGAGCACTTGTGCTGTAGGATTTCTGTTAAAAATGGGTGTTGCCGAACTGCTTCCAAGTATTGTTACCTCAAATTTCATAATGGGATAACAATGTACAGATTATCTTGATTCTTTTTTCAATTCTTTCTCAATCTCTTCCATAAAGATAAGATCGACACCTTCTTCGGCAGTAGGTACAACTGTAAGTACGTTATCCAGTTGCGAGATAGTGATTAAACGCGCCACGGCATCGTTCAATCCGCACAATATAAATACGCCCGATGCGTTTTTGCACAAACGGTGACCAACCAACAAGCTGCTTAAGCCGGATGAATCGGCAAATTTTACTTGTGAAAGGTCAAGAATGATGTTTCTTTGTCCTTCCGTATTGATCAATATCAGTTCAGATTTTAATTGAGGCGTTACTAACGAATTCAATTTTGATTCGTTAAGCTTCACTAAAATGTATTTCTCGTGTTTGTCGACAGCAAATTTCATTCTTATATAAATTAATAAGCTAAGATATGATTAATTTATGTGTAATTAAAAATTACATAATACTAAGCGCATTCTTTATAGCAGTTTCTACCCTGTTTAACACACTTTCGGTATCCGATTTTATAAAAGCTTCGCCAATAATTTTTTCGTAAAGCTCGATATACCGTTCAGATATCGATGTAACAATTTCGTCGGTCATTACAGGAACAACTTGTCCTTCCTTACCCTGGAAACCGTTTTCTATCAGCCATTTGCGTACAAACTCTTTCGAGAGTTGTTTTTGCGGCTCGCCTTTTTGCTGGCGCTCCTCATAACCTTCCTTATAAAAATACCTTGACGAATCGGGCGTATGAATTTCGTCTATTAAATAAATAACGTCATCAACCTTGCCAAATTCATATTTAGTATCAACCAATATCAGGCCTTGCCTTGCAGCAATTTCGGTACCCCGTGCAAACAGGGCTTTAGTATACGCCTCCAGTTGGGCATAATCTTCGGCAGATACAATACCCTTCGCCAGGATATCCGCTTTTGAAATATCTTCATCATGCCCTACAGATGCTTTGGTGGTAGGCGTAATTATTGGCTCGGGCAGAATATCATTTTCCTTTAAACCTTCGGGCAATGCTTCACCACAAACCTGCCTGCGGCCGGCCGCATATTCACGCGCAGCATGGCCTGCCAAATATCCCCGTATTACCATCTCCACTTTAAAAGGCTCGCAAATGCGGCCGATGGTAACACTTGGGTCGGGCACGGATATAACCCAGTTAGGTACAATATCGCTGGTTGCCTTTAAAAAACGCGCGGCTATCTGGTTAAGCACCTGCCCTTTGTAAGGGATAGCCTCGGGCAGTACCACATCAAAGGCCGAGATCCTGTCGGATACCACCATGGCCAGGTACTTATTATCTATCGTATATACATCACGTACCTTTCCCTTATAAAAGCCTGTCTGGCCCGGAAAGTTAAAATGTGTTTCTTTTATTGAATTCATATTAGTGAGTGGTGAGCGGTGAGTAGTGAGTGGTTAATGGCGATATTAATTTTCCAACTATTCACCACTCACCATTCACTACTCACCAACCTATTGTATATCCCCGTAAGCTGCTAAAATTTTGCGTACCAGTTTATGGCGTACAACGTCTTCGCCGCTTAGGTATACTATTTCTATTCCTTTTATGTCTGTTAATATGCGCAGGGCAGTGTGCAGGCCCGATTGTTGCTTTTTGGGCAAATCTATCTGCGTTACGTCGCCGGTAACAATAAATTTGGCCGATGGGCCCATACGCGTCAGGAACATCTTTAACTGCATATCGGTAGCATTCTGCGCCTCGTCCAATATTACAAAGCAATTATCAAGGGTACGGCCACGCATAAAAGCCAGTGGAGCAATCTCGATGGTACGATTTTCCAGGTAAAATTTCAATTTCTCCGCCGGGATCATGTCATCAAGCGCATCGTACAATGGCCTCAGGTACGGGTCAATCTTTTCTTTTAAATCGCCGGGCAAAAAGCCGAGGTTCTCCCCTGCTTCAACCGCCGGCCGGGTTAAAATAATGCGTTTAATTTCTTTGTTCTTTAACGCACGTACAGCTAACGCAACCGCAGTATAGGTTTTGCCGGTACCCGCAGGACCAATTGCAAAAAGGATATCACTGGTGTTAATACTATCAACCATTTTACGCTGGTTGGCGGTGCGGGCTTTCACCATTACCCCATTCGGGCCAAAAACGATAACTTCGCCACTGGCAAATTTATCAGTTACAGGTTCCGACGATGAATTTGAAGATACTTTTGATCCTAAAATACGTTCAAGATCGGTAATGTTCAGGTTCTCGAATTTTTCGACGTGACTAAGCAAGTGCGAGAATTTTTCCTGGAAAACATTGAGTTCGTGATCATCACCCAAAACTTTTACCTCGCTGCCCCGTGCAACAATTTTAAGCTTGGGATATTGTTTCTTAATGATCTCAAAATGATCATTATTTGGCCCCCACAATACGGCTGGATTTACGTTTTCAATTGATAGCTTAAGTTCGTTCAATACTAATTGATTTTTTAGTTACGGATTTTTATGAATTAAAAATTGAATATTTGTAGCTTCAAATGCTATTACAAGATTAGCAATAAATATTTATAAAATTAATGGCAATAATAACATTAACTACTGATTTAGGCGATAAGGACATTTACCAGGCTGCGCTTAAGGGCAGTATCTACAAATTGTTGCCTACAGTTAATATTGTTGACATTACCAACAGTGTGGCGGCCTTTAACGTGCAACAAGCCGCTTTTATATTAAAGAACAGTTTTTATTACTTTCCCGAAGATACCGTACACCTTATAGGTATTGATACCGTTTACAGCGACCATACAAAGTACCTGGCGGTAAGGTACAAAAAACATTATTTTGTGGGTGCCGATAATGGAATTTTTTCATTGATGTTTGATACCGATCCGGAAGAAATTGTAGAGATAAACATTATGCAGGATTTAAAGTTCCTGCATTTTCCGCTTGCAGATATTTTTGTTAAAGCCGCCTGTCACCTGGCCAAAGGCGGCAAACTGAGCGAAATTGGCCTGCCGGTATACGATATCGAAAACAAAATGAACCTGCAGCCTGTTATCGAAAAAAACCTTATCAAAGGCGTGGTGATTTATATCGATTCGTTTCAAAATGTGATAACCAATATTACCAAGGAGTTTTTTAACAGCGTGCAGCAGGGCCGCAAATTTGTACTTAATTTTAAACGTAACGAAACCATCAATCAACTGAGCTGGCACTATAACGAGGTACCCATTGGCGAAAAGCTTTGCCTGTTTGGAATAAGCGATCATTTGGAAATTGCCATTAATAAAGGCAATGCCAGCGGCCTGCTGGGTTTAAACCTTAATGATAAGGTTATCATCGAATTTCAGTAAATTTAGGAAATGAAAAAACTGCTACTGTTTGGCTTACTGTATTTTTTTGCCATAGGCGGCGTACTTGCACAATCGCAGGCTAACTCCGATTCTGTTGCTTATCAGCTTCAGCGCAAGAAGATAAATACCATGCTTGCCGCCCGCAAATCCAAATTTGGCCAGTACAGCCAAAGCTTAAGCCAGCATACGGGTATTTTCGGGTTGCAAACCAAAGATGATATCCGCAGATCAAACAGCATACTGATGGACATTGCCCGTACAGACGATGCTATCTTTAAAGAATTAAAAATACTATTTGAATACAGCGCCTTCCAACAAAGGCTAATTCAAAGCCACAGCAAAGAGGCCGAGACCATAAACCACAATTTTTTGCTTACAATAAGCAAGTTAAGGCAGCAGAACGCACAGTTAAAAACTGAGGTTGCTAAAAACAAAGCGCAAACAAACAGTTCAACTCCCATCTATATTACGGTTATTGTGCTCATGCTTGCGTCAATTTTGTATTTGCTTTACCAAAAAAACAAAGGGAAGGCGTAATTTCGCGCCCGTAACTACTTAAAACTATAAATGGCACGAGGAAGACTGAACAGTGGCGCTAAAGCAGAAGCCGAACTACCCAAAGCAAAAATAAACAGGCAGAGTATACAGAATATCCGTAAACTGCTCACTTACATTAAACCATACCGGGGAAAATTTATGGCGGGGATGTTGTTCCTGTTCATATCAAGCCTGGTAGGCCTTGCTTTCCCGGCAATACTGGGCGCTTTAATAGATGCGGCACAAGGAAAATATAAATATCCGTACTTACCGCATAGCTTAAACGCCATAGCAATAGCCGGATTCATTATATTGTTCGGTCAGGCATTTATATCCTTTTTTAGGGTTGTATGGTTTGTGCAGGTTGCAGAGCGTTCCTTGGCCGATATACGCAGGGATACTTATTTTAAGCTGATAACCCTACCAATGAACTTTTTTGCCAACCGCCGTGTTGGTGAATTGAACAGCCGCATTTCTGCCGATCTTTCGCAAATCCAGGATACATTGACTACCACCATAGCCGAGATCATCAGGCAGTTGGTAATTATGGTGGGAAGCGTTATTTTATTAGCTATAGTATCTATCAAGTTAACCCTTGCCTTATTGGCAATACTGCCTTTTCTTGTAGCTTTTGCCGTTTTTTTTGGTAAGTTTATTCGCAAGCTTTCACGCCAGGCACAGGATAAATTAGCAGAGTCAAATACAATTGTTGAAGAAACCCTGCAAGGCATTGCCAATGTAAAAGCATTTGTAAACGAGGCCTACGAGGCTACCCGTTACGATAAAATATTACGCAACGTAGTTGATATCGCCGTTAAAGGAGCCAAATTCCGCGGGATTTTTGCTTCGTTCATCGTGTTCTGCTTGTTTGGGACATTTGTGGGCGTAATATGGTATGGATCAGTTTTGGTAAGTCATAAAGAAATCTATGTAGGCGATTTGACCACCTTTATCATGTACTCCATATTTGTAGGCGCGGCAATGGGCAGTTTCCCAGACTTGTACGCCAACCTGCAAAAAGCTGTAGGTGCAAGCGAACGTGTATTGGAAATACTGGCCGAAAAAGGCGAGGACATCTCGATGATAGAAAGCAATAACAAAATAGACCAACCTATTAAAGGCGACTTATCATTTGATAATGTGGTATTTGCTTACCCATCCCGTTCGGAGTTAACTATCCTAAAAGGCATTTCTTTTAATGCTGCAGCAGGCCAAAAAGTGGCCATTGTTGGGCCAAGCGGCTCGGGTAAATCCACAATGGCATCGCTTATATTGCAATTTTACCACCCGCAAAGCGGTACTATTTTATTTGATGGCCGCCCGGCTGATGAATACTCAATAACCGATATCCGTAACCAGGTGGCTATAGTGCCACAGGACGTGTTACTTTTTGGCGGGTCGATATTGGAGAACATTGCTTACGGCCGCCTGAATGCATCTAAAGAAGATATTATTCAAGCTGCCAAACGGGCAAACGCGCACCAGTTTATACTATCGTTCTCCGAAGGTTATGAAACCATTGTTGGCGAGCGTGGGGTAAAACTTTCAGGTGGGCAACGCCAGCGCATTGCCATAGCAAGGGCATTACTTAAAAATCCATCCATATTGATATTGGATGAGGCAACGTCATCCTTAGATTCTGAATCGGAACGCCTGGTACAGGAAGCTTTAGAAGAGTTGATGAAAGATCGTACATCTATTATCATCGCGCATCGTTTATCAACTATTCGTGAGGCAGATAAGATCATCGTACTGGAAAAAGGTGAGATCATCGAAAGTGGCAGTCACCAGGAACTCATTGGAAACGAACAAGGTCTTTACCGTTATTTAAGCCAGCTGCAATTTGAAACACAGGCGGGGTAGGTTTTACGTGGTACGTATTACGTTATACGTTTGGAAAAACACTGCATAAACTATTATATTCACAACTTAAGATGTGTGGCCAAACGGCCATTACTCAGCAAATAAACGTATAACGTAATACGTACAACGTTCAACGTAACAAATGAAATTAACCATACACGGGGCGGCCCGACAGGTAACCGGCAGCATGCATTTGCTGCAGGTAGGCCAATACAAAATATTAGTGGATTGCGGGTTAGATTATGAGAAGGACCGCAGCATTCAATCAAATGAAAACTTCCCTTTCCGGCCGGAAGAGATCGACGTGGTAATACTTACACATGCCCACATCGATCACTCTGGTAATTTACCCACACTGGTAAGGCTTGGCTTTAACGGCCAAATATTGTGCACTCCTCCTACTGCCGATTTGACCGAGCTATTATTGCTCGATTCGGTAAGCATTTTCATGAACAAGGCAGGCAAGGGTAACCGTAAACGCGGTAAAGGCAAATTCAATTCGGGCGGTGGCCCGCAGCCACTTTATTTGCAAAAGCACGTGATGGATACGGTGGAACGTTTTGTAACCATTGGCTTTAACCGTCCATTCAAAATTAACGGTGATATCGAGCTTACTTTTATCCCGGTTGGCCATCTGTTGGGTGCTGCATCTGCTGTTTTAAAAGTAACCGAAAACGGCGAAGAAAAATCAATTGCCTTTACCGGCGATATAGGCCGAAAAAATTACCCGGTATTAAATGATCCGCAGGAATTGCCT
>Ga0307507_10000063_pt1 | contig 161300 bp, 57 predicted proteins | sample 7_EM_MG_FD_207223 | JGI IMG/M metagenome (GOLD analysis project Ga0307507, IMG submission 207223) | Populus trichocarpa ectomycorrhiza microbial communities from riparian zone in the Pacific Northwest, United States - 7_EM | ecosystem: Host-associated > Plants > Roots > Unclassified | place... | reverse complement strand
TTTCTTGTGTTTCTCCTACACGAGTCTATAAAATAGCGTTAGTTATAGTAAATAGTAAATAATTATTGGTATTACCGAGAAAGAAAATATACCTTTTGTCTATGTAGACTTCTTATATATCTTGCCATAATATCTAAAAGTGTTGGGTTTCCTGTCCATTCTCTATTGCTTTTTTTAGAAAATTAATCACTTCTAAGATGAACCTCGTGAGCGTAGAAATAGGAGACTGCTGCACGCATTTTTTGCGTATATAATTAGGTTCTATTCTCACTTTCTTATAGCAACTAAGAAGATAAGCTAGGTTTGGCCTTTTTACAGACAGATTAAATCCATAGGCATATTAATAGTGGAACATCTTTATTTAGCTTTTTAACGAACTTTTTAAGCTCTAGGGCTTCCTTTTTCACAAATTTAATATACTTTTTAATTTGCCTAGAATAATCTTATTAGATAGAAGTATTTTTAACTAAATTCTTAGAATATATAGGAAATATACCCTGTATAACCTAATAAAGTTATAGGTGCTAATGCACCCTCTACAGCCTTATATACAGTTTTAAACAACTTATTAATTCTAACAGAATTATCAGATTCTGCTACTAAAATCTCTTATTGCTCATTAAGTTCCTTGTTAATTTTGGCATCTTCCATAGCTTTCTATATAGGATTTGAGGGAGTTTTAGTATCTAATAACAAAAGAAAAGAGTTAATTTTAGAGAGATAAGACATTTTCTGAGAAGAAAGGAAGTATTTCTTAATTTTTCTAAGGCTTATAGTGTGTGGAAAATAATCAGAAGGTTTTTAGTAAAAATAAGGTGCGGGGTAAGTCCTTTATTAAAGAAATCTAAAAAATAATTAGTGTTTATAGAAAAAACCACTAATACAGCCATTTTTACTATATAAATCTAAAATTAAATATCTAAAATTTTAAGATATTTTTAATGAAATCTCTAAAAGTTCTATTATTGTAATTGTTTTTCTTAATATGGCTCCATTAAAAAGAAAAAAGCAGTAGCTTAATTGGGGTATAGGAGGAATCTTAGGTTTAATAAGAAATAAAGCTCAAGATATTATAGTTGCCATTTAAAATAAACGGCTTCTTAGGTTTGCTAAGGAATTTATTTAATCTAGAAGAAGAATATATAAAGAGATTGCAATTTATAAGGAAATGTTAGTATAACCGTAAAGAGAGTATATCCTTAATAGAAAAATATAATTAATTTCTTTAGGCAAGATAAAGGAGAAACGGTGCGGTTTCTTAAAGAATCCGATATAAAGGATATTAATCCTCTAAGAATTTACCTACACCGTATAAATAATCTTTAAAAATACCAAAAAATGCCTTTACTTTTTAGTCCCTCTAAGACCCACTTTTATACTCTCTTAGTCTCCAAGAATTCCTCTAATATATCTCAGCTGCATTAAGAAAAAGATTGCGCTTTGCCTCTCTAAGCAAAGGTTACTATTTAAAGGCAGAATTCATTTAATTTTAACTTAAATATTAAGACTGCTGGAGAATTTACTTTAGTATAGTAAGGTCTTTAGAAGACTTTCTTAGAACTTATATAAAATCCATCTTAGTCTAATGTTTAGTACCTTAACTAACCTTAAGTATTAACCTTAATTTTCTAGTTAAATACCCTAGAATCTTCGCTGCCACTCTAAAAAAACCACCGCCTATTTAGGGAAATTACTATAAACGGAACACTACTAAAGTTCTTAAATAAGGATATTATATGGCTATACAGAATTATTAGTTATACTAATAATATTTCTTAATTATTTCATAATTGGCACTACTCTTTACTTATAAAAGTAAAAGGTGTTCCAATTCCATTAAAATATTGGGCTTAATTATACCGTAGCATAGCAAAAGAGTCTTAGGAAACCTTAAAAAAGGGCTATTTAGAGCAAAAGGTATTAATATATCTAATTTATATTAAAAGCCCTACTTATATTTACTAATTATACTTTATTTTATAGACTATTATATTAATATATAGCATATATTCTAGTAAAACTGCTTTTTAGAAGGACTTTTTTATAGTTAATAAGAGCTCTAAGCAGAGTAGGCGTATAAAATAGATGGAAATAGTATTAAAAGCTCGGTTAAAACGTTAAATAATTAATACTGAAGATGCTGCAAGGGCAAGAGCTAAATATTAAGGAAAATTACTAGGTTTTAACAAAGTTTTTATATATCAAAAAGGTTCAAAGGTGGAGGTATATAAGAGTAATTACCAAATTGCTTAGAAATACCGAGAACTTAAAGGGGAATCTCAGCCTTGGGATAATAATAATCTTAATTAGCGTAATAAAATGATAAACCCTTTTTATAGTTTTGCTTCTTATTTTTTCCAATAAATTATAAATACGCATTTAGAATTTATAATAAGATTTAGTATCTACTATGTTAAAAAAATTCGTGCCTACGGCGCATGCCCGCTTTTAGAAATTTTAGTATATAAGGCCGGATTCCCAGTAGCACCCCTTAAGAATAGTTACCTTTACTACTGGACTGTTACCGGGCGGTTACTAGACAGTTACTTTTCGGTCTTAAAGAAGCTTTAAGCCAATTTTACTAGTAATTACATGCCTTTAGAAACCTGGCGCTAGGTTCTATCATAACAGTCCATTAAGTACTAAAAAAAGGACCAAATGGTAATTTTTTTTCTTAGAAAATCTATAAAATGCGACATATTATCTCATACTTTTAGAGTATGTGTAACTCCGCGCCCTATCTTATATTAAGGCGTACTAGGTATTTCTAGGCATTAACTAAGCCGTATATAGAATTTTGCTAACTTTTCCAAGAAAGGGGCTTATCTTTGGTGGCAACGTTGAGATTTGGCCTAAGCGCGCGTGGCCCGGGCGGTCTAAGCCCGCTTGGAGGTCGGACTGTTACTTTTCCGGTTTAAAGGTTCACTTAAAGTCCTTATAGTAAGGTAATTTGATCTGCATTTAAGGCAGTTGTTTAATCTATACTTAAGGTAGTCATTTAATCTATAGTTAAGGTAGATTCTTTTAATCTATAGTCAAGGTAGTTATTTAAGCTGTAGTTAAGGTGGAACTCGCAGTAGTTATTTAATCTATAACCAAGGAGGACGCTCAGGGTGGAACCTAAGGTAGATATTTAATATACTTTGCTTATAAGCAAATTTTACATTTAACTTTAAGTAGTGCTTAGCAGCACTATAGGTTGGTACTATTAAGAGCTGGGGTTATTTTAGAATTAAAATTAATTATAGATTCTATATTCTCTGCTTTCTATTCTTCTTTTTAAATATAATTAACTATGCGTTTAACCCATAGCCTAGATAAGATCATTTCATCTATTTTCTTTTAAATGTCTAGGTTTGGTTTCTATCCTTAAGGGCGCTTCTGCTTGGCAATATAGTAGTAGTCGCTGTATTAATATATAAGGCCACATATACATTCCTTATGCCACCTTAAATTTAAATTGCTGTAGAAATTGGAATTGCCGTTAGAGTCTAAATTAGAATTGGAATTGTTTTAAAGGGTTGCAAATATAGAGTAATTGGCAGTAGTGGTAGTAGTAGAAGATGCTTACTATATGCGGTAGTATTCCTTAAATTCTTTAATTAGATTAATAATAGATAGTGTTACAGCGCCGGTGGAAAACGGTGGAAAACGGTGGATTATGGTAGACGTTATGGTAGACGCAGAGTCACGTGAGCTTACGTGACTAGAGGACCGCATAAAACTTCGCACGGCGCTGCTATTCTTCTCCTTTCCTTTCTCTAGCTTTGAATCCTCGTTTATAGACAATTCAATCGTACAGGCTTGCGCGACCCTCTTGCCGTGCTCGTGCCTCAATTAACTAAGTTGCTAACATTATCCAAAGCTCGTCACTACTCTTTCTTCCTAAGAAGGAACTTAAAAAATATCTATAGACTACAAAAAGGATAAAGACATAGAACAGAACCCTAAGGACAAGAACAGAACTAAAAGAACATAAATAGAACGCAAAACCTAAGAACAGGACACGCATAGACTAGAACCCCTAGAAAATAAATAAACAACTAGAAATTACCTAATACCCCTTCCACTATGCCAAGAAATACAGCAGCTGGCAAAGCCGCTGTAGGACCTGTAAATACCTCTAATAGTGAAATAGTCGCCGTCTTAACCCCCTAGGAAGAGCTTATAGCAGCTAATGCCGAAATTAAACAGCTCCAAGAGCTGCTTAAAACTAGAGACACCCCTACGCCTAGCAATAGGTTATTAGACACCTAGAGGCTTACTACAGTCCTTAAGGCCCTAGCCTAATATATAGCATTAGCATTATTACGGTCCGCAAAGGTTATAGACCCCCTATTACTTACTAATAGAACTAACCCTATATTTAACAACTAGAAGCTTTAATTATAGAATAAGCTTAAAGTTAATATAAACTACTTTCCTAATACCCAAGCTAAAATAGCATACGTCTTTAGCCGTACTAGCAGTAATGTATAAATACACCTATATCTATAATACGCCTAGGACTTAGCAGACCCCTTCCTCTTAGAAGAGATAATTAACTACCTATCTTCTATTTATAAGGACCCCTTTAAAGTATAAAACGCCCAGATTAATTATAAAAGCCTAAATATAAAAATAATAGAGACCTTCTTAGTCTTCTAGACCTGCTTTTTATACCTAGCCAAATAGGCCTAAATCCCCTAGGAAGATCTAATACCAGACCTCTTTAATAAGCTTACCCTAGACCTATAGCGCGCTATACTACCAGTTTATACTACTATATAGACGCTAAAGGAACTTACGGACTAATGCCTAGCTATTAACTAGGGCCTTTATTAAATTAAGGTATATGCTAAGCGGTATAAGACTAAAAGCTCTGCTAACCAGAATATAAGTACTATAAGAACAGGCCGTAGCACCCTAGTAAGATTTATAACCCCTATAGCACCGGCTGTATAGCCCGCCGCTAATTTAGCAGCTAGCTATATAGCTAGTCCTACTATAGGTCTAGTAAATATTTAGCCTATATATAGCAACCCCTATATATAGGCCCTTAGCAATTAGGGAGCTTGCTTCTCTTATAGCTAGAAGGGCTATATTATAAAGGATTACCTAACAAATATAAAAGCGGGCAAGGTTCTGTTAATCTAGGAGAATAGTATAAAGTTAGAAAAAGAGGAACCTTAGAGAAAGACTTCTCTCTAGGGTTAAAAGGGATTAATATATTATATATTAATCTAGGTCAGCTAGTTAGTAAAAGAAGCTATACTATCCCTTATACTTTATTCTATAATAGATATTAAGTTTTAACCTCTACTTTAGCTAACTCTAGAGTAAATATCTTTGCCTTAATAGATACCTAATATACCGTAAAGCTAGCTAACTTTTTAAATATATCTATTAAAGAACTGCCTAAACTAATTCCTATTCGCGGGTATAACAAATAGATAGGACTACCTATTATAACTATCTTATAAATTTACCTCTATGTTAACGGAAAAAGGCAGTATAATATCCCCCTTGCTTATTATGGACCTAGGAAGCCATAATATAATTTTAAAAAGAAAATGGCTAGCCTATTTAGGCTTACAGCTTAATATATAGAGTAGATGGCTTATCTAGCCTAAAACCCTATCCCTAACCCCTTCCTTTATAAAAGAAATTAGTATTACAATAGAAAACCTTATGCGGCTATAGGTAAACACCATCTACTAGGCCAATGCTATATGTAGGGACCAGGCCTTTAAGAAAGATATACAGCTTAATTCATAACGGGTCTATATACTACGCCGCCCCCAGACTACCAATATTGCGCCACTAGCACTAAAAACCTAGGAAGTTAGTAATAAGCTAGCTAGCTTAGGCCCTATACAGCTATAAAAAACAGCAAGGAATATTAAACACTATACTAAATATATAGACTAAAAAGATAACTTATGGAAAATGGAATAGGAGCTAAGAAGGGTTATATACCTATCTGAACGAGGTTGTCTGTAACTAATTAGGTTAGTTACGTGAGCTAAGCGAGCTCAGGAAATCCACCAAATTCCACCTGTAGAATAGGAGAATCAAGAATCAAGCATCAATCAAAATCAGTTACCACCCATACTATTGCAATAGCATTACGTATCACCGAAAGTGATACCGACAATACCCTTAACCGCAGAATATAGTCCGTAGAATATCCATAAAGAAACCTATAGGCCTCCCACCAGTTAATATCTACTATATTAGCGCTATAGGATTCTACTAGAACTTAATACGGCCTAACACTATTGCCTTTACAACTAGCTTATACAAAATTAATTGGATAATTAAAGATAAGGAAGCTCTAGCCTATAACTAGCTTAGTAGGGAAAGTAAGCTTATAAATAAGGAGCTGGTAGAATAGAAACTACTCCGCCAATACCAGAAATTTAAAGACATATTCTCTAAGGCAGTATTTAACATACTCCCGCCCTACCAACTATATAACTACAAGATTAAGATTAAGCCAGATAAAGAAAACACCCTTAGCTATAAACCCCTCTACTAGCAATCTACCAATAAACTATAGGCCACTAAGCAGTACCTTACTAATAACCTTAATAAGGGCTTTATTGAGCCTAGCCAAGTCCCCTTTACTGTACCTATTCTCTTTATAAAAAAGCCTAACGGCGGACTCCGTTTCTATATTAACTACTATAAACTAAATTATATAACCCGTAAAGACCAATATCCGCTACCCTTACTTAAAGAAACACTAGCCTATATAAGTAAGGCTAAGATCTTTATAAAGCTTAATATCCGCCAGGCCTTTTACCGGATTAAAATAGACCCTAAATCTAAAGATCTTACTATATTTTAAACCCGCTACGGATTATATAAATATAAAGTACTACCTTTTAGACTAATTAACGGACTAGCTATATACTAACGGTATATAAATAACGTACTCTTTAACTACCTTAATAACTTCTATATAGCCTACCTAGATAATATTATAATTTACTCTAAGAATAAACTGGAATATAAGGAGTATGTCCATAAAGTTTTATAATGGCTCCGCGAAGCTAGTCTCTAGGCCAATATTAGAAAGTTAGAATTTAGTATTAAGCGCACTAAGTACCTAGGGTTTATTATTAGTATAGACAGAATTAAAGCAGACCTAGAAAAAACGGCTATAATTAATTAATGGGAACCCCTAAGAACCATAAAGGGGGTATAGTTATTCTTAGGTTTCTATAACTTCTACTAACGCTTTATTAAAGGCTATAGCAGGATTACTTAGCCTTTTAACCGCCTTACTAGAAAGAACCAACCTTTCTATTTTAATAACGTATGTAAAAAGGCCTTTAACGAACTTAAAAAGCGGCTAGTCTCTACTCCGCTACTAGCCTATTTCCACCTAGAACGGCCCTTAATATTAGAAACAGATGCTTTAGATAGTATAATAGCTGCCATCTATTCCCAGAAACAGCTAGATGGAGAATAGAACCCTATTATATACTATTTAAAGACTATAATAGATGCGGAGCTAAATTACTATATCCAAAATAAAGAGGTACTGGCCATTATTTCTAGCCTTTAGCACTGGCGTGTATAGCTAAAAGGAACCCCTAAACCTATTTGGGTAGTCTCAGATTATAAGGCCTTAGAATACTTTATAACAACTAAAGCCCTTATAGCCTGGCAGGTACGCTAGGCGGACATTCTATTCTAGTTTAACTTCTTAATTATATATAAACTAGGCACTATAAACTGTACGGATACTCTTATAAGGCGTAAATAGGACTTAAATAACCAGACAGCTATAAAGATCTTATTATAGATCTAGACACTACTATAACCAAAGCACCTTAACCCCTAAATATAAGCAGAACTAAATACGGACCCTTTAGACGCTAAGATATATCCCGTTAACTCCATAGAACTTAACCTTATTAATAAACTGCTATAGGTAAACTATATAGCCCCTTCTCTATAGGAGTACCATAAAAAGGTAAAGAATGCTACTAGCCTATAGTCCCTTAAAAACCGACTGCTTAAGCACTAGGAATAGCTAGTAGTAGTAGAGAAATAGAATTTATAGACTTAGCTCATTGCTAAAGTATATACTTAGGTTTCTACGGCCTACCCTAAAAAAATAAAACCTATAGAATTATTGGCGACCGCTACTACTAGCCCAGAATAGTTATAGATATTAACTGCTATATATAGAACTGCAATAACTGCTATAGGTCTATAATTCCATAAGATAAGACCTTAGGGCTATTAAAGCCACTCCTAATATTAGAACGCCCCTAATAGCATATCTCTATAGACTTTTATAAGTTAACTATAGACCGCAACGGATATAATATAGTTATAATACTAGTTAACTGCTTTAGCAAGCGCCCGTTCTTAATCCCCTATTATAAAAATATTAATGCTAAAGAGGCGGCCTAACTATATATCCACTATATCTACTAAATTTATGGACTACTAGATACTATTATATCTAACTATAGGCCGCAGTTTATATTAGCTTTCTAAAATAAGTTTACCTAGATCCTAGGTATTAGGCTAAAGCTCTCTATAGCATACTACCCCTAGATAGACGGTTAGACAAAGATTATAAATTAATATTTAGACCAGAGACTTTAGCCCTTTATTAACTGTTTTTAGGATAACTAGAGTAAACTACTACCTATAATAGACTACGCCTAGGCAACCCTACCCTATAACTCTACGGGGTTTGCACCTATTTAGCTATAAATAGGATACTTACCCTATATAAGCTTTAACTGGAAGAGACCGGAAGGACTATAGACCGTATATAAAAAACTATCTTATAAGGAAGCACAGCAGTATACTAGACGCTTAGAAGAAGTATAAATAGTAGCCCATAAGAACCTAGAGAAGGCCTAAAAATTAATAGAATAGTAGGTAAATAAGTATAGGCGCAAGCCTAACTTTACTATAGGCGATAAGGTCTGGGTTATAATAAAGAACTAAAAGATAGAACGGCCTAGCTATAAGCTAGACTATAAAATAGCAGAACTATATAAGATCCTTAATAAAGAAGGCAACTTATATAAGGTTAAACTTCCAGACTTAATTAAAGTCTACCCTATTTCCTTACTAGATAAGCTATAGAAAGCTATAAATAACCTACTACCTAGATAAAAGAATAAGCCTCCACTACTAATTTAAGTTAATAGCGACGATAAATGGGAAGTTAATAAAATACTAGCCTATAAACTAATACGAGGAACGCTAAAATACTATATTTAATAGAAAGGTTATAATCTAAACCCAACCTAATACCCCGCCTAAAACTTTATAGGTTACCCCTAGAAGCTTAAAAAGTTTTATAACTAATACCCTAATAAGCTAGAACCCCTAAAGTATTGAGTACTAATATAGCAAAGATAATAAGCTACCTATTAAGCATAAAGATAAGAATACCTTATGGATATAATACGGATATATAAAGCCTAGGGGGGGGGGTAATGTTACGGCGCTGGTGGAAAACGGTAGAAAACGGTAGATTATAGTAGACGTTATGGTAGACGCAGAGTCACGTAAGCTCACGTGACTAGAGGACCGCATAAAACTTCACACAGCGCTACTATTCTTCTCCTTTCCTTTCTCTAGCTTTGGATCCTCGTTTATAGACAATCCAATCATATAGGCTTGCGCGACCCTCTTGCCGTGCTCGTGCCTCGATTAACTAAGTCGCTAACAGATAGGGTGTCTTTGTCCTTCCGTTCTTTATAAATAAGATCTACTTTTAGTGCTCCTATAAAACTAGAAGAGATAGGTTTAATTGCTTATATAAAATCGTAGTGTGGTCTAAATCCTTATATATTTGGTAGCTCTAACTATTTAGCAAGTTTATAGACGTTTCGCCAGTTGTTTAACCATTTATTAATGCTCTAATTTAAATTGTAGGCTTTAAGAGCCGTATATTAATTAAGGACGTTATGCTTTTAACCTAAGGTGGTAGGGATAAGTGCTTTCTTAAGTGCCTAAAGCCGTTTATGTACCGTATTAAGGCCGTTAATAAGTGGAAGGTAGTCTACTAATATTAATCAAATAATATAGGTGCTAACATCGCTTATAGCCTGCTCTTACTTCTAGTATATGCGGAGGTCGTCCTTATATTCCGCGTATAGTTAATTATAGGCAATAAGTTGGTTTGGATCTAGCTTGGCTATTAATATAGCTGCAGGAAGTACGTCTGCGGGTATAGGTCGTTTTAATAGTTCTAGCTTTAGAAGCTTATCTTTTATCTTAAATAGGTTAATGTACTACTATACCTTATTTGTTTTGGCAGTATCTTAAATAATAAAAAACTATTGCATCTAATCAGATGGCTGGTTAAGGATAACATTAATTTTTAATTCGCTTATAGTCGTTATTTTTAGAAATTTAATAGGTTAGGCAGGGTCTAGGTTAGCGTCTTAGCAAAACCTTATTTTAATAATTTGATTTATTAGTTCGTTTATTAGTTAGGTTTAATTATTTGTTTAATTAGTAGCGGTAGAGGTCATCTGCAGCATAACGGCTGTAGACTAGTTAATTGGTTTTAATTTAAAAGTAATTATAAGTATAAGAGCGGTACCCAGAAGAAGCTTAAAATACTTATAAAGGTGGTAGAAGTAGTAACTTCTTAAATAAGGTAATAGATCAATTGGTTAGCAGGTAGTGCAATCTAGGGTTATAACTGTAAGCTTTTATAGTGTGTGGGAATTAACTGAGCAACTTGATTGTAAATGTAGCTGTAAAGCGTCTATATATACACGAGGAAGGTATGAAAATAAATAAAAGGAGAGACGGATATGTAAGCAAAACAGCGTGATACGTAGGCGATACGTAGGCAATACGCAGGTAAAACAGTGGTGGTTTGGCAGGGTACCGTAGTCGGTTACACATTCTCTATACGGCCGCAAGCCGGTGATGGCTACTAACGAAACGCGGACGCCTCTTTTTAGGAAAAGCAATGAAATTCGCATAGGTATCCGTATCCTATAGAATAGGAGAATCTATTCGCCCGATTAATTAGAAGATTGCTCCGGGCACCACATATACCAGGTTGAAACTGTATAACTAGCGGGTAACATTAAACGAGATCCTCGATCCTTCATGCTATAAATAGTCGTGAAGAGATTCGAGTGTTTATATCTTCACAATAACACATCTATCCTCATTCTATAACACTTGTACAGCACTCAAACAGCGCTGAATAAAAAAGGATCCGCCTGGAAGCTACCCGAACTACAGCATGTCCCAGTCAAAAATACTCCTTGTCACAGATGCCACAGGCAAACAAGGAGGTGTCATTATCCAAGCCATCTGTATCTCTGATATGTCGAGCACCTTCAACATTATTGCTGTTACGCGCTTAACGACTTCTAGGAGCGCCCAAGCCCTGGCATCTCCAGAGTTGGCAACAATCAAGCGATTTGGCCGATTTGATTTGATTTATTTGCTTAATCAGCAAAATAAATAAATAAATTAAAGCTCTAGAAAATAGCAAATCAAACAAATCTAAAGCCCTAGATTTGTTTAATTTGTTTACCATTTTATATAGTGCTACAGTAGGTAAGAAAAGATGGTAATATTGGTCTTAGTGTTAACTTTTAACCTACCCTTAGGGCACACCGGAGCGGAATAATAATCCCCTACTATTAAAATTGTCCCTAATTAACATCCTCTATAACAACTACCTCTCTATAAGATTATTACTAAAAGCCTTATATTAGTAAATTTAGCCTTAGCCCTTCTTCTAGTATAACTGGTAACCTTACTAAAGATAATCTACGTGCAATTATAATGCCTACTAGTACTATTGCCCTTAGTATCGCGCCCTTAGTCTCCTCTACTTTAGTGGATCTAGATAATATACCTAATAATGGTATATATTTTAATGGGATTAACTTCTAACGCCTTTATAACTTCTAAAAGCCTTCTTTTTGTTAGCGACTTAGTTAATCAAGGCACGAGCACGGCAAGAGGGTTGCATGCAAGCCTGTATAATTGGATTGTCTATAAACGAGGATCTAAAGCTAGAGAAAGGAAAGGAGAAGAAGGGCAGCGCCGCTCGATGTTTTATGCGATCTTTACATCACGTGAACGCAATCTGCGGCAATCTGTGGCAATTTACTAGTACCGTAATACTGTCCAAGATTGTCTAAAACTGTCTGCAATTGTCTGCTATAATTCACTGCCATAATCCACCGTTTTCTACCAGCGCCGTAATATTACCCCCCCCTCTAAAAAAGCCTGCCCTTAGGCTTTGTATGTCCGTATCATGTCCATAGGATATTCTTATCTATATACTTAACAGGTAGCTTATTATCTTTGCTATACTAGCACTCTATCTACTTGTTTAGATACTTTAGGGGTCCTGGCTTATTAGGGTATTAGTTATAGAACTCTTTAAACTTCTAGGGGCAACTTATAAAATTCTAGACGGGGTACTAGGTTGGGTTTAGGTCATAACCTTTCTATTAAATATAGTATTTTAGCGTTCCTCGTACTAGTTTATAGGCTAGTATTTTATTAACTTCCTACTTGTTGTCGCCATTAACTTAAATTAGTAGTAGAGGCTCATTCTTTTGTCTAGGTAGTGGGTTATTTATAGCTTTCCGTAGCTTATCTAGTAAAAAAACAGGGTGGACTTTAATTAAGTCTGGAGGTTTAACCTTGTATAAGTTGCCTTCTTTATTAAGGATCTTATACGGTCCTGCTATCTTATAGTTTAGCTTATAGCTAGGCCGTTCTATCTTCTAGTTCTTTATTATAACTTAGACCTTATCACCTATAGTAAAGTTGGGCTCGCGCCTGTGCTTATTTACTTACTATTCCATTAATTTCTAAGCCTTCTTTAGGTTCTTATGGGCTACTATCTATACTTCTTCTAAGCGTCTAGCATACTACTATACTTCCTTATAAGATAGTTTTTTGCGTATAGTCTGTAGTTCTTCTAGTCTTTCCTAGTCAAAGCTTATATAAGGTAAGTATCCTATTTCTAGCTAAATAGGTGCAAACCCCGTAGAGTTATAGGGTAGGGTTACCTGGGCGTAGTCTATTATAGGTAGTAGTTTGCTTTAATTATCCTAAAAGTAGTTAATAAAGGGCCGGAGTCTCTAATCTAAGTATTAATTTACAATTTCTGTCTGACTGTCTATTTAGGGGTAGTATGCTATAGAGAGCTTTAGCCTAATACCTAGGATTTAGGTAAACTTGTTCTAGAAGGCTGATATAAACTATAGTCTATAGTTAGATATAATAGTATCTGGTGGTCCGTAAATTTAGTAGATATAGTAGATATATAGTTAGGCCGTCTCTTTAGCATTAATATTCTTATAATAGGGAATTAAGAACAGGCGCTTGCTAAAGCGGTTAACTAGGATTATAACTATATTATATCCGTCGCGGTCTATAGGTAACTTATATAAGTCTATAGAGAGCTTCACCATACATGCAACATTACCAAAAGGTAGCACCGCACTTCAAGACTTACGCATACCTATCTCCCCATTAAAAACAATTGATTTTCCAACTTTTAAGACCTAATTCCCACTGCCTAGCGAGCTATAGGTGGATTTATTTGTTGTTTTACCCCCTTTCCCCTAATAGAAAATTCTTCTTAGGGATGGTCCTAGCTTATAAGCGAGGCATGGATAGGAACACTAAAACTAAATACCAAAACTATAAAATATAGAGGCTAGATTTTCTACTGCCTTTTAGCCTAATCTCCCTAGAAATCTTCTAGTAGGATTAGTAAGGAGAAAGGGCATAAGGATAGTAAAAACTAGAAAAAACCCCTATAAGATACAAAATGCTAAGGCCTAATAGGTCTAAAAAAAAACCTCCTATAGAAATAAGTGATGAAGATTCTATATCTACTTTTTCTCCCCCTTCTCCTTCTCCTATTAGGACAGGAGAAAAAAGAGGACATCCTTAGTCTTCTCCTGAAAAAGAAAACTAAAAACCTGCAAAAAAGACAATAAAACCAATAACTACTACGGATAGTACGGCTGATATGCCTTCCTACTCCTTTTCTCCAGAATAACGTCTAAGCTTTACTCTAGATAGCCTAGCCCAGGCCTATACAGGGCTAGAAGAAGAAGAAGAAGAAAGAGAAGAAATAAAAGAACAAGTTAAACAGCTAGTGTACTATACACGAAGTATTATATTAGGAGGAAATCCCTTTACATAAGAAGAAGAAAAAGAAAAAGAGAAGGCAAACAATGTCCTAAAAGGACTAGTAGAAGAAGTAAGGGCTCTCTGTAAGGAGGTGGCTCCTACTAAAGAAACTTATGTAGAGAGGCTAAAGAAGGACCTCCCTTCTTCGTCCCCCCTACCCTCCTTATTACCACCTTCTACCCCTTCTCCTTCTAGTAGGAGTTCTACTTCTACTAGAAGTAAGAAAAAGCAGCTACAAGAAAGAAAGCTAGTCCTAATTATAGATAAAAAGGATTAACCCCTAGATACCTTCTCTATACGAAACAAAGTCAATTAACTATTTGTATTAAAACTGCAAGTAGAAAAGCTAGTACTAGCGTCTATAGCTAGAACTAAAGGAAAACAAAATATTCTCCTTATAACTACAGAAGAGTATAATACAGATTTCCTAGTTAAATATAAGGATATCTGGCATAACTGCTTTACCTTTTAAAGAGAACAAAAACTAGAACCCTGGGTTTAAATTATAGCCTATGGGGTTCCCACCCTACCTTTTCTAGGAGAGGGAGGCTCTAAGCTTCTAAAAGAAAAAATTGAGACCTTTAATCCTATAAGGATACAAGGGCTACCTAGGTGGATCTTATTTAGTGTAAAAAGACACAATCCATAAACCAGATTTGGCTCTATAGTTTTTACTATAGAGAACAAGGAAAAAAGACAAGAAATCCTTAAGTAAAAAGAGATCTCAATTGCAGGTATAGCTACTAAGGTAGTAAAATACCTCAAAGTCTCCCCTACTACGCAGTGCACTAGCTGCCAAAAATTTGGCCATATAGGAGACAGATGCTCTACTAGAGCCTGTAGATTCTGTGCGGCTGCACATTTATCTAAAGACTACTGCTGTCCTACCTGTTTAATATCAGGCAGGCCTTGCAAGCATACTACCCCTCTTTGCATTAATTATAAGGAAAAACACTTTGCTAATAGTAAAAACTGCGAGACTCTTAGAGCAGCTAAACTAGTACATAGTACTAGCGTAGAAGGTTCTATGGAAGAATAGATAAAACAAATAGGATTCTAGGAGGAGGTAACTCCTACTAGGTTCTTAGTAAAAGGACAGTAGAGAGCAAAAGGATAGAAATAAATTGCAAAAGGATAGGGACAGGTGTTAGGATTTCCTATGGTTTTTCCTACCGTTTTCTCATTCCCTAGTAGTTGTAGTAACTTAGTATTTTACTAAGGGGCTATAAACCCTTAGGGGTTTATAAACTATTAGGACATAGCTACTAGTACATATTAAGCTGCCTAGAAAGGATTTATGTATATAGAACTATAGCGCCATAGCCCAAGGCTGCATGCGCAGTATTGTACGTAGTATAATATAACGGATAATAAAAAAATAAAAAAAAAGAAGTCTATAGAGATATACTACTAGGGGCGTTCTGGTATTAGGAGTGGCTTTAATAGCCCTAGGGTCTTATCTTGTAGAATTATAGACCTACGGCAGTTATTGCAGTTCTATATATAGTGGTTAATATCTATAACCATTCCGGGCTAGTAGTAATGGTTACCAATAATCTTATAGGTCTTATTTTTTTTAGGGTAGGCCATAGAGACCTAAGTATATGCTTCGGCAATAAGCTAAATCCATAAGTTCTATTTATTTACTACTACTAGCCGTTTCTAGTGCTTAAGCAGTCCGTTTTTTAGGGACTATAGGCTAGTAGAATCCTTTACCTTTTTACGGTACTCCTATAGAAAAGGGGCTGTATAGTTTACCTATAGTAGTTTATTAATAAGGTTAAGTTCCATAGAATTAATAGGACATATCTTAGCGCTTAAAGGGTCCGTATTTAGTTCTGCCCGTATTTAGGGGTTAAGGCATTTTAGTTATAGTAGCGTCTAAGTCCGTAATAAGATCTTTATAGCTGCCTGGTTATTTAGGTCTTATTTACACCTTATAAGAGCATCTATACGGTTAGTAGCACCTGGCCTGTATATAATTGGGAAGTTAAATTAGGATAGGACCTTCGCCTAGCGTACCTGCCAGGCTATAAGGGCCTTTATTATTATAAAACATTCTAGGGCTTTATAGTCTAAAACTACTTAAATAGGCTTAGGGGCTCCTTCTAACTGTGTTCGCCAGTACTAAAAGCTAGAGATAATGGCTAGCATTTCTTTGTTGTGAATTGGGTAGTTTAGCTTAGCATCTATTATAGTCTTTAAATAGTAAGTAATAGGGTACCATTTTCCGTCTATCTGCTTCTAGGAGTAAACGCTAGCTATAATGCTGTCTAAGGCATTAGTTTTTAGTATTAAGGGCCGTTCTGGGTTAAAGTGGGCGAGTAAGGGAGCAGAGACTAGTCGTTTCTTAAGCTTATTAAAGGCCTGCCTATATACGGTATTAAAGTAAAAGGGCCGGTCCTTGTGGGTAAGTTGGCTTAGGGGCCAGGTAATTCTACTATAGTTCTTAATAAAGCGTTAGTAGAAGTTATAGAACCCTAAAAATAACTATACCCCCTTTACGGTCCTTGGGGGTATCTATTAGTTAATTATAGCTATCTTTTCTGGGACTGCTTTAATTCCGTTTATACTAATAATAAACCCTAGGTACTTTATATATTTAATACTAAATTCTAATTTCCTAATATTGGCCTAGAGGCTAGCCTTACAAAGCCATTATAGGACTTTATAGATATGCTCCTTATATTCTAACTTATTCTTAGAGTAAATTATAATGTTATCTAGGTAGGCCGTATAGAAGTCGTTAAGGTAGTTAAAGAGTATATTGTTTATATATCGCTAGTATATAGCTAGTCCATTAGTTAGTCTAAAGGGAAGTACTTTGTATTTATAGGTTCCGTAATAGGTCTAAAATATAGTAAGGTCTTCTAATTTAGGGTCTATTCTAATCCAGTAAAAAGCCTAATAGATATTAAGCTTAGTAAAGATTTTAGCTTTACTTATTTAGGCTAGAGTCTTATTAAGTAAGGGTAGGGGGTAGTGGTCCTTGCGGGTTATATTATTGAGTTTATGGTAGTTAATACAGAAACAAAGTTCTCTATTTAGCTTTTTGGTAAAGAGAATAGGTAAGTTAAAAGGGGCTTAACTAGGCTTAATAAAGCCCTTATTTAGGTTATTAATAAGGTACTGCTTTATAGCCTATAATTTAGTAGTAGACTACTAATAAAGGGGGCTATAACTAAGGGTGTCTTCCTTATCTGGCTTATAGTTGTATAGTTAATAAGGTGGGAGTATATCGGACGCTACCTTAGAGAATATATCCTTAAATTTCTAGTATTAATGGGGCAGTTTCTGTTCTACTAGCTCCTTATCTATAAGCTTACTTTTTTATCCACTAAGGTCACTTTCCTTTTCCTTAATTATTTAATCAATTTTATATAAGCTAGTGGTAAAGGCAATAGTATTAGGTTAAACTAAGTTCCAGTGAAATCCTACGGCGCTAATATAGCAGATATTAACTGGGGGAAGGTCCGTAGGTTTCTTTACAGACTTTTATTGGGCCATATTTTGCGGTATAGGGTTTATAGTCTTCCTTAGCTCACGTTCTATTTTCCATAAGTTGTCCTTCTAGTCTATTAGTTTAGTATAGCATCTGGTATTCCTGGCCTTCCTTTATAGCTATATAGGGCCTAAGTTCTCTATAGGGGACTTAGCTAGGTTACTACTAATTTCCTAGATCTCTGGTATAGGTGGCGTAATATAAATAGTCTAGGGGTGGTGTAGTATACGAATCCGCTGCGGATTAAGCTGTATATCTTTCTTAAAGGCCTGGTCCCTATATATAGCATCGGCCTAGTAAATAGTATTAATCTAGGGCCGTATAAGGTTTTCTATTATAATACTAATTTCTTTTATAAAGGAAGGGGTTAGGGGTAGAGATTCAGGCTAGATAAGCCGTCTACTCCGTACGTTAAGCTATAGGCTTAAATAGGCTAGCTATTTTCTTCCTAAAATTATATTATGGCTTTTTAGGTCTGTAATAAGAAAGGGGATATTATATTGCCTTCGTCTATTAATACGGAGGTGGATCTATAAGATAGTCGTAATAGGTAGTCCTATCCGTCTATTATACCCGCAAATAGGGACTAGTTTAGGCAGTTCTTTAAGAGGCACATTTAAAATTTTAGCTAGCTTTATAGCGCACTAGGTATCTATTAAGGTAAAGGCATTTACTCTAGAGTCAGCTAAAGCGGAGGTTAAAACTTAATATCTATTACAAAATAAAGTATAAGGGATAGTGCAGCTTTTTCTACTAACTAGCCAACCTAGATTAATATATAATATATTAATTCCTTTTAACCCTAGAGAGGAGTCTTTCTCTAGGGTTCCTTTTTTTCTAACTCTATACTATCCTCCTAAATTAATAAAACCTTGCCTATTTTTACCTTTATCTAGCAATCCTTTATAAAGTAGTCTTTCTGGCCATATAAGAAGCAAGCTCCTTAATTACTAAGGGCCTATTTATAGGGGTCGTTGTATATAGGCCGAGTATACACCAAACCCGCAGCAGGACTAGCTGTATAGCTGGTGCCGTAGGAGTTATAGATTATACTAAAGTGTTATGGGCCGTTTATATAGTGCTTATAGTCTGGTTTAGAGAGTTTCTAGCTTTATATCGCTTAGCTCGTACTTTAATTTAATAGAGGCCTTAATTAATAGCTAAGCAGTGGTCCGTAAGTACCTTTAGCGTCTATATAGTAGTAAAAACTGGTAGTATAGCGCGCTATAGGTCTAGGGTAAGCTTATTAAAGAGGTCTAGTATTAGGTCTTTATAGGGAATTTAGGCTTACCCGGCTAGGTATAGAAATCAGGTCTAGAAGGCTGAAAAGGTCTCTATTGCCTTTATATTAAGAGCTTTATAATTAAAGCGGGCGTTCTGTGTCTTAAAGGGGTCCTTATAAATGGAAGATAGGTAGTTAACTATCTTTTTTTTAGAGAGAAAGGAGGCTGCTAAGTCCTAGGCGTATTATAGTTATAGGTACGTTTATACGTCCCCACCAGTACGGCCAAAGATATAGGCCTTTTTAGCTTAAGTAGTGGGGAAGTAATCTGTATTAACTTTAAGCTTATCTTATAGTTAAAGTTTCCAATTATTAAATATAGGGTTAGTTCCGTCTATAAGTAATATAGGGTTTATAACCTTCGCGGACCGCGATAATACTAATACTATATATTAGGCTAGAGCCTTAAAGACCATAGTAAGTCTCTAGGTGTTTAATAACTCCTTACTAGGTATAGGGGTGTCTCTAGTTTTAAGCAGCTCTTAAAGTTGTTTAATTTTAGCATTAGGTACTGCGAGCTCTTCCTAGGGGGTTAAAATGGCAACTGTTTTACCATTAGAGGTATTTACAGGTCCTATAGCGGCTTTACCAGCTGCTGTATTTCTTAGTGTAGTGGTAGGGGTATTAGGTAATTTCTAGTATTTATTTATTTTCTAGGGGTTCTGATTTATATGTGTCCTATTCTTAGGTTTCGTGTTCTATTTATGTTCTTTTAGTTCTTAGGTCTATCCTATCCTTAGGGTCCTATTCTATATCCTTGTTCTATTTATAGTCTTATAGATAGATATATTTAGGTTCCTTCTTAAGAAGAAGAGTAGATAAGCTTTAGATAATATTAGCGACTTAGTTAATTAAGGCACGAGTACGGCAAAAGGGTCGCATGCAAGCCTGTATAATTGGATTGTCTATAAACAAGGATCCAAAGCTAGAGAAAGGAAAGGAGAAGAAGGGCAGCGCCGCTTAATGTTTTATGCAATCTTCGCGTTACGTGACCGCAATCTGCGGCAATCTGTGGCAATTTACTAGTACCGTAATACTGTTCAAGATTGTCTAAAACTATCTGCGATTGTCCGCTATAATCCACTGCTATAATCTACCGTTTTCCACTAGCGCTGTAACACTTCTAATCTTTAAGGCAAGCCTAGTTAGATCTAGAAGTATGGCTATTAAATTTAGCACTATTAAACAAAGTAGGAATATTTTCTCTACTAATACTGTTATTTACACTAGATATTAACTGGCCTCTATTAAACTACTTTTACTATAAGTAGTGTAATTAATTACTTAAAGAAGGATATAATTAGGTACATGTATACTAAAAAAGGACCTATTATTACTGCTTAATTAATTATAAAGAAATGAAAACTAATTAAGATGCTATAGTCCTTATATAACGTTCCTTAGGCGATTGCGAATGTTTGTATCAACTTAATAATACAAGTGAGTCGTATCCAGGGGCACGAAATACGTATAGTATTGTATACTCATTTGGATGGTGACTGTCGATTCTATTGAAATAGACTACGTAGTCTATATACGAACACGCCCTCTCCCTAATTAGTTAGCAGTTTATAAATAAGTGGTTGGTACACCAGGTGCTGTAATTATATACTAGCGGCACCTGAAAATAGACCCACTTGTATATAGCCTCCGTAATTGCTTTAATAGAACCGTAAAATATAAAAGAAATCCATAAGAAATCCCTCCCAAGGTGCCTTCTAGGCTGCTTCCCAAACAATGCTTTAGTCTAGCTGTAAGTCCTACTTATAGTCCGTAAAATAAACCGTACGGCCTTTTAATAGGCCGTATATAAACCATATAGCCTTCCAACGGACCATAAATAAACTATAAATACTCCATTAGTCTCATTCCACCCACTCTATAACCTTTAGATTAAGCTTATTCATATTAATTAGAGTTTTAAAAGCTTAATACGGCTTTGCCTTAGTCATAGCATCTACTGGGTTGTCTCCACCGCTAATCTACTTAACCTCTATAATCTTACATCATTTATAGGCCTAACGTAAGCATATTAGGTTGACTATAAGCCTCTTCTCTTATATCATACCTAGTTTAACTAGGCAGTTATAAAGGGACTTTAAATTGGTGTATAGAACTAGGGGTAATTGCTCTAATTATAGAATTTTCTAGATTGTTAATTTGATTGCGGCTTGTCATGGAGCGAGCACAAGCAGTGATAATATATAGCGAAGTAGATATTATTAAGCTATGTACATAAACTGCGTAATAAAGTCAAGACGTTGTATAAGGAAAGGAAAGTAGGAAACAGGGGAAAAAGGATATATAACGTTCGCTTGGTTGCTAGGTTAATGGGTACTATGCTACACACGGGCAGGGTAGAGCTTAGGTGGCGGTTCTAGTAGAACTTGGCAGAATTTGGCAGTTAGAGGTCCTTAAAGTTGCTAGTTGGCAACTCTAACAGTAGAGATAGCAGATTACGGCGGAATATAGCAGATTGCTATCAGATTGCCGTCTTATAGTCAGTCTCCGGTTATTTAGTTAGTGGAAATAGGTAGACGTATGTAAGGTGTTACGGGGGTGTCCCATAATAGTACCCCCCATTTAAACTTAAGCATCTGCAAGATAGGGCTGTGGTAGTTCTGGGTAGAGTTCATGAAAGTCTTCTACGGCTTGTGTAAGTCCTATAAAGTTAGCAGGTTCCCATAAGGGTTTAGTAAAACCTCTCCATTTTATAAGGTACATATATTTGCGTTTCCATTTGTTATACTTAATATTGTTAACTCTTTTAATAAGGTACTTATCCTCACTATCCACTTTAACTGGTGGGGGAGGGTCTTAAATCTATTTAGGCAGGGCGTCTAATATAGGGGCGGCAGGGTGGAGGACTGACGTATAGAATATAGGGTGGATTTTAACCGTATTAGGGAGCTTCAGTCAGTAGGCATAAGGAGAAATAACTTTTTCAACCTTATAAGGGCCAGCGTTCTTCTAATTAAGTTTCTTAATAGGTCATTTTATGTTTAGATTTCTTACATCTAACCAAACAAAGTTACTAATTTGGTAAGCTGGTGCTGGGGTTTAGTTCTTATTTACTGCGGCTTTATAGACAGACTAGGCCTATATTATTTTATTAGCAAGGAACTCCTATAGTTCTTCCATCTTCTTTATAAATTTATTTACTTCTGTAACTTGTAAGGCCTAATAAGCTAGATAAGGAACATTACTAAAGGGTTTAAAACCTATTCACAGGTACTGGCCGTAATTAGCTAGAAATGGGGAGACCTTTGTGGTTTCTAAGATGGAGTTATTTACAGTAAACTTGGCAAATACAAGCCAGTCCATCCAGTCGTCCTGTAGATACGACGTGTATATCCGAATATACTATTCCATTATAGCATTTGCACGTTCTGTTTAACCATCCATTTCTAGATAATATGCTATAGACAATAGTGCTTTAATGCGGAGTTAGGTAGTTAGTTTTTTCTAAAACACCAAGACGAACTAGCGGCCTCTATTAGAGATAATTGTTTTAGGGAGTCTGTAGAGTTTCTATATATAATTTAGGAACAGTTAGGCAACAGTAGGTGCTAATATATTAGGGCAGGCAATTAAGTATCTCATCTTAAATAGTCAGTCTATAACTACCATAATATTTATACAGCCTTTACTTTTAGGGAGATTAACAATAAAGTTAATTAAGATATCCTTCTATCTTTGGTCCGGAATAGGCAGTGGCTTTAGAAAGCTATTGTACATCTCATACAAAGCTTTAGCTTATTGGCAGGTATGGCAGCTAGAGATATACCTTCATGTTATGTTATGTATGTTTAGCTAGTAGTACTCCCGTTAGAGTAGCTCCAGGGTTTTTCCTTAGCCTAGGTGGCCAGCTACTAGTAGGTTATATACATATTTAAGGAGCTTAAGCTTAAGTTTATTGTAATTAGGGACAACTAGGCAGTTCTAGTAGTACAAGCGGTCTCTGTAAACTTTATATTTACTTAAAGAGATCTTTTTAGAGCATCTAACGCCATCTTAAATTAGCTTAAGTGTCTCTTGGATAAACTCATTATTTAGGTATTTATTGATTATAATCTATTTAATTAATTAATTAGTTATTTTAAGGACATATACCGCAAGGTCTTTAGCTAGGGGATTAAATAATTTAGGATAAAGCAGGGTTTAATTGCAGTAGGCGCGCGCTTCTTTCTATGCTGTTATATCTTATAAACGTTGAGTTAGGGCATTAGGTTTTTAACCTTAAACGCCTAGGCAGTATATAATTAAGAATTAGAAATAAGACAGATATTCTAACCAGCGGGCTTAATAATAACTTAGCTGTTTCATAGTTATAAAGTACTGTAGATTCTTATGGTTGCTAAGGACCTTAATCAGAAATCCAGCGCCTTCCAGTTCAGGTCGCCACTATTCAAAACATCTAATAATGGCCAACAATTCTTTATTGTAGATCTCGTAGTTACATTCGGCTAGACTTAGTTGTTTTAAGAAGTATACTACAGGGTGTAGTACCCCTTCTTTATTATACTAAGACAGAATGCCTCTAGTGACGTAGTTAGATAAGTCAGCTTCTATAGCACTCTTTCGGTTTGGGTTAAAGTGTTAGAGTACGGGTGCGGTAATAAACATGACTTTTAAATAGGCAAAGGCCTTCTTATATTCCTTGTTAAAGATAAAGGCTTTATCCTTTTAGGTTAGAGCTATAAGAGGTGAAACTAGGGCGGAGAAGTTATTAATAAACTGTTAATAGAAATTAGCAAATCCTATAAAGGCTCTTACATCCTTAACGTTCTTAGGTTCTTACTAGTTTATAATTGCTTTAATCTTCTTTGGGTCCATTTATATACCATCTATAGAGATAATAAGTCTAAGGTATAGAACTTCCGTTTTATGGAACTTGCATTTATCTATATCTAATTATAGTCTAGCTCTACATAGGGCTTCTAAGACAAGGTTAACGTGTTTCTTATATTTAGCTAGGTTATTACTATATACCAGGATGTCGTTAATATAAGCAGTACAGAAAACGTCTAGGTAAGGTTATAAGGTATTATTTATAAAGTGTTAGAATAAACTTAGGGCATTCATAAGGCCAAATGGCGTCACTAAGTATTTAAATAGTCCGTATCTAGTATGGAATGCTGTAAGCCATTTATCTCCTTTTGTAATACGGAGGCGGTTAAATATGTGGATAAGGTTAAGTTTTATGTAGTAGCAAGCCTTACTTAATTAGTTTAGTGTCTCTTAAATTAACAAAAGTAGGTACTAATTCTTAATGGTAATAGCGTTAAAAGCTTAGTAGTCCACATAAAAGCGCAGACCGCCGCTAGGTTTCTTAATAAAGATTACAGGTACAGCTATAGGTAAAGAGCTTACTCTAATAAATCCTTTACTTAGGTGTTCGTCCAAGTACTTCCACAACACTTAGAGTTCATTTTAGGACATTCCATATAAGGGTCCAAATCCTAGCTGTTTTCCTTCTTTAAGTACAATCTTGTAGTTATATGGTTGGTACTCTACTAACTTATCAGCTTCCTTTCGTAAAAATACTTCTAGATGCTTATAATGGCATACTAGTACTTTTATAGCAGGGTTAGTGTACTTTTTTAGTACTAGGGCCTTTTTAATATTAGCCATTGTAACGGCAAAGATCATATATTTAGGTTTCCTAGTAAGTTATGCTAACAGGGTAGCTCTAATTATATAGATATCCATAGAAAGGGGGGCAAGTTACCAGCTGGCAACTTCCTTTTAATTATCTACTGTTTCTTATTTAACTTTAGGTTTAGTATTAGGTATAGAGTCAGTATTAGATTTAGGTTTAGGTTCTTTAAGTATCCTTTTTATAGTAGAATACCAGTTCTTCTAGTACTTTTATATGTTAAGCTTAAGTTTAGGCTTCTGCTTAGTTTGGGGTGGTAAAGTAGTTAGGGTTAGTTTGTGTAGTTTAGTGTAATTTTTGGGTTCTTAGTGGAATTAGGTAGACTTTTTAGGTATAGGGTAGACATTAGTGGAAATTTTAGACTAATGGATCCTAGTGGATTTTTTAGATTTTAGTTTAGGGTCTAAGCAGTAAGTTATAAGGCACTTCTACTTACAACAGGAGGCGGTAAATAGAAGCTTAAAGTTGTCCCAATTAATAGTTACCTTATATAACTTTATCCAAGGTTGTCTAAGTATTACTAAGTGACCTAGGGTGGTAACAAAAAGCCTAATTAGTTCTTTGTGGTTTAGGTATTAGAGTCTTAGGAATACTACATAGGTAATACAGCCTAAGATAGTGCGTTTACCATTAAATCCAAATACATCAATATGCCAGTTAAGGGGGGTTAGGGTAAAACCATTATCTTACATAAAGATCTTGTTAATAAATCCTATACCACTGGCTCCTGTATTAATTAGGACTTAAGTATTAGCCTATTAATTATTCTGCCAAAGACAACAGTTAATAGTTATGCTGCAATCCCAAGAGTTAGAATTTGTAATATCCAGAGCATTTAATAAGATCCTAAGGCAGTGCCGTCCCAGAGAGCGACTTAGCTCCAGGACCTTCCTTTTAGAGGCAACCAGGGTGGGGTTCCTATGGAACGTTAGCTATAACTTCGTCCTTATAAGTAGTGCTTACTAGATGCGGGGCTAGAGCCATATAAAGATTAGGGACGGTAACTGGAGGATTGGTGCGGTGAACAGTTACTAGTATTAGCTATTTATAAATTGTGTTAGGGTATAGGAACAGAGCAGTATCTTAAGATATAAGCCTTGCTTCCGCATTTAAAGCAAAGGCCTAGCTTAATGCGTTATTCTTATTTAGGGGACCCTAGTGGGGCATACTCTAGGGTTCCAGAGTTAATATCCATGGCGTTAGGGTGCTTAGGCTAAGACAATAACTTAGTAGTCGTTCACAGAGCTGTTATATTGTATTAAGGAATGGACTTTAGTGTCAGGCGTAGTATATCATTGTATTATTTATTAATAACGTTTACGCAGGCGTTAAGGGCTCCTAGTAGGTCTACACCTATTAGGGAGGTTTTTAGTTTAGGACTTAGGGATTTAATAAGGCTATTAACCAGTACAGAGTCGTTCCAGCCTATTTCCTTTATATAATGGTTAAATTTAGAGAAGTATACTGGAAAGCTTTTTATTCCTTAAGTTATATAGTTTATCTTTCTCTAAGCAGTGGCTTAGCGGTTTAGGTTACTATATATAGCTTTAAGAAGTACAACTAGACTTTATACTGAATTTGGTTAAAGGGGTTTAATAAGGTTAGCTGCGTCTCCTCCTAGTCAACTTAGGGCGTAGCAGAGTTAGTTAGCTTTAGTTAGGTAGCAGTCAGCATTACCAGTTAGCTTATTTTTAAGCTGGCTTAGAAATAATTAGAGTTCTTATTATTTACCAGTAAATATTAGAGGGTCTAGTAGTCATTCGGATTATTGTGGTGCGGTAGTTAGTTTAGGGTAAATAGCTACTATAGGTTCAGGACTCTTATTTCGCGTGTTCGTCTCTAGAGAAGGCGTTTAGTCTTAGGGCCCTAGTATAGGCATTTTAAGGGTGCGGACTTCTTCTTAAAGGTCCTTAATTATTTGCAGGTATCATGCTTCTTATTTAGCTTATTATTAAGTTAAAGTGGCTTAGTTCTATATAAGGGCATCTATAAAGGACTTCTATATCTCTACCAATTGTTTTTAGAGTACGGATATAATGCCAGCGGCTGTTATGGGGGCTTTAGGGTTATTCTACATTTTAGAGGGTGGTATATAAGGTTAACGCAACGTAGTGTCATAGAGTAAGTATAAGTGGTAATAATATATAGCGAAGTAGATATTATTAAGCTATATACATGAACTACGTAATAAAGTTAAGACATTATATAAGGAAAGGAAAGTAGGAAACAGGGGAAAAAGGGTATATAACATTCGCTTAGTTGCTAGGTTAATGGGTACTATGCTACATATAGGCAGGGTAGAGCTTAGGTGGCGGTTCTGGTAGAACTTGGCAGAATTCGGCAGTTAGAGGTCCTTAAAGTTGCCAGTTAGCAACTCCGACAGTAGAGACGGCAGATTGTGGCGGAATACAGCAGATTGCTGTTAGATTGCCGTCTCATGGTCGGTCTCCGGTTGTTCAGTCAGTGGAAACAGGTGGACGTGTGTAAGGTGTCATAGGGGTGTCCCGTGACACGGCTGCTATATTAAATCTATAAGCTAGTGCATATAGTTTAGAAGCTAGTACACTACGGGTTACTTATTTACATTTAATTAAAAACTAATATAGTATATTTACGTCCTAATTATAAAGCCAATTTATAATAATAGGTCTCTATTATTGGCGAAGGAGGTGTCTATAAATACCAGTATACTAAGGGAATTTAGGTCTAGTGGTACAAAAGTAAGTTCTCTTATTGCATTGTTAATTTGCCACTAAATATGCTTATTAAGCTGCTTAATATTTTCCTCTTATAGATCTATTACCTGGGCTGTAAAGGATAAATTATAGGCAGATTTGGGTTGACAGACTATAGCAATATAGGCGCCTCTTGCACGCTGTATAACGTATTAGTCCCTTATATTTATAGTCTTATAGGTCTCTCCGCGGGAACTAGTAAGGTCCATAGGCTTTACTATAATAAGCCTTAGGTTTTAAGCTTAGCGTTTCTAAGTTAGCTAGATTAAGTTGACCTTTTATATAATTAAACCTCTATTAAATTTAATTGGAGTCTGCTTAGTTAACTACTCTTACAGCTTTATTAAGAATTTAGCTTCTTATAGTTTAGTCTCTTTAGCGTCCGCAAAAGTCTAGTCTACTAGGAAGAGGGTATTATCTATTTAAAGTCCAACAATACTAAGGCCGTTTAATAGGGTGTATAGGAGACAGGGGTTATATATCAACTGCTCCATCTTAAGTTTACGGACATGATACTGGTAATATATCTTAAACTAGTAGTTTCTAGCTTCCGGCACTCCATAAAGGGGTTTTATAACCTATAAAATTATTCCTAATTCTAAGTTAAGCTTAAGGGGTGGTTATATAAAGATGTCCCTACTTAGGTAGGTGTTGGACTGTATATAGGCTTATAAAATATCCCATAAGTAGAGGGCTATAGGTTTAGTTTGCTGTAGTCTAGATAAAAGTGCGAGTATAATCTATTAACTGACTTATTAGATTATAGGTAATTATATAAGAACCAAGTCCTTTCCTTAGTTGTTATAAGCTTATATAACAAGCCTTAACTTTTTAAAGGCTTTATTAGTACTAGGGTACTTAATTTTATTAACAAAGCATAAGTTAAATATACAGACGCCTTGCGGAATATCTTTTTCTGCTATAACCATAAAGACACTCTTTTTAAGTAGTCCATTAATCTCTTTACATTATAAGTCCATAAAAGGGGTTTCCTATACTAGAACTAATATATCCACAGGTGGGGGTTGTTTTATAGGTATACCTGCGGAGGTTAGGTAATTCTCTATTATAGGGTTCTTAGTTATAGGGTGCTTTTAGGGGCGTCCTTAACTATGCTTTACAGCAGGTTTAGCAAGTTTAGTAAGTTCCTAGGGGACTTCTAAAGTAGGCAGGGGTGCTTCTAATTCATCTAGTTTAATATTATAGTTATAGGTGTTTTTAGACCGAAAATAGGGTTTTACGGACATACTTCTAAACCTAGTAGGTCCGTTAGGAAGTTGTATATAGTATATTTCATTTTCTATAGCTAGTAAACAATAAGGTCTAGTCTAATTGCCGCTCTTACGCCATATAAGGACTTTAGAATTAAGCAGGAGGTTATAAACTAAGGTTGTGTCTAGTCTGTTACAGTAGTGCAAAGCGCTATTAACAGCTTATTTAGCCCGTAATTTAACTATTTTGGCCATTGCCTTCTACATTATAGCTGCTTATTCCATAACAGACGGGGCAGGAGGGTCTAGGTTGCTTATCCTTAGGTAAATTCCGTAAACTAAGAGGGTGGGTACTAGTCCATTAGGGCTAGCGGTATTATTAACGGCTTTTATAGCCATCTGTAAAGCCAGTTCCTTTTAGATGTCCTTATATTCGTCCATAATAATCTAGTAAGCTCTTTATAAGGCTAAGTAAGCTCGCTTAATAAGCCTAACGGACTAGTGCGCCTTAACTGGAATGGCTTTTGTTAAAATAGCCATAGCTATAGCGTACTGTTAGAATTCCTTGCTAATAAAGTTCCTACTAGTGTTATGGGTGATATACTTAGGGGGTCCAACGTATGTGTTAATCTAATAGGTCCGTAAAATATCCTAAATATATTTTACGGATATATTTTGCAACTAACAGGCGGCTTAATAGCGGGTTACCTTATTAATTATATATAATACTAGGCTGCCGTTAATATACATAATATCTATGTATACTAAGTGGTTAAAATTAAGGTCCTTATAGAGGGTAAACTTAAATCAGCTAGGGAACATCTGTATTTCTGGTAAAAGAAACAGTATTTGGTTAGGTGGTTAATTACCTTTTTATTAACGTCGTTATATCCAAAGCGTTTAAGAACTCTATACAGCTTTTCGGCTAATAGGTGGCCAAAACGGCAGTATAGGCGGTAGATTTTAGTACTAGTAAGGTAACACAGGTTATAGTTAAAAGATTCCTAAATATAGATCCGTAAAGTCTCTCCCTATATAAGGAACGGGTATCCGAATTATCATATAATTAGTAGGGTAATATGCTTGCTTCCTAGGGTAATAGCGGGGCTAATTAGGGTATCTATAATGTTGTTATAGTAAATCTATAACCTATCTATATCCGCAAGGCAAAATAGGAAAGGGGTGTCCGCTTTTACTATATAAAAGTTAACTAGGCTAATTAAAGTCTTAACTGCAACTAATTTAATTAATGCGGTTAAGCTAATACCAAATTAGACATTTATAGCCTTAGTTTGCATAGTATTAATATCCATATTATTATTTATAGTGGTCTTATATACAAGGTATTGTCTATAACCTATAGTAGACTTCTTAGAGGCACCTATATTAATTATAACGCCATAGAATTCTTTGGGGGTATAGCGTTCTATAGTAATATATATAAATAGGTCCTGTTAGCGGTCCGTAACATCTATAACAGGTCTAATAGGTATACTTATAGGTTAGTTTTTAGGTGCAATTAAGTGTATAAAGGAGCGGTTGGCTAATACGGTTATAATATTAAAGGCTTGGCTGTCTATAAAAGGTCTAAAAGTAGTTAGGAATATCTCTAAGGTCTCCTATTCTTAAATATCTAAATTAAAGTTAATTATAAGGGCTTCTATTAACTTATTAAGAGACTCCTCTACTTCCTCTTCTTTATAATTTAGGATAAACTAGTTAATCCAGCTGTTAAATCTCTTCTTAGACTTATTATGCTCTTCTTAGGTATGCCTTATAGACCAGCATCCTTTCTTACTATATATAAAGCACTTCTGGCTAGTTTGTCTATAGGGGTATACTTTTATACAGAAGTTGCTATAGGGGTTACAGGTGGGACTTGGTTAGTATGGGTACTAGTAGTAGTGGCGGTCCGTAAAATAGGCATCTAAGTTAGTTGGCGGGTTTTATAAGTCCGTAATAAAGGCTTAAATACTGCCTAGTGGGTTTAAGACTTTATACATTATAATAAAGGACCGTAAATTATTAATAAGGCCAGCTAGGGTATCTGCAGGCTTATAATAGGTATATTTACAGGGTTCCACTTCCTAGTAAGCCATAATAAGTTTACTGTATAGGAAGTTGTCTATTTAAAGTTTAATATTAAGGCCATGCTATAGGTGCCGAAGGTCTTTAATAAGAATTTACAGGCACTCTATAGTCAATTTTTCAGTATTCTTATTAATTACGGTTCGTAACTTAATCGCATTCTATTAGGTAAGGATGTTATGCTTATATTCTGGCCCTTTAAAGTAGTTGCGTGTGGCTTTATATAGCTTATTAAAGGGAATACTAAGGGGGTTGCTCTTAAGGTTGGTGTAGTAGTGGTTAAGGGCTAGGCCACGCAGTATAGTGGAATAGGCTTGGCTAAATTCCTATTTGGGAATATCAGCCTTCTAACAGAGGTCTGTAAAAATAGTTAGTTTAAAGTTAAAGTTATCGTTTTTACCGCTATACTTGGATTTATCAGTATAGAGCTTAGCTAGGTTAGCTAGCTTCTTACCATAGGTCTTTACTTAGGTGGTTTGCGGATCTATAACTTAAGTAACAGAAGGTTTTTGGTCCGTATTTTAGTTTATAGGGGTATTACGGTCTATAACTTACGGGTTAGGTATGCTTTGGCCCGTAAGATTAATTCTAAAACTACTTTAGTCTGTAGGGCGAATTTGGTTAAATGGGTTGTCTATAAGGCTAGAGATCCTATTAAGTTTAAAGGAGGTAAAGAGTTTACTAGTTTTAATATAATCTAGAATCTGCTCTTTAGTTTATTCTATTTAGTCCTCCTTATATAGGGTATTATATAGAGACTGTATAATAGTAACTCACTTGTCCTTTTTAACCTATACACCTTAGTTACGTAAGAGGGTTTATAGGTTGCGGGTAGTTACAAGGTTATAAGCCTTAAAAATAGGTTCTATAAAGTCCATAAAGTCTTCCCTATATTGTTTCTATAGATCATTATTTAAAAGCTTAAAGTGTCCGTATTTAAGGATTTTAAAATTAATATAGTCATTAACGCTGTTTATAGACGTGAGGTTGACTCCCTAACTCTACTTCTTTTAACCTTTGTTAATTTGCTTACTTATATCTGCCATATTATATAGCATAGTATGTCTGTATAAGCTGTAACGGGTTAAGAGGAGCTTATAGCGGGTGGTAGTGGCTTATAGCAGGTGGAGGAGGTCTTATAACGGTCCGTAAAATCGATTAATAGGTCCGTAATAGTTTAAGAGGTCTTATAATAGTCTATAAAGGCAATTAACAGGTTTGTAATGGTTTATAGGAGGGCAGGGGGTTCCGTAAAGGTCTATATTTATATCTATAAACTTCCAGTAAACCGTACTAAGACTTAAATAAGTATACAGAGATGGTGATAGAGTCTATAATCCCCAACTTCCGACCTTTTAGTAGGTTGTACTAGGATATAAACAGGTGGTTGCTGTCGTATATCGCTTAGGGGGAGGTGTTGAGTGATTGCTAATCTGTGCGCACTTACTAATTAGTGTTTGTATTAACGTAATAATATAAGTGAGTCGTATCCAGGGGCACGAAATACGTATAGTATTGTATGCTTATTTAGATGGTGACTGTCAATTCTATTGAAATAGACTACGTAGTCTATATACTAACGCGCCGTCCCCTTGATTAGTCAGCACTTTGTAAACAAGTGGTTGGTGCACTAAACGCGTAAGTACGCGTTTGGTACACCAGGTGCTGTAATCATACAGCGAATAATATTATTAGTAGCTTTAATATAAAGAAGTTTAGGAACGCGGTAATTAACTAGATCGCTAAAAGTAATTAAGTACTATAAGAAGTAGAGAATCCTACCTTTTAAATAATAATCGGTACTACCAGTAAAGAAGCCCTTACTATACTTTAGAAGTCCTATAACTTAGTATATAATTATATCCTTACTAACTTTAAAGCTTTTCTTTCTGCTGTTTAAATAAAACTCTAAGGCGCTATAACAAAGATATACTTATTATTTAATGGCTAGACAACTCGGAATAATTTCTATACCCTTACTAGCGTGTATATATACTATTTAGATAAGAATGGTTACGTAGTAGATTATATACTAGCCCTTTTAGAATAGCTTAGCAAGCACTCTGGCGTTAATTACGTAGCGGTAATAAACAATATCCTAAAGTAATTTGGTATAATAAGTAAATGCCTAGGCTTCTTTATTACTAATAACGCCTTAAATAATAATACTGCTATATAAGAGCTTTCTACTATATATAAATTTAATAAGAAGTTTAAACGGATCTAGTGTTTAGGCTATATACTTAATCGCATAGCATAATTAATTTTATTTAGTAAGGATAAGAAGGCCTTAAAAAATATTTAAGAGAACTTGCTAGTAAGTGGATATTAACCTCTATTGCCTAAATAACCTTACTAACGCTTTCTGTAGAATAAAGAGCGGTTCCTTAAGGAGTGGCGCTAGGAGGGTCCTTTAGGCACTCTATGCAATCTTATATACACTATTAGTACTCCTTAGCTTTATTAATTATTTAAATAGTATTAAGCTAAGGATAATAAACAGCTACTAGTTAAAGGCTTTACTCCTAAATAGTTAATTAAGCTAGTAAAAACGCGGTAGAACAGTTATCTTAATACCTTTATTTAAGCGGTAGAACTTTATTAACTACTTAATTTAATTACTTACTATATAATTAATAGATATAACGCTAAAGCTATATTAGCTTGGGTATAAAATAAACCTTTCCCTTCCTTACAGAGCTTTATATTAAATAGCAGTTTAAATAATTATAATTAGAGCGTTATTAATAGTTATATTATAATCCTTTAACCGCTTAAGGAGGCTATAAAGCTGCTAGAAGGCTATAGTAAATTGGGTAGGAATGGAGCTATTTAGGAGGTTCTTCCAACGCTTAAATGGCTACTTAAACTATTTAAAGAAATAAAGGATTGTGTAAGGGAAGCTCTAGTTAAAGATTATAAATACTAGGAGGCCGTAGAGGATTACTATTAAACTAATATAAATAGTGGTTGGCTAAAGCCCTAAAAGTACTATAAGCTACTTAATAAAACGCCAGTATATTATGCCGCAGTTATCCTTTATCCTTTCCTTAAGAACTACTGCAAGAATACCTAGGTTAAACACCCTAAATGGCTAGAGCAGAATAAGGATTAGTTCTTAAAGCTTTAGCAGTAGTATAAGTAGTAGCCCCTACTGCGATTAACACCTCGCACTTTTACGGAACCTCTCCTTCTTATATACACGCGTTTTAGTAGGGATGATTATATTAAGGCTATTACTATAGGTACTTAATTAACACGTAATCTTCTTAGCGATAAATATAAGAAGTGGAAGCTTCTTAATTAACTTAATAGCAGCTACCCGCTTGCAAATAGTCCTATTAAGTACTGGCTATATTATTACACTAAGTTTCCTTACCTTAGCCAGCTAGTGCTTAATATCCTTACTATACTAGCTACCAGCTGCAATTATAAGAGGATGTTTAGTAAACTTAGTAATATAATATTATCGCGCCGCTTAAAGCTAAAGCCAGTAATAATAGTAGCGCTTTAATCTTGCCAAAGCTTTAATTATCTTAGCCTTTAAAAGCGCGCCTAATTAAGTAGTAAAATTACCTTATTCTTAGTAAAGTTATAGTAACGATTTAGCGTTTAGTAGTATTATCTAAAGCACCTCCTCCCTCCTCTATATCTATTATTTTAACGTCCAGCTAATTATAAGCATTATTACCCTAACCTTTTTAACCACCTCCAAATAATTGGGCGACCTTATATTAATACTGGTAATAATATTAGGCAGGAGGGCAATTGGGGAGAGACAATCTGGGTATAATTTAGGGCACCTAGACAAGGCTATATTAACCTCTACCATGCTAAGACTTTAATATACTAGATAGCAAATCAAACGTAAATTAAATCAATTAAATTAGGCCTTTAATTACATAATAAATTAAATAAATTAAATCGGGTGCTAAAAAACCTCAAATCAAACAAACCGAAGGCCTTATATTTGTTTGATTTGTTTGTTGTCATGTCTGGGCATCTCATCCCAACGTCTTTTTAGTTGAAGGTGATCCCGGCCGCCATATTCAAGCAAATCGGCTCAGTTTGAGTGTCTTTAGTGTCCAAATTGGATCTTCTAGGTGCTGGTAGGGAAGAGATCCAAGACAGAGCCCTCGTCGATGCATCCGTCGCGAATGGCGTCAGCCACCTTGTTTACACGTCTGGCGGCCGTGGCAGGCCTATCGATTCCCCCAACAACCCTACTACGGTGGGGAATTTTGTCGCGAAGTACAATGTATGTAGAGAAACATCTCGAAAAGGAAGCCGCTGCCAGCGCGCACAGCATGACTTGTATCATTCTCCGGCCAGTTACATTTTTTTGAAAACCAGAACCTCGACCGACATGGCCTAGGCTTCGCTCAAATGTGGGAGCAGATAGGCGACAAGAAATTGCAATTGGCTGGTTTGTCGCTCAAGCGATTTTTTGCCCAGGCAAGTTTCACAATGTGGCGTTATCACTTACGGGGACGAATTAATTGACTCAACTAGAGGGAGTTATTATTTTCGAGGTTGTTGGGAAGGAGATGCCGGTTGCGCCGTGCTTTGTTGGCTCCGCGTTGAAGTTCTTTATGAAGGAAGCGCTTGGTACCATGTTTCAGTGGTTCAGAGATGTCGGGTATGGTGCAGACGTTGAGGAGTGTCGTAAAATGAATCCTCAGATGCAAGACTACCGAATATGGTTGAAGGAAAATAGCAACTTTGTGAAGAAACGAGAGTATGAATGCGCAGCTTGCGTATCAAGACGCCGGTATATTAGCTACGTGGACATTTGACTTCTTATTTATGAAGCCTGCATTCTCCTATATTTTGATATCACGTCTCCTCATTTTGACTTTGATATCTCCATCCGTTGGCATCACACCGGCGCCGGAGAAGGTATTCCTGATAGCTGGGAAGCAATTCCTACTCTTTCCCTGTTCGTCCACGAATCCTACCACTTCGAATTCAAATGCTAGCAGCAGCATCGCAACACTTCCAAGAACCTCCTGCTTAGCAAACACTCTTCCAGGGCAAATACTTTTCCCTCCGCCAAATGGATAGAACCTGCCAGTCGTCCCGTCGAGAGTGAAAACGGTCTTCCCGGTCTCCGGATGCTTCCTCAGAAACCTCTCAGCGCAAAACACATCACTCGGCGGGTCCAGCCAACGCGCCTCGTCCAGATGGCCAAGCGAGGAAGGTGCTACGATAATCCCGCTCTTCTTGAAAAATACTTGTTTCTTTTCATCGTCCAGCGGCAATACTAGGTCATCCTTTAACTCTCTCGTGACCCAGACATCCACATATAACCTCAAAATTTCATGGAATATGCTCTGCAACAGCGGCAGGGAGATCAGCGTCGAGACATCGACCGTCCCATCTTTGCGTTTCGCTGTTTTTACCTCTTCCATTACTCTCCCAAGCAAAGTTTTGTCCCCTTCCGGATTGAGAATGTGCATCAACATCCACCCTGCAGCAGGTATTGCATCAACATCCACCCTGCAGCAGGTATTGCATTGCTACTCAGCCCGAAAATGAAGCCCAGATCCATGCCTGCCCTTCCCCTGAGACTTAGCCCCCTCGCCTCAAAATACTGACGCTTCGCCCTGTTCGCCCTGCTCCCAAATAGCGGGTCCCACCCAACCCCACCATTCGGATCCGACATACCCTTTGTCTTGTCTCGCAGCATCACATGCCACTTCTCCATCCCATCCAGAAGCCTCGCGCGTGCCTGATACGATTTCGGCATGAACCAGCTTGACAAACCATACAGCATATTCATGAACCCGCGATCGAACTCCCAAAAGTCCTCCGCAAATCCCTCCACCACCTCCAGCACCGCCCGTCCCATAAACGCCTCCGTGGACGCGCGGAACATGGTCGTCGCCAGCCACGCACACAGCCCAACGCCCTGCTCGCCGCACGGCTCCGCGGCCACCAGCTCAGCCAGCACGCGTGTAAACTCGGCCGTCAGCTCGTTGACCCGCTCGCTGCGCAGCAGGAACTCGTGGTTCATCTTCTCCAGCTGCTGAGTCGGCGTCAACCCCGTCGCCGCGTCGGCCGGCTCGCCGAACCCATGGTACAGCTGCACATCGCGCGGCGCGACTCCGAGGCCCTTCTGCGCAATGTCGACGTTGAGGTTGTCGCGTGTGGGGCCGCGCGCCTTGAGTAGAGCTTGCACGGTGTGCGGCGAGTAGATGAAGTGCGTCGGGCGGCCACTGAGGAGGAGAGTGCAGGCGCCTGTGGCACGTGGGTGCCAGCGGAAGAGCTGCTTCCAGAAGACGCCGGGTGGGGAGGCGAGTAAGGAGTATGCGTTGCCTATAAAGGGGATAGTGTAGGGGATCTGAGGGGGTGGGGCTGCTTTTGTGGGGCGGGTGGGAGCTGAGGTATAGTACCTAAGGCTGAGACGATAGCGGAGGGTTGTATATAGGTGTGTAGCTGATAAGACGATGCCGATAAAGAGGAAGGGTATGAAGAGAACAAAAAGCGGCAGTGGGAGACCAGACATCGTGGGAAAAGGGACTTTGAGGAGTGCCATATTGCTAAGGCCTGCGATTGTTGCCGGAAGGAAAAGTCAACAATCTTTTGAAGATAGCTCGTGGAAATGATGGTACAGACGCATGGGGTCGAGGTGATACAGGCAATTTGAGGTGTTGAAGTGGCGGCGCTCGGTCACTAACCTGAAACAGTTAGGGGCGTGTTCGGGAGCCTTTTCAACGTAAAGTTGATCCGTGCTTTTGCCTGGCAGAAAATGACGCGTTTGTCCGGATTTGTGCACGTGTGCGAACCCAGACCTCCAGATTAAACTGACGCCAAGACCTTCAGTTCAGAAGCTTCATATGGTAAAGTTGCCAACTTTTAGGGCACGTTCGGTTGCAAATCGCCTCCATTTCATAATCTGTTCAATCCGTGCGCCTTTTAGTGTCGCCCGTTTTATAATTAGTGGCGGCTACTACCGTGGCTCATTTGAATCTGTAATTGAGTCGATTGTTCGGTTGCAGCTCCAGAATGAGGCTCCATATTTGACTTCGTGATTGACGTCGGTGAGCAATTCGAATGAGCCCCTCTCTGCCACCAGGCCTCTATCGCCACTCCCTACTTTTGTATTGCAATGGAGCCTCCTCCTCGGCCAACGCCCTCTCTGCGATCGACGTTTCCTACATCTTTGCCTACCTCCCGTGCGAGCCGTAGTAGAGTTACAGCGACGCCCATGTATGAGCCCTCCTAGAAACAAGCTTATCGCGATCACAAAAGTTAATAAGATAATATTATTATATAAGGCTTACAAATGCGACTGTAGTGTCGTAATTAGGGCATGTGGAGTCGCCATATTATAAGAAGTCGTGACTTTGGCGCGTATGCAAGAGCTCCATATTAATATGGAATATGGAACTGGAGCTCGAAGCTTCATATTGAAACGGTGCCAAGAACCTCATTACAACTACTGTATATAGTATAGCTTGCAAATTTGACGCGCTTACCGATATGGAGGAGCTCCATATTCAAAAGTCGTCAGATTTACCGAACAACACCCTCATATTCATATTTGAGCTCCATTTCGGTTACAATATGGAGCTGCAACCGAACATGCCCTTAGTGTTCTTTTAGCTGCAATTCTGGCATTCTTCGAGCGGTAAGAGGAGCATCAATTTTTTGAGGCTGTGCAGGCAACATCACCCCTAATCAACGGATTCTGAACTGAATCTGAGGCCTCCAGATTGCAACCGAACTCGTCTAGAACTTAAGCTACAGTGAGCTAGGGCTTCGAATACCAAAGGCTCTGCCAGAAGCTCTGCACGAAGCCCTACCAGAGGCTTTGCTAGAGGCTCTCAGTACAAAGCTCCCCCAAAACTCCACGTAGAGCTTTATAGAAGACGTTATAGTAGACGTCATAGCAGATACAGAGCTCTGTGCAGAGCTTTGGTAGAGCTCCGTGTGAAGCTTTAGTAGAGCTCCGCGTGAAGCTTTAGTAGGGCTCCGTGCAGAGCTTTAAGGGAGCCTCGAGCCTCTAGCAGAGCTTCGTGCAGAGCCTTTATTTATTTTGGCGCGTTATATTTAACCGAGAGTCTACTAACCTAGCTTAAAGCTAGACTATATTTAATTTCCCTAGCTACCAATACCTTACTAGGGGCTTCGCACGGGGCTCCGCACGGAGCTCTACCAAAGGCTCTGCCAGAAGCTCTACGTAGCTCCAAGAAGCTCCGCAGGAAGCCCCGCCAAGACTCCGTATAGAGCTCTAGCGAAGCTCTGCACGGAGCTCTGCATCTACCATAACGTCTAGTACTAATTCTGGTCTCCCGCCAACTCATACCCACACCTAAATGTTCTTCTGCCCAGCAGTTCTAGAATCGCACAAATGATTTGATGTAAACACGGAATCACCCAAAAAAACTAATCCAAAGCGTTGATTGCCTAATACTAATCTTACAAACCTAAAAGAAGGCTTCCTTGAATCATGGCCGCAGCAGTCCTCAAGAGCCCTTCGCCAGCACCTTCAACCGATCCAAGCCGCCATTAAACTCATCCGAGTCGCCACCCCACTTACACGAATCGTTATACTGCCAAATAGTCTGGTATCCCCAACCGCCCGGAATCGTACCGGGGACGCTATTCCAGCTGGCGAGATCCAGCGGACACGTACTTGCAAACGCGCTCGAGCCACCAGTGCACGTCTGCCACCAGCTGCGGTTGGTATACAAGATCGGGTACCGCGTCGTTGCGGCATGGTATGTGTTCACAAAGTCCTGGATCCAGGCGACCATGGCGGAGGTTGAGAGGCCCGAGCAGTCGCCTTCTAGGTCCAACATCCCAGGGAGCGTAATTCCGTCGGCGCTCCAGCCCCCGCCGTGTGCGAGGAAATACGTAGCTTGCGCGGCGCCGCTGCTGGAACCGGGCTGCGCGAAGTGGTAGCCGCCGCGGATGAAGCCGGCGTTTGTGGCGGCAGTGTAGTGGTCCGAGAACTATGGAGAGATATGTCTATGTTAGCGTCATTATCTCTTAATATGCTGGAGGCCGTGTGACGCCATTCCTGGAGTAGTGGTATGACTTGTCGAAAGATGGATATACTGAAAAGTTCAAGAGAATAAGTGGAGGATTTCACTGACCTTGGGATCAATGTAATTAGTTGATTCAGTGGCTTTGATCATAACAAAGCGTAGACCAGCATTGTACGCTCCAGTAAAGTCCACACTGCTTTGGTAGTGTGAGATGTCGAAACCCTGGACAGTGTCACGAACTGCAAGACCTGCAGGGGCCGCGGACACTATAGGAATACATGAGATGATAGCAGTAACGATGGTGATGTACTTCATGCTGGAGTCTGTAGGAAGCTAAGTGATGTAAGTGTGAATGGAACAGTGTATCAGACGAATTGGTTCAGAGAAGCAATAAATGTGCGGGACTTTGGGCCCTTATATAGAAGGTAATCAGGAGACTAAAGTATTTCATCAGTCTTGTCATTCATCACAATTGACGTGATATCCGTATTCTCCCCTTATTATTTCCCGAACCTGCAAATTCAGCCTTGTACACAATTGCGCACGACGTTGAAATGCTAAGAACCAATACATACGAACGCTCCTGCCAAGAGCGGGTAGCTAAGCGGGCCTAATACGAGACCATGTTACACTTGTTTCGTCGATCACGAGGCAGATTTGCGGCTTGGGTGAAGATCTTTGCAGGTGATCACCAATCCCGCCTCCCGCCAAAGCAGGCACACCCGTAATAATTAGATATCTATGCAGAAATAGCGACAATACGAAACGCCAGCTGTTTCGTGCGAGCCTCGGTGTCCCCGCCGTGTGCGCGCAATACACACACTTAATTTCGCTATGTCTGCAACTAAATTAGCAGGTTGAGCTGTGTAATATGACCAGGGCTTGAGCCACGGCCCACTGGGTGGGGGGGGCAATCGGCTTGACGGGCGCGTACACGCTTACTGGCGCCGGCTGTAAGGGGGTTTTTAGTAAAGGCGTGCTGCTAGTTACCCGTATTTGGGGCTGTATTGGGGGAGGCGACAGGGTAAAGCACCAAGATCTGGAGGTGATGTCACAATTTGGTGGGGAAGAGGAGTTTAGACCGGGTACCATTAAAGAAGGCACGACAAATACAATTGTAAATTAGCCATACTAGAAGACAAACTCCTTCAGTAGTCCTTACAACTTAAGCTCCATTGATATGATGAAAGCGCCCAGAGACATTTCATCATCTAACCAACTACGGGAGAGCTCAAGCATTGTGTTTTTATTAGAACTGTCTAATTTAGTTTCGAACTTGATATCAGCATCTTTGCCTTATTGGATAGATATTTCTTTAGTGCGAGAGGAATTCGTTACGTTACAAAGCCCATGCAAGTGCCTATACATATAGCCTTCCACCTTCAAGAATCCTTTTTGCGCTAGATCTCAGAGTGTTCATAGCCATTAGCCATAGACTTGGTCCAACACTAATTCTTGCTACCCCTATTTCTTTAAGTTCATTGACGGTAAGAGCGTCTGGAGCGTCTGAAAGTTTGACTGCCAGCGACCCATTAAACTCTTTCACGAGAAGTTTGACCTCTTCATTGCGCAATCCACGTTTGCCACCCCACACGAAGACTGTAGTTGCACCTGCCTCCAGATATGCTTTGCCTCGTTTGATGGTCTCCTCGAGTGCCTTCTCTGGCAGAGGGGTGAGACGCATGACATCCGTTCGAGCGTTTATAACAAAATCGGGGACGCCTAAATCTGCGGCCGCGGAAATAATACGCTTTATCCGTTCAGTCTGAACATCCATTGCGTAAAGGCTTCTCTCCAGTCCTTTGGCATATCCAGTTTTGGGGATAGAATCTTCGATGTTCGCGCCTGAGGCTCCCAGTCGGATTGCCCTTTGTACGCATTCGACCTCTTTTTCTGGATATCCATCCTGAAGATCAACACTGAGAGGGAGCTTGGCATGACGCACGAAAAATCCGATGGAAGCGATGGATCTCAGGTTCTGCTCCATGCTTAGTTCATCATCACGCAATCCGATGGTTTCGGCCAAGGCGTACGAAGCCGTTGCTACTGCTTGCACAGGCTTGAGAGAGGGTGGCGACTCATCATTAAGGGATAAAAGAGCTCCAAGAGAGCTGATATCGTAGATATTGGCGAAGATTATGGGGTTGCCTGGTTTGTGGAGGGCTTTCAGCTGCGTCGCGTATGAGGGATCAATTTCAGGGTGAATGAAGTCCATTTCTTCAATTGTAGGGGTTTCCCCGACTTTCTAGCATTCTTATCAGTTGGCGAGCAATGATAATCATCAGAGGACAGGCTTACTATCAAGGCGAGGGATCAGTTAAGCTCGGCTCACGTGTCCGATACTGACGATGGCTCTAGAAGAGTCCTCCACACGGGTTTCCTGCTTACATAAGCAGACATCCTTTGTTCCGCTTTTGGTCGGTGTCCGTAGTAGTTACCCCAGACTCCGTAGCAGTCACTTCGGTTTCCGTACCAATATAGGCCTATATTCGTCATAGTTAGATTCCAATAGATTCATTCATTCGTTCCAATATCATCCAGTTTATCAGGTTATAAGCACCGGGTTGCTACCAAGCGCCACGGTTCAACAGTTCAGAATATTAACACCTTACCACAGGTTGCATTAAGGGTTACCACACTCGTGCTAGGTCATATCTTACTGTTCTACATTTAACGCCTTACCACAGGCCGCATTAAAGGTTACCACACCTACGTACAAAGTCATTTCTTATTATCAAAATTACGCGTTAAATTCTTTTTTTTTTTTACGCGTTAAATTCATTTATTTACGCGTCGCCATGGGTAAAGACTATCCAGGCATTTAACGCCTCAAGAACGACGGTTTAAATTGGCATCAATATTGGAAGCAGCTCTACACGTACCTACGTGGTAAGGGCCTTCTGTATATTATTTAAGAAGATGTAGGCCCACCCCTCTACCCAAAGCCCCAGGAAGAAAAGCCTATAATATCTATCAATTAAGTACTAAAAGACGCCAACAAGGAGGAGCGAGATAAGATCCTTAAGAGGTCCCAAATTGTTGCGGACACCAACGATTTAATTCGCTTAACTAATAAGGTACTCTACAATAAGTATAATAAGGAGCTTAAATAGTACAATAAGGAAGACAGCAAAGTCTGTTTAGTTATCCTTGGTATAATTAATAAAGAGATTATTACTGCCCTAGAGCACAAGTAGACGGCAAAGGACTGCATTAAATACCTTAAGTAATTGTTTAAGGCCTGTGGCTTGATTTATAAGGCTAATATATAGGAGACTTTTATTAAGCTCCGCTTTTAATTAGACTAAGTAATTACTACTTTCTTAAGCTATTACCAAGAAGCGGTTTAAGGGGTTAAGTAGGTAAAGCTTGCCCTAGATAACAAGATCATTAACTACCAATTTATTAGCGCCGTTAACAAACACTTCCCTATATAGGCTTAGATCCAATATAACAAGATCCACAACAGCCATATAATTTTACTACTTTAATTAATTGCTGACCTTACTAATAAGGCTTAGCAGAAGAACTCACCTAAGAACTTCGCCTCAGTTAATAAACTACTAGGTAACTTACGTAAACAATCCAGTTAAGAACGCGGTAATGGCCGTGGTTACGGTAATGGTTAAGGCAGAGGTAGAGCTGGCCGCGGTGCCTTGTTAGGTAATTAAGGCCCTGCCAAGGATGCTTTAAACAAGTGTAGATGGTGTAAGCTAGGTTATCCAGGTGGTAAGAAAGGCTGCTAGATAAAGCACGCCTACCTAAGACCCAAATAGTGGAGACCTAGAGAGAAACGGCCTCCGCGCTTAGGTAATAGAGCAGCCTTAAATATAAATAAGGCCTCTAAAGGGATATCCAATCGTCCTTCTTAGGCCACTAATTTGGTAATTAAAACGATCTTTACTATAAAGGCCATTAGGCCAGCTACTATAGCTTCAGGAACAAATATTAAGGACTCCTAGATAGCCGACAGTTGCTTAAATATTCATATAGGCAATAATATTAGGAAGTTTATACAGTATAAGGAAATTAAGCCTCTCCAAATCCAGACAGGAGGAGGCTTAATAAAGGCTATTAGCGTTAAATTAGTTAAACTTACAGTTGCCTAAACTAACTACTCAGCCTATACAATTATATTTACTAACGTGTATTACTATCCTAACTTCTTTACAAATGTTATCTTGCTTAGTATTCTGTAAGGGAAGGACGCCTTCTTTAACAGTCTCTATAATACAATTAACTTCGTTAAAGATTAGGCAGAGATAGCCTATATCCCATACATTAACGGACTTAATTTATTTATACTGGTAAACAACCCTGCAGAGGTTCCCTTTGTAATGGCTCTAGCTACCGCACAATCGCGCCTCTATAAGAAAGGCGTGCTTGCCAAAGCTACTATGGAGACTTAGTATAAGAGACTACAACACCTTCCTCTTACCTAGATACGTCTCTCGCCAGAAGTATAAAGGGGATTATAGTTACTAAGGATAAGCCATTTTACTGCGAGGACTGTTACCTCGGAAAGGCCAAGAAGCAAATATTAAGACGCCCTTAAAGACGCAGCAATCGCATATTTAAAAAGGTGCACGTTAATATAGTTGGGCTATTAAAACACAAAGGTCTCCACAGTAAGAAGTACTAGGTACTATTTACTAATAACTAAACACGCTTTAGATGGATCTACTGTATATTAAATAAAGGCTCCGCGGCCTCTACCTTAAAGTAGTTTATCTGTATAATTAAGACTCAAATAGGGATAACAATTAGTTGCTTCCAATTAAATAGAGCTGCTAAATAGTTTAGTAAGGACATAACTAATTTCTTTAAGAACAAAGGTATAGTCACTAAAGCCTCTACCCCATACACTATACACCAGAATAGAATTGTAGAGAAGGCCAACCACCTAGTCAAAGAAAGGGTTAGGGTGATGTTAATTAAGACTTAATTACCATTAAAGCTCTAGCCTAAAGTCGCCAAGGCAGCCATATATAGACTTAATATGTTGCCTATATTAGTTAATAAGGACAAAGCTCCGCCCGCTTAAGTAATAGCTCTTACCCTAGGGGACACTAATTCTACAATTATATACGCCAACTGGAAGATCTATAGCTGTTCCACCTATATCCTTATTAATAAAAAAGACCCTTAGCGGCAATAAGGTAATAAGTTTATTATAAGAGCTCAGAAAGGATGATTGGTTAGCTATAAAGGCTTATATATATATTAAGTCTATCTACCTTATAAGAACAGAGTTATTTAATTAAGTAGTATCACCTTTAACAAATTAGGAACCTTTCTTACTACACTAATTAGTAAAGAAGAAGGTGGCAATAATAATATCTGCTAGGTACCACTTAAGGAACTTTCTACTAAAGACACTGTACTAGAGGTCTCTCGGTTATTGCAGGAGGCAGATAAGGCCCCTTAGGCCTCGTAGTTAGGGGGTGACTCTTAGTCGGGGGGTGTCTCTAACGATTACGATATCGCACCGCAGCCCAATCGACCTCCCCTCACTGACGACGAATAGGCAGGCCTTAACTAGCAAGAGCTACCTAATCTAGGAGGACACCTCTGTCAGGAAGGGACTTCCCTAAGGGACATCTACCAGAAGGACCTAAAGCAGACTCTAGATAAGTACTTATATAAGGAGGCTAAACCTATAACAAACACTTATACGCGGTTAAAGCCACGGCTTAACTATAGTATACTCTATAGAACTAGAAGGAAGGAGCTGGCTATAAAAGCTACCTACCTTACCCCAGCCTTTGCCTATATGTTTACAAGTGCTCTATCGCAGCCTTAGTAGACAAGAATAACTAAAGGACTACCTCCAGAGCCACGCAACTAGAAGGAAGCCATAAATTTAGTATTTAAGAAGGAGTGGAAGGCTACAGCGGATAAGGAATGGGAGTCTTAAATAATAAATATCTTATTTAAGATTATTAAACTTCCACCTAGAGCCAAGGCTCTACCCATTAAATGGGTCTTTATATATAAATTTAATAAGAACAACGTTCTATTTAGATGGAAAGCAAGACTAATATTGCGCGGTAATAAGCAGCGCCCAGGAATTAACTATAGCGACACATTTACAGGTATCGTTCGCCCTAGTACGTTTAAGTTACTAATAGCTCTAGTTGCCGTATATAATCTAGAGTGCAAATACCTAGACGTAATTACGGCCTTTCTTAATAGGAAGCTTAACCGTAAGAATATCTACATTTAGCTACTAGAAGGATATTATCAGTATCTAAAAGACGGCGTTGCCCTCATGGGCCTACTACTTAAAGCTCTCTATAGTCTTAAGCAGGCGCCATATCTTTGGTATAAGGAGCTTAAGAGCTTCCTTATTACCCTTAAATATATATCAATTTCAGCCAACCCATACGTCTTCGTCAGCCAGCAAAGTGGTTAAATTATTATCGTCTATATTAATAATCTTATCTTAATTAGACAAGATATACAGACAATTAAACTGCTTAAAGAAGTACTTAGAAATAAGTATAAAGTAAGAGACTTAGGCCCAATTGTATACTACCTAGGCATTTAAATTATAAGGAACTACTAGGCGCGATTAATTTAACTAGTACAGGACGCCTATATTAGGAAGATCCTGTATACGTTCTATATAAAAGATTGCACACTAGCCTCTACACCAATTCACTCCTCCGTGGTAAACTTTAAGCCACGTAAGCCTAAGGATTAAGCTCTGCTAGAGCTGGTAAAACAATACTAATTACTAATAGGCTCTCTACTTTATCCATGCAATTGGACTCGGCCCAACATGGCCTGGGCTATAGGGAAGCTCTATTAGTTCCTATACAACCCTACCAAACTGTATATAGAAGCTGTGATGTAGATACTCGCCTACTATATAGGGATAATTAACTTTAGCATAGAGTTCAGCTTACCCCAAGGGCAACAGCCACCTCTAAAAGCCTTTGCCGAGACAACAGCTATAGACTATACTACGCCTAATTGCAATAGGGAGTATAGCAGAAGCGCACTAGGTAATATACCTGACCTATAACTACACGGCTATAGCAATACAGCGTTTACTAATTTAGTTAATAGAAAGTTAACTTCTAGCTATATCTATAAGCTAGCGGGTAGCCTAGTTTTATATAAGTTAAGTAAGCAGTTAATACTTACAACCTCAAATACAGAGGCTAAGTATGTAGCGATAATATATGCGGCTAAGGAAGCCTTATGGCTCCGTCAATTGCTTACTAATTTAGGCTATACCGGAAAGGATCTACTACCGATACATTTATATAGTGACAATTAACCAGCCATCAGCCTTACTAAAAGCAATGACTATTACGCGCGCACTAAACACTTTAAGCTATACTGGCACTATATTTATAACAAGGTTTAAAGCGGCGTAATCCACCTACAGTACGTTCCTATAGGCGATATGGTGGCCAACGGTCTTACAAAGCTACTGTTAACGACTTAGTTTAGGAACTTCGTTAAGCAGCTAGGCCTTGTTTAATGCGATATAGATACTAAACCCAAATAGGAAATCGTATATAGGCTAGCAAATCCTCAGAGGGCACGCCATTTAACAATTCTAACCAATGCTGACGACTTTTAAATGGGGGATGGGAACGACAGAGAGCTTATAACGGGTAATTAATTACAGCTTAGGGAGAGGTTAAATAGGACCTATAGTACACTTAGAGGATTACAAGGTGTTTCTTTTATATATTTATAAGTTTAATACTAATTTAGGAAGGATCTGCTTCTGTTTTAGTGGAGTACTAGGGGGTATAACAATGGCTCTAGAAGAGTCCTCCACACAGGTTTCCTACTTACATAAGCAGACATACTTTGTTCCGCTTTTGGTCAGTGTCCGTAGTAGTTACCCCGGACTCCGTAGCAGTCACTTCGGTTTCCGTACCGATATAGGCCTATATTAAGGCCTATATTCATCGTAGTTAGATTCCAATAGATTCATTCATTCGTTCCAATATCATCCAGTTCATCAGATACCGCTGGTCGCGCCAAGTAAAATGGGGTGAACTTACTACCAGGTAAGCTTAGCAAAACTAAATATTAGATAAACTTTTATTTAATAAGCAACGTTTGTTAGCGACTCAGTCAATTGAGGCACGAGCACGGCAAGAGGGACGCGCAAGCCTGTACAATTGGTAGTCTATAAACGAGGATCCAAAGCTAAAGAAAGGAAAAGAGAAGAAGGGTTGCGCCGCTTGAGGTTTTATACGATCGTCTGGTCACGTGACTGCAACTGTCTACAATTATCCGCGATTGTCCGCCACAATCCACCGTTTTCCACCAGCGCCGTAACATTACCCCCCCCTCCAAAAAAGCCTGCCCTCAGGCTTTGTATGTCCGTATTACATCTATGAGGTATTCTTATCTTTATGCTCAATAGGCAGCTTATCGTCTTTGCTATACTAGCACTCTATCTACTCGCTAAGGTACTTTAGGGGTCCGGGCTTATTAGGGTACTAGTTATAGAATTCTTTAAGCTTATGGGGACTACCTATAAAGTTCCATATAGGGTATCAAGTGGGGTCTAGGTTATATCCTTTCCAACTAACACAATACTTTAGTGTTCCCCTTATAAGTTTACAGGCTAGTATTTCTTTAATTTCCCATTTATTGTTGCTATTAACTTAAATTAGCAGTGGAGGCTTATTCTTTTGTCTAGGTAGTAAGTTATTTGCAGCTTTTTATAGCTTATCTGGTAAGAAAACAGGATGGACTTTAATTAAATCTGGGAGTTCAACCTTATATAAGTTGCCTTCTTTATTAAGGATTCTATATAGTCCTACCATCTTATAGTCTAGCTTACAGCTAAGCCGTTCTGTCTTTTAGTTCTTTATTGTAACCTAGACCTTATTACCTATAGTAAAGTTAGGGTCGCGCCTGTACTTATTTACCTACTATTCTATTAATTTCTAGGCCTTCTCTAGGTTCTTATGGGCTACTATTTATACTTCTTCTAAGCGTCTAGCATACTGCTGTGCTTCCTTATAAGATAGTTTTTTATATATAGTTTATAGTCCTTCCGGTCTCTCCTAGTTAAAGCTTATATAGGGTAAGTATCTTATTTCTAGCTAAATAGGTACAAACCCTATAAAGTTATAGGGTAGGGTTGCCTAGGCGTAGTCTATTATAGGTAGTAGTTCGCTCTAGTTGTTTTAAAAGTAGTTAATAAAGGGCCGGAGTCTCTAGTCTAAGTATTAATTTATAATCTCTATCTAACTGTCTGTCTAGGGGTGGTATACTATAAAGAGCTTTAGCCTAATACCTAGGATCTAGGTAAACTTGTTCTAGAAGGCTAATATAAACTATAGCTTATAGTTGGATACGATAGTATCTAGTGGTCCGTAAATTTGGTAGACATAGTAGATATATAGTTAGGCCGCCTCTTTAGCATTAATATTCTTATAATAGGGGATTAAGAACGGGCGCTTGCTAAAATGGTTAACTAGGATTATAACTATATTATATCTGTTACGGTCTATAGGTAACTTATAGAAGTCTATAGAGATATGCTACTAGGGGCGTTATAGTATTAGGAGTGGCTTTAATAGCCCTAGGGTTTTATCTCGTGGAATTATAAACCTATAGCAGTTATCGCAGTTCTGTATATAGCGGTTAATATCTATAACTATTCTAGACCAGTAGTAGTGGTTACTAATAATTCTATGGGTCTTGTTTTTTCTAGGGTGGGCTATAGAGACCTAGGTATGCGCTTTAGCAATAAGCTAAGTCCGTAAATTCTGTTCCTCTACTACCACTAGCCGTTCCTAGTGCTTAAGCAGTCCATTTTTAAGGGACTATAGGCTAGTAGCATCCTTTACCTTTTCGCGGTACTCCTGTAAAGAAGGGGCTATATAGTTTACCTATAGCAGTTTATTAATAAGGTTAAGTTCTATGGAGTTAACGGGACATATCTTAGTATCTAAAGGATCTATATTTAGTTCTACCTATATCTAGGGGTTAAGGTGCTCTAGTTATAGTAGTATCTAGGTCTATAATAAGATATTTATAGCCGCCTAGTTACCTAGGTCCTGTTTACGCCTTATAAGAGCATTCGCATGGTTTGTAGTACCTAGCTTATATGATATAATTAGAAAGTTAAACTAGAATAGGATATTCGCCTAGTATACCTACCGGGCCATAAGGGCTTTAGTTGTTATAAAGTATTCTAAGGCCTTATAATCTAAGACTACCTAAATAGGTTTAGGGGTCCCCTCTAGCTGTGCACGCTAGTACTAAAGGCTAGAAATAATGGCCAGTATCTCTTTATTATGGATATAGTAATTTAGCTCCGCATCTATTATAGTCTTTAAATAGTATATAATAGGGTGCCATTCTCTATCTGGCTGTTTCTGGGAATAGACAGCAGCTATTACACTATTTAAAGCATCTATTTCTAGCATTAAGGGCCGTTCTAGGTGGAAATAGGCTAGTAGCGGGGCAGAGACTAGCCGCTTTTTAAGTTCGTTAAAGGCCTTTTTATATTATTAAAATAAAAAGGTTAGTTCTTTCTGGTAAGGCGATTAGGGGGCCAAGCAATTCTATTATAGTCTTTAATAAAGCGTTAGTAGAAGTTACAGAAACCTAGGAATAACTATATCCCCTTTATAGTCCTTAGGGGTTCCCATTAATTAATTATAGCCGTTTTTTTTAGGTTTGCCTTAATTCTCTCTATACTAATAATAAACCCTAAGTACTTAGTGCGCTTAATACTAAATTCTAACTTTTTAATATTAGCCTAGAGACCAGCTTTGTGGAGCTATTATAGGACTTTATAGACATGCTCCTTATATTCTAGTTTATTTTTAAAGTAAATTATAATATTATCTAGATAGGCTGTGCAGAAGTTATTAAGGTAGTTAAAGAGTACATTATTTATATACCATTAGTATATAGCCAGTCCGTTAGTTAGTCCAAAGGGTAGTACTTTATATTTATATAATCTATAGCGGATCAGAAATATAGTAAGATCCTTAGATCTAGGGTCTATCCTAATTTAGTAAAAGGCCTAGCAGATATTAAGCTTTATAAAAATCTTAGCCTTACTTATATGGGCTAGTATTTCTTTAAGTAACGGCAGCGGATATTAGTCTTTGCGGGTTATATAGTTTAGTTTATAGTAGTTAATACAGAAACGGAGTCCGCCGTTTAGCTTTTTTATAAAGAGAATAGGTAAGGCAAGGGGGACTTAGCTAGGCTTAATAAAGCCCTTATTAAGATTTTTAATAAGGTACTACTTAGTGGCCTATAGCTTGTTAGTAGATTACTGGCGGAGGGGGCTATAGCTAAGGGTATTTTCTTTATCTAGCTTAATCTTAATCTTATATTTATATGGTTAGTAAGGCGGGAGCATATTAGATGCTGGCTTGGAGAATATATCCTTAAATTCCTAGTATTAATGGAGTAGTTTCTGTTCTACTAGCTCCTTATCTATAAGCTTACTTTCCCTATTAAGCTGGCTATAGGCTAGGGCTTCCTTGTCTTTAATTATCCAGTCAATTTTATATAAGCTAGTTATAAAGGCAACAGTGTTAGGCCGTTTTAAGTTCTGGTAAAACCCTATAGCGCTAATATAGCAGATATTAACTAGTAGGAGGTTTATAGGTTTCTTTACGGACGTTTTATAAACCATATTTTATGGTTAAGGGTTTATAGCCCTCCTTAGCTCCTATTCTGTCTTCCATAAGTTATCTTTCTAGTCTATTTATTTAGTACGGCGTCTAATATTCCTTGCTGTTCTTTATAGCTATATAGGGCCTAGTCTATCTAGCTTATTACTAGCTTTCTAGGTTCCTAGTATTAGTAGCACAATATTAATAGTCTGGGAGCGTTGTAGTATATAGATTCGTTACGGATTAAGCTATACATCTTTCTTAAATGCCTAGTCCCTATACATAGCATCAGCCTAATAAACGGTGTCTATTTATAGCCGTATAAGGTTTTCTATTATAATGCTAATTTCCTTTATAAAAGACGGTGTTGGGGGTAGGGTTTTAGGCCAGATAAGCTATCTACTCCATACTTTAAGCTATAAGCCTAAATAAGCTAGCTATTTTCTCCCTAAGATTATATTATGGCTTCCTAAGTCCGTAATAAGGAAGGGGATATTATATTATCTTTATCTATTAACACGGAGGTATATCCGTAAGATAGTTATAATAGGTAGCCCTATCCGTCCGTTATACCCATAAATAGAAATTAGTTTAGGCAGTTCTTTAAGGGGTGCGTTTAAAAAGTTAGCCAGCTTTATGGTATACTGGGTGTCTATTAAGGCAAAGGCATTTACTCTAGAGTTAGCTAAAGCAGAGGTTAAAACTTAATATCTATTATAAAATAAAGTATAAGGGATAGTGCAGCTTTTTTTACTAACTAGTTAACCTAGATTAATATATAACATATCAATCCCTTTTAACCCTAAAGAGGAGTCTTTTTCTAGGGTTCCTCTTTTTCTAACTCTACCTCTACACTATCCTCCTAGATTAGTAGGACCTTATCCTTTTTTATATTTATTAGGCATTCAGCTATATAATAACCCTTTTAACCGCATATAAAGCAAGCTCCTTAGTCGCTAAGGGCCTATCTACAGGGGTCGCTATATAAGGGCCGTGTATATACCAAAGTTATGGCAGGACTAGCTGCACAGCTAGTTGCTAGGTTAATGGTAGGCGGTATAGTCAGTACTATAGGGGTTGCAGATCTTACTGGGGCATTGCGGCCTGTTCTTATAGTACTTATATTCTAGTTGGGGAGCTTTTAGCCTTATACTACTTGGCACATGCCTTAATTTAACAGAGGCCTTAGTTAATAGCTAGGCATTAGTCCATAAGTTCCTTTAGCGTCTATATAGTAGTATAAACTGGCAGTATGGCGCGCTATAGGTCTAGGGTAAGCTTGTTAAAGAGGTCTAGCATTAAATCTTTCTAGGGGATTTAGGCCTATCCAGATAGGTGCAGAAAGCCGGTCTAGAAAACTAAAAAGGTTTCCATTATTTTCATTATTAGGCTTTTATAGTCAAGACAGGCATTCTGTACCTTAAAGGGGTCCTTATAAATAGAAGATAGGTAATTAATTATCTTTTCTTTAAAGATAAAGGAGTCTGCTAAGTCCTAGGCATATTACAAACATAGGCGTGTCTATATATTACCGCCAGTGCGGCCAAATACATACCATTTTAGCTTAGATATTAGAAAAGTAGTCCGTATTAACTTTAAGCTTATCTTATAATTAAAGCTTCCAGTTATTAAATATAGGGTTAGTTCCATCTATAAGTAATAGGGGGTCTACAACCTTTACGGACCGTAATAACGCTAATGCTATGCGTTGGGCTAGGGCCTTAAGGACTATAGCAAGTCTATCCAATAAGTTAACACTAGATATAGGGATATCCCTAGCTTTAAGCAGCTCTCAAAGCCATTTAATTTTAGTATTGGCTGCCGTAAGCTCCGCCTAGGGGTTTAAAACAGTAACTGTTTCTTTATCTAAGGTATTTAAGAGTCCTACAGCTATTTTGCTAGCTGCTGTATTTCTTAGCATAGTAGTAGTAGCGTTTAGTACTTTCTAATTCTTTAGGATCTGTGCGGGTTCTTTTAGGGGTTCTATTCTATTTTTTAGTTTTAGCAATAGTCTTTAGGTCAAATTCTAAGGTTCTGTTCTAATTCTGTTTATAGTTTATAGATATATTTAAGTTCCTTCTCAGGAAGAAAGGTAGAGACGAGCTTTAGATAATATTAGTAACTTAGTTAATTAAGGCATAAGCACAGCAAGAGGGACGCGCAAGCCTGTATAATTAGTAGTCTATAAACAAGGATCCAAAGCTAGAGAAAGGAAAAGAGAAGAAGGGTAGCGCCGCTTAAGGTTTTATATAATTATCTAGTTACATAACTACGACTATCTACAATTATCCGCAATTGTCCGCCACAATCCACCGTTTTCCACCAGCGCCGTAACAACGTTTTTCCACTAATTTAATAATATAAGTAACCCTACTACCCTAGACTACTATATTAAAATAAGTTAGTATAACTAAAAGGAGTTTATAATATGTTCTTAATATATTCCAGATAATATTTTACCTAACTTTATATATTCTATTAATCTTCTAGAGCTATAAAATAGAGATAGTTTATAGAAGGAGATTGTCACGATAACGATGTATTATATATAAACGCTAGATAAACAAGCATCAGATTCGTGGAATTGATAGCTATATATGGCTATTATAAAGACTTAAAAGGATTGCTAGAGAACTTAACAGGAATGCAGCTGCGTTACCTCAGCAAGCTTAGACCATAGAATCAATTAGCGGACATATGTATATCCGTAAGCGGATATCGCTAACCTTTTTTGTTAAAAAGTTAATTCTATAGTCTAAGGGACTTTTCCAAGATTTATTAAGCGGTCCGACTTGTTTTATATATAGAGCAGTTACCTTCTTTAACAAAATTAATCTCTACCCCTATAACAGCTATTATCTCAGAAATACCGTCAAATTAATCCGTAGAAGCAGCTCTATAATCAATTAATATATCTACCCCATTAGCCCCTACAATATTAAGTACAAAGCGTCACTAAACGGGTAATATATCAACAATTAAATCGCCCACCCCTATAATAAATACAACACCAGTTAACCGGCGGACGCCTATCTAAACGCCAGCTGGAGCATCTGCCAAGCGGGTATCACGCCCAGTAATAAAGGAAGAGAAGGTTAGGGTTATTTCAGAGCATTTACAGGACTAGCAATGGACCTTTAGTGACCTTTCTTTAGCGTGGCTATAGTATAATACTAGTAAAAGACAACGCTTAAAAAAGAAGAAGGCAAAGGAGCTTATTATTACCCTTTTAAGGGACAAAGAAACCTATAATGCGATTAAGGAGGCTACGGATATTCATTCGGAACTAGTTAATGTGGTTATAAATATCTTTTATAAAGAGCTTTGTAATCTTTAGCAGAAGACGGTTATCTTTAGCCTATAGAAGTTAAATCTAGAGTTTAAAGACGTTTAACTCTTATAGGGCTATAAAGTAATTAGCCAGTATACCCCTCTACTCTACCAACTAATAGAAGGATTATCGGTACAATTAAGAATTAGTAAATCGCGAAATCTATACCTAAGGCAAGTTATTCTTCTTACATTTATCCTTTTATTAGGCCGCGCTCAAAGCTCCGCCAACTATTTTACTTAGCTTCTTAGTATTCACCTTTAAGGCATAGGTATAAAGCGTCAGGTTCTATTACTGCTTTATAGACTAGGGCTTATTAACGGATATAAGACGCTTAACTACTAGAAGATAGGGTTAGCTAAACGCTCTAAGGAAGGTTACAATACCAGCGGCGGATATACTGGCGCTAACATTATTAAAGACTTATCTCTAATTAATATCCGTTCTTGATAATATCTATATTATATACAATAATTTTAACTACTTTAAGTGAACGCGACATCAATTAATTGGAGACACTAGTGTTTTCTATTCCTATACTACTGGAAAGCTTGTCCGCGGATCTTATATTCCCCCTAATAGCCTTCTTTAAAGTATACTATATAACTAAGTACAGCTTTAGATTAAGGATATTACTAAGGCGCCAGGTAACACATACAATAGCGTTTAAAATTAGATATCTATTTTTATAATTGCAGATGCTCTCTAAAGCGCGTATCCAGCCACTATAAATAGTATTTTTTAAATCTAACACCGAGCTTAAATATCCGCGTATACTGGAGATTAATATTCTGCTATTTATAAAGACAATCTATATAAACCTAGGCCCTATTATAGAGAGCGAGGCTTCTATAAATGGCAACTACCATATACTTAAGACAATCTTCCTAGAGCAACTACAGCTTAATTGCAATAACGATTTCCAGAACCAATTATATCTAGCATATAGTAACCAAAAAACTGCAAAGCTTATCTATACCTATAAGCGGGAGCGGGCGGAGGCTACGCTCTTATATAATAGCTACCGTTAGGTACTACCTATTTTAGGTCTTTGGCACCTCTAGTTAAACTTCCTATATACAATTATAAGGACTTTCTTTAGTAGTAAGTAATATGCATAGTAGTACTCTACGCTCTACACTTATATAAATTACCTTGGGCAACGAAATATTCCTATAGAGCGCCCTCCCTTTCACCATCTTAAGGAGCTAGTACTGCATAGTTTTAATGCCCGCATTATTGCACTCTTCTTAATACATATCCGCAATAGGCTTAACATTTACAAAGAAGGTGCAATCAAAAGATATATTAGATCCTTAACGCCTAAGCAGATTCTACAGTATATTAAGGATATCCACGCAGCAGGTTTTAGCTCCAAAGTCAGCCATAAGGCTAATAAATTGGTTTCTCTACAGCCCTCTACCCGCGGAGGTTCTTAGATTATAGATCAATTACTTATAGTACCCAACTCTGCTACTACAAGCCAGCCCACTTAGATTGTTAATATAGAGTTCTTTAATTATATTTGGTATCTATAGGTGGTTAAAATATATAAAGTATTGAAATATGCTATTAAGCATGCGGATATCGGCCTTTTAAAGCATATAATTGCCCACCTTTGCCTTTACTTTACCGGATTAAGGAGTAATAACTACATATCTAAAATAATATACTTTTAGAGGTTAATTACAACAGAGGTATATAATCCAGTACTTTAGCGGGCCACACTTGCAAATAGGCTAATTAATAATCGCAGAGAGCTAAATAGCTTTTTTAAAGCTGATCGACTTAATAAACTACTAAATCTTCAGCTAAAGGAGTTACTCCAATTACGCGGAAACTCGACCTTTAGAGTAGACTCTCTATTTAGGTGGAGTGTTCTTACTATAAGCTATACTAGACCTCTTTATGCTGAGTTTAAGGATGCGTTTAATAAGCGGATAATATCCAATTATACAATTAAGTCTCCTGCGGTTAATATCCAGTCCCTTATAGATATAATTGCTAAGGATTTAATTATGCGTTAGTATATACAGGACGTTAGGTTTAAGGCACCCGCTATTCTTTAACTTAGATTAGAGCGGCTCTTATAGGGCGGCATTACCAATTTTAATATACAGATATCTTATATTAGCGGTTTACTATACAACCCTTATAAGGACAGATTTAATAAGGCTACAGATAATATACCAGAGGACTTTTAAATGCTTAGGCTTATAGTACGTTTCTGTCTTAATATATTAATTAAGTTCTTTTTATTAATATTAACTCTAGCCAGCATATAATCTTCTTAGTGCGTAGTATATAACGTAGTAGTAAGCTGTTTTGTATTGCGGATATATAAATATCTTTATCTTAGCTTGTGCAAATATCTTCATATTAGCTTATATAGATATTATTATTTTAGCTTATACAGATATCACAATATTAATTAAGTATATCTATTAAATATAAGGCAGAGACTTGATTCCTATATATATAGTAGCAAAAAGGTAAGAGCTACTATTCTATTATTATAAACTAGCAATAACAGCCAACCTGCAGTAATAGCTAACTTATATCTACCCATATTTAATATCCAGTAGCCCAGCATTACGTATAAGTGCAATAACACCACGCCTTAGGAACGCAAGCTTATCCTTTATCTCACTTAGAGAATATTTAAACTTATTAAATTAGTGATCTATAGCTTAAACATCTTTCGCCATATTAGTCACCTATTTATAAACTATATTAATACGCGCAGAAACAGCAATTGCTAAATACACCCTAATAGACCCAGTACTAGTAGAAGCAGCAGCAGTAACAGCAGCACCTAGCGTGCTAGCAATTAGTAAAAGGGTTAGAGGAGTGGCGGTAGAGTAGGTGCCTTTATAGCTATACATACTGCTATAAGTAGGAGTCTTAATAGGGGGAGAGGTCTTAGTAGGGAGAGGCGTGGTGGTATAGGCGGGGATAGTATAAGAACGAAGCTATACGGATATTAGCAATATCCGTATTATTAATATATAGATATTATACCTTCTTAGTAGGCGTTTTAGCTAGATTATTAATAGAAGCTAATTTTGCACGTTTTTTTGCCTAAGGTATAACTAGCTCCGGATTTAGTAAACTTTCCTATAGGCGTATTAGCTAACAGAATAATAGTATACTATTAGTATATACCTTTCCGCACAGCCTACTATCTATATAATATCTTAAGTATGCACCCCCAAAATAAGGCCTAGAGTCCTTCTTATAAACGCAATATTTATAGCTATACTTCTTATATAGAGTACATAGCGGATTACGCAGCTTACTAAAGCTACCCTTAATATTCTAGACGTGTGTTAATATCCGCTAGCGACTTTCCTTTATATTCTCCCAAACACCAGCTTTTAGAGTGTACCATTTATTCGCTAACAGCACTTAGATAGGAAGGCGCTTATTTATGTTTATAGTGCTATAGAGATTGCAAGGGCTGCAGAGATTATAAGAGGATAGAGAAGGGCTTTTAGGAGAGTTGGCGTTATTAAGATTGCTCTCTTTATCGTCATCTAAAATCTCCAATATTTCTATTAGGTTACTATAAGAGGTAAATCAGTAAACAAGACATTAAAACAGTATAACTAACACATACAATTTAATGGCTATCTTAAGCTTCAGATTTGTATCAGCAGCCTTTTTAGCCTACTTTCTAAAAAAAGAAGATAAATAAGCTTTATTAAGCCTCTTTTTAGAAGCATTAGGCAGCGGCAGTAGAGAGGCGGATGGTAAAGTAGTGGATGGTAAAGTAGCCTATAGCAAAGATGCAGGCAGCGGAAAGGCATCTAGTAAAAAGGTAAGCGGGTTTTTAGCGGATTTCGCCCTATCCTTATTATTATCGTCTACCAAACCCTATAAAGAGCGCTTTGGTATATATTTCCTAAAATTATATTAGCTATAGGCACAATTTAGTATTAGAAAGCTTACTCTTTAGGAATAGAGTCTAAAGGCTTGGTAAGAGCAGCTATAGTATACTTAACATTATCAAACTCCTTATTATTAATGTCGCGTATATTAAGTTCCTTAACCGCCTGGTTACTATTATTCGCATTAATATCGTTTAGAGGTGTAAATAGAGGCATTATAAATAGTAGTGTTCTAAGGGACAGTATATAAAATAACAATAATAAAGTTTATGGTGCGGTGCTATAAGGTAGAAGGTTAGTAGAAGAAGAAGAGGTATAGAGGTTAATTAAAGGTAAATATCTACGCTGCCAATTTTATCAAATTAGCTCACTAACAAATAATTGCTACTATAGTAACTTATCTTAGCTTATACAGATATCGTCATCTTAGCTTATACGGATATTACAATATTAATTAAGTATATCTATTAAATATAAGGCAGAGACTTAATTCCTATATACATAGTAGCAGAAAGGTAAGAGTTACTATTTTATTACTCTAAACCTATAATAACAGCTAACCCGCAGCAACAGCTAATCTACATATACTTAAGTTCTATATCTAGTAACCCAGCGTTACGTATAAGTATAGTAATACCATGTCTTATAAACGCAAGCTTATCCTTTATCTCACTTAAAGAACCTTTAAGCTTACTTAACCAGTAATCTATAGCCTAAACATCTTTAACTACCTTAGCCACCTATTCACAAACTATATTAACGCGTGCAGAAACAGCAATTGCTAAATATACCCCAACATTTTCTATGCCAGCAGAAGTGGCAGTAGTATTAAAAGCAGCACTAGGCGTTCTAGGAATTAGTAAAAGAGTAAGAGGGACAGCAACAGAGTAGGTACCTCTACGGCTGCGCATATTACTACAAGTAGGAGTCTTAGGGGAAGGGGAGGTCTCTAGAGGGGGGATAGTGCGGGTATAAAGCTATGCAGATATCAGCAATATCCATATTATTAAAATGCGGATATTATACCTTCTTAGTAGGCGTTCCAGCTAGATTACTGGCAGAAGCTAATTATATATATTTTTTACGCTAAGGTATAACCGGCTCTAATCTTAGCAAACTATTCTATATACATATTAGCTGATAGGATAGTAGTATACTATTAGTATATACCTTTTCGCACGACCTACTACTTAAGCAACATCTTAAGCATACACCTCTAAAGTAAGGCTCAGAGTTCTGCTTATAAACGCGATATTTATAGTCTTACTTAACGCATAGAGCGTATAGCGGATTGCGCAGCATACCAGAGTTACCCTTAATATTCTGGACGTGGGTATATATCCGCTAATAAGCTTCTTTTATATTTTCCCAAGCACTAGCTTTTAGGGTATACTATTTATTTACTAATGGCACTTAAATAGGAAGGCGCTTATTTATATTAATATCCAATATTATAGCTTGGGCCGTCTACATACTATAGAGCTTGTAAGGGCTATAAAGATTATAAAAGGATGGAGGAGAGCCTTTAGGAGAGTTGGCGTCATTAAAATTGCTCTTTTTATCATTATCTAAAATCTCCAACATTTCTGTTGGGTTACTATAAGAGGTAAGTTAATAGACAAGACACTAAAATAGTATAGTTAACATATACAATTTAAAGGCTATCTTGTACTAAACATTTTACGCAGCAATTCTATTAGCCTGCCTTTTAAGAGAAGTAGAAGTATAATAAGGATTAAACTTTTTAGAAGCAGTAGGTAGAGAAATAAGCGGCTTAAAGGCAGGCGGCAAAGAGGTAGGCAGTAAAGAGATAAGCGGATTTCCAGCAGATTTTACAATAGCGTTATTACAGTACTCTGCTATATCCAACAAAGAGTGCTTTGGTATGTATTTCCTAAAATTATATTAGCTATAGGTATAATTTAGTATTAGAAAGCTTACTCTCTAGGTAGAGATTCTAAAGGATTAGTAAAAGAAAGAGCGTCCTTAAAAGCGTCCTTAATTATTTTATTGTTAATATTACGCATATTAAGTTCCTCAACTAAATAGCTATTAGACGTATTTAGAGGTATAAATAAAGGCATTATAGATAGTGGTATGCTAATGGATAGTAAATAAAACAATAACGGTAAAGTTTACAATACGGTGCTGTGAGGTAAAAGGTTAGTGGAAGAAGAGGTATAGAGGTTAATTAAAGGTAAATATCCGCGCTGCTAATTTTATTAAATTAGCTCACTAACAAATAATCGCCGCTATAACTTACTTTAGTAAACATCAACCACTTTATATATGCTTATTTGTAATGCGTAAATCCTTTATAGTTAAGTTACTACTAATTAAAGTAAGTAGGCGCCGTGTAACAGTTCACCAGCATTATGCTAAGACACGAGACCGTCGCCTAAGAGGCTCCGAGACACAATCGACGCCACCCTTATATGTCTTGGATACGGTCAAATATTAAGTCATAGACTATGGAGTTCCGGATCTACTTTTATATATTTAATTCACTTGATTTCCATAGATTTAGAATTAAGTCGCTTATTTAATTCCTATACTGCACTATTACACGCCGTCTAGTTAACTTGTAAAGTGACATTAATATAGAATTACTGCTTGGCTAAGGTGCTGGAGAAGGGTTATAAGCGGATATTAGGTTTACTTAGTAAGCGGATTTCTTACTTTTAAAGTACGCACACCCATCCTTTTATTTTTTCTTGCTGTAAGGTAGACCTAATAGCTGCGTCATATCTAAAACTAAGGGCGGAGATTAAGTACTAGGATGTAGGTTCTAAGCTGCGCTTAGCTTAAAGAGCGGAGATTAAACATTAGGCTGTAAATTCTAAGCCGCACCTAATTTAGAAGGTAGGGATTAAGTATTAATACACGAATTTTAAACTGCGCCCAGTTTAGAGGGTGGAGATTAAGCATTAGCCTATAAACCCTAGGCCTTAGAGTTTCCTAGGAGCGGAGATCTAGTATTATAACTTAAATCCTAAGCCTTAGGATTTTCTAGGAGCGGAGATCTAAGACTATGTTACAAATTCTGAATTTCCAAATTTCCTACTACCTAGGAACTGGTGCTACACTACAGATCTTAAACTTTAGAATTTTTCGTAATAGGAGATCTAGTGCTGTGTTGCAAATATTAAACCTTAGGCTTATCTAAAAGTTAAGACTTAGTATTACACTATAAGCTCTAATACTTAGACTGCCCTAAGGATTTAGATTTAATGCCGTATTATAAGCTTTAATATCTGGATTGCTCTAAAGGCTAAGAGCTCCGCTATAAGCCCTAATATCTGGATTGTTTTAAGGGTTAAGATGCGGAGCTACCTTATAAGCTATAATACCTAGCCTATCCTAGAGACTGGTTTCTAATACTATAGTATAGACCCTGATATCCGAGAGGCCGATACTTAATACTAGATAATAACTAATACTAATTATTGCCCTAGGGCTGTTAATACCTAGCCTAACATTAAATCTAAGAGCGGGCCTAACTTTAAGATCCTAGATATCCGCCTTATATTAAAAACTAGACCTAATTGTCGCGTTGCCGGGACTAATATCCGTTATAGGGTTTTAGTGTACTTAGCCTAAAGGCGTTCTGCTAGCTAGAGTTTAGGCTAGCTAGCTACGCGTTCCTGCTAGATATAGACTAAGAAGGTAATAGTATTAGCAGCCCTGTATACGGATTTTCGGCGGATATTAATTAAGGTAGCTAGGCTACTTATGTTTATAGACTTTAAGCTGCCAATATTATACGCCTCTCTGCTACCCTAGATCGTGGTAATATCTGCTCTATACTATCTTTTAATTTACTTACTAACGCTAATAGTTGGCTCTCTACCTAATTTGCCTTTTTTACCTCTGGCTAAATAAAGGTAATAAACTTATCTAAATTATCACTAAGCTAATCACAATTCCAATTAGGTAGGTTTCTCTTAAGCGCCTTATAGCTGGTTATATACTAGGCGCAGCTATAGAGAGCGGCAATTTGCTTATTAGATATAACGTAGCTTAAGGTTGGATTCCAAACAGCGTGCTAATATTTCTTCTTCGCCCAGTTATAGAACTAGTTTTTTATGCTTATAGCAAAGGCCTTTTATTACATCTTCCTTAGAATCCCCTCTATATACAACTTGCGGATATTAAACTCTTTAAAAGCCTATAAAGTAGGATTACAGTTAGAGCAATAATCCTGGCTACTAGCGGACGGAGACTGTTCCTTATAGTTCTCTAATATAATCTTTTATAAGCAGCCCTTTTCCTTATTTATAAGAGCATAGATATAATAGGAGAGTTCTGCTCTTTTCTTAGCCTTAGTCTTTAGGCGCCGTACTGGCTTTTTTGGTAGGATATCCGTAGGTAGAACTATGGATGTTCTACCTAGACTAAGCTCTTGCCCTATATTGGATACGGACGGATTAGAATCTATATCACTACATACAGACACTCTTAAAGATATATCACTAGCGAAATCAGCAGCCCCGTCTTCTTGCGATACCTCTTATAATATCTCTCACACAACATAATATTCGCGGTTAAGTTAACTTAGCTAGGATTGGAAAGCTCTACCCGTATAACAACAACCTTTAGCTGGCCTAGCAATATTCTTATACAGACCTTTATACCAATCCTTAATTAGGAATATCACCATACCTATTTAACCACTACCATAAGCGGCGTGCCCAAATCGTTGCCATATTATGTTAATTAACTTTATTTTAGGTATGCAATACTACATAATACAGTCAATATTAGGAATATCAGCGCTATAGGCAAGCGCATTAAAGAAGACTAGAATGAGGATTTTAGAGTTAGGCTTTCTAAACTCCTTATACAGTCTATCCTTATCTGTGGTAGCTAATAATACATAATAAAGCTGAACTGCTTTTCTAGCCTACGCTTCCTAGTACCTATAATATATTAACCACAAACAAATCGCGTCTCTATATTATAATATCATGTCCTTAGAATTAAAGAAGATAATTATCTTCAGGATCTAGTTAGGAGTTGTTACGGCGCTGGTGGAAAATGGTGGATTGTGGCGGACAATCGCAGACAGTTTCTTACTGTTTCAGATAGTCGCAGTCACGTGACCAGACGATCGTATAAAACCTCAAGCGGCGCTACCCTTCTTCTCTTTTCCTTTCTCTAGCTTTAGATCCTTGTTTATAGACAATCCAATTATATAGGCTTACGCGTCTCTCTTGCCGTGTCCGTGCCTTAATTAACCAAGTCGTTAACATTATCTAAAGCTCATCTACCCTTTCTTCCTGAGAAGCAACTTAAATATATCTATGGACTATAAATAGGACAAGGACATAAAACAGGACCTTAAGGACATTACTAGGACCACAAGGACAGGACAGAACCTAAAGGACGCATATAACAAACCCTAAGAATAGGACACGCACGGACCAGAACCCCTAAAAATAAACAAACACTGGAAATTACCTAATACCCTTACTACTATGCCAAGAAACACAGCAGCTGGCAAAGCAGCTATAGGACCCCTAAATACCTCTAATGGTAAAATAGTTACTGTCTTAACCCCCCAGGCGGAGCTTACAGCAGCTAATGCCGAAATCAAACGGCTATAAGAACTGCTTAAAACTAGAGACACCCCTGCATCTAGCGATAACTCATTAGACAGACTTGCTATGGTCCTTAAGGCCCTAGCCCAAAGTATAGCATCAGTGTTGTTGCGGTCCGCGAAGGTTGCGGACCCCCCATTGCTTACAGACGGAACTAACCCTACATTTAATAATTAGAAGCTTTAATTGCAAGACAAGCTTAAAGTTAATAAGGACCACTTCCCTACTACTTAAGCAAAAATGGCCTACATCTTTAGCCGTACTAGTAGGGACGTATAGATATATCTACGTCCGCAATACGCCCAGGACTTAGTAGACCCCTTCCTCTCTGGAGAAGAGATAATTAACCACCTATCTTCTATTTATAAGGACCCCTTTAAGATATAGAACGCCCGCCTTAATTATAAAAGCCTAAATATAAAAACAATGGAGACCTTTTTAGCCTTCTAGACCCGCTTTCTGTACCTAGCCGGCCAAGCCTAAATTCCCCATAAAGACCTACTACTAGACCTCTTTAATAAGCTTACCCTGGACCTACAGCGCGCCATACTGCTAGTTTTTAATACTGTATAAACGCTAAAGGTACTTACGGACTACTACCTAGCTATTAACTAAGGCCTCTATTAAATCAAGGCACAAGCTAAGCGGTATAAAGCCAGAAACTCTGTAAACCAGACCACAAGCACTATAAGAATGGCCCGTAGTGCCCTAGCACAATCTATAACTTCTACGGCACCAGTTATATAGCCTACTATTAATCCAGCAGCTAGCCGCGTAGCTAGTTCCGCTGCGGGTCTAGCGCATACTCGGCCTATATATAGCAACCCCTATAAACAGGCCCTTAGTAATTAAGGAGCTTACTTCTTATGCGGCTAGAAGGACCACTTTGCTAGGGACTACCAGACAAAGGCAAAAGTAGATAAGGTTCTGTTAATCTAGGAGGACAATATAGAGTTGGAAAAAGAGGAACCCTAGAGGAAGACTCCTTTCTAGGGTTAAAAGGGATTAATATATCACATGTTAATCTGGGTCAACTAGTTAGTGGAAGAAGCTGTACTATCCCTTATACTTTATTCCGTAATAGATATTAAGTTTTAACCTCTACTTTAGCTAACTCTAGAGCAAATACCTTTGCCTTAATAGACACCTAGTGCGCTATAAAGCTGGCTAACTTTTTAAATACGCCCCTTAAAGAACTACCCAAACCAATTCCTATTTGCGGGTATAACGGTCAGATAGGACCACCTATTATAACTATCTTATAGATTTACCTCTATGTTAACAGACAAAGGCAGTATAATATCCCCTTCCTTATTACGGACCTTGGAAGCTATAATATAATCTTAGGAAGAAAATGGCTAGTCTATTTAGGCTTATAGCTCGACATACAAAATAGACAGCTTATTTAGCCTAAAACCCTACCCCCAATACCTTCTTTTATAAAAGAAATTAGCATTACAATAGAGAACCTTGTACAGCCCTAGATAAATACTATTTACTAGGCTAATGCTATGTGTAGGGACCAGGCCTTTAAGAAAGAAGTACGGCATGATTAGTAACGGATCCGTATACTACGTCGCCCCTAAACTACCTATACTACGCCACCCGTACTAGAAACCTAGGGAGTTAGTAGTAACCTAGCTAAGCCCCCTACTAGGAACTTAGGCCCTATATAGCCACAAAGAACAGCAAGGGATATTAGACGCTATACTAAACTAATAGATCGGAGGGATAACTTGCGGAAGATGGAATAGGAGCTAAGAAAGACTATAAACCCTAGACTGTAAAATACGGTCCGATAAATAGCCGTAAAGAAACCTACGGACCTCCCACCAGTTAATATTTGCTGTATTAGCACTATAGGATTCTACCAGAACTTGGTCCAACCTAGTACTATTGCCTTTACCACTAGCTTATATAAAATTGATTAAATAATTAAGGAAAAGGAAAGCAAACTTAGTGGATAGAAAAGTAAGCTTATGGACAAGGAGCTAGTAGAACAGAAACTACCCCATTAACACTGGAAATTCAAGGACATATTCTTCAAGGTAGCATCCGATATACTTTTACCTTACCAACCATATGACCACAAGATCGAGATTAAGCCAGACAAGAAAAACACCCTTAGCTATAGTCCCCTTCGCTAGTAATCTACTGCCGAATTACAGGCTATAAAGTAGTATCTTATTAATAACCTAGATAAGGGCTTTATTGAGCCTAGTAGTTAAGTCCCTTTTGCCTTACTAATTCTCTTTACTAAAAAGCCAAATAGAGGACTTTGTTTCTATATTGACTACTATAAGCTAAATAATATTACCCACAAGGACTGCTACCCGCTACCCCTACTTAATAAGACACTAGCCCAAATAAGTAGAGCTAAGGTTTTTATAAAGCTTAATATCCATTAGGCCTTTTACCGGATTAGGATTGACCCTAAATCTATAGATCTTACCACATTTTAGACCTATTATGGATTATATAAATACAAGGTGCTTCCTTTTAGACTAACTAACGGACTAGCTATATACCAGCAATACATAAATAATATACTCTTTAACTACCTTAATAACTTCTACACAGCCTACCTAGATAATATTATAATCTACTCTAAGAACAAGTTGGAACATAAGGAGTATATCTATAAGGTCCTATAATGGCTCCGTAAAGCTGGCCTCTAGGCCAATATTAAGAAATTAGAATTTAGCGTTAAGCGTACAAAGTACCTTAGGTTTATTATCAGTACAGACGGAATTAAGGCAAACCCAGAAAAGACGGCCGTAATTAACTAGTAGAAACCCCCCCAAACCGTAAAAGGGGTATAGTCATTCTTAGGTTTCTGTAACTTCTACCAACGCTTTATTAAGAACTATAGCAGGATTGCTTAACCTCTTAACCACCTTACCTAAAAGGACCAACCCTTTAACTTTAACACTACGTATAGGCAGGCCTTTAATAAGCTTAAGAAACGACTAATCTTTGCTCCTTTACTCGCCCACTTCCACCTAGAACGACCCTTAATGCTAGAAACTAATGCCTTAGATAGTGTAATAGCTAGTGTTTTTTCCTAGAAGCAATCAGACGGAGAATGGCACCCTATTGCGTACTACTTAAAGACTATAATAGATGCCGAGCTAAATTACCCTATCCATAATAAAGAAATGCTGGCTATTATCTCTAGTTTTTAGTACTGGCGTACACAGCTATAGGGGACCCCTAAGCCTATTTAGGTAGTTTTGGATTATAAGGCCCTAGAATATTTTATAACAACCAAGGAACTTACAGCCCAGCAGGCGCGCTAGGCGGATATCCTATCCCAGTTTAGCTTCCTAATTATATATAAGCCAGGCGCCACTAACCGTGTGAACACCCTTATAAGGTGTAAATAGGACCTAGATAACCAGATAGCTATAAAGATCTTATTACAGACCTAGACACTACTATAACCAGAGCACCTTAACCCCCAAATACAGGCAGAACTAAATACGGACCCTTTAGACGCTAAGATATGTCCCGTTGACTCTATGGAACTTAACCTTATTAATAAACTGCTGTAGGTAAACTATACAGCCCCTTCTCTATGGGAGTACCGCGAAAAGGTAAAAGATGCTACTAGCCTATAGTCCCTTAAAAACGGACTACTTAAGCACTGGGAACAGCTAGTGGTGGTAGAGGAACAGAATTTACGGACTTAACTTATCGCCAAAGCACATACCTAGGTCTCTACAGCCCACCCTGGAAAAAATAAGACCTGCAGAATTATTAGCGACCGCTACTACTAGCCCAGAGTGGTTATAGATATTAACCGCTATATATGGAACTGTAACAACTGCTGTAGGTCTATAATTCCACAAAACAAGACCCTAGGGCTATTAAAGCTACTCCTGATACTAGAACACCCCTAGCAGTATATCTTTATAGACTTCCATAAGTTACCTACAGACCGCGATGGATATGATATAGTTATAATCCTAGTTAACCACTTTGGCAAGTATCTATTCTTAATCCCCTGTTATAAGAATATTAATGCTAAAGAGGCAGCCTAACTGTATATCTACTATATCTACCAAATTTACTGACCATTAGATACTATTATATCTAATTACAGGCCGCAGTTTATATCAGCCTTCTGGAATAAGTTCACCTAAATCTTAGGCATTAGGCTAAAGCTCTTTACAGCATACTACCCCTAAACAGATAGTTAGATGGAGATTGTAAATTAATACTTAGACCAGAGACTCCGGCCCTTTATTAACTACTTTTAGGACAACTAGAGCGAACTACTACCTATAATAGACTACGCCCAGGCAACCCTACCCTATAACTCTACAGGGTTTGCACCTATTTAGCTAGAAATGGGATACTTACCCTATATAAGCTTTAACTAGGAGAGACCGGAAGGACCACAGACTGTGCGCGAAAAACTATCTTATAAGGAAGCACAGCAGTATACTAGACGCTTAGAAGAAGCATAGATGGTAGCCTATAAGAACCTAGAGAAGGCCTAGAAATTAACAAAACAGTAGGCAAATAAGCATAGGCGTAAGCCTAACTTTACCGTAGGTAATAGGGTCTAGGTTATAACAAAGAACTAAAAAACAGAATGGCCTAGCCATAAGCTAGACTATAAGATGGCAGGACTATATAAGATTCTTAATAAAGAAGGCAACTTATATAAGGTTAAACTCCCAGACTTAATTAAAGTCTACCCTATTTTCTTACTAGATAAGCTATAGAAAGCTGCAAATAACCTACTACCTAGATAAAAGAATAAGCCTCTACTACCAATTTAAGTTAATGGCGACGACAAATGGGAAGTTAATGAAATACTAGCCTATAAACTAGTATAAGGAACGCTAAAATACCGTGTCTAATGGAAAGGTTACAATCCAGATCTAACCTGGTACCCCGCTTGGAACTTTATAGGTTGCCCCCAGAAGCTTAAGGAATTTTATAACCAATACCCTAACAAGCCAGGACCCCTAAAGTATCTAGACAAGTGGATGAAGTGCTAGTATAGCGAAGATAATAAGCTACCTGTTAAGTATAAAGATAAGAATACCCCACGGACATGATACGGACATATAAAGCCTAAGGGCAGGCTTTTTCGGAGGGGGGGGTAATGTTACGGCGCTAGTGGAAAACGGTGGATTGTGGCGGACAATCGCAGACAGTTTCTTACTGTTTCAGATAGTCGCAGTTATGTAACCAGACGATTGTATAAAACCTCGAGCGGCGCTACCCTTCTTCTCTTTTCCTTTCTCTAGCTTTGGATCCTCGTTTATAGACAATCCAATTGTATAGGCTTACGCGTCTCTCTTGCCGTGTCCGTGCCTCGATTAACCGAGTCGCTAACAGAGTTGGCGTATATTTAACCCTCTAATAGGCAGATATAGCGGATATCTAACTAGACACCCTTCTAATTGGTACGGACAATAGATTCCCTTCTAGAGCTTCTTTATACACGCGGTCTATAACAAAGTATAAGCTCTTAAAGGACTTCTTACTCCCTTACTTAACGTATTCTCTAATAATTAATAGATCTGGCCGGTTAATTAATATCCGCACTATATTAACATTATCTTAAAGGCCCGCCAACTCTTATACAATTTTAAACGTTATATTATTAAGCATTATAGTATAAGCAAACCAAGGCCTCCTCCCTAATAACAACCGTACTTTCTATAGCTGTATATATAACTCCAGAATAAACCCCCCTAATTGGCTATAAGGTGCACCTTATTAATTACTACTAAGCCAACGTATATATGGAAAGTAGGGTAGGTAAGAATCTTATAGAGCTTTTCCCCAGCTAATAGCTCTGGCGATATTAAAATATAGGTATATACTTCAATGCGGATTTCCCCTAAAAGACGTTTGGATATTATCTCCTTATATATATAAACCGGCCTTATTCCAGAAAGCTCCTCAATCCTTACCTTCTACTCTACACCAATTGCATTAAGTGGCAAGATAATAATTACTACTAAGGCCCAAAGAAGATATAGCATTGCTTATATTATCATGCTCTTGCCAAATAAGGTTCTTATAATAAGTATTATATCTTTTTCCTCAAATAGTAGCCACCTAAGGGCTTTAAGCTGCTCCGCACGTCCGCAATACAAATATAAAAATGCAATAGCCTTATTAATTATACTTAGCTGCTGGGCCTTGCTCTTTCCGCAAAGCGCAAAAAGCTAATCTTAAAGATCCCATAGCCATCACGCCCACTCTATCACATAACCTCTCTAAGTTTAAGTATCCAGCACCTAATACAGTAGCGGCTGTTCCAGTATCTTATTTAACCTTCTACCTCTCCTTCTAACAGGTTTTTATAGCGGCATACTATAGGTTAACTTAAATATCCGTAACTTGGTAGTTAGCTTATAGTAGGGTTTAGAGGGAGGTTGTCCAGCGTAATATAGATACTATATATCCACCTAGCTATAGTAGGTGCCTTAAGTGCCTTAAGGTATCCATCATAGATCTATATAGGTTTTATGTATATTAGCCAGCATTTGCTAGCGTTTAATGAAATTATATAAAGGTCACGCTCTTAATAACGCGTTTTTTTTTGCGAAAATAAGCATAAGATCTAAAAATACCTAAGTAATAAAAATAATATATTCTAAAAGCCTAGGTTCTGTTATATAATTAATAAACTTTAGAAAATAATATAAAACACTAGTATTAAGTTATTTTAATATCCGCAACTTCCGCAATGCGGATATCGCTTACGCGCTTTACAAATGTTGGAAAACACGCTCAGACGTGATTCTGTCAGATAATTCAGATAGAGCTGCTCATTGATGAAATGGGTTGATTGATTGATGATCTTGATGATTGTCTTAATTGATGATCTTGATGATTGTCTTAATTGAGGTTCTTGGAGCCCTTAGGGCTTTAAGCTATAAAGAGATTTTACAATACACAGGCTCCATATACGTGACTCGTGCACGTGACCCACGCCTTTAGAGAATACTAATTATCTAACATACCCCCTTAGCTTTGAGCTCTTTAAGGTCAAAGCTAACCACCTTCTCGTGTCCGTTAATGAGTTAATTAAACCGTAATCTTATCTAAATCCTTCCGTCTTGCTCTAATATTGTCCCTTAGGTCCTCCAGTTACTTCTCCTTATTTAGCTGCTCCTTAATATCCACTATTCCGATTATATTAATAAAGCTTTAAAACCTCTGCTTAGGTAGGGCCTTTATAAGTCCATTAGCGATCATCTCCTTCGTTACTATCTATTAAAATTATACTTGTCTTATTGCGTATTCTTAATGCAACTAGTGTTAATAGATGTTGATATATCGGAGCTTTATAATTAGCTTTGCCGTGTCTTCTGTAATCAGTTGTAGTGTCTAGACATTATCACAGTTAATAATTAAGGGCTTATTTAGCCTCAATGTTATTGCTTTAAATAGCCTACTAATAAAGATCGCTTCCTTTACTGTCTGTAATAGGGCTAATAACTTAGCTTCTATGCTTAATGTCGTAACTATACCCTGCTTAGTTACTCTCCAGGTAATTGGTCCTCTAAATAGCTTTATAATATATCCTTATAAGCTCTTTCTGTTAACGGAGTTATCCGTAAATAATGCATCGCTGGCATAGATAAATAATTGCGCTTTGCTTCTACCGTCTCTTTTATTATCTTATCCTTTATCGCGTATTCCTTTATCTCTCCCTCTACCGTTTATTCCTTCCTTATCTCCTCTATAGCAGATTGCTCTGCTCCTCGTGCTATATAGGTACTAGATAACTCTGTCTGCTACTTAATGGTGCTCTTAGCCTAGGTTTTAATTAAATCTTGCTAACTATAATACTGCAAAGGCAATATCCGGATGCGTTATAGTGGCTATATAGAGTACTAAACCCAATTTTCTCTAATATAGCATTATAGAGGCTGGTAGGGATATAGGACGGACTAATAGGTCTGTATTAGGGGACGGACACGTTAGACAGATCGATTGGTGATTGGTAGGGAGGAGTTCTAATTCTGCCATTGGAGTATCTAGAAGACGCCCTTTGAGATCTATCTTGTACTAGTTAGCTATCTTCTTAATATAGGCTTCCTGGGATAGCCATAGGAGCCTCTGGCTATAATTGTGTAGTATATAGATTCTTAGGAACTATTTTAGCTCGCCAAGGGTACTTATCTAGTATTCCTTGCTTAGCTCCTTAATTACTTCTTAAGCTTTCTTCTTATCTATCTTTTGGTAGCAGAAGACAATATTGTTAATATAGAAGAAGATAACTATTTTACCTTTTAGTATAACACACAGCTCCTAGGGTACCTCTTTAAAACCTAATTCTATTAGTAAGCTTGTAAGATTCTTCTACTATAATAGTGGTGATTATTATAGTCTGTAAAGGGCTTTTCTTAAGCACAGTACTTTGTCTATCTTTCCTTTATTAAACCCTAGCAGTAGCTTTATATAGACGACCTTATTAAGATCACAATGGATAAACATATTAACTGTATCTATCTGTATCGTCTCTAGGTCAAATTTTATGGTGATCGCTATAAGGGTTTGGAAGGTTATACTAGCTAATGTAGTAGCTCTTGTAGGTAGGTCTCCTGGAGCCTATTGATTTCCGCATACAACTAAGCATGCCTTGCATTTCTGGAGGAATCCGTACTTGTCTATCTTATAGACGAATATCCATATTAAGCTAAGGATCTGCTATCCCTTTGCGTACTTCTTATCTGTTTCCTAAAATAACCTCATTTAATAATAAGATTAGAGGTGGGCTTATTAAGCCTCTTGGAACTGATCTTAAAGAGGGTATGCATTAAGGTCCTTAATTAACTAAGGTGGCGGAGGTAAGTTCTTCCTATATAATCTAATATTACATATTCTGCCTGATTTCAGCTTGCTATTGTTAAGTTAACTATTAAAGTTAAACTTCCTTCCTGCTACAAAGGCGCCATAATAGGCTGAGGTGATCCTTTTAATGACAAAGTCTTTAAACCTATTATCGCTGGCTTCCTTAAATGAGTCTTTAACTAAGTTATTAAACACCCCCTAAGTGTAAAACCTATCTCCTACTTAGTTAACAGTGTCCTGATTAGTATCTAGCTTTATAGGATACTTAACGTAAAAGGCACATGGAGATTCTTTGTCTTCTTTTATTATAGGTGGCGTATAATATATATCTTTAAGAGCTCTTGCAAGGTTAAGATCTGCTAACTTATTAAAGGCTTAAACTGGCTCATCATTAACGTCATCGTCTTCCTCTTAAATTGACGGTTTAAATACTTCTTCATTATCTTCTAGAAGAACCTCGTTCTTAGTTAGGGTATTAGGGAGTTAAATCTTCTTAATCAGCGTGTCTAATTCAGCGTATAGGTCCTTTAAGATGTCCGTTCGTTTGCTGTTAAAGAATATCTTTTTATTAAAAATAACATCCCTAGTAGAGATAACAATACCCTTGTATGGGATCCAGATCCTGTAGATATTGGTAGAGTTATAGCTGACAAGGTAGCCGATATAGGCTCGCGGATCTAGCTTGCTTAGTCTTTTCTTCTTTAGCTAGGCATCCGACGTCATTATATACGCCCTATAGCCATAGGCTTTTAGGTGCGCTAATTGTGGTTTTCTTAATCTCCTATTTGCTAGGTAGGTATAGAACCTTTTATATAGTGATTTCCATCCATTGCTTTCCCATAGCGTTTAATCTTAAAGGTAAACTATATAGTTGACTATCTTGTTCCATAGATTATATAGTAAATTAGCAGTAATTCTTATTGCACGTCCTTTCTTAATAATTACACCCCCTAAGCGTTTGGCGGTACCATTCTATGCTTAGGTATATAGCACTAAAGGCTTAAAGGTAATCCCTTGGGTCCGTAGCCATTTAAGGGTTCTCCTTCTCCCTAGCTTGTTGTCTAATCTAATAGTATTAACTTTAAGGTTATACCTTAGACGAATCCTTTGGATGAAATCTTTAAGCACTTATAGTGTCTCCTTCTCTTTGCTATGCGTCATTATAAAATACAGGAAGGTTCTTCCTAAGAAAGTGTTGTGGATAAATATAACTTATATAAATCCGGCATGCGCTTCCTTAAGGTCAGTCAAGTCAATATAGAGGTTAAGAAAGGGTTTATTAATTTTCTGTTCCAAGAACCTTCTTAAGACCTAACGCTTGATTTTGGCGAGACTGTAATGTTAATATTCCGTCATCTTTGGGCCTTAAAGCTTGACTCCTAAGGCGTTAAGACCTAAATGATAAAGGCTTATAGGTCCTGGATGACCTAGACGCAGATGCCATAGATGTGCATCTCCTTTCGAATCTGGACAAGCATCTCTTGATAATGCTCTGCGCTTCTATTAGCGTAGCAGTCGGCTTATATTAAATGCTAATAGACTTCCTAGTCGGACGTATTTGATAGTCTATTGTCTGTGATATTCTTCTATTTAATATAGGATTGTGTTATCCTTCCAAACTAGAAGATTATTGTCTCCTTTGTTGTCCTAGTAGTACCCTTATTTTTAAAGTAGACGGAACAATATAAGGTTTGTATTAAAGTCCGTACAAAAGGCAACGTCCTTAAGATATAGGGTTCCCTTACTCTTGTCTAGTTTTGTAACTTAGATATTAACATCGCTGTAACCTAGTATAGGCACTTCTAAGCTGCCGGCGATAATATATTTGTGTCTTAGAGCTTTCCTAAAATTGTAAAAATAAGAGAGGTTATTAAAGATGTAGAGAGTGGTTCCTAAGTTAAGAATAGTCAATAGCTTTAGTGGATGGATTTAACCTGTGTAATATAATTCTTCTTTATACGTGTACCCTTAGCATTAAATCCTTTAGGCCTCTTGCACTTAAATAGATACCAACAGTTAGGAAGGGTATATCCCCTTATATCACATGCCAGGCATTTTAGGTTCTTTAACTTCTTAGAAGACATCTCTTTAGTTAAATTTATCCCTGCCCTTTTACGGCTACAAGATAAGCTGTTCCCTCTTCCTTTTTGGACTTTAGTAGTAATAGAGATATCCTCTTTAGACTCTCCTACAAAGTCTATATTAAATGCACTCCCTCTAGTAATTAAGGATGGTATAACTTTTAAGAGGTTTGCAAATGCTTCCCATAGCTCTATTGCTACTTTATAGTATTCTAATAAGTAAGCCTTTTCGGTATTATTTGCCTGTTTGGTGTATATAACAAAATAGGTTTCACTTATAGGTTATATTACATTCGTAAGGTCCATTAGCTAGATCCCATTAGTTATTTACGGAAGACCGTACTTCTCTACCATCTTTATTACATGCTCCCATCTATTAAGCCACTGGGTATTTTTGCCTGCTTAAGTCCCTTAAGTGATTCTATATACTGCAGTTGTACCTTCCTCATTATAAAGTTCTTTAAGGGCTCAGTGTCTTCTTTTAACTAAATTAGCCATTCCTTAACTATAAGGGAAGGGTCGAGCAGTAGCTTCTTCTAGATTAATACTATGGATATGATCTAGGTGTGTATCTATTATAGATACTCTTCCTGTTTTAGGAAGTACTTTATATCCTAGTTATAGTATCGTCTACTATTCTTATATGCTCTTTATTGGTTCGTCGAAAGCTATGCATATAAGGTTGCATTCTTATTAAAATCTATAACCTTTAAAAGAGGTGGTTTTTCAAGTAGACCTTCTTAAGGTGCTTCTGTGGCTAGGTTAACATAGGCCTAAATTTGCTGATCTATAAGGGCTCGGAGTTGCTATAGCCATTGTTCCTAGTCTTCTGGCTTATTAAGGATAATTGTCGTTAATGAACTCATTGGTGGAGTCATTTAACTAATAGGCAAGTAAGGAATTAAGATGGTATTTTATCTTTAGGATCGTCCTTCTTATTAGGATCGTCCTTGTTGTTAGGATCGTCCTTGTTATTAGGATCGTCCTATAACAATTAAGGTAGGATTTCTTATGGAATCTTATGGAATCTCATAGAAGAATCATTATGTGACGATTAAGGTAGGATTTTTGTCAGAGTCTGCGTCTTGATGATGAGGTGTTAGAGTCTACATCTTGATAATAAGGTGTCAGAGTCTAACAATAAGGTAGAATATCTTTAAATAATTGAGTAATAGCCGAATAGCTTCTTAAGTTGGCGGACTAGGCTTATAACTGTTAGATAATTCAAATAAAGCTGCTCATTAATGAAATGGGTTAATTAATTAATGATCTTAATAATTATCTTGATTGAGGTTCTTGGAGCCCTTAGGGCTTTAAGCTACAAAGAGATTTTACAGTACACGGGCTCTGTGCACGTGACTCGTACACGTGACCCACGCCTTTAGAGAATACTGATTATCTGACAGATTCCGGTGGTTTCGCATAAACGTAGTTAGTCCGCTTGCGGACTGATTAAAAACCCGCACCAACGGAATCACGTCTAAATTTGCTGAGGTAAGCAGCTGCGGCTGAATCTATATAAGGGCGTCGGGGCGGATAAACTATCTGCCGACGTCGTCGAATAAGAAAAGGAAACTAGCTATGTGTATGGCGTAGCGCTTGTAACGGGAGTCCCGTTACAGAGATAGCTAAGTAAGCGCTTTAAAAGTTAGAAGCTATTTTAAATATAATAGAAATAGAGAAAGAACCTATTTAGGATATAGTAGCGGATATAAGATAGCTATAATATATTTAAAATAGTATCCTAATATAATAAGGACAGCGGTAGCGGGACATCCCCTAATTGATATACGGACACCCCCAAATTGATATACGGACACCCCCCACTGATTGAGTTTAGTTTCTTCCTAATTAAGTTAGAATTACGTGAATTTAGGTTGTTTGCATCTGCATCGCGAAAATCAAATTATTAAAATGCAACTTTTATGACTGTAATATCGATTGCGCATTACCCTGTGAGGCGCCGCGTGGACTTATTTGGGTGCTGCTACCTCTGCTTGATGTCTACGAACTGCGTCTGCGAGCAAGCCCGCGAGCACACCTGCGCCTACGCCCACGCATAGTATACCCGGTATTCTGTTCAGATCCTGATGGCTCGCGATAAGTTGATGTATCAACGCGAACAGAGCCAGCTGGGCGGCCGCGGCGGCGCTCAACAGTTTGAGGCTGGGGAGATAGGTAAGGCAAATGCGAGATGATGTTTTGGGTATGGGCGCGCGACGGTCACGTACTGATGCAGATGCAAACAACATAAATTCACGTGATATTCCAACTTGATTAGGAAGGAACTAAACTCAATCAGTGGGGGGTGTCCGTATATTAGTTGAGGGGTGTCCGTATATCAATTAGGGGGTGTCCCGCGACCGCTGTCCTATAATAATATAGTAGATACTAAAAGAACTAACTTTTTTAATATAAGCTATTACTAATCCACTTATAATATAAGTTATTAAGTATTATATAATATTTCTAAAGTACCTATCTTTATATATAAATAGGTATATATACTATATTAATATTTAGGGTAAAAGAAATCTAAGAGATATTTATATAAAGTTGAAAAGTATTAAATATAAATAAAACGGTTTGCTAATATATTTTAAATATCTTTAGATTTAATTATGTTCTAAAGAAGTTTACTTAAAATAAAGATATATTCTGCCTATTTCTTAATAAGGCTTTTACTTTAAATTTTAAACGGAAATATATAGGTATAAAGTATTATAAATACGTTTATAATATAATCCAAAATATATTATTTATAGAACTCTCTAAGGAGTACTAGAAGACAATTTTAAAAAGTTAAGCCTTTATTAATAAGATAGAACTGTTGGTATATATTCGTTCCATATATTATGTGCGTAAGCACGTAATCTACGCGAGACGCGTATATGTATTATTAAGACGTGTAGATAGAACAAGCAAGAATCTACTAATAACACCGCATAGTATATATCATTATGATATATGTATTCTGCACGTTGTTAATGCATACTAACACTGATTAGTAAGTGCGCATAGATTAGGAAACACGCAGATAGCTTGGAAGATAGTTGTACTGTCCACCTTGCAGCAGATTGGAAGATAGTTATACTTATCCACCTTTTGTATTAGCCTATTTTAGTTGAAGAGAAGAAGAGAAACTACCTAGGAGTACTTGTCTGGTATCTATAATGACTTCTAGACATCTTATTCTATCTATTTTAGAAGAATTACTACGCAGAATACCTTACCCTACTTAATAACTTAAACCGCCCCTAAACTACCTCCTTAACCACCTCCTTAACTACCTCCTTAACCGCCCCCCCTACCTTTACCTTACAAATTAAAATATCTTACCTTACCCAAATAATATATAAAATATAAGATGTTAGGAACAGAGAAAGACTGGGAGGAAGAAGTAACTAAATGGGAAGATGGAATTAACCTAATGGAAGTCACTAAGGATGAGCTAACCAACTATGTATAATGCAAGATATATGTATATACGGAGATACACGACCAGATAGACTTAATACTCTGGGAGTTGTTCCAAGGAGATTTTAAAGATTTTACGGTTGACATCTTTACGAAAATCTCCTTACATTGGCTTCAGAAACTATGTGATTGTATAAATATTAGAGGAGTATGGGTTAGCGCTAACTATAAATGAGGCAAATTACTTCCTTAGTCCTTATATGATACAGTATAAGAAGAAGACCAAATAGAATGGACTAGAGAAAAGATAAATATACTTGAGGATAAGTTTGGTACTGGTATTAAGTTAAGATGTATTAAGTACTACAAGATATACGGAACCCCGGAGGAGCGATAAGTAGGACGTTCCTTAGTGCCTATACTTCCTGCTATACCTTAATATATAACTACTTCTACCTTTACACTATCTATTACACCTTAACCTATAATAATAACATAGTAACTCTACGTATAACCTATGGACAAGGAGAACCGCCCTGTCACTGTAACCGGCTATAGTAAGGAAATTGTGAATGCAGCTAAGATATATATAGAGGAGCAGAAATACGGTAGTATAAATGAAAGCCTTAACTATAAATTAATAATATTCTATGATATCTGTAATCAAGCGGATGTACCCCAAGAAGCTTACCTTAAAGCATTCCCTACTATGCTAAAAGGACTAGCTTTAGACCATTTCTACATAAACTAACTGTCCTACTTACTATTTGCTAAAGCTTATAAACACCTTTGGAATTTCTTTAAAGGACTAGGATTTTAATGTAAGAACCTAGACAAGTAGAATACTATTACACTTATAATAGTAATGGCAGAAAATATAGACAAATTTACAAGCGAATGCCTTTAATTGCTAATCTATAGACTTTATTAACTATAGCATGGCCTTAGACCTACCTTACAAACTATGGACTTCCTTTATAACAAAATTGTTACTTCTTGCCAGGGAATACTAGTATGCAGATATGCAGTCTCTGACCCACTAGATAACCTTAGAGCCCTTATTAATAAACTTTAATTGTCTATTATAGCATATAAGAAAGAGTATGCGGAGAAGATATAAGCTTTCTTTATGGACTAATAATTCTATAGAAGAGATAATAACTACGACCGTAACAACCGTAACAACCATAGTAACCCCCCGTATAACCGCAACTAATAGAAACTATGTTGCTTTGTATGTAATAGGGAAAGATGTTACTTATGGAAACATACTAAGGAGGAATAAGAAGAGTTTAAGACTAAGTTTAAGAATAAGTTTAAGGACTGCTTTTAGGAGTAAATAAAGCAATATATTATGGACTATAAAGGCAACAATAATAAGGACAATAATGAGGATGATGAGATTACCGACGCATTTAACGCTCTGGTAATTAATATGGACCCTAATACTCTACTAAATAAGGACAACTAGACTATAGTATACTACACTTTATACGGTGAAATTGAACTAGATAATGTGACTGCTACAGCTTCAGAACTGGCTAATAGAGCTTGTAGCTATGTAGTTACAACTATTAATACCATAATAGATGCATTTACTACTAATACAGACCTGTTTGCGTATAATACAACCTTACGCTATACCTCCATAAAGTTTATGGGTGTAATAATTAATACTAGAGCCTCTAAACGTTCTATAGTAGGATATGGTTAGTTTTTTACACTTTAGAAGATTAACAAAGTACAGTTAAATAAGTCCATAAGAGGCATAGTTAGTGTATAGTTCGGAATAGGTTCTACATCTTCTATTGGTTCTATTAAGATAGCTACACTAATAGGTACAGTAGAGTTCTACATTGTTAAAGTTGACACCCCTTTCCTGCTTTGCCTAGTGGATATAGATAACTTATAAGTGTATTTTAACAACCTAAAGAATGTCCTGATAACCCCCTTAAAGACTATACCAGTTATACACCAATTCAGACACCCGTTTCTACTATAGGATACCTTATTGCATGTATTTATTATAGAGTCTTTTAACCAAAACCCATGCTATTTAACTGATGTAGAATTGCGACGCCTACACTGACGCTTTAGACATCCATTAGTAAAGTAACTTAAAAGAATATTGGACCGCGCTGGCTATGAAAACGATGCTAATTGCAAGACCCTTGAGCATATCACCTGCTACTGCTTATACTATCAAAAGCACAGAAAGTTACTAGGCAGATTTAGATTTACCTTAAAGGACAACGTTAATTTTAACTACTGTATTATTATTAACATTATGTACATTAACAGCAAGCCTGTACTTTATATTGTTAATAAAGGCACCCAATTTTAAATAGGTAGATGGCTACAGAATATTAGCGCTAAGTATATATGGGACATATTACAAGCGTGCTGGATTAACACATACTTAGGCCCCCTAAATGTGATTGCATATAACACAGGAAAGAACTTTATTAGCAGAGAGTTTAAACAATATATGGTTAACATGGGCACTACTATAAGGAGCGTACCGGTCGAAGCTTATAACTTAATTGGCATAGTAGAGCGTTACTACGGCCCCTTGTGACGTATATACCACATTATTACTTCTAAGATACTAGGAATTAATGAGGATATGGCACTGTAAATGGCCTTTAAAGCAATTAATAATTCTGTAGGACTAGACGGCCTAATACCCACACTGTTAGTATTTGGAGTGTACCCCTAAATGACAGAGTCTAACGCACCTTCACCTATAGTGATATAGCGTGTAATTGCATTTAAGAAAGCTATGGAGGAAGTAAAGAAGATATAAGCGGAGCGCTAGGTTATAGATGCACTTAACATGCGTAATGGCCCCAGTACTACCGCAATTTATAATCTACCCTATAACTCTTTAGTACTGGTCTAAAGAGAAGGTAATATAGGATAACCTGGATACTGGGCAGGACTATATAACCTACTAAATATTAAAGGAGAAACGTGTGCTGTTAACCTACCTAGCGGCCCTATAAAGTTCCGCAGTACTACTATTAAACCGTACTTAATAGACCCTAGAAATATTTAAGTTGAAGACATTTAAGATGATGGCACCTAAGTTGACAATATTTAAGTTAACGAAACTGTCCATATATATGAACTGTCTATAGAAACCGTCTCTATATAGAAACCGTCCCTTACTGAAACTAGAGAAGTATAACCACCTTGCTAAGGAAGAGGAAGACCCTATAAGTATCCCCTTTACGTTAATACTGCCGATATTACTGTATTCTTATAAGAGGATAGTAACTATAAGCAGTTTAAAACGTCCTGTTAAAAGGAAATTATAGGACTAATTAAAAAGGGTGTATTTAAGATAATTAACCCTTAGGACGTACCTGCAGGAGTTAGAGTCTTTAACTTATAATTTGTAGATGAGATTAAAAACCCTGGTACTGATAAAGCCTTTAAGAAATTAAGACTTGTCGTCCAAGTGTATAATGATCTTAAAAAGGGTATTATACTAACCTAGTTACCTACTATTTAACGAGTCAGCTAACGCCTTATTCTATGCATCGCAGTAATACTATAAGGTAATGGCACATAGTTATACCTATGAGATATCTCCTAGGCGTATATCCAGTCTCTTATAAAGCTGAATTAAGACTTCTATATCTAACCACCTTACAAATTAGGAAGCTAACTAGGCATTGGAAAGAACTCCATCCTAAAGGTAATTAAGCCTTTATATAGTGTTCCAGAAGTAGGTAATTACTGGTTTACAACCTATTATAATTATTATATTAAGGAGTTAGATATAAACTCATTAATATACAACCCTTGCCTCTTATAGAGCAACACTCCTAACTACTTTAGTATTATTGGCCTTTAAACTAATAATACTCTCTTCCTAGCTAATACCACCTTTACAGACGTGGAGCAATAACATCTAGAAAAGGCTTACTTTCTTATAAAAGAGCGCGAGCAACTTACGGTTAAACAGTTACTCAAATTTAACGGATGCATTATTTAACTCTCTTAGGAAGGCAATATTATAATAACCTAGGAACACCAGTGTAAAAACCTAAATATGGTTCACCTTAGTAAAATAGCTATAACCACGAGCTTAAGAGGCATTATCTGTAATGCACTAACTATAAAGGAATAATACGTTATACAACGCGTAAGAGGCGTATATATTGCCTCTATATATCAACCAGAAACTTCCTTTAATCTCTCTTTTGCCGCCTAGGTAATTAACCCTAAGAAGAAAGATATTACAGCACTTAATAAATGACTATAATTATAGATTGACAACCTAATAAGAGGCCTTATGTTTATTAAATTGGACATTAATATATTACGCCTACTTGCTTTTACTAATGCCTTATTCGCTAATAATAAGGACATTTTATTATAAATAGGATATGTACTAGTATTAGAGGACGCGTTATATAGGGCTAATATTATTTACTGGTTATTAATTAAGTGCAAGAGAGTTACTAGAAGCGTACTAGCTTCAGAACTCTACGCAATGGCCTATGGATTTAACATTGGCGCCGCAATTAAGTTAACCGTTAAACAACTCCTACAGATTGAACTCCTACTTGTACTTTACACCGACTTAAAATTACTCTATAAATGTCTTGTTAAGCTAGGCACTATATAAAAGAAACGTCTTATAATAGACATTATGTGTCTCCATCAGTTATATAAGCGCAGAGAGATTACGGAAGTTAAGTGGATTGACGGTAATAGCAACCCTGCTGACTTAATGACTAAGAGTAAGGCATCTATAGCTCTTAAGAAGTTAATTAATACTAATTACTTAGAACTGCAGACTATGGAGTAGGTTGAATAAATAAACTAAGATTTGGCGTAGCGTTGTGATAGTGCCATATTTTACGGACCCTAAATTTAACCAGCTAATTAGGATTTTCCATGCCCGGTATGGAAAATTGCTATTAGCTTGCTTGCTACTAGTGCCTTGGCAACCCTTATAATATGTCTACCTACTACCCCTAATAACCCTTCTCCTTCTCCTTCTCCTTAGCTTAGTATCTTTATTAGACAGTAATTGTTATAAGACACCCCATAATACCTTACACACGTCTACCTGTTTTTATGACCTAGTAATTGGAGACCAACCGCGAGACGGCAATATAACGGCAATCTACGGCATTCTGTCATATTCTGCTAAAGTCTACTAAATCCTGCTAAGTTCTGCCAGGACCACTACCTAAATCCTATTCTACTCTGTGTATATATTAACTAAGCAACCAAGTTAATAATATATACCCTTTCTTCCCGTTTCCTTACCTTCTTTCCTTACGCAACGTCTTAACTTTATTATACAGTTTATTAATCTATAAGCTCTAGTTTATGTGAACCGTTATAAGTGTTATGTAACTGGGATAGGATTAAAGGAGAAGCTATTGCGTATGGATAGGAAAAGCCCAGCTATTGCGTATATGCTACAAATAACAGGAATGGTACGATTTGGTTTCCTTTAGAGTTGCTCTAGTGTCAGTATATATTCGTTCTATATATTATGTATATAAGCACGTAATCTATGCAAGACGCGTATATGTATTATTAAGACGTGTAGATAGAATAAGCAAGAATCCACTAATAACACCGCATAGTACATATCATTACGATATATGTATTCTGCACGTTGTTAATGCATACCAATAAGAACTAAATATCTAAAAATAAGAGTTAAATAGGTTTACATTCTATTATATATATTATAACGCATTTTTAATATTTTTATAGTCTATTTATTAGAATAATAAAGAGATTTAAAGTAGGTAAAGTTTATAAAGTTTAAACCCCTTTTTATAAGATTATTTACTAGGATATTAGTAAAGAAGTATATAATGACTATTCTAAACCTATTATAAATATATTTCTAATTAAGTATTAAGATATTTTTAGGGTTTATACTAAGTTTATTAAATATATTAACTATAAAGGCAAAAAAAGATTAGAATACTTTATAAAGTAGTTATATTATAAAAATATATTTAATCTTAACCACCTTTAAATATTATTTAATTTTAGCCCTTTATTAGTATAAAACCATTATAGAATAGTTAAACAGAATATAGTATGTAGATTAAACTATGGTAAACCCATTTCTAAAATATTTATAAGGTAATCCTAATTATATAAATAGGTATTAATTATATCTAAGGACCTAGTAAACTAAAGTAAATAAATTACTAGGTAGAATTCTGTATTATTATTCTAAATAACTTATAAATAATACAGTATATCCTTTTTACATCTTATAGCATTTATATATACCTCCCCCTACTACTAAATAAGTAGCTAGTAGAAATACTTAATAATATCTTAGATATAATTAAGCGTATAAAGAATCTATATATTATGGCACTAATGTGCGTAACCTGGATAGGGCCTAGTTAGGGGGGTTTGCTTATGTCTTGGCTCCATATATATAGACGTGTCCTTTCCACAACCTTCTTCTGCTCCTTATCTTGATATCCAAGTCTATAGACATTCCAATTGTATAGGCTTGCGCTTGTTATATTACAGTGCTAGAGTCTCAATTAACTAAGTTGCCGTAACACTATAACTAAATATATATAAGGTATTTTTAACGTATTTAGATTTCTATACTAACTAGTTAGCCCGCTTTATTTAGAGCTTTAAGCTTTAAAACTTCTTCTAATAGTATAATAAGGCCTTACTAGATTAAATTTATAATAGCTTTACTAATTATAATTATATTACGGCTTTAATTAAATATAAACGCCTTCTATTTTATTTGTTGGTAACACAAGGTGATATTACGTAGTTACAGTTTGTAGCTAGTATGATGTTATTGTTATATATCCTCCCTTTATTGGAATGAGGAAGGGCGAGGAGCCTAAGACTCCTCGCCACGCTAGTGCTGCGGCGTCACGTGATAACCGCTTGCCTTATTCCCAACACTAGCAACTTTTCTTTTGTGGTTGCCATCTATATACAAATACTGCTTAACTAGCGTAACAAATATTAATTCTCTTTACTTACTATTGCCATTACAATATAAGTCTTACTATCCTAAAATTTGCCTTTTAGCACATAGTGCTTTCTTGCTTAGAGTTATAGGTGGATATTATATTAGGGCCGCTAAGGCGCTAGTTGTAAGCAAGCTAATAGCAATTTTCTATGCCGGGCATGGAAAATCCTAATTGGCTGGTTGAAATTAGGATCTGTAAAATACCATGCTCTTACTCCCTTTTAACCTATCCTTTAACTTATATATATAGAGTGTTTATATTAATAAACGTTTCTAGAGCCTTGTTTGGGTTTGCCTTTGTTATTATATCTACTAGGTTATCTTAACTATTAATTCATTAAATTTTAAAGAGTTTTTGCTATTTATAGGATTGATAAAGTGCTATAATATTAATTATAAGGCGCTTCTTTTTTATAGTACTAAGCTTAACTAAGCACTTATAGAGGGAGTATAAATCAGTGCATATAATTATAGGGATAATAGGAAGTTTGAGTTAATCTATAATTATCTTTAGGGTAGTTCTAATTATAATTGCCATGTTAACTCCGCTGACTATTCTATATATCTCTAATGCTAGAACGCTTTAAGTAATACGCTTACTTTTAATTAAGCTCCAATAAATAAGATTGCCATAGATTGTGAAGTTATTCTCTTTAGTAAATTTATTTATAATGATGATCTTATATCCCAACTAGGAGCTAAAATCTTTATTGTTTATAAATGATCTATTAATAAATACAAAGAGCTTGGCGGTAGGAAGATTAATAGGTATATAGAGTAGTCCCTAATTAAGATAGTTTATTTGCCAGAAAAGACGTTTATTTAGGGTAAGAATGTTATCCTTAGTTAGTTTCTAGTATTAGGTGGTAATAGAGAGATTAAATAAAGCCTTAGGTTAATAGATAGAAGCAACATAAGCTCTATAAGCGCGTTGCTCTATATATCCTTGCTTTAGGGAATTAGTATTAATAATGTTAATCTTCTTATCTTAACCCTTCTGGCGTAAAGCAATAGAATCCTTGTTTAGGGAGAGGGTGCATCTATTAAAGAGTAATAGTGTTATTAAATTAAGCTTTTCCTTTAGCTTTGCTATAAGATTTGCCTTTATTAACTTATCTTCTTTAAGAGCTAAGAATTAGTTGTCTTCTAAAATAATTGTATTATTAGTTTATATGCCAACGATTCCAAATAGAGTTCCTATGGTTGTAATTAGGAAGCATAGGTTAAATATAGAAGTAGTTATTAAAAGCTTCTCTTTATAGTGCTTGCTATAGGTAGCCTACTAATAGGTTCCTACCTCTGCAATTCTATATAATGGCTTAAGCACAACCATGATTATATCTTTAGGATATTAGTAACAAATTTGCTCTAGAAGATATGCCAATATCAAGCGCTAAAGGTGCGTCTCTAATTGGGTATAGGCCTAAGTAATATCTTATAAATAGACCGCCATTTTATTCTTTATTAAGAAGGGAGCTAGTGTAATAATAACTTACTAACTAGCTTGTTGAATTATGGGAGATTATATAAAAATTACCTCCTTACTATTATTGTTATAACCTTAAATAATAAGCCTTAATTTCTTAAATAGGGCGTTAGTAGTTTTGCCTTTAATCTTATTAACTATTCTTAACTTAAAGATATAAACTTTATTAAACTTAGTAGGGTTATACTTCTTAAATTTAAAGACTTCTCTTATAATAAGACTATTAATCTCCTACTTGTTAGATGCTTAGAAAGGAGCTCTAGGAGTTATAATATAACCTTTTTTTTAGAGCTGTTTTGCAAGCTTAAAGTTAGCCTTCTCCTTAGTTATTATAAAGGCCATTAATAACTTAATTCCATTCTTAATAGCAGCAGCAAATTACTTTTTAAAATTAACAAGATGTTAGCAATTTTGTGATCCTTTTAGGCGACCTCTACCGCGTTATAGTTGTGGCATATCTACTATAATTATATTAGGATTGTAGTTGTCTTCTAGAGTATATTAATTATAGTTCTCCTCTAGGGCATCTTTTAGGGTATCCTGCAAAGGCTTAAAACTATTATCTTTATAATAAGGCTTAATAACGGTTAAACGGAATTAAGTAGGTCTGTAAGGCATCTAAATAGTGTAAGTTTAACTATTAATTATAATAAGCTAATATGGGCCTAACTATTCTCCCTTTTTACGCCATACGCGTACCTTAGACTGGAGTGGTAGATTAAGTATAGTTAAGGTATTTAGGCCATTTCTTATTCTTAGTGCGTCGTTAACCTAGCATATGGCGTAGAAACGTTGTACCTCCTTTATTGCCTTGCGAATAGCCTTAGCTTATTATATAATAGAGGGAGATAGTGGAGAATTGTTAGTTATTTAAGGGTAGGCGCTAAAGACTAGCAATATGGGTATAAGTTTATTTGGGCCAGTAGAATTGTTAATGGCTTTAACAGCTATTTACAAGGTAAGTTCTTTACTAGTGTCCTCTAGTTCTAAAGAGATAATCTTATATACGCGGCGTAATGGTGTGTGATATTACTCTACTTTTCTAACGCTATTATATGCCTTAATAGGAACTTCCTTAACCTTAATTGCCATTGCCTTTGTTTATTATTAAAACTCTGTAAATAAGAAGTTCTTTTTTATATTGTGGATGATTTGGTTAGAGGGTCCTAGGTAGATATTAATCTAGTATAATTAAAGGGTATCCTATGCGTTCCTAGCTAATATATCCTTTAAGAATTATGCGGCTTAAAAGAAGGTTAAAAAGTTAATAACTTGGAGTACTAGCTTGCTGCTAAGATATATAATGTTAACGATGATACAGAAGTTAAAGTTGTAGTTATTTTTAAGGGTGAACTTGAATCGGCTAGGGGACTTCTGGTTTATTTAGCAGTAATGGCAGTATTTTATAAGATGCTTAATTACCTTAATCTTAACTTTATGGCCTACTCACTAAAGAACCCTAAGTAATTAATAAACAGATAGGTGGCCAAAACGACAGTGTAGTTGGCGTAACTCTGACTTAGTTAAGTGGCTCTAAGTAACACTTTTTTCTAGTTAATAAAGGAGTAACTAGGGGTAACCCCACTTGCGTATAATAGGCACCCAATTATCTCCTTAAATGAGTACATTCTTGAGGTTATTAAGCTTAACGCCTAATTTATCTATATCTCTAATGCAAAATAGAAACGGGGTATTTATAAAAATAATGTAAAAAGTAATGTACCCTAAGGGGGTTTGAACCCTAATTATGCTAAAAGAGATTATAGTACCCTTGCTAAAATTAATTGTGTGTTGGCCTGCCGTTAAATAGTTAATTTAAACAGAGCTATTAAGCTGCTAAAGGGCTTAAACTTAAGGTTCTCCTATTGTAGATACTCCTACGGCTCTAGTATTTAGTATAATACTATAGAAGATGTTTACTGAGTATCTATTATTAAAGGGGAATATAGAACTCTCCCTTAGCTTATTAAAGATATCTGACTTTATAATAGAGTGGAGTGTAGATTGGTTATTAAGAACAGCAATGGTTTATGTCCCATTTACCTTACTATACTTAGTAAAGTATTGGTTAAGTAAGTAGTCCTTAATTTCTATATCTATAAGAAGCTGTTCGGTCTTATTAACCTTACCATTAAGATCTTCTACGCCTTTATATTAAACCAGGAAGCTTTAGAAGTAGGCTATAGTAACCTTATAATTTTTAACATTTCTTATACTCTAATGGAACTTATTATATACCTCCTTTTGCTTATTAAGGGAGTGTCTAGTTAACTAGCAATTTAGTTTCTTATAAACGTAGTACTTCTTTTAGCGATTACTTTAAAATAAACCTCTATAAGGACCTCTATGATTGCCTTATGGTTAATGTTGATTATACCCTTTGCTATATTCCCTACCACGGCCACTATATATTTGGTTAGTCCAGTTATAATTATGTTAGTTAGGAATACTTGGTTGGGTAGGGTTTTCAGTATAGAACTGTTAAGATTCTTATATTTGTATTATAGTACCTATAGCAGAGCGTAGCTTGATATATACTCCTTTAAATATATCCATAGGTTTATATAGCGCTAAATTGCACTTAGGAATGCTATGGCAGGCTGAGATAACCTAGTCCCTCAGGCTATTCTTATTTTGGTAAGTTTTGGTAAAACTATATTGGATTTTCTGGAGTTTATTAAGGAGTAGTTAGAGGCACTTTAAATAAGTCTTTGTTAAGTTAGAAGCGATAACTCTTTAGAATATAGTCTTCCGCTATTTGGATATATAAAGCTGGCAATTCTTATTAGTTTTAAAGTGGGCTCTGGTGAGCTAAAGCATTATATTAAAGCTATAGTTTCTACCCGTAATATGGTTGTAATAAAATGTTGCTGCCTATCCCTTTAACATGACTAAGAAAGCATAATAAAACTAGTGGTATTGAATTCTAACCTTGCTGCAGTAGTTATAAAAGACCTGTAATTTTATTCTAAGTATATTGTATAGTTCTCCTCTAAACTTCTTCTCCTTGTCTAAATATACCTTTATTAGATTTGTGACTTCTTATAATAGAGGCTTACCGGTTGGCTGGGGTAGAGGAGCTGGAGGCGGTAGAGGTAAAGGAAGAGTACCTCTAGGTAGGAGAGCACCTCTAGGTAGGAGAGTAGCGTTCTGGGGGTTTTATTCTAAATTAAAGTTGCCTTCTAAAGAATATAGGTTGGTTCTAGGTTTCCGTAGTTAACATATAATCTTAGCTTCTGTCTATACTAGTTCTTCTATACTAATAATAACGGCCTAGATATTACTGGTAATTAGGTTACTGTTTTTAGTAATATATACCCTATTCCTATGGAGGAAGTCTTAAAAATCCTAAATAATATTAACATTGCTAAGTGCCTAGGTATTGGCGGTCCATCCTGTAAAATCCTCCCTAAAATATTCCTACAGCTATAGATTAGTATAGTGTCTACTTTAGTAGAATATAATATGGTGTAGGAGAAAGCTGTTAACTTATTTTATGGTATAAATTGTTGTGTTAATAGTAAATTCGTCCCAATCTTTATTAATAAGTTTTGTGTATAAAGCTACCCCTAGTGGTAAGGAGTCTTCCTAGTTATTTAAGGTAGGTGTAGCTATGTTTTTAGGGGGAGGGAAGTGTTATTGGGGTAGGGATTGTCGTTTAGTACGCGTTTGTTGTTTAGTATACATTTATAACATATATTTGCGATTATGGGGCTTAGGACTAGTTCTGGCCTTAAATTGCAAAGACTTATAAAGTGTGTTATTCTGCGTAATGGACGCAAGAATCTATAATTTAGGAAAGGCTTAGGACCAGTTCTGGCCTTTAGATCCTTAGATTTATAAAAGAGTTCTATTTAAGATTTAGGACCAGTTCTGACCTTAAAAGACAGCTTCCTCTAGCACAAGTAGCACTAGTATAGTGGCTTATCTCTTCTTAGTAGAATACCTAGCTATTCTATAGTATAATAGTGAAGTTAACCACTAATTAGTGTTGGTAACACAAGGTAATATCACGTAGTTATAGTTTATAGCTAGTATAATGTTGTTATTATATATCCTCCCTTTATTAGAATGAGGAAGGGCAAGGAGCCTAAGACTCCTTACCACACTAGTGCCGCGGCGTTACGTGACGACCGCTTGCCTTATTCCCGACATTATTTAAAGGGGCGATATTTTAATAAAGTACTATTTAAGTGGAAAATAAAACACTAAGATCTAGATATAGTAGGTAATATATTTTAAATTATATTAAATTATATTTTTTAGCCTAAATTTACCTTTTCTTTAAGTATACATTTAATAAGTTTATAATAATTAGTATAGTGTAATAATTATCTATTTTTTAAGGCCTAATGTAAGAGTATATATATTGGATCCTGCCGCGCTTGCGACAAGTTTGCAAGCACTTTATATCTTTTAGCCTATATGGCGACGTAAGGGCGGGACACGTTATAATTATACTTACAAACTTACTAGAGCTAGGTATAGGTCTATTAACTAGGTAGGTCGTAGGTTCGACTTATAATAGTTATGCTTTACTCTGGTATAGTCTAACACGCTTCTATGCGATAAGGTATTGGTAAAGATTCTAACGTGTTCTACCACTTATCTAGACATCCTAGTTATCTAGACACGCCACTTCCTACTAAAAATCACGAGAATTATAGTATAATATCTTAACAACTACTTAATAAAAACTTTTAAAATTTTGTATTTAAGCTTATATATATATACTTTACCTAACGCCGCGCGACATTATTAGACCGAATAGGGACATAAGGGTCACAGGGGACACAAGGGAGAGGACGCCCTGTAGGTAGACCCTTATGGACAGCCATAGCAAGCTCAAGACCAGGACAATCAAGAATTAGACTTAACGCGGCAAATATAACATTCGCAGCCGACTTATAAAGGGTATATAGCCAACCAGTAAGAATAAGGGAAGAACTGGAGACAATAACAGATTTAGATATAGAAGCGTTAATAGGAATATAAGACATGGGAACGGAAAGCTCTATATAAAATAAGTAGGGACCAAGGTGCAGACATAAGAGACAGAAGTTCTGAATATCCTAGAGAAAGTAGAAATAGAAGAAGCGAGGAACGAAGGAAAGACAAAGGACCCTCGCTAGGGGTCCGCCACCTATCCATTATATAATATAACTGCGGTAATACAAACCACCGTCTTGTAAGGCCCCTACTAGACAGTCTAGACCTAGAAAAACACTATATCCTTGCTATACAAGAACCATACTACAATACCTACACATAATTAATATACTGCCCCTAAGGATTCTAGCTCCTATATAAACCAAAAGCAGCCATACGCGTGTGCTTTATAATCAGCAAGGCTATCAGCCTATCCTTATGGTTATGGTAGGCAGTTAACCCAGATATTATAGTTATAACAATCTAGACATATAGGGGACCGGTATAAATTATTAATATATATAACCCTAGGGTTAAAGGGGTCCCGTAAATAGAGAACATTATATTAGCAATAAGCTTACTAGAAACTAAAGGCACAGAGTCTATTCTACTAGAAGACATAAACCTCCACCACCTACGGTAGGGGGGTATCTATATTGCTGCTAAATAATAGGTAGAGTGCTTATTAAGAGCTATAGACATCTAGGGCCTTAAGCTAGCCACCCCCCTAGGAGTAACTATATAGCAATAAGGCACTGCCAGAAGTACAATTGACCTTATATTTATGGACAAAGGCCTATACCAGAGACTTAAAAGGTATAACCCTAAAGAAGAATAGGCACTTGCTTTAGACCACATCCCTATCTAGATATAGCTAGATCTGGACATTAAAGCATAACTAAATAGCAAAAGATACGCAATAAGGAAGCTTAATATAGACAATTTCCTTAATATAGTTAAACAATAACTTTAAGACCTAGAAGAAATCCACCCAATACTAAACAAGTAAGGCTTATTAGCCACCCCTAAGGAAATTAACTATAGACTAGAAAGGATCTAGGCAGCAATTAAAAATAGGCTAGAAGAGCACTGCCTAGTCTTATAACCAGGCCCCTACACGCGACACACATAGTCCGTATAATGCGCGGTTCTTATCACTAGCCAATAACAAGCAAGAAGGAAATATATAAGTAGCTATAACCCTAAAGACGAGAGACAATACAAAGATATAAGAAACTAGTTAAAGAATACCCTAAAAAAAGAAGTAAGGAATAACTGGAGACGGTTTATAAACGAGCATACTTCTAACCTAAGCCTCCCCTATAATAAAGGCCTTTAGGCTATAGCGAAATAGGCAAAAAAAAAGGCAGGGCGCCTAGTAGAAGACCTATATCTACCACCCCTATAAAAGTAGGGGAATTACAGGCCACTAATAACAATAATAAGAAGGCAAAGATCCTTATAGAAAGGTTCTTTCCCTAACTAGCTCTAGCAGACCTTAGTAACATCATAGGTAAAACACCAGTAATTTACCTATGGGTTAACAGCGACATGACAATAGAGGAAATGGCCAGAACTATTAGCCGCCTTTTAAATAATATAGCACTAGGACTAGATGGGATTCCAAATAAGGCCTTAAAGACCTGTGGACCACTTATAGCACCCTAGCTTACAGATGTAGCCAGAGCATGCTTTGCTATAGGCTACTACCTATGACTTGGAAGATCTATAATAATAGTTGTTCTGTAAAAAGAAGGTAAAGCAGATTACTTAGTCCCAGGAAGCTACCGCCCTATTGCCTTAGAAAACACCCTTAGTAAGATCTTAGAAAGGGTAATAGCGGACCATATAGCAGACATAGCTAAGGAATACGCCCTACTACCATAAAGCCAAATGGGGGCAAGAAAAAACCGCTTAACACTATTAGCACTTACGCTACTCACTACCACCATTAAATCTGCATAGGCAATGCAAAGGGACTTTATAGTATTAATACTTAGCTTAAATATTAGTGGCGCCTATAACAACGTGCCCTATAAGCGTCTTCTATACATCCTTAGGGCAAAGGGCTTCCTAGAATGGATTATATAATTTGTCTAAGGGTTTACAGGCCAGAAAAAAACATTACTGGTCTTTAGTAGATACTAGAGCCCCCCTATTACAATTATAACAGGAATATTATAAGGATTACCCCTCTTGCCTATACTCTTCCTCTTCTTTATAAGTAACCTACTTAACTCCTTTAAGGAAGGGGCGACCCAGGGGATAGGCTTTATTAACGATATAAACCTAATTATATATAGGCCAATAGCCGCATAGAATTGCAGAACACTAGAGAAAGCCTATAACACCTATATAGAATAGGCAAGACAATATAGAGTCTAATTCTTACTAGAGAAATACCAGCTAATCCACTTTATAAGAAAACGCAACCAATCTGTAGATCTCTAGCATATAATCCATATTTAAGGCTTTAGGGGTTAACCAGTTTAGGGCCTAAGAGTATTAGGAGTATAGGTAGACAGCAAGCTCCAGTAGAGCGCATATATAGCGTAAGCGGCCTATAAGGGCTAAGCACAGTATATTATATTATCTAGGATTATTAATTCTATATAGGGCCCATACTTCTAGAGGTCACGCCTATTATATACAGCAGTTATCCGGCTAACCATAACATATAGATCCAGTATTTAGGCCATTAGAGAAACCAAGAAAGGCCCCCCTAAATTGCTCCTTAAACCACTCTAAAAGGTCTAAATAGCCTGCCTCTAGAGTATAACAGGCGGGTACAAGCAAACGGCTATAGCACTGCTAGAGAAGGAAGCTAATATCCCCCCCCTATAACTATATATTGAAGCCACTGCAATACAAAGGGCGTAAAATAAATACAACTCTAATGTTATAAAGTATATTAAGACACGCCTAAATAAACTATAGAGGGACCTAAGGGTGCCCTATAGGAGAATAAACCAACAACCCCAAAGTAGGGAAGATATATTGGAGAAATAGGCAAAGAAAGTAGAAGAAGAATAGTGCTGCTTTAGGGCCCAGGCCCATATAGAGGAGGAAGGGAGACGTGTAAGAGGCTAGTAAAAACAATAGTAAGAGAGAGAAAGGAGCTAAAGTAGAGCACAAAGGAATACTAGGAAACCATCCACCGCAATATAATACTAGTTAGACCAACACTGGAGAGGTATATAGGAGTTAAAGGTATAGAGGCTAACTTAGGCAAGAGGAACCCAAGCTGTAGCATGGTTAACGCTATAGGGGGTAAATACTTAAGGGCTCTAAAAAGGCCTAATAAAGGCAGAAAATATAATGGCAATACTCTTAAGAATAGGAATAATAGGACTAAAAGATTGGCTCTACTGGGTAGGTATCCCAGTAGGTAGCCTAAGATATAAATGTGGCTGGCTAAGACAGACACTAAAATACGTAATACTGTTATGCCCCCTATATATTAACTAAGAAGTAATGCTCTTAGTAGCTGGCATAGAGAACTATACTATACTACTCTTAATATAAAAAGGCCTTAAAGCGGTTACCTAGTAGCTTATTAGCCAAAATATACTAGACCAGTTCTGGGTTATAAAGGAAATGGTAATAGAGGGCAAAGGGGCGAGTTATAGGCGCCCCCTAATAATTTTATAGTAGTAGAGTAAAGTTTGCAATACTAGCGCGTCTGTAGGCTTGTTATAGCAGTAGTGGTTCCTAAGGAGGTTAAAAAGTAAGGTAGAAGAGTACCACCGGTGACTTATAGGCGCTAAGTAGGCGAGTCCTAAAAGGCAGGGACATGGATTACAGGGTTTTCTTAAATAGAGTTTTCTCCCTATATGTAAATAAGGAGTAGTCGGCGTGGGCCTAATAGGGATCCAAATCGGACGTTAAGCAATAAATAATAATATATACTTTACTTCTTTTATTTTTATTTTAAATAAATCTATAAAGTAGTTATAAAGATATATAGTTTTAGCCCCTAAATTCTATTTTAACCTCTATATATTTATAATTACTAAATAAATTACTTTAAAATTAAAATAAAAGAAATAGAGTAACGTACTTGATCACTAAGAGCGATAGATTACCAAGAGTGATAGCGCAAAATACACCAAAAAACCTAAATTTCAATCTTAAATAACTTAACAACTACTTTATAATATTTTCTAAAAATCTAAATATAGGCTTACGTATGCCTCTTTTAGCGTCTCTTATAATATTAGAGCGTATAGTATAGTAGTTGTTAAGATATAGAGTTTAGGGGCTAAAAACAAAGACGTTTTTAAACATCTCAATAACTACTAGACTGCACATTCTAATATTATAAAAAGTATAAGTATAGGCATATAAGAGCTTATATTTAAATTCTTAGAAAATATTATAAAGTTGTTGTTAAGTTATTTAAAATTGAAATTTGGGTTTTTTGGTGTATTTTGCGCTATCGCTCTTGGTGATCTGTCGCTCTTGGTGATTAAGTACGTTATATATATAAACTTAAATATAAATTTTTAAAAGTTTTTATTAAGTAGTTGTTAAAATATTATACTATAATTTTCGTGATTTTTGGTGGGAAGTGGCGTATCTGGATAACTGGGGTGTCTAGATAAGTAGTAGAACATGTTAATTACTTACATTACTAGGGACTCCCAATATATAGTGCAACTCTTAGTGTGTGGACCCCCTGCGGCTTGGCGTTTAAGGGCGAACGCGTAAAGGGGAGGGTAATTATAAGAGTATATATATTGGATCCCGCCGCGCTTATAACAAGTTCATAAGCACTCTATGTCTTTTGGCCTATATGGCGACGTAAAGGCGGGACACGTTACACCTAAGTAGAAATTTAGCTAAAATAGGTTACTTAAGAGTGTAATATGTCTTTTAAATATATTTAAAACAATAATATAAAAAAACTTCTCTTTATTAAGTTTCTTCTAGCGTATAATAAAAGTAAGTTAGTATCTTACCTATAATATAAACGGTTTTATAACATATTTATAAAATATAATATTTACTTAATTTTTTTAGGCTTAGAAATAATAAAGGCCTATAAGCTTACCTTTTAAAGACTATTTTAGTTAGTTTTAGAATATATTTAAAAGTTAATTTATTAGAAATATATCTATAATAAGAGCTTCTAGGCTATAACTATTAATATAGATTTAAAGTAAATGCTAGGTATAATAGGATATTCTAGAGCTATTATAAACGTATTTTTAATATATTTAATATAGGATCTAACGTAGGTAATAGGGTTATAACGGTCGGCATAGTTATGATAGTGGGGCACCGCCTTCCTAATTAGGCTTACTGCCTGCCTAATATGGTTTAGAACTTCAAAATTCTGCCAGATGCCCATTTAAACGCTTTGGAACATCAAAACTGCGTATAGACGAAATTTGTTAACTATGCCGACTGTTATAACCCTATTACCTACGTCATGCGGTATATCTATCTTACACGCCTCTGCAAGCTGTTATAGAGGCCCTAGTAGAGTTATAAGCTCTGCGTCTGCCTGGAGCCGTGGAGCTTTACGAAACCTTAGGGGGAGACATGTATGGAGCTGTGCATAGAGCTCTGCACGGAGCTCTATAAAAGCTCTAAACCTCTATACAAAGCTCTGTAAAGGCTCTGCTCGGAGCTCTACTTAAAGCTCTGCTTAAAGCTCTGCTTAAAGCTTTGCTTAAAGTCCTAACGTAGGTAATAGGGTTATAACTGTTGGTATAGTTATAACGGTTCCTTATAAATTTCGTCTATGCGGAGTTTTGATATTCCAAAACATTCAAATGGGCATCTAGCAGAATTTTGAAGTTCTAAACCATATATTAATTAGGCAGGCAGTAAGCCTAATTAGGAAGGCGGTGCCCCACCATTATAACTATGCCGACCGTCATAACCCTATCACCTATATTAGTTAATATCTTACCTTAATTAATCCTAAACGCTAAAGTTGGTAATAGCACCTTAAAAATACGATTATATTATATATAATATACTTTATAAGGGGTATTTCTAAGGCTGCTATAAGAGGTTAGTCTAACCAGAATATCTAATTATCTAATTAATAGTATAGAATAAGAGTTATCGGTAAGTAGAAGATAAGTTAAAGGTAGAACGAGCTTTATATATTAAAGGACAAATACTTTCTAACCTCTTTTATTTAAAGACTAATCGCTAGTTCTTCTTTAGAGGAGAACTAGCTCCCTTTATAATCCTTTTAAGACACTAGTAAAACCCTTTATCCCTTATTTATCTAACTATATCTTCTTTGGGATATTAGTGGGATATTAGTAAAACCTTTATCTATCTTATCTAATATATACCTTTTAGAAGTGCCCGTTATAATTACCTCTTAATAAACTCTTATAGAGTTCCAACTAAAACCACTAGGGAAGTTCTTAGTAGAAAGGTACTCTATAATACGGCTTATTACTAGCTCTTTACTAGTATAAAACCTTACTTTATTTTCTATTTATCCGCTCTTCTTCTACTATAGCTTTTTATAATGCCTTTATAATAGAACCTTAATAATAATAATAAAAATTAGATGGGATTTACCTTTCTTATTATAAGAATTTGTTATAAGCTAATCTGGAGGTTATCCTATATAACGCGTTAACTAGCTAATATCCCTATTTACCTAAAATAGGTCCTAATAGTAACGTCTTAATATTAATTTCTTTTAGTTTATAAGCTATTATCTCTTACACGTCTTTCTATTAATAATACTATTTATCTTACCTTTTAGCAGACCATTTTTTTATTATATTTTAGCTTTTAGCTTTCATATTTCTAGCTATTCTTTTACCACTACTCTGTTCTCTTCTTATAACATATTTATAAGTAATAGGATCCCTATTTTATCTCTTTTAATAATACTAACGTCCTATAGTATTCTCTTGTAATAGTTTGTAGTTATACTACGCATCCCTAAACTAGTGGTGGTATTATCCCTCTTTTGATAGCGCCATAGACCACTTCTATTACTCCTACAGTAATTTCTCTAAAGTGCTATTATTGTTGCGTTTACGCGCTTATACTAGACCCAGCCTACGCCTATAAGATACCGCGCTCTAGCAAAAACAAATTTAAGTATTGCTATTATTGCAGTTAGAGGAAGACCTATATTCTAATATTTCCTATTTATTCTATTTTAAATTTTACTAACTATATTAAATCCCCGCTATTTATATATATAAGGTTTACTAACTTTAGCGCGCTATTAGGGATTTCTATCTATATTAAAATAGTAAAAGATAGGGATAGAAGGTATCTTCTATTACTTATATCCTCTTTAATTTAATAAGGATTTCTACTACTATAGAGGCGTAATAATCTCAGATATATAGTATCTAGGAGCGTATTTATAAGCAGCTTACTTTTATAAATAATAATATTTATACTCTTACGCGGGCCTTTTCAGCTAGGTAAGTCTCCTTAGTAATATATTTAGGAACTATACTAACTCTTTAGCCGCTAACTTTCTAATTTCTGCCTAAATACCAATTTGGAACCTAGAAATAATACTAAGAATAGTAATAGAGATAAACGTTCTCTCCGTCAGTCCCCCGCTTATAGTGGTCTATCTAGTTCTTACTACTTTAAAAAGAATATTAGTAAGAATGCTAATGCTTCTAGGGATAGAAGTGCTAATAATACTGCCGATAATAATATTAAGATAGAGGAGAAGGCTCCTATTACTACTTTTAGTATTTAAGTTATTATCTTATTCTTTTTTTCTTTTTATAAAATAGCTTTATATAGTGCCTCTCTAATATCTTTAGAATGCCCTAGTACTAGGAATTAACTTTATACTTTAGGGATGCCTTTATTCTTAGTTTTAGTAATAGTTTATATAAAAGTAGCATACTACTATAATCCCCGTATATAATAAACTGGTAGTGCTCTTATAGGTACTTTATAATTTTTAAATATTCACTCTCTGTCTTTTTAGTCCTCTTTATATTATTAACTTTACTATATATCTCCAGTGCCAGACTAAATATTCTCCTTTTATCCTTAGGGAACCCTTCTAAATCCCTAAGGCCTCTTCTTCTAGTACTACTGCTTTTTCTTAAATGGCATCTTTCTCAGATAGCACCCCTATAGCTTTCTCTTATAAAATTTTAGAATCCCTATTATAATAGCAAAACGTTCCCGTTTTTAATGCCTATACTTAACCCTATAGTTTTAATTTATAGGGTTTTTCCTATTATTTTATCTATAGTATATCCGGAACCGTTACTAAATCCTAATTTATAGTTTTTAGGAAAGTTTTAATTGCTATATTATATCTCGGCTAAAGGTAATCTTTAGGTTTTTAACTATTATACACCTAGAAGTATTCTTCCTAATAAACTAAAAATTTACGTTTTTTTTCTAACACCATTTTAGTTTAAAATATTTTCTATATTCTATTCTAGTTCTCTATTAATTTTGCTAGGTAGGGGCGGTTCCACACCATCTCTTCTCCGGTATAGCTTTAATAAGGAAATATAAAATATAAAATATATTAGATATAATTTTAGCAACTCTAATTTATAGGGTTAATTTCCCTTAGTTTTCCTAACGATCTTAAAGGGTCTAAGCCACCTATAGTCTAGCTTCTTCTTAATACGTTTTGTCTAAAATTTTTTATAAATAGTAAGACTTCGTCTCCTATTTTAAATTCTTTAGGTATATATTTTTTATTATAGTACCTTTTTTATATAGCCTAGGCGTCTAGAAAGTAATTTTTAAGTACTTTTTTATAAAATTTTATTTGTTTAATTCTCTTAGACGCCACTAGTGCCTCCCTTTTAGAAATAATGTCCTTAATATTTTAGGGGTTATTTACTTTTACCCTAAATAGTACTTTATAGAAATCTAGGCCGGCTCGTACACGGTACCACCTCGTGCACGGTTTTCCTTACCAAAATCTACCTAAATACACCTTTTTATACTACCTATAACTTAATAACCTTTTAATATAACTTTATTAAAATTTAAATATGGCTTATCAAATATCATAATTACGATTTTATATAATAAAAATCTAAAAAATAATAAAAATTTTATGCCAAAAATAAGGTTAAAAAAGTACCTTTTTAATCTAAACTTAAATTATTAATAATAAAATTAATAGACGTATTATATAGCTATATAATATTTTTTTGGATATTTATTGACTTTATTAATTATATATTTAAATGGATTGTACTAGTATTTAATAAATCTTAAATCTTAAATTTTAAATTAAAACAAAAGCTATAATTTTATAATTTTATATTTTAATATACTTTACTATAGCTATAATAAGTTATAAATTTTTTGTTTATAATTATATTATAAATGGTTTAATTTATTATATAATGGTTATATAAATTAAAAAAACTTAACGTATTTTATAAGCGAGTCGCCCATTTAAGCGAGTCGCCTACCTAATTCCCTGCCAAAATCTATGAAATTCATAACGAGATATCTTAGCAACTACTCGGGAAAAATATTTAAAATTTTATTTTTGGACTTTTAGACACATTTTACTTCCTATAGAGTATTTTTAATTTAATCTATTAGGTGGTTATAGAGATATTAAGCTTTAGTACTTAAATCTTGGCCAAACTTATATATATCTATATATCTCTATAACTAAAGGAACGCAACTCTAACGTCACAAAGTATATCAAGACACGCCTAAACAAACTATGGAGGGACCCTAGGGTGCCCTATAGGAGAAGAAACCAACAACCCCAAAGTAGGGAAGATATATTAGGAAAACAGGTGGAGAAAGCAGAAGAAGAATGGTGCGGCGCTAGGGCCCAGGCCTATATAGAGGAGGAAGGGAGACGCGTAAGAGGCCAGCAAAGACAACAGCAAGGGAGAGAAAGGAGCCAAAGTAGAGCATAAAAGAGTACTGGAAAACCATCTACCGCAACACAATACTGGTTGGACCGACGCTGGAGAGACAAATAGGAGTTAAAGGTACAGAGGTAGGCTTAGGCAAGGGGAACCCAAGCCGTAGCATAGGTAACGCCATAGGAGGTAAATACCTAAGGGCTCCAAGAGGGCCTAACAAAGGCAGAAAATACAATGGCAACACTCTTAAGGACAGGAATAATAGGACTAAAAGATTAGCTTTACTGGGTGGGTATCCTAGTGGGTAGCCTAAGGTGCAAATGTAGCTGGCCAAGACAGACACCAAAACACGTAATACTGTTATACCCCTTACGCACCAGCCAAGAAGCAATGCTCTTAGCAGCTGGCACAGAAAACTATAATACACTACTCTTAATACAGAAAGGCCTTAAAGCGGCTACCTGGTGGCTTATTAGCCAAAATATACTAGACCAGTTCTGGGTTGCAAAGGAAATAGCAATAGAAGGCAAAGGGGCAAGTAATAGGCGCCCCCTAATAACTCTACAGGAGTAGAGTATAGTGTGTAATACTAGCGCGTCCGTAGGTTTGTTACAGCAGCAGTAGTTCCTAAGGAGGTTAAAAAGTAAGGTAGTAGAGCACCACTAGTGACTTACAGGCGACTTATAAGCGAGCCCCAAAAGGCGGGGAGACGGATCATGGGGTTTTCTTAAATAGAGTTTTCTCCCCACATATATATAAGGAGTAGTCCGCGTGGGCCTAACAGGGATCCAAATCGGACGTTAAGTAATAAATAATAATATATCTCTATAACTATCTATTTTTATTTAACCAAAATTTTAAAAGTTATTTAATTAGGCTAGAAATATATACCATTAAATTTTTAATATATAGTACTAAGTAGTTGCTAAGATATCTCCTTATGAATTTTGTAGATTTTAGTAAGGAATTAGGTAGGCGACTCGCTTATAAAATACGTTATTATTTTAAAATTTTCTTATTAAAATTTATATAAAGTTAAAAGATTTTAAATTATTTTAATATTTTAATATATATACCTGTAACGTTTTGGTTTTTATAAACTTAACCAATACTACCTCACTAGCTAAGTGGCTGCTAGTATAGTATACAGCTCAGCAAGGAACCTAGAAAATCACAATATATTCACTACTTATTTTTGTAAGGCCCTCGCCGTACTATAATTTCGTTGGCCTTGTTGTAGGCCCTTATAACTTTATATATATCTATCTCTTTGCGCTTCTAGGCCTTAATTACCTTATTAGCAGCCCTTTTCTTAAGCTTCTTTAGCTTCTTTTATATATCCTGCAATACTGTAACGGAACCTTATAGCAAGAGCTATAGTAGGTCCTGTTATTGGGCTGGGTATATAGGTATAAACAACAAGTCAACAATGTAACAATAACTGGTGGAGTGGTTGCCTAATAGATTAACTCCAATTATATCCTAAGATTCACTACAAAGAGAGAACTATCTGGGTAGAGACTGTGGTCCTTTAAATACATAACCGTACGCTTAAGAAATCCCTTCGCTATATAAGGTATATAAGGTATATAAGGTACATAATAGACCTTATAGAGCTCACAGAGCTCACAGAGCTTATTACATAACTTAGTTACCATTCTTTATTATATAGTTCCACTAGCTCCATCCTGGACCGTACCTATATTAACCAACTAGCTTCCACCAACTCTTCTCCAAGTAGTTATAATATTGTACTTAAAGCGTCCATAACACCATCTCCCTCCCCTTTATCTTTATCCTTAAAGATTCCTAATATCTCTAAGTTATCTACTAGAGGTATAATGTCCGTCTAATTAATCTAGTTAACATCCTTACTTATTATACCTAAAGTACCTTCTTCTTCTTCTTCTTCCTAACGGTAAGCTTATACCATTACTGCCATACTGTTACTTAGTAAAGTTATGTCTCCTTTATATTCTTATTGCGCAAAAGAGGGGTTGCTCTATATTGCAATTGCAGCTCCTTTTAGTTACCAACCTTCCTCCTGTTCTGAGTGTATAAAGTTAAACATTTAATTATCCTACAATGTTCGTTCTATCTCTAACGCTAAGTATATACATTCTATAACTCTTAAAAGTCTTTAAGTTCCCTTATTAATTTCCCTTAAGGTTTTATATTTAATCTGCCGCTATAAAGCTTAATAGTAAGCTTATAAGTGCCCTAGATAAGGTACGCTAATCTTAGGAGGCGGAGCTAGAGGCCTCTACTGCTTAACAGTGTGCTTTTAATGCTCGTCTTTCTGCTTCTACTTAGTTACTCCGTCTTAAAAAAGTTTATAAGAAGGTCTGTTCTAAGGAGTGGAAACTTATCTAATAGGGTCTCTCTAAGCTAGGTAACAAAAGAGTAACATTTCTAGAGAAGGAAACAGTTCTAAGTAATATAGTAGTTACTCCTCCTAAGTCCCCCTTATATAGTTCATTCTTTAGTAATCCCTTTTTAATACTCCCTAACCTACTTTCTTCTAATACTCTTATACCTTTCCCATAGTATTCTTTAGGTTGCTTAGTGGTTCCCAAGTAGTCTTACTATAGCCTATCCACTTTACTTTATACCATGTTTCATTATCTACATCCTTATAACTAATAATCTTTAAAACTTGCCATTTATCTTCCTCTTGTCCTCTATACATGTCTGCCTTATAGACTGGTAGTTTAATATCTCTATATGCTAGTTCTAGCATTGCAACGTGCTATACAGGGTAGATCCTTATTTTAGCTAGTAGGTTTAACTTATACATAACCAATGAAATTCTCTACTTAATTTTAAAAAGTCCTAGTCTAACATAGTCTAACTTCTTGCTTAGTCGTCAACTCTTAAAATTTTTATATAGTAGCTATACTTTATCTCCCTCCCTAAGATCTAGTCCCTTAGATCTCTTAGTATTGTAATACTTTTTCATTCGCTCTTATACTAGTTTAGCTATCTCTTTAAGGTTTACATAAAGATTTATTAAAGTCTCCATTCTTTCTTTAGCTGTGCTACTTATTTTCTTTACTTAACGTGGCGATAACAATATTCTTGGCTTATATCCATAATTTGCCTTAAATAGTAATGCCCCCATTCCTTCTTATGGTGTTATATTATATGCAAACTATATAACTAGTAACAATAATACCCAATTATTTTGTGCGTGATTGATATAATGCCTCAGATACTGCTCTAGTGTCTAGTTTAATCTTTTTATCTATCTATCCGTCTGCGGATAATACGCGGTTAAGGTTACTACGTGAACCCCTTATTCCGCCAAGAATACCTCCCAGAATGCTGCTATGAATCTTGGATCTCTATCTAATATAATCTTGTCTGGTGCTCTATGTTTTATAAACACTTCCTTAATATAGATTCTAGCGACATCTTCTGCTAATATCTCTTTTATATACGCTGGACTTTAGCCTTAAGTCCCTGTTTATACTGTGCCATAAGCGCCTTATCATTCCACTTAACCTGCGTTATAAGTATTTAAAATTGCGTTGTGTACTCAATTGCTAAAGAACATTATACCAAGTTTTGAAGCTTTTGTTCTACTATAGTTGATACTTCTAGGTCTCCAAATATCTATATTAGTCTTTCCGCAAACCTATTCTAACTAGTAAACATAAATTGTATATTTTAGTTAGTAGTTATTATGCCATTGACCTATATTTTAGTAAGGTAAGGTTTAAACCATTTTAGTGCTCTTCCTGTTAAGAACAATCCTACATACACCACTTAATCTATAGGTGTTACCAACTTTGCTCCCTCCTATGTAACCTTAAAGTGCATTTATGTAAGGAATCCTTTAAGTTTTAACCTTTCTCCTAAGAATCGTTTAATTAACAGTAACTTGACCTTTACTACGCCGATTCCATTAATACGTTCCTTAAGTATCCTATTATTATCTAATAAGTAATTAACCATTTCCTATAACTAACCTCTTGTAATTAACTAAGAATCTGTATCTGCTATACTGGTGTCTCCTAATCCTGAGGTAGTTGCTGCCGTTAATAGCATCGCGACTAATGCTTTAGGTGGCATGTTATTCAACTTCTCTCGTGTTTTAGTACTATAACCTTAGTAGTAAATGTGTAATGGAATCTTGTAGCAAGAACTACGGTGGGTTCTGTTATTGGGCTAAGTATATAGGTACAAACAACAAGTCAACAACATAACAATAACTGGTGGAGTGGTTGCCTAACAGATTAACTCTAATTATATCCTAAGATTTACTATAAAGAGAGAACTATCTGGGTAGAGACTGTGGTCCTTTAAATACATAACCATATGCCTAAGAAATCCCTTCGCTACATAAGGTATGTAAGGTATGTAAGGTATATAACAGAGCTTATAGAGCTTACAGAGCTTACAGAGCTCATTATGTAACTTAGTTACTATTCCTCGTTACATAGTTCCACTGGCTCCATCCTAGACCGTGCCTATATTAACCAACTAGCTTCCGCCGACTCTTCTCCAAGTAGTTATAACATTGTACTTAAAGTGTCTGTAACAAATACTAAGAGTTTAGAATTCTCTACAGCATTGCGCCTCTCTTGTATATAAAGTACGCCTCCTATTTAAAGTAACTGCCAAGCATCCTTTTACATATCCTTACGCTTCTACGCTGTAGCAGTAGTGCGTAATAAGTCTCTATATACAACCTTAGCTGCAACTGTAATTGCTAGGCTACTATATATAAACTTCTTATGCAGAATATACTACATATTCTTATCCTCCTCCTAATTTAGTAAATTAGCTAGTACTGTAAGCATATGCGTATAAGCTGGTGTCTTTAGAAGGTGATTTTCTATAGAACCTGTATCTATAGGCGTTGTTACCTAAGGTAATAGCTTTTAAATTTGGCTAAGCACAATAGCGGGATTAAAAGGAATTAACCCTAATTTTGCCAGGCGCTTAGGGCTGTGCTTCTCTTAAATATATTAAGGCGAACTTTATATAGAGCTTGTAGAAACTCTATCTTGTTAAAATCTATGCAGCCATTTTAAAAGGCCCTAGATACAGCTTGCCCGTACTAGTGCTTATATAGCTAGAAAACTACAACATTAAGAGGCTGACAGATATGCGTTATATACGGAATTGTAGTAAATAAGACAATTAGATGGTTATTATAGAACTATATAAATTGCCTAGTAAAATGGCTAGTGTAGCCATCTAGGATAAGGAGTTAATTTTTACTAATTTAGCGCTTCCTAGATTACTGTTCAAAGTAGATAGCCCACTTTAATAGTAGCTGATTGTTAATATATATAGTGTTGCTTACTCCTAGCAAGTAATTGCCTAGCAGCTTCTCTGTTTATATACACCAGCGCTTTTATATAGTTTTGCCTGCTAGGATAACAAGTAAAGGCCCTACAGCTCTATTACTAGAAATTACCTCTATAACCGTAGCTGATTCGCGGCTAGTATCCTTTATAGTAGTAATTTAAAAGGCCTTTAAAGCTATAATCACCTTCTCTTTCTTGCCTACGCCTAGGCATATATCTATTTCGTTATAATTATATATATCTCCCACTATAATTTTGTAAAGCCCCACTACGCAATTATAGTCCTTATACTAGCGCGATAGCGCTATTAGGTTTTTTGCCGCCTGTCTTTTTAGCTCTTTAGGATTCTTAGTATATAGACTAAATTTAGGGTGGCGCTTAAGGAATCTATTAGTCCAATAGCTGCTATAGAGTGTTGGTTCTTCTAGGCTGGTGTGACGTAATCTAAGTGTCACGGCACTGTCTTGACGCATACTATCTCGTACTGTCTCATACTATTTCCTACTGTTGGCTGGCCCACCACTAGCACCTTGGCGGCTGCCCCTACTATTTGTATACAATATCCTCTTTCACCTCCTTCTCCTCTTCATACCACAATGTAGTTATTTAGCCTACTTGCATTATAGCACTGTAACAGTTTATGGTATCTCTAATTGCGCCCTATCGTGACCTCTGTTTTCTTTTTCTTTCTAGTACATTATCTCCGTTTTCCCAGTGTAATTGCGACCTAGCGTAACCAATAATACCGTACCACAGTTCTAAACAACTTTAGTATAGTCCTAGATAACCTCAGCATTACAGCAAGCCTTATAGATTTTAATTGCCCTACCTAGATCCCTTAAAATGGGCGACTATAACATAGATAATACCCCATTGACAAACCCACGCGAAGCGCTCGCCTGCCTTTTTAATACCTCCTACACCTACATTGCCTAGGCAATTAGGAGTAGTCTAGAGTACCCTAAGGACCTTAATGTGGTAGGAACCTTCTAGTACCTCTCTATATGTATAACCTTTTTAACTAGCGTTAAGAACGGCCTCTAAGCCGTCTATAATAAAGGCTGAACTATAAAGTCCTAACTTAAAAAAGCTTAGTATAGAATTAACTCCCTTAAGACGCTTGAACTATATGTACAATAATATAAATAGCAAGCCCTTGCATATACTAAGACTATATAAAGTCTAAGCTTTTAGATTACTATACTTACCTAGACTATTGCCGATAAGAATATAGCTACTAGTTCCCCTCTTCTAACTGAGCCCTATAGAAAAAAGCGTAAAGTAAAAGATCTAACCCTGTTTAATGGCAAGGGATCACTAATTAAAAAATAAGAAAAATTTAAGATATAGGAAATAAAGATCTAAGGCGTTTTTTAGAGGGATATAAAGTGCTTTAAGACCCTAATAGACGAAGTTCTCTACATATTAGACACGCTAACAGATAAGGCCTATAACTATGTCAAGCACGGCCTTGATATACTACGCATATACCTAAATGACTTAAGTAAATGGACCTTCTCCGACCGAGAGTCTATGCTTATGTATATAAGGAAGCACTACAAGACCATTAATATAACTCAAGCAGCAAAAAACAAGTTAGATACCTTAATCTAAGGTAAGCGCAACTACTGGTCCTAGAAAGCAGAGCTTAATAAGTTAATAATTAAAGCAAATAAGACTAAGGAACAAAAAGTGGATTTACTTAAGAAGAATATTTCCTCTAAAATAAAGGACCTAGCCCTCACCCTTAGCTGTAAGATTGGCGATGCTGACTATAAAGGCTGAAGTAAGTAGATAGATGTGTTTACTTATAACCTATAAAACTATGCCTATTATACTAAGCTTAATACCGCTAAGCTAAGTATCGCTAGCGGCTATTAACCTGCACCACCTAACAATAATACCTTAGCACTGGCACTATCCCTTGCACTAATAGGGTCCTATAAAATGTGGCCTGTACACGCAGTTAAGAACATCAAAACTTTCTTGCGCACGCTGTGGATAAAAAAGGTGGCGCGAAAACACGCGAGATGCCTGCACCCATCTCTCCCTACCTAAATTTGTATGCGCACGTATGAATGCACTTATACGGCTTATAGTAATAATTAATTTAGTCGTTATTTTAAGGAGTATGGTGCATTTATGCGTGCGCATACAAATTTGGGGTGGGTGTGGGCTCTCGTGTATTTTCGCAGTCCTGGTGATGCGGCAGAACGACTAACCGCCCATATATAATTGGTGCGCACGGGCCACATTTTATAGGACGTTATTATCGGTGCAAGGGATAGAATGACCTAATAGACCTTGACACCGTTAAATTTAGCAGCAGTAGTGGTGGCCTCCCTAATAACGTTTAAAGACACCGCATAGATAATAGACTCTATAGCGTGTAGTCAACCTAGCTACTAGAAAGATACTTATAACCCTAAGAGGAACCTAAATCCCCTCCTAATACCACTGCGCTAACCCCCTTTAAGCCGCGGCAGATTCTTTAGCAGAGGGGATGGAAGTTAAGACGGTAACCATGGATAGGGATATGGGTTTAGACATAGAAACCTACCTCTGCGATTCCCTTCCCTAATACAGCCCTAGCTAATTGTAACGGGACTAGCCTAGTTACAGTAGGAATGTCTTAGTAAAACACTCGACAGATAAACTTGACGCTTTAATCGAATTCTGCCGAATTCTGCCAGCTTAATTAACTTCTGCCAAGTTCTGCTAGATTAATCAAATTCTACCAAAGTCCGTCTGTGTGCGCATGTGCGTACACATTGACCAAGACCCCTAACTATTTAATTACAAGATTCTCTGGTTATTCCTTTCTCTTCTTTACGCAACGTCTTGTTCTCTTTAAGAGCTATATACCCTTAGATTTAGATAGAATTTATATTGTTCCTTTAAATCTTCCCTAAGGCCTCTTCGCGCCCTTATACTAATAGTCCTATATATAAACTATAGATAAGTGCTCTATACCGCTACTAACTATAAGACCGGCTATATTTTTGATAAAGTACCCCCTAGTATATATACACCCTTAGAAACCAACACGTTAGGATATATTAGCCAAGACTATAGTTACTAGCTAAGCCCCACAATTTAGTTATTAAAAGACTAACCCTTAGACTAAGTCGCCTTTAAGGGTTAGAACTATATAGGGAGGAGGATAAAAGGATTAGATCTATACTACTAAATTAGTTAGATCTTATTTTAAGCTAGCTGTTACTTAACCTTAGAACAGCAAATAGTAATAGAAATGCCATCCTTATTTAGATCTACCTCTTCTTACTACGCAACCAACTCCTATAAGTTTTCATTAAAACAGTAAGCCTTATTAATAGCGGTAGTATAGCACTAGCGTTTGCAGACGAAGACTCGCTTATAAAAAAGTATAATATTATAATGAAAAGACTCCTAGTCCTAAAACCACTCCGCCTTGCTAATGGACTTCTATCCAGCTCTATTACCCACTACTTTACAGTAAAAATAACAATTAGCTACTATACAGAATCTATACTCTTCTATGTTATAAAGTTATTACCCTTTATACTAGTAATTCTTAGAATGCCCTAGCTTAAAAAGTATAACCTAAGGCTAGACTTTCCTGCTCTAGAGCTTAAGTTTAACTCTAACTACTATGCCTATAACTATCTCCTATAGTATATTCCTAACTATAACCAAGTAGCACCACACGGACGCATTGTATAGCTAATGCTTAGATACCGTCAGCTAATAGTAGAAGAGGTACCTAACACTGGTAAGCTAATACACGTAGTAAATAAAGTAGAGATTCTAAAAGACTGGACCACTACCCTACCCCTAAGAAAATAAACACCCCTAGAACTATAAGTCCCCTATATACACCCGCTTAACCTAGGCCAGCCAATAAGATACCTGACTTTAAGTTAATTACTATATATATATACAACCGCACGTATAACAGCCAAAGGTATTATAGCTAAGACTGAAACCAGAGCAATTAAGACCTCCCCCCTGTAATGCCTAACCTTATACCTATCTCCTGCGCGTACTATACAGGGCTGCCGCCTCGTTTCCGTCCCCCTGGGCTGACTGAGCCACGCCAGCCTAGCTATAGTACCGGAAAACCAGACACGCCTTAACCTAGACGACATTAGATACACTTATACTATTAATTTTACTCAGTTCTATAAATAAAAAGGCGTAAAGGTAATAAGGATCTATATAGCGAAGCTAGTAGAAATAGAAAAATAAGAAGAGCACTAATAGCTGCTTAAAGAGCTGCCTATAGGCCTAATAGAAGTACTAAACCTATTAGAAAAGTCTTTCCGCCAACTAGTAAAAGGCGACTATATAATAGAGGAAGCCTATAAAGCGCTACCCCCTTATTTTTATAACTTTTTTAAAATAAACCTAAAAACCAAGGCTGAGTTTTTACACCGGAAGATAGTTAATACTAATATTAAAAAATCCCTAAAAGGCAAACTAGGACTAACCTATAAAGACATTTTATAACGCCTATTAAAGGAGTTCTATAAATATATTAAGTATTTCCTCCCTAAGAATATAAATAAGCTACCCCCTTACTAATTATAGGACTATAAAATTAAGATTATCCCTAGAAACTAGGCCCTATATTATAAAAATAGACCACTCTTACCTGCTGAACTTAGCTATATAAAGAAATGGATTAATAAGATGCTAGATAAGGGTTTTATCTGCGAATTAACCTTACTAGCTACTATACTACTCCTCCTCACTGCAAAGCCTGGCGGCGGTGTGTAAATCTACTATAACTATTAAGGCCAAAATATAGTTACTATTAAGAACTAGTACCTATTACCACTAATCTGCGAGACACTTAACGTACTCTATAGTGTTAAGTACTTTACTAAGCTTAATATAATTGCTGTGTTTAACTGGATCCGGATTATAGAAGGCTATAAGTGGCTTATAGCATTTATTACCCGGTTTGGACTCTATAAGATATTGGTTACACTATTTAGTCTCTATAACGCGCCCGCTATATTTTATATAACGCCCTTAATAACTACTATACTATGTATTTTAATAATATCCTTGTCTTCTTAAAAACACGCGCTAAATATATAAAATACGTAAATAAAATTATCCAGCGACTTAGTAATGCTGGACTCTAGATTAATATTAATAAGTTTAAGTTTTATACTACTAAAATAAAATACCTTAGCTTAATTATCTTAACTAATAGCATAACTATAGACCCTAAGAAGGTGCAGGCCCTATAGGAATAGAAGGACCTAACATTAGCTAAGGAACTATAGCAATTTCTTAGCTTTGCGAACTTCTACTAATAATTTATTTAAGGCTATTTTAAGGTAGTTAAGCCTATAACTAGGCTACTAAAAAAGAGCATTAGCTAGTTATAGGGCCCTAATTAAGTATAGGTATTCCAGACCCTAAAAACAGCGTTCACTATAGCACTGGTTTTAGCGTATTACGACTATACAAAGAAGACTGTGGTAGAGACAGACGCCTTAAACTGGGCTTTAGGTAGAGTGCTCTACCAAGCCGATAAAAGTAATAAGCTTAAGCCAGTTATATTCTTCTCTGCCAAGTACTTAGTCCCTAAATGTAACTATAAAATATATAATAAGGGGCTCCTAGCAATCGTTAAGGCACTAGAAGAATGGCGTCCCAAACTATAAGGAACTAAGCAGCTGTTTAAAATTATTATAGACTATAAGAACCTCTAGACCTTTATAATAATAAAATAACTAAACTAGCGCCAAGTCCGCTAGGCTGAGTTCCTTTCCTAATTTAACTTTGTTATTACCTATAGGCCTGGCACTAAAGCTATAATCCTAGATGCTTTTAGCCACCTCCTAGGTGTTATACCTACTAATGCTAATAATGAATGTCTATAATACTAAGACCGCGTTATCTTACCACCAAAGAAAGTTAACCTAACTATCCTAGAAGAACTACTAAGCAAATCCTAAGACTAGAGCATTAAAGACTTTATTACAGTAATAGACCTAAAGCCTAAGAAAAAAACCCTTAAGGAGCTTATTAAGAATGCCTATAAAGAAAACAAACTTGCTAGGAATATATTGGCTGCGCTACGCAAACGGGAAGACTGTAAAGCATGCCATTAGCCCAAGTAGATTAGAAAGCTGCTCCGCTATAATAAATCTAAATATTTAATTATTAACGGCCTAATCTACTATAGGAATTAAGTATTTATCCCTAATTTACCTAAACTCTAACTAGAAGTTATATACCACACGCACAGTTTAGGCCCCATGGGCCACCTAGGCCGAGTTAAGATACTAGACCTCCTTAATTAAATATATTAGTGGCCAGGTATTTTATAGTTTACGGCTACCTTTGTAAAAGACTGCGCTCTCTACTTCTGTATAAAAACCCTATACTTAGCACTACTTAGCTTCCTAAAACTATTAGAACTACTAGTCCACCTATAGACCAATATCTCTATTAACCACGTCGTTGACCTACCTAAGTGCCTTTATAACGGAAAAATATATAGATATATCTTTGTCGTTGTTAACCGCCTAATAAAAATAAGACATTTTATTCCTGTTACTAGCCTAAACACTAAGGAGCTTATTAAAGTATTTATCTATACTATCTATAAGTTACATAGCGCTCCAAATACCATTATTTCTAATAGAGGCTCTTTATTTGTTTCTGACTTCTAGCGTTGCCTAAACTAGTGCCTAAAGGTAACCCTAAGCCCTAGCTCTATATGGCACCCTAAAACAGATAGCTAAACTAAGATTATTAATGCAGCAATAAATAAGTACTTATATGCCTTTGTGAGCTTTACCTAAAACGACTAAGTAGATTGGCTCCCCCTTGCCAAGTTTGCTATAAATAATTAGGTTAATAAAACCACGGGAATCTTACCGTTCTTTGCCAACTATAGCTATAATTTACGTCTAGGCGTTGAACCAGCAGGCCCCCAGCTATTAGCCCTGTCTGTATATATAAAGAAGGAGTACCTATAAGCTAATACTATTGCCAACTGCTTTAAGCGCATCTTAACCCAGCTTAAAGCCCTAGCTTATATCTCCCAGTAATAATATAAAGATAACACTAATATAAAATAAGACGAAGGTATAATATTTAAAAAGGATAATATGGTTATAGTTAGCCTTAAAAATATAAAGACCAACCGGCCTAAGAGGAAGTGGGATAATAACTAGGACGGACCCTGGCCCGTCCTAGCTGCCTATAGAGGAGTAGTTGTAGTTGACCTCCTGGACCACATCTATATTAATAAGTCTTTCTATATTTTAAAAGTCTGCCTTTAGTTCCCTAAAGAGATCTCTAGTTAAGTACGCATTAATAAAGAGGAACATTGTAATATTATAGGTAGGATAGCTAAAAGGGATGACAACGGCAATATTATAGATAAATGGGAATTTAAAAAAATCCTTAATGTATATAATAAACAAATGGACAAGTATAGCTTAACATATTATATTAAATGGAAATATTATAATAAGAAAACCTAGGAACCTGAGAAATCCCTAAAAAGGTACGAGCGCGCACTGCTGAAGTTCTATAAATAACACCCTAAGAAGCCAGGACCCCCAGACTGGGTATAAAATAAAGGAGAGCTATATTAAGGCTATAGCCAACCATAAAGGTAATTAGTAGTGGTTAAGATCTTATAGAACTTTAACCGCCAGTTAAAGTTATCTAATTAGGCAGTTTTTTTTTGCCAAGAAGCGCCATATGGTGGCGGTATAGAGTTCTGCCGACTTTATTTATTAAGCTAACCAATTAAGATTTTCCATGCCTGGCATGGAAAATCGCTATTGGCTTAGTTAAGGGCGGTGAGTGGAAGTAACATTTTTGCAGTAAAAATAAGTTACCTGTTTGGTTTAGGGACCAAACCTTCTGGGGAGGGGAGTACTGTCATGGTACTATCTTAGCGCATACTGTCTTATACTGTCTCATACTGTTTCCTACTATTAGCTGGCCCACCACTAGCGCCTTAGCGGCTGCCCCTACTATTTATATACAATACCCCCTTTCACCTCCTTCTCCTCTTCATACCACAATGTAGTTATTTAGCCTACTTGCATTACAGCACTGTGACACTAAGTATACAATTATACTCCCACTTAAGCTCCTAGACTATCACACGCGTTCTAAGCGTGTTATGGCGATGTAGCCATATTAGAAGGCCCTTCTCCTTATATGGAGTAAGTAGTAGGTTATAAGCTGGTAGTTTAGGCTATATAGGGAGTCCATTAACACAATTCTTAACGCAGTTGTATTTGGCACAGAAATGGCGCGCAGTAGCAGCAATAGAAGGAAACTTATTGGCTGTATAGGCAGGAAAGGCCTTTTAGACCCTAGCCTCATCTTTAAGAGGATTAGAAGTTATAGTTATGATATAATTATTACGGTTTAAAGTCAAAATTGTTTTCTGGGTTCCTTGCTAGGCTATATACCGTACTAGCAGCCACCTAGCTAGCGAGGTGGTGTTGGTTAAGTTTACAAAAACCAAAACGTTACGGGTATATATAAAATGGAAGTATTTATATTTATATTATTAAATATTTTTAATGTTTATAACATACAATAGTATATTATATTTAAAAAAAATTTTAACTTATTATTATAATATATATTACTATTATAGCCAAGAAAACTTTATTTATAGGTTATATATTACTATATTATTAAATTTTTAAATTTTTAAATCTAGTTTTCTAATTATTTAATTATTTAACTATATAAAAATTTTGCTAAATTTTTAAAAAATTATTTTAAAAAATTATTTTATACTGCTATAAGTATAATAAGTGTAAATTATATGCTATTATATAAAGGGATTAAAAAGTTATTATATTTTTGGTGGGGTAAAAAAGCGTACACAAGGTAGAACCGTGCATGAGGTGGCCTAAATGCTTAAGGGGTTATTTTTATACTACTATAGATGCTTATATTATACATATAGATCGGAGAACCTGGAGTTCTTGCTACACCTGGCCCAAAAAGACCAAAACCAACCAAAAGAACCCTGAAAATCACCCAGAGAATCCCCCTGAGATGTATGCATCGCAGGGGAGGCATACGTCGAACAACGGTGGTTCGCACTCGCGCGCGACCGCCAGAACTACGCCTAGCAATGGCCCTCCATAACAAAGACAGGCGAATACCACACTATAAAGTAGAAACACCTTTATTAAGAAGGCATCTAATAAAATATAAAGCCTATTAGACGCGTCTAGTATCTAGAATTATGGGGGAGTAACTATTAGCTATAATGATCTAACGCAGCTAGTAGAATGGCTCCGCCAGTCTAGTGAATCTTAGGCGCCCCTCTAGCAAACCCTTAATTAAATCCTCCAACAGCTAAGCAAAATTAAAAATAAATAAAACCCCCCCTTACTGGCGAACCGCACCTAGGCTGCCATAGCTATGCTTTTACAGTATAGGGAACCTACCCCCCTTAAGACAATAACCGGGTATATAATTATAATATAACCAAATATAGAAAAAGTAGAGGGGTTTAGGGGATAATTAGAAATAGAAGTCCTTATAGAGATTTGTAAAGAGGTCTATAACGCTATTATAGTCCAATACCTTAGGAGCGGAGATATTAGAGTCACCCTAAAGGATTAATAGGTAAAGGAATAAGCCGTAAGGGCAGGGGATAGGCTAGGAGAATGCATTAGTATAAAAGTACTCTGTAAGGATTACTTAGTTAAAGTCCTAGCAGTTCCTATAAGCCTTAGAGTAAAAAAGGGACGCTAGGTGGACAATACAGCAATTATATAGGAGATAGTAAGACAAACGGAACGCCTTATACTAGGACTTAAGATTACCCAAACCTAATGGCTTTATTAGGAAAATGCAAACTAAGTATATAATAAGAATAATAAGAGGATATAAGGGTCGCCAGAGACTCGCTAGGGAGACGCTAGATAAACGCATGGCTCCCTTATTATTAGCACACATATACTAGGAATGCAAAAACTCCTTGTCCAAAAAGGAATAATTATAAATAGCCTTATATACAATATAAGGCTCTATAACCACAGACTACACCTAGAATAATGCTATCGCTGCGCATAATGGGGACATACCTAATCCATATACGCAGCATAGGTGTGCTACGGCCACTGTGCAGGCCCCCACAATATAAGACACTGCTTAAATTAAGACTAAATAAAATGTGTAAACTGCTACTGAAGCACACATAAGGCGTAGGAGAGAGAAGATTGTATTAAATATAGGAGACGGAAGGTAAGGGCTTAATAGCTATGGGAATAACTGCATGCTAGGTTATATAAATGGAAACAATAGGCAATAAGCTAGTGGGACGCAGGTGCCTTTCTAGCATTTCCTACCTTTAACACTAGGGGGCTAGGCCAGCCATCCTAAGCCTTAACAGGCCAGAAGCAATGCTGCATAATATTACCAGACTAAATAGGGATATAAGGGTCACAGGGGACACAAGGGAGAGGACGCCCTATAGGTAGACCCTTATAGACAGCCACAGCAAGCTTAAGACCAGGATAATTAAGAATTAGACTTAACATGGTAAATATAACATTTGCAGCCAACTTATAAAGGGTATATAGCTAACTAGTAAGAATAAGGGAAGAACTAGAGACAATAACAGATTTAGATATAGAAGCGTTAATAGGAACATAAAACACGGGAATAAAAAGCTCTATATAAAATAAGTAGGGACTAAGGTGTATACACAAGAGATAAAAGTTCTAAATATCCTAGAGAAAGTAGAAATAGAAGAAGTAAGGAATAAAGGAAAGATAAAGGACCCTTGCTAGGGGTCCGCCACCTATCTATTATATAATATAACTGTGGTAATATAAACCACTATTTTACAAGGCCCCTACTAGACAGTCTAGACCTAGAAAAACACTATATCCTTACTATACAAGAACTGTACTATAATACCTACACATAATTAACATACTGCCCATAAGGATTCCAGCTTCTATATAAACCAAAAGCAGCCATACGCGTGTGCTTTATAATTAGTAAGGCTATTAGCCTATCCTTATAGTTATAGCAGGCAGTTAACCTAGATATTACAGTTATAATAATCCAGATATATAGGGGACCGGTATAAATTATTAATGTGTATAACCCTAGGGTTAGAGGGGTCCCATAGACAGAGAACATTATATTATTAATAAGCTTACTAGAAACCAAAGGCATAGAGTTTATCCTACTAGGAGATATAAACCTCTACTACCCGTGGTAGGGGGGTATCCATATTACTGCTAAATAATAGGTAGAGTGCTTACTAAGAGCTATAGACATCTAGGGCCTTAAGCTAGCCACCCCCTTAGGAGCAACTATATGGCAATAAGGTACCGCTAGAAGTACAATTAACCTTATATTTATAGACAAAGGCCTATACCAGAGACTTAAAAGGTGCAACCCTAAAGAAGAATAGGCACTTGCTTTAGACCACATCCCCATCTAGATACAGCTAGATCTAGACATTAAAGTATAACTAAATAGCAAAAGATACGCAATAAGAAAGCTTAAGATAGACAATTTCTTTAATATAGTTAAATAATAACTTTAAGACCTAGAAGAAATCTACCTGATACTAAACAAGTAAGGCTTATTAGCCACCTCTAAGGAAATCAACTATAGACTAGAAAGGATCTAGGTAGCAATTAAAAATAGGCTAAAAGAGCACCGCCTAGTTTCACAACTAGGCCCCTATATATAACACATATGGTCCGCACAATACGCGGTTCTTATCGCTAGCCAATAATAAGTAAGAAGGAAATATATAAGCAGCCACAACCCTAAAGACAAGAGACAATACAAAGACACAAGAAACTAGTTAAAGAATACCCTAAAAAAGAAGTAAGGAATAACTAAAGACGGTTTATAAACAAGTACACTTTTAACCCAAGCCTCCCCCATAATAAAGGCCTTTAGGCTATAGCAAAATAGGTATAAAAAAAAAGGTAGGGCGCCTAGTAAAAGACCTATATCTATCACCCCTATAAAGAGCAGGGGAATTACAGGCCACTAATAATAATAATAAGAAGGCAAAGATCCCTATAGAAAGGTTCTTCCCCCAACCAGCTCTAGTAAACCTTAGTGACATCATAGATAAAATACTAGTAACTTGCCTGCGGGTTAACAGCAATATAATAACAGAGGACATAGCTAGAACTATTAGCCGCCTTTTAAATAATATAGTATTAGGACTAGATGGGATTCTAAATAAGGCCTTAAAGACCTATGGACCACTTATAGCACCCTAGCTTACAGATGTAGCCAGAGTATACTTTACTATAGGCTACTACCTATAACTTAGAAGATCTATAATAACGGTTGTCCTGTAAAAAGAAGGTAAAGTAGATTACTTAGTCCCAGGAAGCTACTGCCCTATTACCTTAGAAAACACCCTTAGTAAAATCTTAGAAAGGGTAATAGCGGACTATATGGTAGATATGGCTAAGGAATACGCCCTATTACCATAAAGCTAAATAGGGGCAAGAAAGAACCGCTTAACACTATCAGCACTTACGCTACTCACTACCACCATTAAATCTGCATAGGTGATGTGAAGGGACTTTATAGTATTAATGCTTAGCCTAGATATTAGTAGCGCCTATAATAACGTGCCCTATAAGCGTCTCCTATATATCCTTAGGGCAAAGGGCTTTCTAAAATGGATTATATAATTTGTCTAAGGGTTTACAGGCTAGAAAGAAACATTACTAGTCTTTAGTGGATACTAGAGCCCCCCTATTACAGTCGTAATAGGAATACCATAAGGATTACCCCTCTTATCTATACTCTTCCTCTTCTTTATAAGTAACCTACTTAACTCCTTTAAGGAAGGGGCGACCTAGGGGATAGGCTTTATTAATAACACAAACCTAATTATATATAGGCTAATAGCCGCAGAGAATTACAGAACACTAGAGAAAGCCTATAATACCTGTATAGAATAGGCAAGATAATATAGAGTCTAATTCTTACCAAAGAAATACCAGCTAATCCACTTTATAAGAAAACGTAACCAATCTACAGATCTCTAGTATATAATCCACATCTAAGGCTTTAGGGGTTAACCAGTTTAGGGTTTAAGGGTATTAGGAGTATGGGTAGATAGTAAGCTCTGGTGGAGCGTATATACAGCGCAAGCGGCCTATAAGGGCTAAGTATAGTATATTACATTATCTAGGATTGTTAATTCTATATAGGGCCCATGCTTCTAGAGGTCACGCTTATTATATACAGTAGTTGTCCGGCCAACTATAACATATAGATCTAGTGTTTGGGCTATTAGAGAAACCAAGAAAGGCCCCCCTAAATCGCTCCTTAAACTACTCTAAAAGGTCTAAATAGCCTACCTCTAGAGTATAATAGGTAGGTACAAGTGAACGGCTATAGCACTGCTAGAGAAGGAAGCCAATATCCCCCCCCTACAACTACATATTAAAGCCGCTATAATGTAAAGGGCGCAAAATAAACGTAACTCTAATGTTATAAAGTATATTAAGACACGCCTAAATAAACTATAGAGGGACCTAAGGGTGCCCCATAGGAGAATAAACCAATAACCCTAAAGTAGGGAAGATATATTGGAGAAATAGGTAAAGAAAGTAGAAGAAGAATAGTGCTGCTTTAGGGCCTAGGCCTATATAGAGGAGAAAGGGAGACGCGTAAGAGGCCAGTAAAGATAATAGCAAGAGAGAGAAAGGAGCTAAAGTAGAGTATAAAGGAATACTAGGAAACCATCCACTATAATACAATACTGGTTAAACTAACGCTAAAGAGGTATATGGGAGTTAAAGGTATAGAGGCTAACTTAGGCAAGAGGAACCTAAGCTGTAGTATAGTTAACGCTATGGGGGTAAATACTTAGGGGCTCTAAAAAGGCCTAATAAAGGTAGAAAATACAATGGCAACACTTTTAAGAACAGGAATAATAGGACTAAAAGATTGGCTCTACTAGGTAGGTGTCCCAGTAGGTAGCCTAAGATATAAATATAGCTGGCCAAGACAGACACCAAAACACGTAATACTGTTATGCCCCCTACGCACCAACTAAGAAGTAATGCTTTTAGTAGCTGGCATAGAGAACTATACTACACTACTCTTAATATAAAAAGGCCTTAAAGCGGTCACCTAGTGGCTTATTAGCCAAAATGTACTAGACCAGTTCTGGGTTGTAAAGGAAATAGTAATAGAGGGTAAAGGGGCGAGTTATAGGCGCCCCCTAATGACTCTACAGTAGTAGAGTAAAGTTTGCAATACTAGCGCGTCTATAAGCTTGTTATGGCAGCAGTGGTTCCTAAAGAGGTTAAAAAGTAAGGTAGAAGAGTACCACCAGTAACTTGTAGGCGCTAAGCAGGCGAGTCCTAAAAGGTAGGGAGATGGATTATAGGGTTTTCTCAAATAGAGTTTTCTCCCTATATGTAAATAAGGAGTAGTCCGCGTGGGCCTAATAGGGATCCGAATCGGACGTTAAGCAATGAATAATATATATTATACATATATTGCGCTAAAGCTAACTATAATATCTAATTATCCTATTAATAATTATAATAGCAGCGGAGGTAGTATTCTAATAACGCATTTAGACGCTCTATTAGCCCATTTATTTACAGGTAAAAGATAGTGCTTATTCTTTACCGTATTTTTAATAAGAAATAAAATAAAGACTAAAATATACTATTAAATACGGTATCTCTATTAGATATAATTCCCCTTAGCGCACTAAATAAGAGCTACTGGTTTAAAAATAGATCTGTTAGTTCTACTGCCATAATTATTATTATAATAGTAAAGTACCCTAAAAACTTTATATATCTATTAATAATTACTAAAATAGCGTTAGTAACCTCTTTATTTCTTATTTTAATAGGGGGTAAGCCTGTTATAAAATCTATTATTAATTCTAATATGGGTTCCTATAGAATAGGAAGTACTAATAACTTACTATATAGGCAATGCCTGGATATCTATACCCTTTAGTATATATTATATCTTAATATATAGTCCTTAACCTCTTTAGATATTTTATCCTAAAAGTATTTCTTTAAACGGCCTTAAGGGTTATTATAAAAAATCTTTAAAACTTTATCTTAAACCGCTTAGTCATTTAGGATATATATAGCACCATTAAAGCGTAATAGACCCTTTTAGTCTTACTACTATAGCTTTTTAGTAACTCTAGCTAAGTTGGTCTCCACTATATATTTCTACCTCTCCCTAGCAATAAAGGCGTCCCTTTATTATGCTTAAAAAAATATCTAAAAAGGTTTTATATAGATTGCTTACTTCCATTTACCTACCGCTATTATAGACTTAAGGCGTAGTATAAGACGTTTTAAACCATTAGTACTAGTATATTATTCTACTATTATATAGTGTATTACACTATAGATAGGTATCTTACTTATCCCTTCTAGATCCGGAAACTTATAGCTAATACGCCGTTAAGTTAAAGGTGCCATAATAACCCTAGTATATTCTGTAGAATTCTTACTAATTTTAGGGTACGCTAACTTTATAATTTCTGCTTAGTCTATAACCTAGTCCGTAACTATATTCTACGGCTTTATTATTATAGTGCTTTACAGCTATATTGCTAAGACCTCTACCCTATTATAAAATTCTATAGTTTTAGGGAAAGATTCTTCTTTCTTTTTAAGCAAATTTTATAATATAGGGATTATTTTCCCTACGATATTATTATTTACTTAATAAGTAAGAAGGAATACGGAGAATATGTTAAATAAGTCTTAAAGAGACTATATAGAGAAAAGATGCTAATAGTAATTAAGAAATGCGAGTTCTTTATAAGAAAGACCAATTTAATTAGATTTATTATTAAACTAGAAAAAATCCGAATATATCTAAAGAAAGTTAAAGCTATAGTAAGTTAGCAAGAACTAGAGAACGTTACGCAGTTAAGATTGTTTTTAGGGTTTTGCAACTACTATAGGAGGTTTATTATATAGTAGTTAAAGAAAATTAAGCCGTTTATAAGACTTATAAAAAAAGAGGAACCATAGATACAGAGTAGTAAGTAAAGGAGACTATTTTAAGAACTTAAGGAGTTATTTACCTAAGATCTAATCCTTAAGATCTATTAACTAAAGTTAGATACGGTTGTGGAAATAAACGCATTAGACTTTATATTAGGAGCATATTTACTATAAAAGCACTAGGACATATAGCATCTAGTAGTATACTATAGTTAAAAAATAACACCACTAGAGTTAAACTATAATATCTATAACAAGGAGTTATTAGATATAGTTACAGTACTTAAAAAAAATGGAGAGTATTCTTATAAGACAGAGAAACTATTTATAGTTAAAATGGACTATAAGAACCTAATAGAATTTCTAATAATAAAGGAACTTAACTAAAGACAGGTTAGATGGGCAGAAATGCTTGCAGAATATTACTTCAAAATTTAGCATACTAAGGGCACTAAAAACGTAAGAGTAGACGTACTTAGTAGAAAGGTAGAATTACAAAATAAGGAAAAGCTATTAGGGGCAATATTACACAGAGATAAGGACGGATTAATTAGGTATAATTATCCTAAAATTGTAGTAATAAGGGAAGAAAAGATCTATAAAATACTAGAGAGTATATAGTTATAAAAAATTTAATATATACAAAGTAAGGATCTAGATTTAAAATAGTACAAGTATTAAGAAGCTATGTATATACTAAAGGGAATTATGAAAGAGTTTGTTAAAGAATTTTATAAGAAAATGACCTAAGGACATAACAGAGCCATATGCTTAGTATTAAGACTTTAAGAAGAATACATTATTAATGGAATTTAGGGGCTAGCGAGATAAGTTATAAAGGAGTGTCTAAATTACAAAAAAAAAACCAATAAGGTATAAGCTGTATAGAGGGCTATAATCTATTAAGATACCAGAGAGACTATAGGAGGTTATATTATAGGACTTTATTATAAAGTTACCAAAGTTTAAGAACCCTATTACTAGATAGGATTATAATATAATTCTAGTAATAGTAGATAAGTTAACTAAGTAGGGCTACTTTATATAATGGGACTAGCCCAGTTACAGTAGGAATGTCTTGGTAAAACACTTAACAGATAACTATCTAAAACTATTTATAACTATATACAACTATCTACAACTGTCTATAATTGTCTACTATAATCCACTGTTTTTTACTAGCACTATAACACTAAAGTCTGTTAAAGACCATTAAAGACTATATATATATGCACGCACCTACCACCAAGACCCTAACTGTTTAATTATATAATTCTCTTATTATTCCTTTTTCTTCTTTATATAATGTCTTATTCTCTATAAGAGCTATATACTCTTAGATTTAGATAGAATTTATATTATTCCTTTAAATCTTCCCCAAAGCCTCTTCGCGCCTTTATACTATATTACATTAAAATAACTACTATTAAAATGGCAAACAAACCTAAATCCCTTTTAATAACTATAAGTATTATATCCCTAGTTAGGGAACAGTTAACTATAATACAACAATCCTTTATAGATGCCTTAGCTTAGCAACGGGCTGCACTAAAAGCCTAGCATTAGTGATTAATAAAAGCACTCCGTAAAGAACTCTATAATATTAAGGCACTTTTATTAGAGACCCTAATAGAAATACCTATAATTAAAATTAAAATAACTGTATTTAAGCCTGGCCTCTTAAATATAAATCTTAAACTAGTAACTTAACCTATATCTATAACAAATTTAATGCCTGTTATAAAATCTAAAAAGCTCCTTAACCCTCTAATATTTAATAAAAATTAAAATAACCTACGTCCCTTTATAACCAAGCTCCGTCTTAAACTTTTAATAAACTATAACTAATACCCTACTAAAGCTAGCAAGGTTAGCTATAGAATGTCTTATCTAAGCAAAGACACTATATAAACTATAGATCTATTCTTCTGTAACGGCATTTTTATTAATTTTAAAACCTTTATCTCTCTGCTAGAATAAATGTATAATAACACTAGCCAAGAACACACAGCTATTATTAAACTTAAAAACCTATAATAATGGAACTAAGACTTTACCAGCTTCTTTTTAGAGTTTTTAGGCCTTATTGGCAAACTAGATTAGAATAAAGCCGCTAGAGTTACTGCCCTTTAACGAGCTATCTTAGATAAAATTAGTGTCTAGTTAGTAGGTAGGGAACTACTAAAAAACTTGTCTAAATTTGCTATAATATGTTAACAAATTAATAAGGATCTTTAATATAATAAATAAACTTATTCTTTAAAGTTAACTATACTTTATGTTTAAAATACTACAAAACTGGTATACACCCTAAAGCGCGATCCGTCTCTAAAACCCAAAGCCCTATATATAACCCTACAGAACTTAATGCCGCTTAATCCTATATACCCTTAGAAACTAATAAATAAAGAACTTAAGCTATAAATAGAGAATACTTTAGATGTGGTAAAAAAGGATATATTTAAAAGTATTGCCGAACTTACCCCTTTAAAAAGGTCCGCCGTAGTTCCTCCTATTTCTTAAATTATATCTATTCCTTAAGTTATACTTATTCCTTAAATTATACCCACTTTATAAATTATACCCGCTCTATAAATTATACTTAGACGCTATAAAGCACCTCGTCTTTGGTTAACTTGGAAAACAAATTATCCTAAGACTAAGTCGTACCTTAAAACAAAGATGGAAGAGTATAAGTATCTAGGCTCTTCTAGCGCTAATACACAACATAACTCCCTTAATATACTTAGCGAAATTTAAACACTTAATAAATAGAAGGAAGCATAAATCCTTATAGACAGCGGAGTTACTAGCATAGACTTTATTAATACAAACTATATAAAAACTTAACGCCTAAATTTAAAGAAACTTAATAAGTCCTAAGGCCTATAAGGCTTTAATAGTAAACCCTTAATATATAGCAAACTAACGCAATACGCTTTTATAAAATTATGGATAGGCAAATACCTTAAATATATTTCCCTATTTATAATACCCTTAAAGCATTATAAGATAATACTTAGATATAGATGGCTAAAATAACATAACCCTTTAATTAGCTGGGTTAAATAAATACTAAAGTTTCATACAACCTACTACTAAAGTTATTGCTTAAAAAACCATTTACCCTATAAATATATATACGACTATTTGAATTTAATATAATATAAATTGCCCTTACTATAAACCTTAAGCTAATATAATAAATCTATAACTGCTAATTATGATAAAGAATGCGAAGATGTTTTATTAAAACCTCTTAAATTTTATATAATATAAGCCGCGCCTTTTATCTTATTAGTAAAAAGATAAGATTATAAAATCTTTACTATAACTATAAAAGATATTAAGAAAGCACTAGAACTAAAATAATATTCTAATCCTTAATCTCTTATACCTAAAGAGTACCATAATCTAATTAATAAGTTTGAAAAATAATTTATAGACTAACTAGCCCTATACTAAGATAAGTACGATTTTAAGATAGAACTTAAGCCTAGTATAATACTAAAGTTTCGTCTACTATATAGTATATTATAAAAGGAACTGCTTATAATATAATGATACCTTAACAAGTTTATAGAAAAGGATTTATTCGCCCTAATTAATCTCTATTTACCTTACCTATATTATTTATTAAGAATCTAGGAGGAGGCTTAAGATTCTATATTAATTATTAAGCTCTAAATATAATTATAATTTAAAACTAATATCCAATTCCTTTAATTTAAAAGACACTTAATTATTTAGTAAAGGTATAGTACTTTATAAAGCTTAATATAGTTACCGCCTTTAATAAAATCCGTATATATTATTATTCATTGCTTAACATCCGATTCGGATCCCTATTGGGCCCACGCGGACTACTCCTTATATACATATGGGGAGAAAACTCTATTTAAGAAAACCCCGTGATCTATCTCCCCGCCTTTTGGGACTCGCTTGCAAGGCGCCTACAAGGCGCCTGCAAGTCACCTATAGTGCTCTACTACCTTACTTTTTAACCTCCTTAGGAACCACTGCTGCCGTAACAAGCCTATAGACGCGCTAGTATTGCAAATTTTACTCTACTACTGTAGAGTCATTAGGGGGCGCCTATTACTTACCCCTTTACCTTCCATTACCATTTCCCTTACAACCTAAAACTGGTCTAGCACATTTTAGCTAATAAGCTACTGGGTAACCGCCTTAAGACCTTTTTGTATTAAGAGTAGTGTGTTATAGTTCTCTGTGCCAGCTACTAAGAGTATTACTTCTTAGTTAGTGTGTAGGGGATATAACAGTATTATATATTTTGGTGTCTGTCTTAACTAGCCATATTTACATCTTAGGCTACCTACTAGGACACCTACCCAGTAGAGCCAATCTTTTAGTCCTATTACCCCTGTTCTTAAGAGTGTTGCCATTATATTTTCTACCTTTGTTAGGCCTTCTTAGAGCTTTTAAGTGTTTACCCCCCATGGCGTTAACTATGCTATGGCTTAGGTTCCTCTTACTTAAGTCAGCCTCTATACCTTTAACTCCTATGCACCTCTTTAGCATTAGTCTAGCCAGTGTTATATTGCGGTAGATAGTTTCCTGGCGTTCTTTTATACTCTACTTTAGCTCCTTTCTCTTTTTTACTATTATCTTTACTGGCCTCTTATACATCTCCCTTCCTCCTCTATATAGGCCTGGGCCCTAACACAGCACTATTCTTCTTCTACTTTCTTTACCTGTTTCTCTAATATATCTTCCCTACTTTAGGGTTAATGATTTGTTCTCCTATAGGGCACCCTAGGGTCCCTCCATAGTTTATTTAGGCGTGTCTTAATGTACTTTATAATATTAGAGTTGCGTTTATTTTAAGCCCTTTATATTACAGCGGCTTCAATATATAGTTATAGGGGGGGAATATTAGCTTCCTTCTTAAGTAGTGCTGTGGCCATTTGCTTATACCCGCCTATTATACTCCAGAGGTAGGCTATTTGGACCTTTTAGAGTAGCTTAAGGAGTGATTTAAGGGGGCCTTTCTTAGTTTCTCTAGTAGCCCAGATACTGGATCTATATATTATAGTTGGCTGAACAACTGCTGTGTATAGTAGGCGTGACCTCTGGAAGCATAGACCCCATATAGAATTAACGATCCTGGATAATATAATATATTATACTTAGCCCTTGCGGGCCACTTATGCCGCATATGCGCTCCACCAGAGCTTACTATCTACCTATACTCCTAATACCCTTAGGCCCTAAACTAGTTAACCCCTAAAGCCTTAGATATAAATTGCATACTAGAGATCTGCAGATTAATTACGTTTTCTTATAAAATGGATTAGCTGGTATTTCTCTAGTGAGAATTAAACTCCATATTGTCTTGCCCATTCTATACAGGTGTTATAGGCTTTCTCTAGTATTCTACAGTTCTCTACGGCTATTGGCCTATATATAATTAGGTTTATATCGTTAACAAAGCCTATCCCCTAGGTTGCCCCTTCCTTAAAGGTATTAAGTAGGTTGCTTATAAAGAAAAGGAAGAGTATAGGCAAGAGAGGTAATCCTTATAGTATACCTGTTGTAACTGCAATAGGGGGGCTCTGGTATCCGCTAAAGACTAGTAATGTTTCTTTCTAGCCTATAAACCCTTAAATAAATTATATAATCTATTCTAGGAAGCCCTTTACCCTAAGGATATATAGGAGGCGCTTATAGGGTACGTTGTTATAGGCGCCGCTAATATCTAGGCTGAGCATTAATACTACAAAGTCCTTTTACATAGCCTACGCAGTTTTAATAGTAGTAGCAAGCAGTGTAAGTGCTAATAGCGTTAAGCGATTCTTTCTTACCCCTATTTAGCTTTATGGTAGTAGGGCGTATTCCTCTACCATATCTGCTATACGGTCCACTATAACCTTTTCTAAGATCTTGCTTAGGGTGTTTTCTAAAGCAATAGGGCGGTAGCTTCCTGGGATTAAGTAGTCTACTTTGCCTTCTTTTTATAAGACAACCGTCGTTATAGATCTTCCAAGCCATAGGTAGTAGCCTATTATAAAGCATACTCTGGCTACATCTACAAGCTAAGGTGCTATAAGTGGTCTATAGGTCTTTAGGGCTTCGTTTAGGATCCCATCTAGTCCTAGTACTATATTATTTAAGAGGCGGCTAATTATTCTAGCCATTTCTTCAGTTATCATATCGCTGTCGACCCTTAGGCAAGTCATCGGTATTTCGCCGGTAATGTCACTGAGGTCTACTAGAGCTGGTTAAGGGCAGGTAGTTATATAGTAGAGTTCGACATACCTGCTTATCCAGGCCTCTACCCCAGTTTTCTAGTATTTAGTCCCAGTTACCTAGGCCTAAAGGCCTAGGGGGCTTTCCATAAGCAGTTGGCTGCCACTACCAATTAACCGGGAATTTCACTATTCTTTTAGATATTTTATAATGGGGTTAACCCAAGTACTAGACCACCCCCTAGCGGTCTATATAAGAATCTCCTCCTAGAGTTAATATGCTTTCGCATGGCTTGGGGGCCTTCCATGGCCTCTAGTTTTACGCCTTTCTTTATTATTTCCGCCGGTATAGGTATAAGCTACCGCTTCTAGGGGTCGCAACTCCCTTCTTACATGCCTACTGGCGTAATCCTATAAGGGCGTCATAGCTGCATCCTATAATATGGAAGCCTTAGGTACCTTCTATAGTTAAGGCCTAGACCAAAAGCCTCCCCTACCTAAGTAACTCCTGTTTACTCCTTAAGTATACCTTACCGGCGTACCGCCCTAGAGGCGAACAGTTCCATCTATTGGTATACCAACACGTACATCCGTTCTCTTAAGCCACATAGTAATCTCTCCGGCCAGAACGTGATCCTATCTACCTATTAGGTGCACTAAGGGTTAGGGCCCAGCTAAGGGGTAAGGTCCTTAGAGCCAGCAGTAGCTACTACGCACTACGCCCTATAGGAGGCTAGTAGTAATATAGGGGCGCAACACCCTATACTGCTACTAGTTCCCATTTTACGTTGCCTATAAAAGTCTCCTTATAACAGGCCAACTATATCTTATAGGAGAGGGGCTGTAGAGATACCAGGTCCTACACTAAACAACCTACTTTCCCCTCTTCTACTAACTAAGCTTATATCCCCCCCTTTTATAAGCTAACCTATATCTCTAACTATTAAGTCCTTATCTAACTGGCCTATATTTCCCCTATAGCCTCCCCTATATATATACATTAGGTTACAAGCACCACGCCTATTAAGACCCTCTTATAAGTCGCCTTATGCATATACGCATTAGGTTACATATATTACGCCTATTAAGACCCTCCTATAAGTCGCCTATAAGTTAACTATAGGTTAACTATAAGTTAACTATAAGTTAAACGCCATAGGGCTGTTAAAGCTGGCCTATGTTTCCGCTGCCTAGAGCTTTACCCGTATTTCCACCTCATTAAGCTGTCTAGTCGCCGTCGCGTCGCCATTATATTACTATTACTATACCAGGTCGCGCGCACTACGCCTATTAAGACCCTCTTTTAAGTCACCTAAGTGTACCAGATACCAGATAGGCCCTTATAGAGGGGCCTTAATAAGTTCTTTAGGTAGGGCCTTAACAAGTTCTTTGTGGTGGCCTTAGGGCCTTAATAAGTTTTATACAAAGTATCTGCAACGCGTTAACCTTAACAAGTTCTTATAAAAGGAGGATCCCTACGCCCTTATCGCGTATACTTTACAATCTTAAAGCTAGTGTAAGCCCAAGGGTGTCCTGTTATACGCCTAGGACACATCTATGTTAACTGGCTAGATAAGGCCAGTTTCGGGCCTAGCTGCAAGCCAGGTAGTTATATATTGGGCGGTTTTCATATCCCAGTTTCCCTTACTAGGCCTCCCTAGATGGTAGAACAAGAGCTTTAAGCGGAGGCAGTAAGGCTCCTGGTGTTATTAAGGGCGATGCTTTATACGCGTCGCGGGCCCATCACTATAGAGTCAAACGACAGCGCTACATGCGCTGCGACGGCTCTTTACCATCGCCTCTGCACTTGGCCATTAATAGGAATAGGATTCTAGATAATGTTTCCACCCGCGGCGACGTGGACGCGTGCAGTAGGGCTTCGCGGGCTAAAATCCGTATATATAAAGGAGATAAGAAGTATATAGCTTTTTATATATAATGGGGACTCTTTAAATATCTAGTAATACCATTTGGTATAAAGAATGGTCTTAGTATGCTTTAGCAATACGTTAATAATATACTTTATAAATTCCTTAATATATTTATTACTGTATATATTAATAATATCTTAATTTACTTGTCCTTGCTTTCTAAATATTAGAAATATATTAAAATAGTCCTTAAACGCCTATAAAATACAGGCCTATAATATAATATTAAAAAATGCAAGTTCTATATACCTAAGGTTATATATTTAAGCTTAATAATATTCTATAATGGAATTAAAATAGACCCTAAAAAAGTTATCGCGATTATAAACTAGGAAAGTCCTAGCAATATATAAGATATTTAAGGATTTCTAGAATTTACAAATTTCTATTAATAATTTATTAACTACTTCTTAGAAACTACTTAGCTGTTAATAAGCCTATTAAAAAAGAATATAAAATTTAAATAGACCACTAAATATAAATAAGCTTTTAATGACCTAAAGTATTGTTTTATAACTGCTCTAATTCTTACCTACTTTAACCCTAACCTTAAATATATTATTAAAATAGACTTATCCAATTATGCGCTAGGGGGAGTATTATTGCAATATAATAAGAATGGTAAGCTATGTCTAGTAGCCTTTCTCTTCTAGAAACTTGCCTCTACTAAATTAAACTATAAAATATATAATAAGGAACTACTTATAATTATTAGATGTTTTAAATAATAGTATTCTAAGCTTAAAGGATTGTTGTTCCTAATATATATATTAACGGACTATAAGAACCTGTAGTACTTTATAACTATAAAGCAATTAATGCAGCGCTAAATACCTTTTATAATTTAACTTTAAGATTATATACTAACTAGGCAAACTTAATTAGAAGCCTAATATATTAATATAATAATTATAGGACTTATCTGTAAATGCTATAAATAAATGGATTATAAATTAACTATAGATTTTATTGTCTTCTAAACATTTTAAAAAACTACGTCCTATATTTCTAGATATAAAACTTAATAGAAATAAATTAGAAGTTAATAAATAGGAAATAGAAATTAATAAGAATAATATATAGATTATAGATGTAATAAAGGCAATTTAAATAGAAAAATAATAATGTAAGGATATTATATTTACTAAATATAAGATTTAAAATAACTAATTATACTATTAATAGAAGATAGTAGTTTTAAATTCCAAACCTTTATAATTTAAAATACTTAAATTTGTATATAACTCCCCTATAGTAGGACATCCTAGCTATATAAAGATTTATAAAATTGTTTAATAAGTATATTACTGGCCTATAATATATAACTATATATAAAAATATGTTTAAGTATATAGGATATGCGTATATGGAAAGACCTCTTATATAAGGAAGTAAGGAGTACTTTAACCGCTACTAATTCTAATATAAAGATAGTGTCGGGACAATATCACGTATGGTTACGTGGTCACGTGTCGCCGCGGCACTAGCGTGGCGAGGAGCCTTAAGCTCCTCGCCCTTTCTTATCAGAACAATCAAGAATCAACCATCGTATCAACCAGCAAAGACTGTTTGACTACGACTCCGACCTATTCAAATAGGTATCCCTGGTGATACCAACACTGATTAGTGGTTAACTTCACTATTATACCACAGAACAGCAAGGTTATTAACAGAAGAGATAGTCTCGTGCAGGGGTGCTATATGTGCTTATATGGAATGGATCCTGGCGATACTGTACTAACTTAGACTTGCGGAAAACCAGTAATAGAAGTGTTACTGAGTACTAGGAGATACCAAGTTGCGTCTATTACGCAGAACAACCACGTTTACGAAGACTTGGTTAAGTACTTTAGGTCAGAAGTGTTACTAAACCTATAGTCCTAAGTCAACGTCTAAAACGCGTTGACTACATTTTAAATTGCCTACCTTTTAACAGCAAACCTACGAGATTCTACAAAACCGAAACCCTACCTACCTTTGACGTACAACACCCTGTCGATTCTACTTCTACAAATCAGCAGTTCCGCTTTAACAACTACCTCAATACCCTTTGTGTACCTTTGCAGATCTTAAGATTATAATTAATACCTAACTACACGTTAAACAACCTTTATTTTCCTTATTCTTCCCTAGCTATTATGGCGTTAATCTATCCAAAGAAGTATGAGAACGACATTAACCCAGAGACATGGAGCAGAGATATTAACCCTATAAACGCTAAGCAACAGGACCTAAATGGATTCTTATTACACCGCATAGCACACTATAAAGACAGCGAATATAACGACACCATGCTATGGTACTGCATAAAGGAGGACTTCGTTGGATGGACAAAGGAAATATAGGCTCTCGTGAAGAAGGTTATCGTATAAGACTTCCATAATTTCCTTCGGGAGAATGGAGTATTTGTCCCTATGGATGGGGGCGTTATTAGAGATAATATTTAGGAGCATGTTATTAACGTAAAAGAAGAACACAAATAGACTCTATAAGAGATTAAGCACCAGAAGAAGCTTAACTTACGCTAGAATTTAAGCAGTACACTACTAGAGACGCTTTAACCTCTGCAAGAATCTCCGCAGCAATCTCAGCAGCAAGCTCTACAAGAACTACTATAGATAACCTTAGGCTATCAAATACCTTAAGTTCCTCAGCCTCAAGTTCCTTAGGCTGCCGTATCTTAACCCATGCCTTAAGCTCCGTCCCACCAGAGATTCTCAACCTTGTTTAATTTAAGCGCCAAGACGTTTCCTCTAACCCCTACCGCGACTAGACAACCGGCATAATAAGCCAGATCTATAAATGATATCCTAACCTACCAGCAGCAAGCTTGACAAGAACCTCCGTAACAACCTCTATAGTAACCTCCGCAATAACCTCCGTAATAACCTCCGCAATAACCTCCGCAACCACTACGCAACGAGCAAGCTTATCCGCCATATCAGCAATATGGACAGTGGAATGCTTATAACAAGATTAGACTACCAAAGGTTCAATATTACAAGGTTAGATTACCAAAGGTTTAACATTAAAAGAAAGAATTGCCAGAGGTTTAACATCACAAGGAGCTTAACTACGGCGAATATAACAGTTATAACAGCGGCTAGTACTGCACTGATTGCTCCTATGGATGAAGCGGGTATAGATAAGGCTATGGCAGTTATAACAGACGCAGAGGCTCTGGCTACCGCGGAGGAGGCTCTTATAGAGGATCTAGTGGAGGTAGATTCTAGAATAGAGCCGGATATTAATAAGCTCCGTAACTCTATTTTAATAACATAGTTCCCTAGTTTACCACTTAGTCAACCACCATTTCTTTAGTAAATTTAGGATAGCGAGACTTATATTATAATAGCAATAATAAGTAAGGAGGATTAATATTTGCTGCGCTAGTTAAGCGGTATTTATATATAGATGGCAACCCATAAAAGAAGAGTTGCTAGTGTCGGGACAATATTACGTGTGGTTATGTGGTCACGTGTCGCCGCGGCACTAGCGTGGCGAGGAGCCTTAAGCTCCTCGCCCTTCCTTATCAGAATAATTAAGAATCAACCATCGTATTAACCAGCAAAGACTGTTTGACTATGACTCCGACCTATTCGAATAGGTATCCCTGGTGATACCAACAGATAGCGTAATATTTTAATTAACTTTATAGTTAACTTACCTAGCAGTAATAGGTTTATAAATATTATAGTAGTTATTAACTATTTTATAAAAACGCAATATATAATTCTTATGGACTTAATTAATGCGATATTAGTAGCTAAATGTTTTATTAAGCGCATCTTTAAACTATATGGACTTTTTAACTTAATAATATTTAACTATAGAAGCTAGTATATTTTAGATTTCTGGTAAGCCCTATATAAATAATTAAGCATTTAAATATAACTCTTAATTATATTTTATTTAGAGATAGATAGTTAAACTAAAATTATAAACATAATTATAGAATAATACCTATAAATATACTGCTTCTACCTATAAGATAATAAGGAAAAATGGCTACCTTTAGCTAAGTTTACTATAGATAATATAATTGTTCGTACTAACTTAATAGCACGAGTGAGTCGTATCCACGGGCACGAAATACATGTAGTATTGTATACTTATTTGGATGGTGACTGTCTTCTATATTGAAGCAGACTACGAGGTCTATATACTGATGTGCCTCCCCCTAATTAGTCAGTGCTTCGTAAACAGTGGTTGGTGCACCAACGCGTAAATACGTACTTGGTGTACCGAACGCGTAGACACGCGGTTGGTACAATAGGTGCTGTAATTATACACTGGCGGTACTTGAAAAATGAAACCACCTATATACAGCCTCCGTAATTGCTTTAATACAACTGTAGAACATAAAAGAAAATACATAAGAAATCTCCTCTGAGGTGCCGTCTAGGCTGCTTTTCAAACGGTGCTTTAAGCTGGTTGTAAGTCCTGCTTACGGTCCGTAAAATGAACCGTACGGTCTTCTAACGGGCCGTAGATGAACCATATAGCCTTCCGATGGGCCATAAATGAACCGTAAGTACTCCGTTAGTCTCGTTCCACCTACTCCGTGACCTTTAGATTGAGCTTATTTATATTAATTAGGGTTTTGAGGGCTTAACACGGCTTTACCTTAGTTATAGCGTCTGCTGGGTTATCTCTGCCGCTAATCTATTTGACCTCCGTAATCTCGCGTTGTTCGTAGGCCTGACGTAAGTATATTAGGTCGACCATAAGCCTCTTTTCTTGTGTTGTACCTAGTTTGACTAGGTAGTTATAGAGGGACTTTGAATCGGTGCATAAAACTAGGGGTAACTGCTCCAGTTATAGAATCTTCTAGACTATTAATTTGATTACGGCTGCTATATTAAAGCCATAAGCTAGTGTATATAGTTCGGAAGCTAGTATACTGTGGGTTACTCGTTTGCATTTAATTAAGGACTAATATAGGATATTTACGTCCTAATTACAGTCTGTAAGTACAATTACAAAGCCAATTTGTGATGATAGGTCCCTGTTATTAGCAAAGGATGTGTCCGTAAATACTAGTAAGCTAAGGGAATTTAGGTCTAGTGGTATAAAAGTAAGTCCCCTTGCTGTATTGTTAATTTGCCACTAAATGCGCTTATTAAGCTGCTTGATATTTTCTTCTTGTGGATCTACTACCTGGGCCGCAAAGGACAAGTCATAGGTAGATTTGGGTTGGCAGACTATGGTAATGTAGGCGCCTCTTACACGCTATACAGCGTATTGGTCCTTTGTATTTACGGTCTTATAGGTCTCTTCGCAGGAACTGGTAAGGTCCGTAGGCTTTGCTGTAATAAGCTTTAGGTTTTAAGCTTAGCGTTCCTAGGTTAGCTAGATTAAGTTGCCCTTTTGTATAATTAAGCCTCCGTTGAACTTAATTGGAGTCTGCTTAGTTAACTACTCTTGCGGCTTTGCTAGGAACTTAGCTTCTTGCAGTTTAGTCTTTTTAGTGTCCGCAAATGTCCGGTCTACTAAGAAGAGGGTATTATCTGTTTAGAGTCTAACAATATCAAGGCCGTTCGATGGGCTATATAGGAGGTAGGGGTTGTAGGTCAACTATTCCATTTTAAGTTTACTAACGTGGTGCTAGTAGTATGTCTTAAACCAATAGTTTCCGGCTTCTAGTACTCTATAAAGAGGTTTTATAACCCGTAAAATTGTTCCTGGTTGTAGGTTAAGCTTATAGGGTAGTTATATAAAGATGTCCCTATTTAGGTAGGTATTGGACTGCATATAGGCTTGTGAGATGTCCCGTAAGTAAAGGGCTATAGGTTTGCTTTGCTATAGTCTAGGCGTAAGTATAAGTATAATCCATTGACTAACTTATTAAATTATGGGCAATTGTATAAGGACTAAGTCCTTTCCTTAGTCATTATAAGCTTATATAACAAGCCTTAATTTCTTAAAGGCTTTATTAGTACTAGGGTGCTTAATTTTGTTAATAAAGCGTAAGTTAAATATATAGACGCCTTACGGAATATCTCTCTCTATTATAACCGCAAAGACGCCCTTTTTAAGTAGTCCGTTGATCTCTTTACGTCATAAGTCCGTAAAAGGGGTTTCCTGTACTAAAACTAATATATCCGCAGACGGAGATTGCCTTGCAGATATGCCTGTAGAGGTCAGGTAATTCTCTATTACGGGGTTCTTAGTTATGGGGTGCTTTTAGGGGCGTCCTCAGCCACGCTTTACAGTAGGTTTAACGGGTTTAGTGAGTTCCTAAGGGACTTCTAAGGTAGGCGGGGGTACTTCCGGTTTATCTAGTCCAGTAGGTGCTTCCGGTTCGTCTGGTTTAACGTCATAGGTGTTTTCGGATTAAAAGTAGGGTTTTATAAACGTGCTCCTAAAGCTGGTTGGTCTGCTAGGAAGTTATATATAGCACATTACATTTTCTACGGCTAGTAAACAGTAAGGTCCAGTCCAATTGCCGCTTTTACGCCATACAAGGACTTTAGAATTGAGCGGGAGGTTATAAACTAAGGTCGTGTCTGGCCTATTGCGGTGGTGCAGAGCGCTGTTAACAGTTTGTTTAGCCCGCAGTTTGACTATTTTGGCTATTGCCTTCCGTATTGCAGCTGCTTGTTCCGTGATGGACGGGGTAGGAGGGTCTAGGTTGCTTATCCTTAGGTAGGCTCTGTAGACCAAGAGGGTAGGTACTAGTCCGTTAGGGCCAGCGGTGTTGTTAACGGCTTTTACGGCTATCTATAAGGCCAGTTCCTTTTGGATGTCCTTGCACTCGTCTATAATAATCTGGTAAGCTCTCTATAAAGCTAGGTGAGCTCGCTTAATAAGCCTAACTAACTAATGCGCCTTAACTGGAACGGCTTTTGTTAAAATAGCCATAGCTGTAGCATACTGTTAGAATTCCTTGCTGATAAAGTTCCTGCCGGCGTTGTAGGTGATATACTTAGGGGGTCTAACGTATGTGTTAATTTAGTAGGTGCGTAAGATATCCTAAGTATATTTTGCGGATATATTTTATAACTAACGGGCGGCTTAATAGCGGGTTGCCTCGTCAATTATATATAGTACTGGGCTGCTGTTAATGTACATAATGTCTACGTATACTAAGTGGTTGAAATTAAGGTCTTTATAAAGAGTAAACTTAAATCGGCCTAGGGAACGTCCGTATTTCTAGTAAAAGGAGCAGTATTTAGTTAGGTGGTTAATTGCCTTTCTATTAATATTGTTATGTCTAGAGCGTTTAAGGACTTTATACAGCTTTTCGGCTAACGGGTGGCCGAAATGGTGGTATAGGCGGTGGATCTCAGTACTGGTAAGGTAGTATAGGTTATAGTTAAAAGATTCCTAAATGTAGGTCTGTAAAGTCTCTCCCTATATAAGGAACGGGTGTCCAAATCGTCATATAATTAGTAGGGTGACATGCTTGCTTCCTAGGGCAATTGCGGGGCCAATTAGGGTGTCTGTAACATTGTTATAGTACACCTGTAATCTGTCTATATCCGCAAGGCAGAGTAGGAAAGGGGTGTCCGCTTTTACTATATGGAAGTCAACTAGGCTAATTGGAGTCTTAACTGCTACTAATCTAATTAATGCGGTTAAGCCGATGCCGAATTAGACATTTACGGCCCCAGTTTACGTAATATTAATGTCCGTATTGTCATTTATGGTGGTCTTGTATGCAAGATATTGTCTATAGCCTATAGTAGACTTCTTGGAGGCACCTATGTTGATTATAACACTGTAGAATTCCCTAGGGGTATAGCGTTCTGTGGTGATATATGCAAATGGGTCCTGTTTGTAGTCTGTAACGTCCGTAACAGGGGTACTTACGGGTTGGTTTTTGGGCGCAATTAAGTGTACAAAGGAACGGTCGGCTAATACGGTCGTAATATTAAAGGCTTGGCTGTCCGTAAAAGGTCTAAAAGTGGTAAGGAATATCTCTAAGGTCTTCTGTTCCTAAGCGTCTAAGTTAAAGTCAATTATAAGGGCTTCTATTAACTCGTTAAGAGACTCCTTTGCTTCCTCTTCTTTATACTCTAAGATGAACTAGTTAATCCATTTATTAAATCTCTTCTTAGACCTATTGCGTTCTTCCTAGGTATGCCTTATAGACCAACATTCTTCCTTACTGCACACGAAGCACTTCTGGCTGGTTTGTCTGCGGGGGTATGTTTTCGTATGGGGGTTGCCGTGGGGGTTACGAGGACTTGGTCGATATGTATACTGCTAGCAGTAGCGGCGGTCCGTAAAGTAGGCGTCTAAGTCTGTTTGCGGATATTGCGGATATTAAATATCCGTAGTAAAGGTTTAAGTGCTGCCTAGTGGGTTTAAGACTTTGTATATTACAATAGAAGACCGTAGGTTGTTAATAAGGCCGGCTAAGGTATCTATAGGCTTGTAGTAGGCGTATTTGCAAGGCTCTACTTCCTGGCAAGCTATAATAAGTTTGTTGTATAGGAAGTCGTCTGTTTGGAGCTTAATGTTAAGGCCATACTATAGATGCCGAAGGTCCTTAATAAGGATTTGCAGACACTCTGTAGTTGATTTTTTAGTATTCTTGTTAATTACGGTCCGTAGCTTGGTCGCATTCCATTGGGTAAGGATATCACGCTTATATTCCAGTCCTTTAAAGTAGTTATGTGTAGCTTCGCATAGCTTATTAAAAGGAACACCAAGGGGGTTGCTCTTAAGGTTAGTATAATAGTGGTTAAGGGCTAGGCCGCGTAGCATAGTAGAGTAGGCTTAGCTAAACTCCTGTTTAGGGATATTAGCCTTTTGACAGAGGTCCGTAAAGATAGTCAGTTTGAAGTTAAAATTATCGTTTTCACCGCTGTACTTAGATTTGTCGGTATAGAGCTTAGCTAGGTTGGCTAGCTCCTTGCCGTAGGTCTTTACTTAGGTGGGTTGCGGATCTATAACTTGCGGATCTATAACTTGCAGATATATGGCTTGCGGATATATGGCTTGCGGATATATAGCTTGCGGATCTGTGACTTGAATAATGGGGGTAATTTGGTCTGTATTTTAGTTTATAGGGGTGTTGCGGTCCGTAACTTGGGTACTAGGTATGCTCTAGCCCATAAGGTCAATTCCAAAACCCCTTAGGTCTATAGGGCGAATTTGGTTAAATAGGTTAGGTATAAGGCTAGAGATCCTATTAAGTTTAAAGTAGGCGAAGAGTTTGTTAGTTCTGATGTGGTCTAAGATCTGCTTTTTAGTCTATTCCGTTTGGTCTTCCTTACAGAGTGTATCGTATAGGGACCGTGCAATAGTAACTTGTTTATCTTTTTTAACCTATACACCTTGGTGACGTAAAAGGTTTTGTAGGTTACAGATAGGTATAATACTACAAGCCTTAAAAATAGCTTCCGTAAAGCCTACAAAGTCTTCCTTATATTGCTTCTATAGGTCGTCGTTTATAAGCTTAAAGTGTTCGTATTTAAGGACTTTGAATTTAATATAGTTGTTTATATCGGTTATAGACGTAAGGTTAACTCCCTAGCTCCACTTCTCTTAGCCTTTATTAATTTGCTTGCTAATGTCTGCCATACTATATAGTACGTGGCGGGTGGGAGGGGTCTTGTAGTGTTCCGTAAAGGCGGTTAATGTCCGTAATGGTTTATAGAAGGGTAAGGGGTCTCCGTAAGGGGTCTGAAAAGAGGTTGGGGGTATTAAAGGAGGGTGTAGTAGGAATAGGGGTTTAAGGTTTAAAGATAGGTTAAGGGTAGGGGGTTCTATATAGGTTTGTATTTACGTCTATAACTTCTAGTAAACCGTACTAAGACTTAAATAAGTATACAGAGTTGGTAATAAGTCCGTAATCCTTTACCTTCTGACCTTCTGGCAGGTTGTACTGGGATTAAACAGGTGGTCGCTGTCGAGTATTGCTTGGGGGAGGTGTCGAGTGATTGCTAATCTGTGCGCGCTTACTAATTAGTGTTCGTATTAACTTAATAGCACGAGTGAGTCGTATCCACGGGCACGAAATACATGTAGTATCGTATGCTTATTTGGATGGTGACTGTCTTCTGTATTGAAGCAGACTACGAGGTCTATATACTAATATGCCTCCCCCTGATTAGTTAGTGCTTCGTAAACAGTGGTTGGTGCACCAACGCGTAAACACGTACTTGGTGTACCGAACGCGTAGGCACGCGGTTGGTACAACAGGTGCTGTAATTATACAATAATAAATGTATTAATAGGAGTAACGCTATTCTATATAACCTATAGATAAGACCCTTAACTTAGATTTAAACTATAACCTAAAATTAATATAATAGGACCCATGATTAAATGGATCTAGTTAATTAATATATATAACTTTACTAATTAAATAAAGTAGTTAACAGAACTATTATAAAGGAAATTAATGTACGCCTAAATAGTATAGGAATAGTATATAAATAAAGAATAAGCTCCTATATAGGACTTTAAGAAAGATAATATAGTTTACCTAAATATATAAAACCTATAGACTTAACGGCCCTTAAAGAAACTTAATTAGAAGTTTATAGGCCTGTACTAAATTTAAAAAAAACTAAGCCTATATACCTATAAGCTTAAACTACTAACTAAAATAAAAATATACCTAACGTTTTATATAAGCTGATTATAACCTTTAAAAGATAATTTTATAACTTATAAAGTGCTACTACTACCTCCTATAATTATTAATAACAGTAACAGTTTATACTTTATTAACTTAATTAATAACATATAATAGAAAATATAATCTAAATAATTTAAACTTCTTATTAAGTGGGAAGGATATAAAACATAAATCTAGGAAACCTATAACTAAATTAAGGCCAATACACCTACCTGAGTAAAAGAATTCTATAAGAACTATCCTTTATAGCCTACTTTAGCTAGATAGACATAATATAAAGGTAAATAACTACCACCTAATATATATACACAAAATATAATAGTAGGAAACTTAGAATTGAAAAGAACTTAAAATATATTACAACACTTATAATGTAATAAGTTATAAATTTTTAACTAAATTAAATTATTTTAGACCTTTAGTTAAAGGGGGGGTATTATAACGGGACTAGCCTAGTTATAGTAGGAATGTCTTAGTAAAATACTTAACAAATAACTATCTAAAACTATTTATAACTGTTTACAACTATTTATAACTATTTACAACTATCTACAACTATCTATAACTGTCTATAATTGTTTACTATAATCTACCGTTTTCTACTAGCGCTATAACACTAAAGTCTGTTAAAGACTGTTAAAGACCGCGTATGTATATACGCATATACTAACCACTAAGACCCTAACTGTTTAATTATATAATTCTCTTATTATTCCTTTCTCTTCTTTACGCAACGTCTTGTTCTCTACAAGAGCTATATACCCTTAGATTTAGATAGAATTTATATTATTCCTTTAAATCTTCCCCAAAGCTTCTTCGCGCCCTTACACTTTATAGCATATATAGAAGAAATCTTAGCGGAAGATATAGAGCACTAGTAAAGATTATATTGGATAGAGATCTAAGATTTATAGCAGTATTTTAGGAGGTATTCTTAGCGGAATAAGGGGTTTGCGTAGTAACGTTAATAGCATATTACCTATAGACAGACGGTTAGATAGAAAGACTAAACTAAACGCTAGAACAGTACCTAAGATATTATATTAACCATATACAGAATAATTGAGTATTATTATTACTAGTTACGCAATTTATATATAATATAATACTATAAAAAGAGATAGGTATATTACCTTTTAAGGCGAACTATGTATATAAACTAAGAATATTTTTATTACTATATTAAGTAAAGAAAATAAGTAGCACAGCTAAATAAAGAATAGAGAACTTAATAAGCCTTTATATAAACCTTAAAGAGATAGCTAAATTAGTATAAGAAAGAATAAAAAGGTACTATAATATTAAGAGATCTAAGGGACTAGATCTTAAGGAGGGAGACAAGTATAGCTACTATATAAAAATTTTAAGAGTTAATAACTAAGTAAGAAGTTAGACTATATTAGACTAGGACTATTTAAAATCACAGCTAAGATCTTAAAAGTTATATATAAACTTAACTTATTAGAAAAGATAAAAGTTTACCCTATATAGTATATTGTAATACTAAAGCCTATATATGGGAATATTAAGCTACTGGTTTATAAAGTAGATATAAATAAAGGTTAAGAAGAGGACAAATAGGAAGTTTTAAGGATTGTTAGTTATAAGGATATTAATAGTAAAATATAGTATAAGGTTAAGTGGATAGGCTATAATAAGACCACCTAGGAGCCACTAAATAACCTAAGAAACGCTATAAGAAAGGTACAGAAGTATTAGAGGAAATTAGGTTAGGTGATATTAATAAAGAAGGATTACTAAAATATAAATCACCTAAGGGGGACTTAAGAGGATTAACTACTAAGGTATTTAGAGTTGTTTCCCTCTCTATTAAAAACAAATCCTTTCTAGCCTCCTCTTATTTAGGTTTAAGGAGACCCTACTTAGTAAGACGCAACTCCTTTAAATAAACCTTCTTACCAACCCTCTTAAGATGGGTTAGTTGAGCGTAAGCAGCTAGTTAAGTATTGAGTATTTAAGACTCTTCGGCACAAAGACGCTGTACTTTAACTAGGGCATAATTCTACTTATTACGCAAACGCTAAAGATCGCTATGGGCATCTAAGAGTTGGTCTTTTAACTTCTTAGCAGTAGATTGGATCCAAGACTCTATAATAGATTTAGTAAGGCACTAGACACCTATAAAGAGTAATAGGACGTATATACTTAGCGTTAGAGACAGATTAAATATTGCAGGATAACCGTATATTTAATTTAGTATATTTAGCGCAAGAAAAAGGTTGGCGACTAGACGGAGCCACGATCGCAATATATACTAGCTTCTTCTCTGCATAACAAGAATATAATAGTATAACTTTACCTAGTGAAAGAAAAATAGTTACTAGCCAGTTATAATAATTAGACAGTAAGGATCTAATAGAAGGCATTAGGAATAATAAAGAATATTAAATTAAAAACGGAAATGCTATACCTCTAATAGATAACTTAGAGATATAGAATATCTTTAAGGACGAAGATAAAAAGGAGGGGGATAGTGTTACGGACCTTATATTAGCAGTAGTCCAACTACTAAAAAGAGATATAAGTAAGCTAGTAGTATTAGCATGGGAGGCGTTAGAGCTAGTAGAACTATAGGACGAGGGGTAGCTAAGTTATATAACGGATTATATATTATAACTTAGTACGTAAGTATATAAGTATATAAGTACGCGGTAGACGTACCAATGTACTAATATACCAATATACTTAGTTATTACTATAGAAAGGAGTTATATATTTAAAGAACCACAGTCTCTATCTAAATAGTTCTTTTCTTTATAGTAAATCTTAGAATATAATTGGAGTTAATCTATTGGGCAACCACTCTACCAGTTATTATTCTATTGTTAACTTCTTGTTTACCTATACACCTAGCCTATTAACAAGTCCATCGCGGTATCTCCCGCAAGGCTTTACTACAATAGCGACTTAATTAGGGTCGCTCTAAAAAGCTTCTAATGTAGTAACTAGCTCTTCTATAGTGTTTAGCTAGAATGGGTATATAGTTTCTATAGCATCTTCTTTTAAGCGACTTATAGTATAACGTAGTTAACTATTAGGGGTAGTATAGCGATTAATATTGCCGGTAAGCATATTATAGAGTTGGTTAAGACAAGAGCGTAGCTTATTTCTTTTACCTAAATAGGCGGAAGGATTAGGGAGACGTTTAGTTAGCTTCTTTATAGGGGCATTAATTGGCGAATTTAGGGTCAAGGAGCTAGTTTTAAACGCGTTCTTTCTGCCTAGTATTTATAGGTTAATACCAATAGGGATAGGTAGAGGCGACGTTATAGTAGATATGTGACGGTGCTGGGGCACCGCCCCTATAGCTGGCTTGGCGTAATCTCCAGAGTCCGCCCGTACTGTATATATATTACCCCCTAGAGCTTCCTTTCCTCTTCTTCTCCTCAGCTTAGTATTCTTGTATAGTAGCAATCTACAAGCTTCGGTTTAGAAGCATTTGTACGAGCCCATCACAAGATATTAGGTTTTAATAAATCTCTTTAACTTCCTTTTTTAAAGACTTAATCGTCTTGTAATATCGGGCCTCTTATTAGGTAAGGGCATTTATAAAGGCCTTTTATAGGCCCTTTTTTTATTTAGTAAATATAGTATATAAGTTGGTTATAGATATAGGGTTTTTTTAGTCGTTTTATATGCTAGTGTAAGAGTATATATAGTAGATCCCGCCGCGCTTGCGACAAGTTCGCAAGCACTCTATATCTTTTTGGCTGTATAGCGACGTGGGGGCGGGACACGTTACAGCTAGATATGGTAGGGCTGAGTATAGGTTTTAATATAATGTATTATTACGGAGTAAGTATAAGTAACAATAATATATAGCAAGGTAGATATTATTAGGCTATATATATAAAATATATAATAAAGTTAAAACGTTATATAAGGAAAGAAAGTAAAAAAAACAATAGGAAGGGGTATATATTATTAACCTAGCTGCTAGGTCAACAAGCGTTAACCTATACACCTTTATAGCTCTAGCAGAACCCGGCGGACTTAGCAGAATTTAATAGAGAATTGCGAATCTTGCTAATATTGCGGATCTTGCGGATCTTGTAGATATTGGACACTAGTGCCTTAGCGATAGAAACAGGTAGGCGTATATAAGGTATTATAGGGTAGTCTTATAACACTAGGTAAGTAAGGATTTAGTATAAAGATTCTATTTAAAGTAGCTAGCTACCTATCCCTTAACCCGCTAGTTTGCGTCTAAAAGCTATTAATAAGGATTAGCTAATTAGGTGGCTATATCCTACGTAGTTTTTAGTATTCTCGTACACGGTCTAACCCTTTATTAACAAGCTCTGGATACTAGTAGGTCAAGGGACACTTTACTAAGGAGCTTAATATTACCGTTTTAATTAAGGATTTAAACCGCTATTTCTTATAGGCGCGTATATAAGGGAGTAAATCCTTATAAGTCCTATTTAGATATCTAATCGGTAAGGTAGGCCTTCTATATAGGAGTTAATTGCTATTTAATCGATTATTTAAAGTCAACGGAAGGACACTAGATTTAAAATCTGCGATAGCCATTTATAAGTTCTACTCCTTTTGGTCCATATTGATGGATTCGTTGTGGAGAAAATAGATTGACAAATCGGTGATTTGATTTTGACGATGTGGCCGGGTTTAGGTGTCACGGCGACTCAGTCAATCGAGACTCTAGCACTGTAATACAACGAGCGCAAGCCTGTACAATTGGTAGTCTATAGACTCGGATATCAAGCTGAGGAGCAGAATGTGGAAAAGGACGCGTCTATATACACATGCCAAGGCTGTAAGCGAGCCCCTGACCAGATCCGTTACGGTGCCGTAACATAGGGGTATATAACCGAGTTTTAGAGGTCCGAGCTTATATAAACGGGCTCTCGAATTAGTAAAGGGGTAAACTTTAATATTTAAGTAGCTCTAGCTCTTGTATATAGCGCCCTTACCTAAAAGCTTAATCCTAAGGCTCTATATTAACTTAATTGGTTGAATTTTCTATAATTAACTAATCGCAAGCTAAAAAAAGCTCTAACCGGTTGCGATTTTAGAAGCGTAATTAACTAAAACTTCAACTAGACTAGTACTATTACTGTTTACGGTAATGAAAATATATTGTTATAACTAAGAAGGGTTTTATCGTTACGTCTTCAATCGTCTCTAGTTGCCTTATCCGAATGTCTTTATCCTTCTTTACTTCCTAAGCTCTGCAATTAGACACGTGTCTCTAAATTTAGCCAACCATTCCCTGCTGCTCTGTTTTATACTGCTCGAATTGGCGTATAAATTCATCCTTGAAATCCTTAACATTGCTCAACATCATCTTGATATGGCTCTTTTCAAGTCTATCCTTCCTCTGAGCACGTGCTAGGCCTAAGGCGCTGGTCACGATATTTCGAATTTGACGCCCGTCTAGACCCATTTTGATTACGTCTTCTTCGAGCCACTCTCTTATACCCTCCATGTCTTTAATAAGGCCTCGCTCGGCTAATGGTTGCAAAAATCCTTCGAAGATGGCCATCGTTTGCTTTTCGTTTAGTTTGACGTATTTGATTGCAACGTGGATACGAGATTGGACAGCGACGTCAAATTGTGCTATCTGGTTTGTTGTGAGCATCAGGATCCCTATTCAATATTTAGTATCTCATCTTCGGGATTAGAATGTGCGACATTATTCTACCCTGGTAGTATTCAAGCACGCGGAGGAACACTGCTGTTATTAGTGCATGTTGGATTCGAATTGCTTCAATTTGCTCACCGGAAACTAGGGCATTTCTCTCGGTATTGCTTGCGATGCCTTTCCCCCTACTTTCTAAGAAAACATCGGCTTCGTCGCTACACCGCGAGAGATTAGAACTTTTGTTCGAACATTCTTGGAAAATGCAGATACTCACATAAGAAGTATAGCTTGCCACGAGGTAGCTAAGGCGAAGATCTTTGCAAGGTTGGCCTCAACATTCTTTGCCTTGGTGCCTACATCTGCCACGCTTATAGAAAATAACGGCTTTCGTGCAGCGATCGCTACTGTCTCAGCTGTTGAGGTTTTGCCCACACCCGGCGGTCCTAAATGAACATTAACATCTTAGTCCATCGATGTGACATTGTGGGGTCAAACCATAGAGAAGCATCACCAATCCTTTCCCTTTTCTGGCAATAATATCATCCACTTCGAGACTGTCGGCCCGCGTTGAGTCGTTCGTCCCATGACCCATTACTAAATCCAAGATCATGTCCTTGGTCTTGTTACCATCGGCTAGTTTGAGTCTGTTGGACCATGAGTCGTTGGGATCCTTTTTGGAGATGCTTCGCAGCAAGGTGACCTGGAGCTGAGCCCACTGCTTGTCGCGCAAAATATATCCAAGCACTCTGGGTGGACATAACATGTATTGTTCGTCCTCCCAACCATCTTTCTGACGCGCCTCTTCATCGAATCTGGTTCTGTATCCTGCTTTTAACACTTCGTTCTCACGGCAGTCAAGGCATCCGCATTCCGTATCGTCGTCTGGCATCAGAGAGCCCACGCGCGCAACTGATGGACCATACCGGAAATAGGACTCAAAGTCAACCATGACTCGACTCTCAACCTTAAGGAAAAGATCAGTCTGGTCCTAGACTCTGCGATATGCAACTCACATTCGTGGATTTCATGGGTGGACCACTTGACTCTAAAGGTGACGACCTCAAATGCCTTGTCAACAACGCTGTCTCGGGATCGAAAGTCGATCGCGACATCCCGTCATCGTCCTAAATCGTACGGGTTAAGCTTCGCGTCTTGGAGTGACTGGAAGACCCACCTTATCATCATCTCCCTGAACTCCAGAAAATCCTTTTTTAACAAAGATGGCTTCCCCGCTGTATTCGAACATTCGAGACCCTTGCGTTGCAGTACAGAACTGTCGGTACTTGACTCCCTGCTCAATCAGGCGGTCTTTGATGAGTGCATGTTGTTCGTTGAGCTCGAAAGGATAATAAGGCAGAGACGTGATAGGCTTGTGCCCATCAAAATGCTCGAACTCTAACTTCAGAGACATTCGCTTAAACATTTTCCCATCCCAATCGTAAGTCCAACACAGCAGGATCCAAGAAGCCTGTTCACGCGGTAGGCCGCGCCGAAAGTATGGCCATGGCCGTATGCAGTCTTGGACGATGAAAACCTGATCTTGTCCCTGGAATGGTTTGCCATATACCAGTGCGCCAGGAGGGAAGAGTGTCCAAAGAGTCTCAAAAGTAACAGACTTTTGCTCTTTGTTAGAATCGCGGATCTTGAAGTATTTGTCCAGCTTTAGATCACCCGATGCGCTAGCAATTATATCAAGGAGAAGTTTCAAATCTAATCGAGCTTGCTTGTCATTGTCATTCTTTGGTTTCTCCTTGGTAGCTTGCTCAAGTTTTTCCCAGTAGAGAATCAATGGTTCATAGGGTGAGTTGAGTGTGACGGGGGGACCTTGGAAGATATGATATGGATAATGGCCCAGTAGGCCTTTGAGCAGTTCCCACAAGTCTCGGTCAGCTATATCAATTTCCCCCTCATTTTCTTCTGCGTTCTCGTACACATTCTTCCGTAGAGTGAACGCATAAGATGTGTCCGTTGCTTGAGAAGTTGTAGGAGATGAATCATTGAATAACTGATCTTTGCGCTCGCCGGTTTGTGGGTCGGTTCTATTGACCAGAATCTTCGCGCGCGATTTAGGACTAATTTCCTTGTCTTCTGGCGGCTTTATTATGTTAACGTTTCCATTAATGGTTGGTCGTGTCATCTGACTCACTTTGCCATTGTCTGTCGTTCCGTTTGCAGGAGTAAGCTATAAAGCTTAGCTTAGTCTCAATTACTGAAAGGTGCCCAAAATGTTTCTGTTGCCAGCGGCACTACATACTTGAGCGACGGCAATTTCAGTGACTTTGCCAGTCGAGTTCTCCGTTAACGTAAACGCTTTCTCGTGAAGATCGTTGTATCGCTTCTCTAAGGATGCAAACTTTGCTTCTAGAGCTGCGAATTTTTCTTCTAGCGTCGTTTGAGGCAGATCGGCCAAAGAAAAAACTGCCTCAGCCATGTTGCCTTCGATGCTTTGTATTATTGCTGTCCGCACTTAATCGACGCAGAAGCTTCACCCCCCAGGGAGAGCGAGGAACAGACAGGATATCTCCAGGCAAGAACTGCGTGCGGCCCCCCCGGCCCACACCCATACTTGACCCTTGCAAGCTGAAACCACATCCGAGGAGGCTGGCTGGCTTCGTGTGGCCTGGCCCTTACCGCCAGCGGGCAGAGGTCTAAGGAAGGGGCCATGTGCAGGGAGCATGGGCGGGTGCGACCTCTCGTTGGGCGCAATGTTCCCACATCTTCACAAAAGCCCGCACTAAAGATAAGGGTACAATATAGTAGTGGCGAAGATGCTCTGCGAATCCTTATTGGGCTCACACGGCAAGGTGCAAACTGAGAATTGGGGCCGTTTGCGCAATCAGCGTTCGCGCTTCAATATGCGTTTGTTGTTGTTTAGGTTAAGCGCGGAGTCCCGAGGCGTTTTGGCGCCTGCGAAACAGCATTGCGATGGCTCGGAGGTCGCGCCGTCCCGCGTTAACAGGTCCTTTCTTCTTCAACGCTCTACAGTGACATCCCGCGTCAAACTAGCTTCGCCTCCACCACGGATAACCATTCTAGACTTTCATTGGATTGGGTCCTTCGCAAGCTTTATGCAGTCATTCGAATCCGGCCGGAATAACCTGTCGCTGACTCGGCCTTGGTAATAGCCTGATGGAGGCTCAGAGGTTTGGGTGCACACCGTGAACCGGCCCTTGGCTGGCCCCAGAAAGGCGGGAGCCCCGTGCCCTGACTTTGGGCTGATAAATGGCCTTCTTCTATTCAGAGATGCGATGGCCCTTAGCCATCTCGGAATGTTGGTTTTAATTGGCACATCACACTATCTGTTTTCCAGTCCGAATTGATCAAACTCTGTACCAATGTCGTCTAAAGGCCAAGCCACTGCTCAGAGAACAAAGCACTTTTCTGAAAAGGATCTGTAAGTCTTTGTAGTGGTCCACTTCGCCTTGCATACTGAGATTGTCCCAGGGAGACAATTATAAGCTCAGAAAACGAACAAAGCCAATTCAAGAAGTTGGTCGCCACAAGCAAAGACTTCTCCGAAGCCGAGAAGGCTGTGATCAACTTCGACACGGTTGATGAATTTACTACCTTCTGGCAGCAAACCAATAATGCCAAAGAAGCGTTCGATGTAAGCCATGAAAAGGGATGCGGGCTGTGGTCGAAGAGTTACCAAAGCTCAGCGGTCGTGGTCCAAAGCTTCATGAAAGACTTCTCGCCGATCATCCAAATCATTCAAAACTTTGCTGCGCCGTATGGCGGAATGGCAGTGGGGACCATTTCAGTCCTGTTCGCTGTAGGATTTGTCGATTTCCGGAAATCTGTTAATATGAGCTGACAGCGACGCCAGGTTGCAGGGAGCAAGGACGAGATGGAAGAGCGCTTAGCATCAGCGATATCTGCGATCAAAGATCGGTTGCCAGGGCTGAAACTGTACCAGCATATCTACAATGACAATCATGAGCTGGACATGAGACTTCAAGCTCAGATTGTGTCGGCCTATCAGGGTTTCATTGAGTTTTGTATTGCAGCAACAAAGTATTATAAGAGTGGCGGACCACGTAAGTATCGCACTCATGAGCCGATATCGAGACAACGCTTAAGGAACAATCTGACATGTTGCATCCTAGGAAGGTGGCTGACAGCATTTGGAAGGCCGAATAGAATTCTTGATAAGGCTAACAAGGTGCAAGTTGTGATAGTGGACATCCGACGATTGTGCGAGGAGCTACTTGATAAAAATGTACATTCGATCAAGCAGTTGGCTCACGGCAAGTCCTCTACCATTTTGTGCCAGCTCTTTCGACGCTAATAGCACGAATAGACCAGAAAGTGACCATCAAAAGTAAGTCGAACACTGGTTAAGTCATGACCTGCTAACGAAATGACACAGAACTTGAGGCTGAAGTAGGACGTATGTATCTTACACCTCTTTTCCATATCAAAGACTACTAATACGGACATACAGAACTGCTGAAAGCCCAGGACGATAACAGTCTAAATGAGATTCAACGACTTCTCAACCTTTCCGCCTTTTCAGAGGAAACCCAACACAAAGAACTAGACAAATACCGCCACGCCCTAGAATCCGACGACCAGCTTAACGCACCCTACTTCCAGCAAATGCGGGGCCGCAGGTTCGACTCATTTAAAGCCTGCAAGGATTACCAGTCGTGGATCATGTCGGAACAGTCATGTCTGCTGATCCTGTCAGGTTACAATAACAAGAGCATTGCTCGCGTAGACCAATGTTGGCTCTCTCCCGTCGCCATGGCTATGATAACGGACCTTAGCCAACACGCCAGTCGCCCTATCTACGCCTACTACGTATTTCCGCAACCGGGCGAATTGCTTTACCACGCCTTCTCCGTGATCCTTCTTCAACTACTCCAACAAAAGAGTCACGTGTTGAGAAACAAAGCCCAGTGCGATGAGTTACGCGCCGAACTGTACGAGCTGCAGAAGTACGAACAACGAGGCAAGAATCCTACGGAAACCGAGGACGACAGGCTATCTGCGTTCCACAAGGTTATCCTTCGAGTGACGAGTTTCTTCGACGAGTCGGAAACCGTGCATATCATCCTCGACAGGGCTGATCGGTGCTGCGACTGGAAGAAGAGAGTCGACCATCGGAAGGCGTTGTTGAAGGCGCTTGTCAAGATGGTTGAGGCCGCGCGGTGTAAGCTTCGTGTGCTTGTCGTGATTAATGGGTATAATTGGGAGGTGGAGAAACGACAGGACGAACTTGGGGAGAAGATAAAAGGGAGGGTTATTGTGCATACGGCGGTGCAGGGTAACAGTGCTTAAAGGATTTGAGAGAGTGTGTATGTGTATCTATTGCGGCTCAGCCGCTCGGATTGGCTAACTAAACGCCTAGCGCCGAACTAGTCTAGTGCTAAAACTTAAATTATATAGTTCCTTTTAATAAAATGCCTATACTCTACCTTATCCTAAGTATTATCTATATAACTTTATATTACGTAGTAGAGAGTAAACTCTTCCCGCCGCCTTTTATAATCCCTTTCTATAGTAATAGTAAGCTAAATAGTTAGCAATTAACTAATTAGAGCTTCAACCTTTCCTATAGTATTAGATATTAATCTAAAGAAGCCCTTTTAGAATATACTTTCGAGCTACTGTCGCTAGCTAGCAGTAGCTAAGGAGATAAGCTCGTATAGTCTATTAGCGCTATTCCTACCTCTAGATTATCCCTTTATAAATATTATATACTTATAGTAATAGTTATCCCTTAGCACGATGGGACCCTACGAGAAGGTGGTCTATGTGCGAATACCAGAATTAAAACTACGCGTATGGTCACGGAGCCTTAATCCTATTGATTCCATTGGCTGGCTCTTATTAATAACCGTAGGACCCATTTTATCGTGCTAAGAGATATAGGTTATAATTACTATATAATCTAATTAATCATAATTAATATTAATCGTTTAATTATAATTGCACGTTTATAATTAATATTATTATCTATAGTAAGAATAGGTAGAAATAGAATATAGTAATAAAGCTTTGGTGTTAAGAAAGTTGATTATTAATTTTCCTACTATATAAAAAACGTCCGTGTAGATTTTTAGGAAAAGGTATTAGAGGTCTGGGTTAGGCCTGGCATAACCTTAGGTTATGTAAGGCTATTGCCCAGGTGTACGGTAGGGAGCAGGCAAGCCGAGCATGAATCACGAGGAGAGTCGATGGAAGAGGACGATATGGTAAAGAGTAGGTATGGCAATACCTCGTACGGAGACGAACCGATGAGGGAGGAAGGGTTGCAAGCCCGAGGAGCTTATAAGGAGGTGCTAAGGGCTAGCCGAAGGCTAGCCTTGGCAGCCCCTAAGAGCTCCCGTGCGCGCACCCGAGTAAGGGGCAAAAAGTACCCTTACAGGTTACGCACGACCCCCTAAGGTCCGCGATATATCGTTTATATATTACCCCCCCCTTAGGGGGTGGCCCCAATTTTTTAGACGCGTTTTTAAGGCCTAGGTTAGTACTGGGTTAGTATAAAGGGCCTTAGCGCGCCTCTAACCTTATTATCGCCTCGACAATCCATTTTCCAACCCTTTTCTATTTTTATACCCGTACTAGCTTGCGTAGTGCTTCTAATTTTATATAGAAAGGCCTACTATAATTCTAATTCTATAATATAGAGCCCTCTTCTTCTTCTCCTTTAATATTTCCGTGTCTCCCCTTTAACTTTTGCGGATATAGAGTCTTTTAAAAATCTTCTTACCCTACGGTCTACTTTATAGTTAAAGGAAGCTATTAGATAGTGTATATAGAGCTATTTATTAATAAAATGGGTTAATTAATTGATAATCTTAGTCTTGTCTTAATTGACCTTGTCTAAAGCCCCTAGGTGTCACAGTGTTATAATGCTAATAGGCTGAATAACTACATTGTGGTATAAAGAGGAGAAGGAGGTAAAAGGGGGTATTGTATACAAATAGTAGTGGCAGCCGCCAAGGCGCTAGTGGTGGGCCAGCTAATAGTAGGAAACAGTACGAGACAGTATGAGACAGTATAAGACAGTACGAGATAGTACAAGACAGTACGCGTTAGGACAGTGCCGTGACAGTACTCCCCTCCCTAGAAGGTTTAGTCCCTAAACCAAATAAGTAACCTATTTTTATTGCAAAGATGTTACTTCCGCTTACCGCCCTTAACCAAGCTAATAGCAATTTTCCATACTGGGTATAGAAAATCTTAATTAGTTAGTTTAACAAATAAAATTGGCAGAACTCCACACCGCTACCACATAGCGCTTCTTGGCAAAAAACTAACTAATTAATTAACTTTAACCGGCGGTTAAAGTTCTATAAGATCTTAACCACTATAAATTATCTTTATAGTCGGCTATAGCCTCGGCATAGCTCTCCCTTATCTTATACCCAGTTTAGGGGTCCTAGCTTCTTAGGGTGTTATTTATAGAACTTTAGTAGTGCGTACTTATACCCTTTTAGGGATTTCTCAGGTTCCTAGGTTTTCTTGTTATAATATTTCCATTTAATACAGTATGTTAAGCCATGCTTATCCATTTTTTTATTATATACATTAAAGATCTTTTTAAATTCCCACTTGTCCGTAATATTGCCATTATTATCCCTTTTAGCTATCCTGCTTATAACATTATAACATTCCTTTTTATTAATGCATGCTTAACTAGAGATCTCTTTAGGGAACTAGAGGCGGACTTTTAAAGTATAGAAAGACTTATTAACACAGATATAGTCTAGGAGGTTAACTATAACTACTCCTCTATAGGCAGCTAGGACGGGCTAGGGTCTATCCCAGTTATTATCCTACTTCCTCTTAGGCCAGTTAGTCTTTATGTTTTTAAGGCTAACTATAACCATATTATCCTTTTTAAATATTATACCTTTATCTTATTTTATATTAGCGTTATCTTTATATTATTGCTAGGAGATATAAGCTAGGGCTTTAAGCTAGGTTAAGATGCGCTTAAAGCGGTTAGTGATAGTATTAGCTTATAGGTACTTCTTCTTTATATATACAGATAGGGCTAATAGCTAGGAGCCTACTGGTTTAACGCTTAGACATAGGTTATAGCTATAGTTAGCAAAGAACGGTAAGATTCCTATAGTTTTATTAACCTAGTTGTTTATAGCAAACTTAGTAAGGGGGAGCTAATCTACCTAGTTGTCTTAGGTAAAGCTTATAAAGGCGCGTAGGTACTTATTTATTGCTATGTTAATAATCTTAGTTTAACCATCTATTTTAGGGTGCTATATGGAGCTAGGGCTTAGGGTTACCTTTAAGCGCTAGTTTAGGTAATGCTAGAAGTTAAAAACAAATAAAGAGCCTCTATTAGAAATAATAGTATTTAAAGCACTATGTAACTTATAAACAGTATAAATAAATACTTTAACAAGCTCCTTAGTATCTAGGCTAGTAACAGGAATAAAGTGTCTTATCTTTATTAGGCAGTTAACAACAACAAAGATATATCTATATATTTTGCCGTTATAAAGGCATTTAGGTAAGTTAACAATGTGGTTAATAAAGATATTAGTCCACGGGCGGACTAGTAGTTTTAGTAGTTTTAGAAAACTAGGTGGTGCTAAGCATAGGGTCTTTATACAGAAGTAGAGAGCGTAGTCTTTTACAAAGGTAGCTATAAACTGTAAAATACCTAGCCACTAATACGTTTAATTAAGAAGGTCTAGTGTTTTAATGCGGCCTGGGTAACCCGCAGGGCCTAAACTATATATGTGTGACGGCGCTGGAGCGCGTCACCTAGTCAGGGGTTCGCTTAGGACTTGGCATGTGTATATGGACGTGGCCTTACCGCCTTCTCTTGCTCCTCAGCTTAATATCTTCGTAATACAGCATTCGTTCGCTTCATCTTGGAAGCATTTGTTTAAGTCTTCATTAAGACGTTTGTTCAGTGGTTTGAGCCGTCACATTATATTAAGCTCCCCAGTTATACACAGGCTGCGGTATCTCAGGTTCTTAGGTTTAGGTCTTAGGTACCCCAGGCTCACGTCTCTTTTTTATTATTACTTTCTTTCATTATAATGGATCCAATGCAGGCTCTCGCAGATTTATAGGCCCAAGTTAGACAGCTACAGGCGGAGATCCAATTTTTACGTTCTAATTTAACCACCCCCTCTTAACCGAAACCCTCCCTTCCAGACCCCAAAAAGTTCAATGGATATTCTCATAAATTTAACACTTGGCTGCCGTCAATTAAGGCAAAGCTATAGGTTAATGGTGCGGCTATTGGCAATATAGTTGCGCAGTTCTACTACGTATACTTAAATCTTAATAGCAGTGTACAGGCAATAGTTCTCCCCCAGCTTGGACAGGCAGAGAAGTTAAATACATAGGATTACAATACAATTCTAGATTAGTTGGTATGGGTATACAATAATCCAAACAAGGTTTAAGAGGCAGAAGATAGGCTGCTGTCCCTATATTAAGGCAACGATTCAGTACCAACCTATATATTAAAATTCAAACGCGTTCTGTACAAGGCAAGTAGGTAGGATTGGCCAGACATTAATAAAATATTAATATTCAGGAACGGGCTAAGCTCTACTATCCGCAGTAGGCTTAATTAACAGCTTAATCTGCCGAAAAAATATTCCGATTTTGTTTAAATTGTTTAACAACTGGCTGGCCAATTGTCTTCTTATTCTATAGTGCAACCTTCTAGCAACGGCAACTACTAACGCGGATCGGAGCCTATGGATATCGGTGCTATTGGGATTAATGCAGTCAGCATCCCTAGTCCTCAATCTACCCCATAATCTACTAGCCCTTAATCTACCCCATAATCCACTAGCCCCCCCACAGGGCCCCACGCTTAATTAATGTCACTAGCTTACCGAGAACAATGTAGATTGGAAGGACGTTGCACGCAATGTGGTATACACAACCACTAGGTTGCAGACTGTTTGTTACAACTATATAGGAAACAGATTAATATAGAGACTCTCCGCTAGCAGAGATTAGAATCAGAATCAGGTATAGATGAGGAAATTCGTCGGTTACAAAGGGGTGAAATTTAATCTGCTTTTTCCTGTATATAAGGTAGACAGCACCTAGAGAATAAAGCCTAAGGGCAGGCTTTTTCAAAGGGGGGGGTAATGTGACGGCGCTGGAGCGCGTCACCTAGTTAGGGGTTCGCTTAGGACTTGGCATGTGTATATAGACGTGGCCTCACCACCTTCTCTTGCTCCTTAGCTTAATATCTTCGTAATACAGCATTCGTTCGCTTCATCTTGGAAGCATTTGTTCAAGTCTTCGTCAAGACGTTTGTTCAGTGGTTCGAGCCGTCACAATATGCAGTGTACAACTTCTAGTTAGAGTTTAGGTAAATTAGGGATAAATACTTAATTCCTGTAGTAGATTAGGCCATTAACAATTAAACATTTAGATTTATTATAGCGGAGCAGCTTCCTAATCTGCTTAGGCTAATAGCATACTTTACAGTCTTCCTATTTGCGTAGCATAGCTAATATATTTCTAGTAAGTTTATTTTCTTTATAGGCATTCTTAATAAGCTCCTTAAGGGTTTTTTTCTTAGGCTCTAGGTCTATTACTGTAATAAAGTCTTTAATGCTCTAGTCTTGGGATTTGCTTAGTAGTTCTTCTAGGATGGTAGGGTTGACTTTCTTTAGTAGTAAGACAACGCGGTCTTAGTATCATAGATGTTTATTATTAGCATTAGCAGGTGCAACGCCTAGGAGGTGGCTAAGAGCGTTTGGGATTGTAGCTTTAGTGCTAGGCCTATAGGTAATAATAAAGTTAAATTAGAAAAGGAACTTAGCCCAGTAAACTTAACATTAGTTTAGTTATTTTATTATTATAAAGGTCTAAAGGTTTTTATAGTCTGTAATAATTTTAAATAGCTGCTTAGTTCCTTATAGTTTAGGACACTATTCTTTTAGTGCCTTAATAATTGCCAGGAGCTCCTTATTATATATTTTATAATTACATTTAGGGGCTAAGTACTTAGCAGAGAAGAATGTGACTGGCTTAAGCTTATTACTTTTATTAGCTTAATAGAGCACTCCACCTAAAGCCTAGTTTAAGGCGTCTGTCTCTACTACCATCTTTTTTGTATAGTTGTAATACGCTAGGACCAGTGCTGTAGTAAACGCTGTTTTTAGGGTCTAGAATGCCTATACTTAATTAGGGCCCCATAACTAGCTAATGCTCTTTTTTAGTAGCCTAGTTATAGGCTTAACTACCTTAAAATAGCCTTAAATAAATTATTGGTAGAAGTTCGCGAAGCTAAGAAATTGCTATAGTTCCTTAACTAACGTTAGGTCCTTCCATTTCTATAAGGCCTATACCTTCTTAGGGTCCATAGTTATGCCATTAGTTAAGATAATTAAGCTAAGGTATTTTATTTTGGTAGCATAAAACTTAGACTTATTAATATTAATCTGGAGTCCAGTATTACTAAGTCTCTAGATAATTTTATTTATATATGTTATATGCTTAGCGCGTGTTTTTAAAAAGATAAGGATATTATTAAGATACGCAGTGCAGTAGTTATTAAAGGCGTTATATAAAACATAGTTAATATAGTTTTAAAATATAGCGGGCGTATTACAGAGACTAAATAGTATAACTAGTATCTTATAGAGTCCAAACTGGGTAATAAATGCTGTAAGCCATTTATGGCCTTCTGTAATCCGGATCCAGTTAAACACAGCAATTATATTAAGCTTAGTAAAGTACTTAGTACCACAGAGTGTGTTAAGTATCTTATGGACTAGTAGCAGTAGGTATTAGTTCTTAATAGTAACTATGTTTAGGCCTTAGTAGTTATAGTAGATTTATACACCACCGCTAGGTTTTGCTGTAAGGAGGAGTGGTACAGCAGCTAGTAAGGTTAATTCGCGGATAAAACCCTTATCTAGTATCTTGTTAATCCACTTCTTTACATAGCTAAGTTTAGTAGGTAAGAGTGGTCTGTTTTTATAGTATGGGGCCTGATTTCCTAGTATAATCTTAATTTTATAGTCCTATGGTTAGTAAGGGGGCAGCTTATCTATGTTCTTAGGGAGGAAGTATTTAATATATTTATAAAGCTCTTTTAGTAAGCGTTATAAAATATCCTTATAGGTTAATCCTAGTTTGCCTTTTAGAAATTTCTTAATATTAATATTAACTATCTTCTGGTGTAGAAACTCAGACTTAGTTTTTAGGTTTATCTTAAGGAAGTTATGGAAATAAGGGGGTAGCGCTTTATAGGCTTCCTCTATTATATAGTTACCTTCTATTAGCCAGCAGAAAGACCTTTCTAATAGGTTTAGTACTTCTATTAGGCCTATAGGTAGCTCCTTAAGCAGCTATCAGTATTCTTCTTATTTAACCAGTTTTACTAGCTCCGCTATATAGATCCTTATCACCTTTATACCTTTTTATTTACAGAACTGGGTAAAATTAATAGTATAAGTGCATTTAATGTTGTCTAGGTTAGGGTGTGTCTGGTTCTCTAGTATTATAGCTAGGCTGGCATGGCTTAGTTGGCCCAGGGGGGCGGAAATAAGGCGGCGGCCTTGTATAGTACGCGTGGGAGACGGATATAAGGTTGGGCATTGTAGGGGGGAGGTCTTAATTGCTCTGGTTTTAGTCTTAGCTATAACACCCTTAGCTATTATATATGTGGTTACATATATATATAGTAGATAACTTAAAATTAGGTATCTTATTAGCTAACCTAGGTTAAGTAGGTATATATAGGGGACTTATAGTTTTAGCAGTATTTGTTTTTTTAGGAATAGGGTAGTAGTCTAGTCTTCTAGAATCTCTACTTTATTTACTGTGTATATTAGCTTACTAGTATTAGGCACCTTTTCTACTATTAGCTAACGGTATCTAAGCGTTAGCCATATAATGCGTCTATATAGTGCTACTTAGTTATAGTTAGAAATATACTATAGGAGATAGTTATAGGCATAGTAATCAGAGTTAAACTTAAGCTCTAGAGTAGGGAAGTCTGGTTTTAGGTTATACTTTTTAAGCCAGGGTATTTTAAGAATTACTAGTATTATTATTATTCATTGCTTAACGTCCGATTTGGATCCTTGTTGGGCCTACATAGACTACTCCTTATATATATGTGGGGAGAAAACTCTATTTAAGAAAACCCCGTAATCCGTCTCCCTGCCTTTTGGGGCTCGCTTATAAGTCGCCTGCGAGTTACTAGTAGTGCTCTACTACCTTACTTTTTAACCTCTTTGGGAACCACTGCTGCCGTAACAAACCTACAGACGCGCTAGTATTACACACTGTACTCTACTCCTGTAGAGTTATTAGGGGGCGCCTATTACTCGCCCCTTTACCTTCTATTGCTATTTCCTTTGTAACCCAGAACTGGTCTAGCACATTTTGGCCAATAAGCCACCGGGTAGCCGCCTTGAGGCCTTTCTATGTTAAGAGCAGTGTATTATAGTTTTCTGTGCCAGCTGCTAAGAGCATTGCTTCTCAGCTAGTGCGTAAGGGGTATAATAGTATTACGTGTTTTAGTGTCTGTCTTAGCCAGCTACATTTGTACCTTAGGCTACCTACTAGGATACCCACCTAGTAAAGCCAATCTTTTAGTCCTATTATTCCTGTCCTTAAGAGTGTTGCTATTATATTTTCCGCCTTTATTAGGCCCTCTTGGAGCCCTTAGGTATTTACCCCCCATAGTATTACCTATGCTATAGCTTAGGTTCCCCTTACCTAAGTCTACCTCTATGCCTTTAACTCCCATTCGTCTTTCTAGCGTCAGTCTAACCAGTATTATATTGCGGTAGATGGTTTTCCAGTACTCTTTTATACTCTACTTTAGCTCCTTTCTCTCCCTTGCTGTTATCTTTGCTGGCCTCTTATACGTCTCCCTTTCTCCTCTATATAGGCCTAGGCCCTAGCGCCGCACTATTCTTCTTCTGCTTTCTCTACCTGTTTTCCTAATATATCTTCCCTACTTTAGGGTTGTTGGTTCCTTC